>Ga0194111_10000469_pt1 | contig 49211 bp, 42 predicted proteins | sample TA2KigC300mmetaG_FD_146194 | JGI IMG/M metagenome (GOLD analysis project Ga0194111, IMG submission 146194) | Freshwater microbial communities from Lake Tanganyika, Tanzania - TA2015033 Kigoma Deep Cast 300m | ecosystem: Environmental > Aquatic > Freshwater > Lake | place: Tanzania: Lake...
CCACCACCCTGGGATTGCCACGCCCGCCTGCGGCGAGCTCGCAATGACAGGACAAACCGGCAGGGTGGGCTCGGCCCACCCATTTGCCTCTGCCGTTCGTTCCTTCACGACCCTCCGCCCAGCCTGTGCAAGCCGGAGTTGATATCCCAGATCGTGGCATGGGCCAGGTCCGCCAGTTTCAGGTGCAGTCCTCTGGAAAGCTGGTAGTCACTTTCGGACTCCCCCAGGGCGAAGCCAAATAGCCTTTCGATGCCCCTGGAGACGGCACTGCCCAGCGGCGGCAGTATGGCTCTCGGCGTCCTGAAATCAGCGCCCTTGCACAGAGCATACATCTTCATCGGTGCTAAAGCCGTCCAGCGGGCACGACCACAGGCATTGAGAGCCAGACGCTGCGTCTCTTCCAGGTCAAGGGTCCCCCCCAGCCCCACCTCCGGCAACTCCACTGCGGCCCACGTTTGCAGACCGGCCACCACCGCCAGAAGCCTGCGGGGGCTTTTCCCTCTGGTGGCCTCCTGGGCCTCCCCCAGCAACTCCTCCAGTCGCTTAGCCACCCCACCGGGGACCACCCCACTTCTGGCCTCCAGCAGCACCTGGAAATAGATCTGGGGCACCAGGGATAGCCCGTTTTTGAGGTCGTTTTCCCTGCGCTCCTTTGGTATTGGCAGTTGCTGAAGCCAGCCCAGCGTCTGCGCTACCGCCTTGTAGAAGAGGACATGTTCTGGCGGCATGGCCGCCACAGCGCCCATCTTTTCCAGTTCCAGCCTCTCCCACGGCTGGAACTGCTCCAGCAGGTAGCGATTGAACTCCTTTCCTTCACGGCTGAGCACGTAGGCCACCGTGGACATGCTGGTAACCAGCTCCCGGTCTCTGGAAATCTGCCCGTTAGCCCTCATGTGTTACCGCCATATGCAGGTGACATATCATGGAGGGATTATACAATAACATTTTATCCTTGTCAAGAGGGGCGGGGTGACAGTCTTCTAGTCACTCAATAGACCGCTGGCTTCGTGCTATACTATTCCCTGAGGAATAAGGATGGCCAGCAGCAGGATCATGATCGTTGAAGATGACCAAACCCTTTTGGGTGTCCTGAAGTATAACCTTGCCAAAGAGGGCTATGACGTAGTGACTGCCACTGATGGCGCTCAGGCTCTGGAAGTTGCCCGAAGCGGAAAACCTGATCTGGTTGTCCTGGACGTAATGCTCCCCAAGCTCGATGGCTTTGAGGTTTGCCGCATTCTGCGCCGGGAGATGATAGTGCCCATTCTGATGCTTACCGCCAAGACAGAGGAGGTTGACAAGGTAGTTGGCCTGGAGTTGGGGGCTGACGATTACATGACCAAGCCCTTCAGCATCAGGGAACTACTGGCACGTATTCGGGCAATGCTACGCCGCACGGAGATGATGATGCGGGAGATAGCCTCCAGCCAGGAGGCTGGGCCTTCGGCCATCAAAGCGGGCAGGCTCGAAATTGATCCTGCACGTCATCAGGCCTGTCTCGGTGGTTCTCCTCTGGACTTGAGCCGCAAGGAGTTCGATCTGCTGGCTTTCCTGGCGAGCAACCGGTCACGGGTATTCAGTCGTGATTATCTTCTGGAAAAGGTCTGGGGCTATGACTACGCGGGCGACACCCGCACAGTAGATGTGCACATCAGGTGGCTCCGCCAGAAGATCGAGGTTGACCCGGCGCATCCCAGGCACCTGGTGACAGTCCGAGGCGTGGGCTACAAATTTGAGGGTTAGACGTGTTTCGTAGCATTCGATGGCGAACAGCCGTACCGTTCGTTATTCTCATCGTGATATGCATTGCCGGGCTGAGCATATATTTGTCGCACTTCTTCAGAGATAGCTATCTGGATAACATGAGAGACCAGCTGACGAACCAGGCACTGCTGGTAGGCGACAGTAGTGCCCCATATTTTGCTAGCGGTCAGATAAGTGACATCGATGCCCTGGCCAAGAGGCTGGGGAAGCAGATTGATGCACGGATCACCATCATTGATCGAGATGGGGTGGTGTTGGGGGACTCCGATGAGGATCCCGCTTTGATGGGGAACCACGCCGATAGGCCGGAGGTCAAAGGAGCGCTTACCGAGGGAAGAGGCAGCGACATTCGGTACAGCGCCACCCTGGGGTATGACATGATGTATGCTGCCGGGCCGATAACGATAAATGATGAAATAGTGGGCGTTGCCCGGGTGTCCCTTCCTTTGACCGAGATAAATGGATATGCGGGACATGTCAACTGGGTGATAACCTGGGGAGCCATCATTGCTGCTGTCGTCGCTGTCTTGCTGGCGCTGCAAATATCGAGAGTGACCACCGGGCCGGTGAAGAAGCTGACTCAAATGTCCAAGAAGTTGGCTGAGGGAGAGCTTGACCAGGAAATCCAGGTGACGTCCAGGGATGAAGTGGGTGAGCTGGCCAAGGCCTTCAACCGCATGGCTGCCAAGCTTAAGGAAATGGTAGCTCTTATCACCACCGAGCGAGACAGGATGGCAACTATCCTATCTAATATGGGTGACGGCATTTTCGTTGTGGATGGCGAGAGCAGAGTAACCACAGTGAATCGGGCAGCCCAGCAGATGCTTCAGCTCTCTGGGAAGGAGGTGCTGGGGAGCACCTTCGTCGAGGCGGTGCGCGACTACGAAATGGATGATATACTGCAGCGCTGCCTGAGGACGAAGGAACAGCAGGTGGGAACAGTGGAGACCAGTCCCGGGAAGCAGTTTCTGAGAGTGATGGCTACGCCTTTGGAAGACGGGGGCGGCTGCCTTCTGCTCCTCCAGGACCTTACTGAACTGCGGCGTCTGGAGACGGTGCGGCGCGATTTCGTGGCCAATATCTCTCACGAACTGCGCACGCCAGCAGCTTCGATCAAGGCACTTGCCGAGACGTTACGGGATGGGGCTATTGACGATCCCTCTGTGGCGAAGGATTTTCTGGCCAAGATAAATGCCGAAGCGGACAGATTGACCCAGTTAGTACAGGAGCTAGGAGAGCTATCTCGCATTGAAAGCGGGAGGGCCCCTATTCAGAAGAAGCCTTTCGATATGGCGGAAGCAATTGAGCAAGCCGCGGGAAGATTGAAGGCGCAAGCCGATAGGGCAGGGCTAAGCCTGGGTATTGAGAGTGCTTCATCCTTGCCGCAGGCGCTTGGCGACAGGGATCGGGTGGAGCAGGTGCTGGTTAACATCATACACAATGCCATCAAGTTCACCCCGCCCGGCGGCAGAATCAGCGTCACCGCCAAAGCGGAAGGCAATCACCTCCTGGTCTCAGTAGCTGACAATGGGGTGGGCATTTCTGCCGATGACCTGCCCCGCATTTTCGAGCGCTTCTATAAGGCAGACAGGGCGCGGACTGGCGGGGGCACTGGCCTGGGTTTGGCTATCGCCAAGCATATAGTGGAAGCTCACGGCGGCAGGATCTGGGCAGAAAGTGTGGAAGGGAAGGGTTCTACCTTCAGTTTCACCCTTCCCTTAGCCGGCACGCCTTAAGCAAACCCTAAACAAGATTTAACCTCCTCTTAACAATGCCTTAAACAAGCCTTAAATATCGCCTGTTATCCTTGAACCAGGATGAATCAGGATGAATGGGCAGTGCAAGGCGAATCTGGTGGCCAACTCGGATGAAGAGAATCTGGTTCCAGGAAGATCCGAGATGAGATCAAAATGAGAGTGCATAAGTTCCTCGAGGAGATACAACAGGAAAGGAAGTGAGATATGGAGAGACCTACTCTGGCACTGATTGCTCACGACGCGAAGAAGGCTGATATGGTCTTCCTGGTGCAGGCACACCGGCAGGAATTAGCCAAACTGAACCTGGTGGCCACGGGCACCACGGGGCGGTTTATTCAGGAAAAGATCGGCTTGCCGGTACATCTGATGAAAAGCGGACCGCAGGGAGGCGACCAGCAGATTGGAGCGCAGATAGCCAGCGGTGATGTGCAGGCGTTGATTTTCCTGCGTGATCCGCTGACAGCCCATCCTCATGAGCCAGACGTTTCAGCGTTGCTTCGGGCGTGCGACGTCCACAACGTGCCTCTGGCAACAAACCTGGCTACTGCCGAGGCCGTGTTGTGCCTTCTGTTTGAGCGTTTCGAAGGCCATAGAAAAGATCACGCCAGGCCTGAGATGAGTGTTGATCTCGCGGCTGTGCTGAGATAAGTGAATTGGCAAAGGAGGATTTATGAACAGTAGACTAACAAAAGGCTTGATCCTAGTCGTTATCCTAGGGTTGCTTGCCGGGTCTCTTGTCATAGCTGGTTGCGGAGGAGGCGACTCAGGGAATTCTAACGGGCTTTCCGGGTCTATAAGCATCGTCGGATCGAATACGGTAACGCCGCTGACCTCAGTCTGGGCTGAAGAGTTCATGAAAATGCATTCGAGGGTGCACATTGCTGTCAGCGGCCCAGGGTCAGGAGCTGGCTTTGCCGCTCTGATTGATGGCACCACCGACATCTGCCAGGCATCACGACAAATCAAAGCGAAGGAGATTGAGCAGGCCCAGGCAAAAGGGGTAAACCCTTATGAGATTCAGATGGCCAGTGATGCCCTTTCAGTAGTGGTGCACCCCTCCAACCCGGTGACTGAGCTTACCATAGCTCAACTGTCAGCCATCTACACCGGCAAGATAACCAACTGGAAAGACGTTGGAGGCAAGGATGCTGCTATAGTGGTGATCGCCCGTGACACAAACTCTGGCACCCATGTCTTCTTCAAGGAACATGTGATCCAGATGCTCGGTCTTTCCACCGAGGACAAGAGCCTGGAGTATGGCTCGAAGGTGCTGTTTCTCCCCTCCACTGAGGGAGGGATATCTGAGGTAGCCAAGAATTCGAAAGCTATCTTCTACGCCGGACTGGGCTACGTCACCAATAAGGTGAAACCTGTGGGGATTAAGATGACGGCCAATGACCCGGCCGTCCTGCCCACTGTGGGGACAGCCCTGGACGGAACATACCCTATAGCCCGACCGCTACTTCTGTACACCAATGGAGCACCTCAGGGTGTTATAAAGGCCTTCGTTGACTACTGCCTGTCATCAGAAGGGCAGGCGAAGGTAACTGAGGCAGGCTTTGTGCCGCTGGGATAGAAGGAAAAGAAGAAGGAATAGAGCGATTCTAACAAAGAGAAGCGTTTCACCCGGCGCTGCCGAAGGCCTGGACAACGGCCTCCGGCGGCGGTGGCGTTGGGGTGAAAAGGTTGTTGAGGGTTGGGTTTTTCTGGCGGGTCTGCTAGCCATAGCCGTCCTGCTGGGTATCATTGTCCTTTTGGCAAAAGAAGGGTTGCCCATTTTCTCTCACACTCCTCCCTGGGAATTCCTTTGGGGCACCAAGTGGTATCCCGTGTCTGACCCACCGACCTTTGGCATAATGCCCTTCTTTGTGGCTACAATCATGGTGACCCTGGTGGCCACTGCTATTGCTGTGCCCGTTGGCGTTGGCTGTGCCGCCTATCTAGCTGAAGTGGCGTCACCGAGAGTAAGAGAAACGGTCAAACCTATTGTGGAGCTGCTGGCGGGTATTCCATCAGTGGTGATGGGACTTATCGGCCTCATGCTTCTGTCACCTCTAATCCAGAGCATGTTCGATTTGAACACGGGTCTTTGCGGGCTGACTGCTGCGATCATGCTGGCAATGATGAGCCTGCCTGTCATTGTCAGTGTCTCGGAGGATGCGCTCCGCGCTGTTCCTGAAGAATTCAAAGAGGCAAGCTATGCCCTGGGTGCTACCAAGTGGGAAACCATCAGGCATGTCTGTATCCCAGCGGCTGTCTCGGGAATCGCCGCGGCTGTTATGCTGGGCGTGGGACGTGCCATTGGCGAGACTATGACCGTCCTCATGGTGGCTGGCGGTGCTCTGGCGGTACCTCACTCTCCAACGGATTCGATGATGCCGATGACGGCTGCTATAGCTTCGGGGATCGGCAATGCCGTCCGAGGCGGGTTGCAGTATCAGGCGTTGTTCGCCATTGGCTTGACCCTGTTCATCATGACCCTGGCCATTAACCTGATCGCTGATTGGGTGCTGGAACGTCAGAAGCGGAAATACGCAAGGTAGTTCATAGATGAAGATTGAACGGGTACTATCACGCCAGCGTTCCCAGCGTATAGCTCTCGGCCTCCTTCTTCTGGCCACAGCGGCGGTCACCATTCCAGTCCTGGTCATCCTCCTTCAGATTGTCGTCAGGGGTGCCGGCGCCATTGACTGGGGATTCCTAACTCAAAATCCTTCGCAGGCGGGTAAGGCAGGCGGCATCTTCCCGGCCCTTGTGGGTACCTTCTACCTCATGGTGGGCACCATCATTTTCGCGCTGCCAATTGGGGTGTCGGCCGGAATCTACCTGGCTGAATATGCTCCCAAAAACTGGCTGACGCGGGCCATCAATATGGCTATTATGAGTCTGGCTGGTGTGCCCAGCATCGTCTACGGGCTTTTTGGTCTGGCCGTGTTCGTTCTGGCTCTGGACTTCGGTATGTCGCTGCTGGCAGCCAGCCTGACCCTGGCCTGCCAGGCACTGGCTATGACTATTACCACCTCCAGGGAAGCAATAATTGCAGTGCCCAGAGAATACAGAGAGGGAAGCTTGGCTATCGGCGTGACAAAATGGCAGACTATACGGCATGTAGTTTTGCCACAGGCACGACCTGGGATTATCACTGGTGCTGTTCTGGCCATGAGCCGCGCTGCCGGAGAGACAGCTCCGATACTGGTGGTAGGGGCAGCCTTTTTCCTGCCCGGGTTGCCGAGCTCTCCCTTTGACCAGTTTATGGCCTTACCTTATCATCTATATACAGTAGCTGCCCATGTTCCCGGCATGCCCAAGGGCACGGTGTGGGGCGTCGCCCTCGTCCTGTTGGCGGTAGTTTTGTTCTTCAATGTCCTGGCTACTATTATCAGGCTGCGAACGCGCCAGCGGAGATGATGACCCATGAATGTGAACTACAGTCTTTCGAACGGTAGAGTAGCTGAATACGGCAAGACAAAACTCGGAACGGAAAAGGCGAACCTTTACTATGGAGCTTTTCAGGCACTGAGAGGCATTACTCTGGACATACCGGAGTGTGCCATCACGGCCCTTATTGGCCCATCAGGCTGCGGCAAATCGTCTTTTCTTCGCCTGTTCAACCGCATGAACGACCTTATTCCTGGGGCCAGGGTCGAGGGGCTGGTTGCGGTTGACGGCATCCCTATTTATGACAAGTTTATCGACGTTGTAGAGCTGAGAAAACGGGTGGGCATGGTGTTTCAGAAGCCCAACCCCTTCCCGATGTCGATATTTGAGAACGTGGCTTTCGGCCCCAGGCGACATGGTAAGAGGAACCGCAGCGAGCTCGAGATCATCGTCGAGAGAAGCCTCCAGAGGGCTGCACTGTGGGAAGAAGTGAAGGACAAACTGAACCAGGTCGCTCTAGCCCTATCCGGAGGACAGCAGCAACGACTGTGCATCGCGCGGGTGCTGGCAGTGGAACCCGAAGTCATTTTGATGGATGAACCTTGCAGCGCCCTCGACCCGATAGCTACCCTCAAGATCGAGGACTTGATGAGAAGCCTGGCCGAACACTACACTATCGTCATCGTCACCCATAACATGCAGCAGGCAGCGCGGGTATCTGACATGGCTGCCTTCCTTATGATGGAGGAAGATAGGGCCGGGGTGCTGGTCGAGTGCGGTCCCACGCCTCAACTATTCACCAACCCCAGGGACAAACGTACCGAGGACTATATTACCGGCCGATTTGGATAGGATGAAGGAGGTCTTAGTCATGGAGATAAGAACAACCTTTCACAAAAGATTGAGGGAAATTCAGGACGATGTTCTGATTATGGGGAGCATGGTGGAGAAGGCCATCAGACGCTCCATAGAGGCTCTGAAGGGCAGAGACCTCAACATGGCGCATCAGATAATTGCTGACGATATTAAGATAAACGACAAGAGATTCGGAATAGAGGAGAAGTGCCTTCAGCTTATTGCTACGCAGCAACCCATGGCCAGCGACCTCCGAATCATTATTTCAGTTCTCAATATCATAACCGATCTGGAGCGGATAGGTGACCATGCCGAGGGCATAGCCAGGATTGTGATATTGATAGGAGACGAGCCACCTCTGAAGCCGCTGATTGACCTGCCCCGCATGGCTGAGAAGACAGGAGATATGCTGCGTCGCAGCCTGGATGCCTTTGTCAAACGTGATGCCGATACGGCCAAACAGATCGCTGCCGAAGATACTGAAGTAGACAACCTCTATGACCAGGTCTTTCGTGAACTGCTTACCTTTATGGCGGAAGACCCGAGGACTATAACCCGAGCTACCCGTCTTATCTGGGTGGGCCACAACCTGGAGCGCAGTGCCGATAGGGTAACCAATATCTGTGAGAGAGTGGTCTACGTTGTCACAGGGAAAATGGAGGAGATAGGGGCTTCAAAGTACTAATCTCATGGATAGATCCAACATTTTTCGGCTCTGACCAGGATCAACTTGGCAGTCTTTGCCAAAGGAAGCGTTAGTTTCCTTTCAGAAGCCCCCTCTGCCCTAGATCGCGGGCAACATCCCCCAAACCCAACTCTTCGAGCTTGGCCCTAGTCTGGAGGCCAGTAGCCACGTCCCACTGCCTCAGCCGGTAGTACTCGTCTTTTGTCTTTTCGAATTGCCCCCTATCAACTACCGAGCCTTTTCGGCATAGCGCCTCGCCCTCCTTGCCCGGCACCAGGCATTCAGGATTGGTCTGGTCTGCCCTCAGAGGCATATTGTGCCAGCTATCAGGAAGCACGTCGTCTTCTCTCCCCCGGTGGCCTTCCCGCATCAATATGGCCCTGTAGAGGTTGAAGACCTTCTCGCCCATTATGTAGAGTTCCTCTTCATTCATATCCCTCCCGGTGACAGCAGAAAGTATTTTGCTCTCGAGGGTAGCATCGCCCACATGGTCCTCGGTAAACTCGAGATCCATAATAGGCCAGATGAAGCTGCAAAGAATGAGGCACTCCTTGGCATACTCCCGATCCTGGATCATCTTTGCCGCCAGCGCCTTCCCCTCATAGCTAGAGAAGTCGGCTGACGCCTCGCTTCCCCAGAACCGCCGGGTAATGCGGCGCGCCACATCATCAGAAACGTAGCTATGGTTGACCTGCCTTCGCCACTCCAACCATTTGAGCACCACCCGGCTCACTTCTTGAAATTGCGACAACGGTGGCCTTGGCTCCATGGCATACAGAAGCGCCGTATGGATATACAATCTGGGGTCGCTGACATTAAGCTGCCCTGCCTTCGACGTATGAGGGATAATCTGTTCCCTGGCTGCCGGCCCCACCCGATCCGCCGCCCCTAGTACGCCTTCGGCCAGGATATCGCCGAAGCCCTCTCGGAGGGCAATCTTCCTCACCAGGGTCTCTATAAACTCCAGGCTACCCAACTTCGATATAGGGATACCAGTGTTTTCATCGGTCAGGATACCAGCTCTGAGGCACCTCATCAGCCAGATTATGGTCAGGGTGACACCCCAGGTATCAAGCCCATAGTCATCGCACAGCTTAGTGGCCTTGAAAGGAACCTCGTACCCCGGCCCGTAATATCTCTCTGCCATCGGCTGGTAAAAGGTGGCTGCCTGGCACATGAATTTCCCCCTCTGGCCATCTTTCGCCTCATACGATCTTCTAAGGCAATTGCCCAGGCAACCGTAGCAAGGCTCTTTCCTGGTTCCCGGCCCCATTATCCGGAGCGTCAAATTGCCTGCTGCTGTGATCGGCTCTTTACCCAACCCCCGGTAGTACGCGGTCAACTCTTTTAGCTTTTCTGGTTGGGCAATCTTCACCTTTTTCTGGGTGACTTTCACCGCGATAGCCTTCAGCCTCTTCGATCCCATCACCGCCCCCAGACCCCCCGCCCCCACGGCGTCGCCGTCGGCCACAAGGCTGGCCATGTTGACCAGATTCTCGCCGGCGGGACCGATAGCCACCACCCGGACTGAATCCCCCAACTCGCGCTTGAGGATCTCCCTGGTCTCAATTGCGCCCTTGCCCCAAAACGCCGAGGCATCCTTCAGTTCGCACATCCCATCGTGAAGAAAGAGGTAGACCGGCTTCTCCGAATCACCTCGAATCAGGAGAGCGTCATAGCCAGCGAACTTCAGCCCCACCCCCCAACTGCCCCCCAGGTTGCAATAGCAAAAGTGCTCCGGCGAGGAGATGGGCGATTTAGCGCATACCTGCCAGCGCGACCCTCCCAGCACAGGTATGCCAGCCAGGGGACCAGTGGCGAAGATCAGGGCATTCTCAGCACTGAAGGCTCCGGCCAGGGGCGGCACCTCTTGCCAGTAGAGCCAAGCAGCCATACCCCGGCCGCCGACAAACCTGTCAGCATAGTGCGAGGTGGGCAGTTCAACAGCGCTCCCCGAGGACAAATCCACTTTGAGAATCTTGTCAGCATATCCGAACACCGCCGTCTTACCTCCTCTACGTCCACTGCTTCAGGTCAGATAGATTTCCTGGTGCCAAAGACATCATCTTCCCCCGAGATTGAAGATAGACCCCGTCAACCGCCGTTCTCATACCCTGTGGACCTTGACCAGGTTGGTGCTCCCAGGAACAGCAAGAGGCAGGCCAGCGGTAATGAGAATGAGATCGCCTTTCGTCGCGACACGTGTTGCCAAGGCCACCTCCGTCGCTTGCTCGAAGACTTCCTCCAGACTCAGGGGTTCCGGTCTCCGCAGCGGCAAGACGCCCCACGCCAGGCAAAGACGCCTCAGGGTGTTATCTGACGGAGTGACCGCAATAATGGGCTGGCTGGGCCTGTATTTGGATACTCGCAGGGGTGTCGTCCCACCTGTGGTGAAGGTGGTAATGGCTCGCGCTCCTACCTGGTGAGCTATCTGGCAGGCCGCCCTGGCTGTGGCATCGTCAACCTCAGGTGAAGCCTCGTTTCTCCTGCCGTGAAGTATCTCGTCATGGGGGATGGCTGCCTCAGCTTCCAGAGCTATTCTGCCCATCATCTTCACAGTCTCGACGGGATACTTGCCGACGGCTGTTTCCCCGGAGAGCATTATGGCATCGCTGCCATCCAGAACGGCATTGGCCACATCAGCTGCCTCTGCCCGCGTAGGAATAGGCATCTCCACCATGGACTCCAACATCTGGGTGGCGGTGATCACCGGCTTGCCCACTCGGTTACACTTTTCAATAATCTCCTTCTGAGCTAGGGGCACCTTTTCCACCGCGATGTCCACTCCCAGGTCTCCTCGGGCTACCATGATACCGTCGCTGGCTGCCAACAGCTTGTCGAAACCGGCGAAAGCCTGCTTCCGTTCTATCTTGGCAATGACGGGGACATCAGATCCTCTATGCTGCAGGATATCCCTGACCTGCTTCACATCCTCTGGCCGGTTGACAAAGGATAGGGCGATGTAGTCGGGCTTCTGCCCAACAGCAAAGTTGATATCATCCAGGAGATGATCAGTAACATAGGGGCGGGAGATAGGCACTCCTGGTACCACGATTCCCCGACCAGGTGTGAGGAGCCCACCAACAACGACCCGGCATTTAACCTCGGTCTGAGTCACTTCCAGCGCCTTGAGATGTATCGCTCCGTCACTGAGTACTACCGCGTCCCCAGGCTTCACGTCCTGGGGAAGTGTGGAGAAGTTGACCGACACCACCTTCCCGTTTCCCTCCACATCCTTGGTGGTGAGCGTCAACTGAGCACCTTTCGTGAGTACGGTTGAGCCGCCAGCTATATTCCCAACGCGGTACTTAGGCCCCGGTATGTCTATCAGTATGGCTACCGTCGTGGAAAGACGTTCAGCCAACCTTCGTATGGTCTGAATACGGCGAGCGTGTTCACTGTCGGCGCCGTGCGATAGATTGATCCTGGCAACGTTCATACCTGCCCTGATAAGCCGCTCAAGGATGGCTGCTGAGCCGCTTGCCGGGCCAATGGTGCAGACTATCTTAGTCCGCCTCTTGGGAAAACGAGGGTTCGGCATGGTCGTGACCAAACATGATAGCTAATCTGCTGCTATACTGCAAGGCGTGGGTTGACATGGGGCGTTATCAAACGAGCGTCATGTGCCGCCAACAAGAATAGTGCCTGAATAGAGAGATCGTCTATCAGCATGTTCGTGTCATTCTGAGCGAAGCCAAGAATCTACGAGATTCTTCGTCATCCGCCTGAGGCCGACTCCTCAGAATGACATTAATAGACAGCCTCGAATGAAGCCACTTGACAGCTAAGGGGTGGGGGGTTCATCATTACCTCAAATGGCAGCAGGGCAGAGCATGATTCATCGCTAGTCAAAAAGGGAAATGCCTGCTAGATACCACAAGTCATACTAAGAATAGGAGGATTGCATGGCTGAACAACTGGATATCACCACCAAGAACTGCACCATAGAGAAGGAAGGGCATATTCTGATCGTCACTCTCAATCGGCCGGAGGCCAAGAACGCGCTTAGCCCACCGATGCTGGTCGGCATGTATAAGGCGTGGCGTCTTCTGGACCAGGACGACGATCTATACTGCGCTGTGCTCACTGGCAAAGGCGATACGTTTTGCGCCGGCATGGATCTGAAAGCAGGGCCGGGGCCGGGCGACGACGCTGAGGAGATTCAGCGATTGATGCAAGATGTGCCCAACCTGCACTGGCAGGCATTGCTGCGGGAGAATCGCCCCAACAAGCCGATCATACTGGCGGTCGAGGGTTTTGCCCTGGCCGGAGGCACCGAGATCCTGCAGGGTACCGATATGCGTGTGGGGGCAGAGGACGCCGTCTTCGGAGTGACTGAGGTCGCCCGTGGCCTCTACCCCATGGCAGCCTCGGCTGTCCGCTTGCGCCGGCAGATCCCCTACTGTCTGGCGGCAGAGATTCTTCTTCTGGGCCGCCGCATCAGTGCCCAGGAGGCGCTGAAATGGGGGCTCATCAACCGGGTAGTCCCCCGGGGAAAGGCCATGGAGGAAGCCATGCAGATCGCAAGGCAACTCTGTGAGAACGCCCCTATTTCCATAAAAGCAATCACCCGGACGCTCCGGGAGATAGACGAGGCGGTGCCTGAGGCAGAGGCTCTCCAGAGGCAAGACGAGATCGGATGGCCTGTCTTTGCCACAGAGGATGCCCAGGAAGGCATGAAGGCCTTCAAAGAAAAACGCAAGGCCATCTATAAGAACCGCTGACCGCAGAAGGAAGTGGGGTGGACGCTAGGGTTGTTCGTTAACCCTGCTTCTACCCCATGTCCGCATCTATGGTCATAGCGTTTCTCTTGACTGACTGTGGGTACCGACTATAATATCAGCCGTCATGCAAACGAAGGTCGTTGGTATTCTGGAGCGCAGGGATGACCGTTTCATGGCTGATGTCGCTTCCCGGCTGGCTGACATCCCTGTAGAATACATATCTTTTGCCGATGAGCGCGTTCCCCTTGAGCGTCCCTACCGGGTAGTAGTGGACCGGCTTAGTTTCTGCTATCCCTTCCTCAGAGAAATGGTGAAGAACCTGGCACTCGGTGGGGCGTATGTCATTAACAATCCCTTTGCGGCTGCTGCCACGAACAAGCTGGTGGACATGAGACTGGGGAGTTGCCTGGGATTGGCATTCCCTAAGACCATCGTATTGCCGGATCAGACGGCTATTGAGCAGATGAGTAGTGTAGTTGCCCAGCCTGATCTTGACCGGGTAGACGAGGAGTTGGGCTTCCCCTGTGTTCTCAAGCCCTTCGACGGATATGCCTGGCAAGACGTTTACATGGTCAGTTCTGTCCAGGAGTTGCGCAACCTTTATCTCGCCCTTTGTTCCCGGTACGTGCTTATGGCCCAGCAGCTAATCACCTTCAAAGATTATTTCCGCGTCTTTTGCTTTGACAAGAAAGACGTCCTCTTTGTTCGATGGGTTCCCAAACCTCTGGCTATGGGCCAGTACCTCTACTGTGATCTAGGTGGCATGGGGGGTGTCCTGGAAAGGCTGATCGATCTTACCACCCGGTTCAACCAGGCATTGGACTTGGACGTTAACGTGATGGAGTGGTGTGTGGACGAGAAGGGCCAGTGGTGGGTCATTGACGCCTTCAATGAGGTCCCGGATATTACTCCCGAGGCGCTGCCCCGCGAATATTACACCTGGATCGTGGAAAGGTTCGCTGCCTGTGTTAGAGACAAGCTCGACCCCAGCAAGAAGAATCGTACCCCCTTCGCTGAGCCATCTCTGATCCCAGGAGGGGCAACGCCCTGATCCAAGAATAATCTCTTTGCCTGTCTGGCTTTTGGCCTTATCCTGAGAAAACGCCCGCAAGGCGTGGTACAGGGCCCGCCCCATCCTTTTGAACCGGTTTCTGGACGCCCTTCCCTGAGAACGCTTGACTGTGGTGGTCATGTCACCCTATACTTTTGTGTAGCGTCTCAGCTCAAGAGAAGACCTGAAGCGAAGGCGGATCGCGAGTCAGATTCCAATACAGGGGGTGTAATGGCGACAAGCGCTTATGTAGACAGGTATAGGTACTGGAGATACTCCGCTTTCAAGTGGCGGACCGATCTCAGTATAACCCAGAAAGTCGCTTTAGCGTTGGGCATGGCTTGCCTTACAGGGCTAGTTGCTCAATTAAGAATCCATCTCTGGTTTACCCCAGTGCCTGTTACCGGACAGGTTTTTGCTGTTTTGCTCAGTGGCGTGCTGTTGGGAGCGAGGTATGGTTTTCTGAGCCAAGCATTCTACGTGGGCATAGGGGCTTGTGGAATCCCCTGGTTTCAGGGCTGGGCGGGGGGTATCGGCTATCTCAGCAACACAGTGACTTTGGGGTACCTGTTGGCGTTTATGGTTGTGCCTATTTTGATAGGAGCGCTCAGCGAGACGTTCATAACAGCCCGGGGGTTCTTACCACAATTGGGACTGATGCTTATTGCCGTAGTGATCATCGACCTAGCTGGGACAGCTTACCTCGGGTCTTTCTTGCACAAGGACTTCCATCAAGCAATGAAGTTGGGGTTTTGGCCTTTCATACCTTGGGATCTGGCTAAGGCTGCTGCCGTGGCTGGCATTTCAGCTACGCTCTTGCCAAAGGCATCCTATGGGCGCGAAGTTGACAGTTCTAGGTACACCGCCAGCTATTGAGAATTGGCAACAACAGCCAAGCTAAAGACTCAACGATATAGCTGCTCATGTCACACCGGCGAAAGCTGGAGTCCAGAAGGTATGTGCAGTGGATTCCATGTCAAGGTCAAGCACCGAGTGACATCTGTGGGCATATCTAGCCTCTGGCTGTCTCCGGAGTAGCGCTTCCCCCTTTAGTCCTGTTGATGACTACCGGCAGGACGCTTAGAAGATCGCTGGCTACCATTCCAGCGTCACCCAAGTTGCTTCTCACTACCTCCCCTGCCTGGCTGTGCAGAAAGACCCCGGCAACGGCGGCATCGAAGGGGGAAAGACCATGGGCCGCCAGCCCAGCGATGGCCCCCGCCAGCACATCCCCCGTGCCGGCCGAGGCCAGACCCGCGTTAGCCACCGGGTTGATTCTGGTTCTGCCATCGGGGGCGGCTATAATGGTGTAGGCCCCCTTCAGGACAACCGTTTTCCGCCACGAAGCGGCAGCTTCTCTGGCCACACTTAAGCGTTTCGACTGCACCGCCCCCACGGATAGCCCGGTGAGCCGCGCCATCTCTCCAGGGTGAGGCGTCAGCACAGCGTCTTTGGTTAATTTTTGCCACCACTGAGGGATTTTGGACAGGATGTTGAGAGCGTCAGCGTCAAGTATCAGCGCAGGCAGGCTTGCTGAAGAGAAAAGGATCGACGTCACAAACTCTGCCGCCGATGCGCTCTGGCCCAGACCGCATCCCAGGAGCAGGACATCGTAGTTGGCCATTTGAGATCGCAGGGTTTCTGCCGCCTCGCCTGCCACGATGCCTGGCTCCGACTCAGGCAGCGGGGCATAGGTCACTTCCGTGAGCTTGGCAGCCAGAATGGGCTGGAGGCTGCGGGCAGTGGCCAGCGTTACCAGCCCCGCCCCCACCCTGGTAGCTGAGGCACAGGCCAGATAGACCGCTCCGATGTAGTTGATTGAGCCGCCGCTGACCAGCACTCGGCCAAAGGTCCCTTTATTTGCATCTGGCGGGCGCTGCGGGAGCAGCGCCCGCACCCCTTCAGCAGTGATTATCTCGGTGGGTATGTCCTCGGCCAGTTTCGCCGGTATGCCGATATCAGCCACTATGAGCTTGCCTATCTTGGCAGCGCCAGGGAAAAGAAACAGACCATGCTTCGGATAACCCAGGGTGACCGTCAAATCAGCAGTTAGGCAGGCGTTGTCCACCGCACCGCTGTCCGCATCAAGCCCTGAAGGGAGGTCCAGGGCAACGACCTGAAGCTTGCCATTCCTGTTCTTCGCTTTCTCCACCTCCTCCAATATCCGTTGAAAGGGCCCTTCCAGAGGTCTGGCCTTCCCCGTGCCGAATAGGGCGTCGATAACCACCTCCACTGAAGGAAGCAGGCCCTGTAGTTCAGCGAAGCTCCCGGGTTCGTCGGCAATGATGGTGTGGATATCCCTATGTCTGATCAGTTGATAGTTACGATCTGAATCGGGGCGCGGTCTAGGCAAGTAAAGGTGAACGTCAGCACCCCAATCGTGGAGGTGGCGCGCCGTCACCAGACCGTCGCCGCCATTATTCCCCGGCCCTATCAGGATCAGGATATAGCGCCCGGCTACTCTGCCGATCCACTTGTTTACTTCCCGGGCCACAGCCAGCCCGGCGTTTTCCATCAGCTTCTCAGAGGGCAAGCCTTTGGTAGCAGCCTGCCTCTCAATGTCTCGCATTTGCTCAACGGTGACAACCTTCAATGCGCATCTCCTGCTACAGTGGCCATAGGGTCTTTGGACTTCACTCTGTCTTGGTTGCCGCAGATTGGTTTAGCCCATTATATCAAATTTCTCCATGGCACCTCTCACAATTGCCTGGAAGAAGGGGGTTGGTGACAGCAGACTACGGCTGATATAATCTAGTCAAGTTTGAATAGGCAGACTAAGCATGGCCAGCGATAGAACCAAGAAAGCCACCGGAACCAAGGCCAGCCAGATGATACCATCTCAAGAAGACTGGCGTTATCGCCGTCTCGTGGTGAAGCTAGGCACCAACCTAGTCACCACAAGCGACGGACGCCTTGACCTAGAGAATATGGCCAGGCTGGTATGTCAGGTGGCCCGGCTGCACCAGCAGGGGCTAGAGATAATTCTCGTCTCGTCAGGGGCCATAGCTGCTGGCAGGGATCGGATGGGTCTTGACAGGGAACGGAAGGATATTCCCTTCCGACAGATTATGGCAGCCGTAGGACAAGGTCGCCTCATGCACCACTATGAGGAGGCCTTCGCCGAGCACGGCATCGTAGTGGCCCAGGCCCTCCTCACCAAAGCTGATATGTCCGACCGCGCTGGCTATCTCAATGCCCGCAACACCCTATTGGGGTTGCTGGAGCTTAAGGTGATACCCATTGTCAATGAAAACGATGTAGTGGCTATTGATGAGATCAAAGAGGCCAAGTTCGGCGACAATGATAACCTTTCTGCTATGGTGGCCAATCTAGTGGATGCCGACCTCCTGGTGCTGCTCAGCGATGTGGCTGGACTATACACCGCCGACCCCCATCTTGACGCCCAGGCCGAGCTTATCGCCAGGGTCGAGAAGATCGATGGCCGAATTGAGCGACTGGCTAAGGGCACAGGCAGTCGCCGGGGCACAGGTGGGATGACAACGAAGATTCAGGCGGCCAAGCTGGCCACTGGCTCTGGGGTAGCGGTGATTATTGCCAGTGGCAGGCTGCCCGATGTAATCCCGCGGCTGGCGCGGGGGGAACCTCTGGGCACCTTATTTCCTCCAAAAACTACCAACCTGGAGAGCCGCCAGCGGTGGATGATAAGCGGGCTGGCCTCTCGCGGTAAGGTCATCGTTGACGATGGCGCAGCGGCCGCCCTCAAAGAAGGGAAGCGAAGCCTGCTACCTGCAGGAACCAGGGAGGTGCAGGGAAAATTCAGCCGTGGCGGCGTGATAGATATTGTTGATACACAGGGCAACCGCATTGCCTGCGGGATATCCAACTACAGTTCTACTGATATTCAGGTTATCAAGGGCGCCCACTCCGACGAGATCATGCCTCTCCTCGGCTATGAGTACGGTGCTGAGGTGGTACATCGGAACAACCTGGCGATACTTTAGCGGGTGCAGATCCTGGAGGTTTGTTGGAAAGTATACCTAGAAGCCATGTATCGGCCACTGAGAAAGGCGGGGTGTCTCTTTTCAGGTTATCGCTGAGATTACCAGTCTGGGCGACAAGGAACTGAATAGAAAGGTAGCAGATACTATTGACAAACACATACGTGGTCTTAGAGACGTGCTGTCTGAAGGGGTCAAGGCTGGAGATGTGAGAGAAGATGTTGATTTGGAGGCAGCCGCAATGCTCCTATTTGGCATGATACAAGGTCTGGTTAACATCTGGGCTTTGAGGAACTATGACTTCGACCCGGAGCAAAAATACGTTTCCCTCTGGAATATCTTCCGAGAAGCTGTGGTCAAACGTTGAGCCCAGCGCTTCCCCTTTTTCTAAAGGGTGCTTTGTTTTGTGTAGGTGTGAGAGGCTCTCAGCAATTTATAGAGTAGGCCGCTGACGAGCAGTGGGCCTTAGCTATCAATTAGTAGGACACGGGGTATCGTTTCATTGGGGTCTACTATGACGGCATTCTGGTGAAACCTAAACATATCCATCGAGGCAGTTACTGGCGAGCCATATTCACAGCGATGGCACAGTTGCCAAAATAACAGAGTCTCTGTATTGTAGTGGGAAATCCCGGGTTCGGGCGAAATTATGGAAACGACCTTAGTCATCCTTTCGGCTGGCTTGCTCATATTCCTGGCACATCTGTTTTCGGTATTGTTTGAGAAGACCAGGGTACCGGATGTTCTCCTGCTGGTTCTCATCGGCCTTGTCATCGGCCCTATCATGGGCGTCGTGGATCGGGATGACCTTGGCGACATTGGCAATGTATTTGCCATAATCACGCTTGTCATTATCCTTTTCGAAAGTGGGCTGGGGCTCAGTCTCTCCACCCTTCGTGCATCCATGGGGCGTGGAGTACGCCTAACCGTCATCAATTTTGTAGCCACTCTCGGGGTTGTGCTTCTGATATGCCGTGTCGTGTATGACATGTCCGTTCTTGAAGCCCTGATCCTTGGTTCTATCGTCGGTGGCACATCTTCTGTAGTCGTCATCCCCATGGTGAGTAAGCTCCGCTTGCAATCAGATACCCGGACTGCCCTAATCTTAGAATCAGCCTTTAGCGATGTGGTGGTCATCGTATTCGCCCTCGGGTTCATTCAAGCAGTTGAACACGAAGACCTGAGGCCGACCTTCATGCTCGGGGCAGTAGCCGCCTCCTTCCTGCTGGCAGCCATTCTGGGTGCTTTAGCTGCCTTTTTCTGGTCAACGGTGCTTAACAGAGTCCGCCAGTTGAAGAACAGCACCTTTCTAACTCCTGCCTTTGTATTTGTGGCCTACGGTGTCACCGAGCTTCTAGGCTTTAGCGGCGCAATTTCAGCCCTCGCCTTTGGAATCGTCCTGGGGAATATCGGAGGCCTGCAAAACCACCGATCCCTGCAACATTCCTGGCTGAAGGAAACAGCTTTATTTCGGTCTCTGAAGCTAGCCTTCCAGCCAAACGAGATGGAGAAGGCATTTTTTGCTGAGATTGTTTTCCTCCTCAAAACCTTCTTCTTTATCTACATTGGCTTATCCATCCCACTAGATGATTCTAAGGTCCTTCTTGCCGGGTTGGGCTTGACTTTAGCATTATTCTTAATAAGAATACGAGTGGTGCAAGCATCCCTAGATAAGGCAGTGACGACCTTTGATGCCTCAATCGCGGCGGTCATGGTGCCAAAAGGATTGGCAGCAGCCGTTGTGGCATCCATGGCTATGGAAGCAGGAGTAGGACACGGCAGCGTGATCCAGGGTATCACCTTTGCAGTAATTCTCTTCAGTATCGTCGCCACGACGGTTCTCACCGTCCTGGTGGAGAAAACTGTGGTTCGCCGACTCTATGCGTCCCTATTCTCGAAATATGCCCCTGATGCACAGTACTCTAGAGGCGCTTTGGATGTGTGACAAATGCTTCAGCAACTTAGTGAAGCGGAGTCCGAGATTAGCCCTGCCAACAATTGAAGTGGTAATTCTCAGGTAGGATAGTGAACAACAAGTCCTTCTGGGCAGCGAGCGACACCGACCAGCCGCGGTTATCGCGTTCTGACGAGATCATCAGGCGAACTGTCGCATTTGTGACCCCACATGGAACAAACATCTTTGTTGCTGTCATTCTGGGCTTTGCCGTGCTGATCCTGGTTGGCTTCGTACTCCTTATGCTGCCCCAAGCTAGTGCCGCGGGAGAATGGATTAACCCCCGCACCGCCCTATTCACCGCTACCTCGGCAGTCACCGTTACCGGCCTAGTGACGGTTGAGACCGGCACCTACTGGAGCGGTTTTGGCCAGACGGTTATTCTAATCCTCATCCAGTTAGGCGGGTTTGGCTTCATGACTCTTACCTCTTTCCTGCTGCTGCTGGCCGGGCGCCGCGTCCTGTTCCGCGATTTCCGCGTTGCCGATGCTCTGGGGACACACAACATGCGCGAGTTCGCTCGGCTCATCTACTGGACGCTGGGCATCACCGTCGTGATGGAAGTGGTGGGGATACTCTTGCTAGCCTTCCTCTTGAAGGGAGAAGACATATCAGGTCATCCCTGGTGGGCTGCCACCTTTCATGCTATCTCGTCCTTCAATAATGCCGGCTTCGATACCGTGGGGAATGGAACCAGCCTGGCCAATTTTGCCAGCAATGCCCAGGTACTTTCCGTAGTGGGCCTATTGTCCTTCGTGGGAGCTCTTAGTGCCCCGGTTATCATCGCGCTGGTGAGTCTAATGAGGGGGAGGCAGCTCGGTGTGGACGCCAAACTGGCTCTGGTTGCAGTTTTGACACTGGTTGTAATCGGAACTCTGCTTGTCTTTGGGATGGAATACGACAATCCCGAGACTCTTGGCACTCTAGGTGTGCCAGGCAAACTCATGAACTCCTTCTTCAGCTCGATAACAGCTCGCACGGCAGGATTTTCGTCTCTGAACATGGGAGCTTTAGGGCTGCAAACCTTGTTTATCATTATGATCCTGATGTTCATTGGCGGGGTATCAGGCTCTACCGCAGGGGGCATTAAGGTGACGACGTTCTCTGTCCTTTGGCTCACTGCCGTGTCCTATATCCGGGGGCGACGCCACGTGGACGTATTCCGTCAGCGCATCCCAGAAACCCAGATTCACAAGGCGGTGGCAGTGGTCTTCTTTGCCCTGGCTCTGGTCCTGGTAATAGCTCTCGCCTTGAGTGCCACAGACGATGGCATATCTTTTCGCGACCTCTCTTTTGAGACGGTTTCGGCCTTTGGCACGGTGGGCTTCACCACGGGCATAACGTCGTCCCTTTCAGCAGCGGGCCAATTCCTTCTGATTTTGACCATGTTTGTAGGCCGGCTTGGCCCCCTCACAGTAGCTCTGGCCTTTGCGGAAAGCCGGGAGGTGGAGGAAGAAGAATGCCCCGAGTGCGAGGTGAGGGTGGGGTAGAACTACCTTCTGCTTAGGCTGAAAAGCCAAGCTGGCCTGCTTCACGACTCTGCATGTCAGCCATTGTATTGCTGGTGGCCCGACGGGAAGTTCGGATGCCTACAGATAGGCTCGCCCTGGTTTGGGCCTATTTACTGAAGACTGGAGCAACGTCGGTGGTCGGCCTCGTTAGTGTGGAAGACGTATTGGACTTCGTGAAGGCCTCTCACCACACCAAGGCCTTGAAGAACTTCGGTCTGCCCTTCATACCCTCCTAGTCTATTATTCCTCAGACCCTTTTGGGGCACAGCGTGGGCTTGACAGCCTGCCACAAGAATCATATCATCGTTAGCAAAAACAAAGGGTACGGAGATCACATAGTAAGGGTTGATATGGGAAATCCCGGTTAATATGGTTACCATTGGTTCTCACGCTGATCGTCCTTTATTTCAGCTTGGCTTTGGATCTCCCAAAGTGAGGACTGATGAGGGCTAAGTCCGAGACGGTTCACTCGCTACAGGTTTACATGGCGACTGGTCCGATCCAGTCCGTCGCTTATAAGCGGTTGTACGGAGGGCAGTACGTCCAGGCTGGGCATTACATAGCCATATTAGCGGTTCTCTACGAGTCTTGCGCCTTGCTGGGAAGGATGTTCAAAGACGATGTGCCGAGTCTCGCTCGGCTGCTCGAGGCCAAACCGGGGAACGAGGAAGAGTCCGTGCGCTTCTGGGAAAAGATGGCTGACGAGCGCTTAAGGCGGTACCGCCTCATTTACGGTGATAATCCTGATTCTCTGTTCTTCATGGTGCTTGCGACGGAATATGAGAGAGTCGGCTCGGTCTTTCCCCATGGCAGCGTGGGATCGATAGATGATATGGAACGGATAAGGCACGCCGCCCAAAGTAAGGTCAGCCTCGATAACGATAGGCTATGGACACAGGTTGAGGTGACGCTGAGCGAGGGCATCGGCTTCGGCTTACTGCACCCCGAACTGACCTTAGACCTACTCTCGTGGAGGTTCAAGCCGCGAGACCCCGAAGAGTGGAAACGTTTTCGTTCTGCTGGTATTGATGCCCCGGATGGGCCTCCAGTGACTTCTCTGCAGGAGATGGAAACCATGTTGCTTGAACTCGTCAGAGAATACGTCCAGCAATTCAGGCCCGACATGGCATATCCTTGGCCGTCAAGGCATGGTCAATAAGACAGGGGCAAAGCCAAACTGCATATCTTGATGTCCTAGCGTGGGGACTAAACTTCTCTCTGTATCCTGAGCCATTCCCAAGAGAGGCATGCATTATCATCCTAGCTGGAAGGAGAATCGCGGTCTTGCTCTGGCAAGGCATGTGGCAAGAAGATATTAACAAATCCGCTCTCGTGTGCAGCCAGGAGTGAGCGCGCGAAGTGCTCCTACTCGTTCCCCAAAAGTTACCACTTTGATGGCTGCATATTTGCCGGCGACCGAGGCGCCTATGCAGGCGGCGACAAGTTGTCAGGGTTGATTTTGTCAAGCTTTTTGACGCCACAAAGAGCTGATACTACAATCATATTGGAGAGCCCAGTCAGGTGATTGGATGGGTTCCGCATGGAAGATATTAACGGTTTATATCCAATACTGTTTCTAATTTGCCTTGGCATTGCAGCCTTCTTCTGCAGTGCAGAGACGGCTTTTATCGGCATGCAAAAGCTTCGGCTCCAGCATCTGGTACATACCAATCACCCCAAGGCCAGAATCGTGGCCGAGATCGTGGAGCATCCAGAGAAGTTTCTAGCTGCCGTCCTTCTGGGGATCAACCTCTTCGAGACGGCGGTGGCTGCTTTAGGCACGGCAATGGCTATATCACTGTGGGGGCAGGACCTGGGGGCAGCCGTAGCCATCATTATCATTACGGTAGTGACCCTGGTTTTCGCAGAATTCATCCCCAAGAGCCTGGGCGTTCGCTACGGGGAGAAAATAGCCTTACTCTACGCCACGCCCATGCAGATTATTTCAACGATCTTTTATCCCTTCGTCTATGTGCTAAACCGTATTGGCGTAAGGTTTACTAAGCTGACTGGTGAATTTGGCGAACCAAGGCCAACGATTAGCCCCGAGGAGTTCCGTACGGCTATTACCGTTGGGCAGGCCGAAGGGGTGCTGGATGAGCACGAAGCCGAGATTTTACACAAAGCTTTCGAGTTTGCTGACCGACCTGTCAGGGAGGTGATGCAGCCGCGAACCGAAGTTGCATGGCTGGAGCAAGGAAGCAGCTTCGCTGCGTTTCTTGATATTTATCGCCAGTCCCCCTACTTACGCTTCCCCGTCTACCAAGGAACTACAGACAACGTAGTGGGGATTCTATCCATCAAAGATGTGCTTATGGCTCAGGCCAATAATCCGTTGGACATGGATAGCCCTATTGACGTATTGGTCCGACCAGTCCACTTTGTGCCTGAGACCAAGCTTCTGGGCGAACTTCTGACTGAGATGAGAGATAACAACTACCACATAGTGGTGGTTGTCGATGAATTTGGTGGTGTAGCGGGCATAGCTACCCTAGAACACCTGATTGCAGAGATAATGGGCAGCATTGCTGAGGAGGCTGCCGGTACGGACAAGGACTTCGTGACTATTGATGCCAATACTTTCGAGGTGGACGGCAGTCTCAGGATAGAGGAGGCAAATGAGGAATTGAGTCTGGGGTTGCCTCATGGTGACTATGAGACCATAGCTGGCTTCATTCTCAGCCGTCTGGGTCGTATTCCGAGGCAGGGGGAACATCTGAAGTACAAGGATTTGAAGTTGGCTATTCTTGAAATGCGGGACAAGAAGATTGAACGGATTTTGATAACTAAGGAAAAGGATTCGCCGAGTGCTCCTTGAACTGACTGGTCCTCTGCATATAGCCTCTAAGAGCGTGAAAACGGTGCCTGCTGCACCTCAAGACTTCGCTCCTTAGATCCCCTCAGCCAAGCTCAGCGCGTCACCTACAAAACGACCTTCGCCAGAAACCACCGCAAACGGGCAACATGCGGGAAAAGCTGACAGGAGCACAGCCCTGTCCTATGCGCCAGGTGGAGTGCCCGGGCTTTTCACCATGAGGACCGGCATAACACTGCCCCTGATGACACTGGCGGCAACACTGCCGCGAATCCACCTACTGAGGCCAGCCCGTCCACGGGTTGCCATAATGATAAGGTCACAAGGGTTGTGTTCAGCGTAGAATATAATGGCCTGCGCGGGTTTACCGAGAACGATTTTCGTCTGTACCTTGATCCCTTCATCCTGCAGCTTTTGGGCGACTCCAGCGAGATAATTCTGAAGGTTCATTTCCTTCTTGCCCACGGGCTGGCTTACTGGCCTTTCCCCCAGTGGGTAACCGGTCACGCGCTTGTAGCCCTTGGTGCTCTTTATGGCTGCGATTAGAGTGATATCCTCTGAGCCACAGCGTTTAGCAAGCTCCATCGCATAGGGAAGGGCCACCTCTGCCAGGTTCTTACCGTCTAACGGGACCAGGATATTCTTGTACACTTCGCCTCCTTTCACCGACGACACAGTTTCGTGTCGATCGTTGTGCAACATCGGCTTACAGCCATTATATCATACCTTGACAATAGCTCAGCCGCTGACCTTTGCCCGGCCCGCTGATGGTTTGCCATAAGGTTGTTGCGCCTCTAGAATAGGGAGGAAGCTAATTTGCTACTGCGGTACCTTATCAGTTCCTGCCCATGATGTTACAAACAAGCAGGATGCCCTCAAGGCCATACTGATCAAGCATGAGAAGGTTCCCCTGTGGAGAGAGTGTGAGTGGATAAGCACACTTAACGCCGGTCCGTGGTACTTATAGATGGAAGTATCTGTTGCCGATATATTGATAGACCTGATTGGAACAGCCTGTGTAGTAATTGTCTTTGCCTACGTTCTGAGCCGCACCAGGTTTTTCACCGAGATATTGGACAAGCAATTCAGCTTCCAGAATCAAGTTGTCCTTATCCTGGTCTTCGGGGCCATGTCGATATTCGGCACCTACGGTGGGATAAAACTGCCCTCAGGCGCTATAGCCAATATTAGAGACCTCGGCCCTATGGTCGGTGGACTTGTAGGGGGGCCGGTAATTGGGCTGGGGGCGGGAGTAATCGGTGGCATACACCGTTACTTCCTCGGTGGTTTTGTTGACGTTCCCTGCTCTCTGGCTACCGTTATCGCCGGCTTAATGGGCGGGGTGATATACAAGCTGAGGAAAGGAGAGTTCCCCGCCGTTTGGCAGGCAACCCTGTTCGCCGCCGCCATGGAATCCTTTCACATGGGTCTAACGCTGCTGATAGCTCGACCCTATGACAGAGCCTGGGAACTTGTCAAAGATGTTAGCCTGCCTATGATTGCCGCCAATGCCATGGGCATGGCCATCTTCGCCTGGATAATACGCAATCTGATAATCGAGAGAAGGACAGCGGCTGAGAAAGCAAGGGTGACCAGCCTATTCGGGAAATATGTTTCGCCGCAGGCTGCTAAGGCGATCATTGAACTGGCAGATAGAGACGAACTGGCTCTGGGCGGGGCGAACCGTGAGGTAACAGTGCTTTTCGCTGATGCGCGAGGTTTCACCCAGCTCTGCGATAAGGTCAAGCCTGACAGACTTGTTGATGCGCTGAATACATACTTCTCTGCTATCATCGAGCGTATCAATGCCAACGAGGGAATGGTCAATAAGTTCGCCGGCGATAACATAATGGCAGTCTGGAACGCTCCCCAGAGTCAACCTGACCATGCCTTCCTGGCGGTCAAAACAGCCATCGAGAGCCAAAAAGCGATACAGGAGATCAACCAGAAGCTGGTTGACTTCCCTGCCACGCAATTTGGGATAGGCATCAACACCGGGGAAGCAATTGCGGGGAGTGTCGGCTCCAAGCAGAGAGCGGAATACACCGTGATAGGAGATGCGGTTAACCTGGCGTCTCGCATTTGTGGCGCGGCGCCTGGAGGGCGAGTTTGGATAGGTGGACAAACCTTCGAGAAGGTAAAGGACAGGGTGACAGTAAGCGAACTCGGGCCCCAGCACTTCAAAGGTAAAGAAGTGGCCTTTACCGTTTACGAGGTCACATCCCTCAGGTAAGCGTGCAGCGCTGGACTGACTCCCGAATGTTGACAAGGCATGTGTGGAATCATATATTGTTGGCAAACGGAACAAGGAGGGATTATGAGATTACTTGGGCGTTCGTATAAGAGCGATCTTCTTAGAAGTGTGCCTCTGTTCAAAGGCCTCAGCAAACGAAATTTGGATGAGGTTGCCAGATATGCCGATGAGGTGCGGAAGAAGCAGGGGACTGTGCTGGCTCAACAGGGCAGCAAGGGACAGGAATTCATCTTCATCATCGAAGGGCAGGCAAGGGTTGAAAAGGAAGGGAAAGTCATCAACCGTCTTTCGGCAAATGACTTCTTCGGGGAAATATCTCTAATTGATCAACGGCCGCGCATGGCCACAGTTATTGCTGACACCGACGTGAGACTGTTGGTGGTGCATGCCAGGTCATTCAAACAGTTGCTTGAGACGGTGCCAGGCCTGTCGTACAAGATCATGGTCGGGCTCTGCAAATATCTCCGCGAAGCGGAGGCTTAGGAAACGCCCCTCGGTTCGAAGCCCCTCTTGGTCGGGAGACTCTGTCACCTGGGCGGCTTTCTGCCCGCAGGCATCGGAGCCCCTGTGACCGGGAGCCAGTCAAGTGGCTCAGATGGGGTTGTTTTCCAGGAAACGGCTCACTGCTAACAGAAGCTTGTCATTCTGATCCACCTGAGGCGGAGAAGAAACTCTGTTATTCTTTGCCGTTAACGACAGGAAGAAGCTGCGCGCAGTTGAGTCATGCGGCCTCTCATTCCCGTATTGACCTCCCCGTTAACCTCAGAAAAACGTCCTCCAGGGTAGGGACGTGCTGGTTCACGATGACCAGTTCCTGTTTCAACTCCTCCTCCAGCATCTGGCCATCGCCCTGGAAGATGTACAGCCTGTCTTCTATCTCTTCCCATTGAAAGCCGTGCTCCTTCAACCGGCTGAGGACTCTGTTCTTCTCCTCCAGTGGCGGCTGGGCCTCCAGGACCAGATTGCCCCCATACTGGCTGACAAGGTCCCGCGGGGAGCCCAGGGCAATAATCTTACCCTCGTTCATAATGGCCAGGCGGTCGGAAAGACGCCAGGCTTCATCCATGTTCTGAGTAGTTAGCAAAAGCGTCATCCCCTGCTCTCGGAAAGACCGGAGCTTCTGCCACACCAGGTGCTTGGTTTGAGGGTCAAGGCCGACGGTAGGCTCATCCAAAATGAGAAGCTTGGGCCGGTTGATGATAGCTCTGGCGATGAGCAGACGTCGCTTCATGCCTCCCGATAGCTCATCGATTTTGGCCTTCTGTCTCTCGTGAAGTTCGAAGAGTCGGAGGTTGTCCAACGCCCGTGCCCTGGCCTCTGCCCTGGGTATGTCGAAATAACGGGCGAAGGTGATCAGGTTCTCCAGCACGGTCAGATCGGGATCAAGGTTATCCTCCTGCGGCACCACACCCAGGCTGGCCTTAATCCGTCTGGCGTCTTTGCTAACGCCGTGGCCGTCTACCCAGATGCTGCCCTGGGTGAGAGGGGAAGCAGCAATAATCATGCGCACCAGGGAGGTCTTGCCAGCGCCGTTGGGCCCCAGCAACCCGAAGCACTCACCTTGGGCCACGTCCAGGTCCACTCCAGCAACGGCGGTAATCGGCCCAAAGGTCTTGACGACATTCCTGATCCTTATGATAGATGCGGTAGGCATGGATAATCTATTCTAGCACGGTTGGCGGCACGGTTTCTCGGAAGGTTAGCTACTGTGTTCCTGAACTGGCAGCTACAGACAATGATGGTATAATTGATGCTGCAATGCACGAGCCAATGGTGATTATCCGCCCGCCCAGTGAAGCGCAGAGCTTATTATTGCCAGTGACCCTGGGTTGTTCACACAACCGATGCACCTTCTGCAATACCTACAAAGGAATAAGGTTCAAGATAAGAAGCGCAGAGGACATAAAGGGAGATATAGATAGTATAGCCTCCAATTTCGGTTGGAGTGTGCGCCGGGTCTTTCTGGAAAACGGTGACGCACTGGCGTGCCGACAGGGAATGCTGGTCGAGATCATGGCCTATCTGAACAAGAGGTTCCCCAACATAGAGCGAGTAGGAACCTATGCCAGCCCTCAGAATATTCTCAGCAAGAGCGTGGACGACCTTAAGACTTTGAAGGAACTCAAACTGGGGACCATATACCTCGGCGTGGAGACTGGGGATGAAGAACTGCTGAGACGGATTGAAAAAGGAGTGACCGCTAGCCAGATGGTGGAAGCGGGAAGAAGGGCAAGAGTGGCTGGCATCGCACTATCGGTGACGATTATACTGGGCTTAGCCGGTTCACAGGAAGGCCGCCAACATGCCCTTGAGACAGCGAAGGTTCTTACTGAGATTGATCCTGACTTCTGCGGTGCTCTTACCCTCATGCTTGAGCCTGGTGCTCCCCTCTACAGCGAGTGGCAGCGAGGTCAATTCATTCTTGCCTCTCCCTTCCAATGCCTCGATGAGTTGAGGCAGATAATCGCCCACTCCAAATTCACCAATTGCTTCTTCACCTCAAACCACGCCTCTAACTATCTACCTCTCAGGCTGAGGCTGCCGCAGCAAAAGGACGAGGCACTGAGATTCCTGGACAAGGTCATAGGAACAAAGGATCACCGCACTCTTACACCTGAGTACCTTAGAGCGCTCTGATTACACACAGGTTGAACAGCAGCGCGAAAATATACCTGGGATAAGCCAAAGGCGAGAGTGCATCATTTGTGGCTAATCCGAAAGAACAGAAGTACGCATATGGTCAGAGTTCCATGGGCTGTGCCCATGGAATCTACACACTCTCAAGCCTACATGTTTGACTACTGAACTGGCTTATGTTACAAGATAGAGTACACAAGAATCCTGATAGAGTGCGCAGTAACACTACCGGGCAAACTTCATGGTCTTGTAAAAGAAGGAGGAAGCATGGCCAAGATTTATTATGACAAGGATGCTAATTTGGATTTGCTCAAAGGGAAGACCATCGGCGTAATCGGGTACGGTAGCCAGGGAAGTGCGCATGCCAATAACCTGAAGGACAGCGGCTGTACGGTGATTGTAGCGGAAGCGCGGGGAAGCGAAGCCTGGAAAAAGGCACAGAAAGCAGGCTTTGAGGTGGCCACTGCCGACAAGGTGGCCAAGGAAGCTGACATCATGATTATGCTCGTCCCTGACAACCTGCACCCGGCGGTGTACAGAGAGTCGATGGAAAAGCAAATGTCCCGTGGCAAGACGTTGATGTTCGCTCATGGTTTCAATATTCATTACGGCCAGATTGTGCCTGCACCGGGCGTTGACGTGAGCATGATCGCCCCCAAAGGCCCGGGGCACATGGTGCGTCGCCTCTACACCGAGGGCCTTGGCACTCCGGCCTTGGTAGCAATCCACCAGAACGCCTCAGGGAAGGCAAAGGATGTGGCTCTAGCCTACGCTAAGGGCATTGGTTGTACCCGGGCAGGAGTCCTGGAGACCACCTTTGCTGAAGAGACAGAGACCGACCTCTTCGGAGAGCAGGTAGTGCTGTGCGGCGGCGTTACCGCTTTGATAAAGAATGCTTTTGAAACCCTGGTGGAGGCAGGCTATCAGCCTGAGGTAGCCTACTTCGAGGTTTGCCATGAGCTGAAGCTCATTGTTGATCTCATTTACCAGGGTGGCCTGGCCCATATGCGGAATGCGGTCAGTGATACGGCAGAGTATGGTGATTACACGCGTGGGCCGCGGATTATCGACGAGATGGCCAGAGCTGAAATGGAGCAGATCCTGGCTGAAATCCAGGATGGTAGCTTTGCCCTGGAATGGATACTGGAAAATCAAGCAGGCCGCCCGAAATTCAACGCCTTGAAGCGCATGGAGGCAGAGCACCCCATAGAGAAGGTAGGCAAGAGACTCAGGGCCATGATGCCGTGGCTGAAGGGGTAGCTTAGCCGAGCCATCAAACAAAAGAGATTCCAAGGGAGTTATCTGAGAACCTAGTCCAACGGGTAGCCTGGAGCATCAACTCCGGGCGGGGTTGGAGCTAATGCTCTAACCTAGTCAGGCTGGAAGCAAGAGAACCGGAGTGAAAGACATGGAAAGGGTTATTATCTTTGACACCACGCTGCGAGATGGGGAGCAGGCGGCCGGAGGCATGCTTAACATCCACGAAAAGCTGGAGATAGCCAGGCACCTGGAGAAGCTGGGCGTGGACGTTATTGAAGCGGGGTTTCCGGCAAGCACCCGTGGTGATTTTGAAGCCGTGAAGCTGATCGCCCGGGAGGTGCGACAGTCGGCTATTTGCGCCCTTAGCCATGCCAATCCCAAGGCCATAGACAGTGCCTGGGAGGCAGTCAAAGGAGCAGCGCATCCCCGCATCCATATCTTCCTCTCCGCCTCTGAAATCCATCTCTCTTATCAGCTTAAGAAGAGCCGTGAGGAGATTCTTGGGCTGGCACGAGACATGGTAGCCAGAGCCAAGTCATATCTGGATGACGTGGAGTTCTCGCCCATGGATGCCAGCCGCACCGACCCGTCCTTCCTTTACATGATTATGGAGACAGTCATCGGTGCCGGGGCAACCACGGTGAATATCCCCGATACGGTGGGTTATGCCATCCCGCAAGAGTTTGGCAATCTTATCGAGGGAATCTTGAACAATGTGCCTAACATTGATAAGGCTGTGATCAGCGTGCATTGTCATAATGATCTGGGGCTGGCAGTGGCCAATAGCCTGGAAGCGCTGCGGCGCGGGGCGAGGCAGGTGGAGTGCACCATTAATGGCATCGGGGAGCGAGCAGGCAATGCCTCTTTAGAGGAGATTGTGATGGCGCTCAAGACCCGCGGCAACCTTTTTAACCTGGCCACCCGAATCGACACTAAGCAAATATACAAAACCAGCCGTCTGGTGAGTGAGTTGACCGGTTTTGTGGTCCAGCCGAACAAGGCCATTGTTGGGGCCAATGCTTTTCGGCACCAGTCGGGAATCCATCAGGACGGCATCATCAAGAAGGCTATTACTTACGAGATCATGGATCCGAGGGAGGTAGGCATTCCCGCCAGCAGTCTGGTATTGGGTAAGCTCAGCGGGCGTCATGCCTTTAAGGAGAGGCTGGCAGAGTTGGGCTACGCCCTGGCCGAAGAGGACCTGGATCGGGCCTTCCTCGCCTTCAAGGAGCTAGCCGACAAGAAAAAAGAGGTCACTGACCGTGATCTAGAGACGATTGTGGCCCACGAGATGCATGCCATTTCCGAGACCTTTCACCTGGATGATGTCCAGGTTTCCTGCGGTACAAGGGGTCTGGCCAGCGCTGCAGTGAGGCTTATTGACTCAGAGGGTCGGGTGTTGACTGATGCTGCTGTGGGCACTGGCCCAGTGGATGCAGTGTATAAGGTGATAAATCGCATCATCGGGGTACCGAACAGGCTCACAGAGTTCACGGTTAACTCAGTCACTGAAGGCATTGACGCCATCGGAGAGGTATTGATCCGGATTGAAAGCGAAGGCGTAACCTATACCGGGCGGGGCGCTGACACCGATATCATCATGGCTAGCGCCAAAGCCTACATGAACGCCCTCAACAGGCTGCTGGCTGCCAGGGGGAGGGGTTCGGAGTGACCCTGGCGGAGAAGATTCTAGCCGCTCACGCAGGCAAAGACAGAGTCACCCCTGGTGAGCTGGTAAACGTCAAAGTCGATCTGGTGCTGTCCAACGACATCACGGCTCCCATCGCCATCAGGGAATTTGAGCGCATCGGCGTAAAGAAGGTCTTTGATCCACAGAAGGTGGTGATGGTGCCCGATCACTTTGTCCCCAACAAGGACATTCCCTCGGCGGAGCAGGCCAAGATGATGCGCCAGTTCGCTCTGAAGCAGGGTCTGGTCTATTTCGAGGTGGGTTGCATGGGCATCGAGCACGTGCTCCTGCCGGAGCAGGGCCTGGTTCTCCCCGGCGATGTGGTCATCGGGGCCGATTCCCACACCTGCACCTATGGTGCCCTGGGGGCTTTCGCCACCGGCATGGGTTCCACCGACATCGCCTCCGCCATGGCCTGCGGCGAAATCTGGATGAAGGTTCCGACGACCACCAAGTTCGTTTACCACGGGAAGGTGGGCAAATGGGTGGAGGGCAAAGACCTCATCCTTTACACCATTGGGGACATCGGGGTGGATGGCGCTCTCTACTCCGTGATGGAGTTTGCCGGGGAGGCAATCGAGGCACTCTCCATGGACGGGCGCTTTGCCATGGCCAACATGGCCATCGAGGCTGGGGCAAAAGCCGGTATCTTCAGGGTGGATGACAAGACCCTGGAGTACGTCAGGGCGAGGGCCAGGCGTCAGTACAAAGTATATGAGGCAGACGAGGATGCACAATACTGCAAGACCATAGAGTACGACGTCTCCCGGCTGGAGCCGCAAGTGGCCTTCCCCCATCTACCCTCCAACACCAGGCCCATCAGCCAGGTGGGCCAGATCGAGATCGACCAGGTGGTTATCGGCAGTTGCACCAACGGCAGGTTGGAGGATCTGCAAGTGGCTGCTAAAATACTCAAGGGCAGACTGGTACATCCGAGGGTGCGCTGTATTATCATCCCCGGCTCACAGCAAGTTTATCTTAGCGCGTTACGAGAGGGGTTGATCGAGACTCTTGTTCAGGCAGGGACAGTGGTGAGCACGCCTACCTGTGGCCCATGTCTGGGCGGTCATATGGGCGTTCTGGCTGCTGGCGAGCGCTGCGTCTCCACCACTAACCGAAACTTCGTCGGCCGGATGGGAAGTCCCCGGTCCGAGGTCTACTTGGCCAACCCGGCGGTGGCCGCGGCCAGCGCCATCCTGGGCAAGATCGCCAGCCCCGAGGAGGCCATGAATTGAAATTGAGGGGCAAAGTACACAAATACGGTGCTAATGTGGACACGGATGCCATTATCCCGGCTCGCTATCTGAACACCTCTGACACTGACGAACTGGCCAAGCACTGCATGGAGGACGTCGACCAGCAGTTCCTCAACAAGGTGAGTCCGGAGGACTTTATTGTCGCTGAGACTAACTTCGGCTGTGGCTCCTCCAGAGAACACGCCCCGGTGGCTATCAAGGCCGCGGGTATCTCCGCCGTTATCGCCAAAAGCTTTGCCCGCATCTTCTTTCGCAATGCCATCAATATCGGCCTGCCTATTCTGGAATGCGAAGAGGCAGTAGATGAGACTGAGACCGATGACGTCCTGGAGGTGGAGTTGACCAGTGGTGAAATCAGAAACGTCACCAAGAACAAGCTATTTCATGCCAAGCCCTATCCTGATTTCATGCTGGAGTTGATTTCAGCTGGAGGGCTTGTGGAATACACCAAGAAGAAACTTGGGACGGGAGGCCCACACAAATGAAGTTTCAAATCGCGGTATTGCCCGGTGACGGGGTTGGCCCTGAGGTAGTAGCCGAAGCGGTGAAAGTCTTGCAGGCGATTGGCCAGAAGTTTGGCCATGAATTCGCCCTTCGTTATGGGCTTGTCGGTGGTGCTGCTATTGACCAGTCTGGGGCAGCTTTGACGGCCGAGACTTTCAAGATGTGCCAGGAGTGTCACGCGGTGTTGCTCGGGGCGGTGGGCGGTCCCAAATGGGATGACCCTTTAGCCAAAATCCGTCCGGAGGATGGCCTCCTGGCGTTGCGCAAGGGGCTAGGGCTCTTCGCCAATCTCCGCCCGGTCAAGGTCTTTCCCATGCTTCTAGATTCTACCTCTCTCAAGCCCGAGGTCATTAGAGGTGTAGACCTGATAGTGGTGCGGGAACTCACCGGTGGGCTTTACTTCGGCCGGCCTAAGAAGCAGTGGCGAACCTCCAGGGGTAGACGGGCGGTGGACAGCATGGTCTACTCTGAAAAGGAGATTGAGCGCATCATAAGGGTAGGTTTTGAGATAGCCCGGAGGCGAAGGAAGAAGCTGACCTCTGTGGACAAGGCCAATATTCTGGAAACCTCGCGATTGTGGCGTCAGGTGGCTATGGAGCTTTCCGCGGAGTATCCTGATGTCGAGTTAGAACACATGCTGGTGGATGCCTGCGCCATGAGACTGATACAGCGCCCTCTTGACCTTGATGTGGTGGTAACCGAGAACACGTTCGGCGACATATTGACTGATGAAGCCTCCATGCTAGCGGGTTCTATGGGGATGCTGCCTTCGGCCAGCCTGGCGGGGGTGCCGGGGGTAGGCGACAGCATGACCTTTGGTCTCTATGAGCCAATCCACGGCAGCGCCCCGAGGAGGGCCGGGCAAAACCTGGCCAACCCTATTGCCACCGTCCTCAGTAGTGCCATGATGCTGCGCTACTCCTGTGGTCTGGATCAGGAGGCGGAGACTGTTGAGAGGGCAGTCACCGATGCCCTGGAGCGCGGCTACCGCACCTACGACATCATGGAGAAAGGGAAGACCCAGGTGGGGACGAGGGAGATGGGGCAGGCAATCATGGGGAGCATACAGGCATAAAGTTGTGAGTGGCTTGGCTAACAGAACAGGCATTGCCAACATGCCTCTGCACTACGGCAAGGCTCCGCCCTGGCTATTTCGGCGGATGGTGAAGCTGGCCAGAGAGATTACTGTTTTCATCGTGGCCGAGTTCGGGCCCGAAGAGATGCTGCGCCGCATGTCAGACCCGTGCTGGTTTCAAGCCTTAGGCTGCGTGCTCGGCTTTGACTGGCATAGCAGCGGCGTCACGACCACTGTCTGCGGTGCTCTGAAGGAGGGGCTGAAGGGGCTGGAATCAGACCTGGGGCTGTTTGTCGCTGGCGGCAAGGGCAGCACTTCAAGGCGCACCCCTGCGGAAATAGAAGCCTTCGGCAATGCCATCTCCCTTGATCCTTCCCCGCTGATATATGCCAGCCGGATGGCAGCCAAGGTGGATAGTGCCGCCCTTCAGGACGGCTACCAGCTTTACCACCATGTCTTTCTTTTCACCAAGGGTGGCTCCTGGGCAGTGGTGCAGCAGGGAATGAACGAAGTCAGCCGCTACGCCCGCCGTTATCACTGGCTGGGTGAATCGGTGGCTGACCTTGTCTGCGAGCCTCATGCTGCTATCTGCTCTCAGGGGCGAGGGGAGGTGCTGAACCTAGTGGCTAGCGAAAGTGACGCGGCGCGAAACACCATCACCTCCATAGCCACGGAGCAATCGACAGAGGGAATTTTGAAAGATATCAGAAGGCTGAAGACACTGGATTTGCCACTCCGACACTACATTTCCGTAGAGGATATTCACCCCGACAGGCTGAGCAAGGGTCTGCTAGTCATTTACGATCGGCAGCCAAAGGGTTTTGAAGAGTTACTCAGCATCGAGGGAGTAGGGCCGAAGACCGTTCGGGCACTGAGCCTGATCTCGGAGTTGGTCTACGGTACCCCACCCAGCTTTCGGGACCCGGCGCGCTACAGCTTTGCCCACGGCGGGAAGGACGGTTACCCCTTCCCTGTGGACCGGCAAACCTATGACAAGAGCATCCAGCTTCTGGCCCAGGCGGTACAAAAGGCCAGGGTTGACAACACAGAAAAGAGAGAAGCCCTCCGCCGGCTGAATATGCCCTCCAGAGGAAATCGATTTGCATGATGCTTCGCAAGGATTATCTGATCTCTGATGCTTGATCCGCGTGGCCCTAGTTTCTATTGGCACTTATTGGCTTCTCCCATTCAGTGATCTTGTCGGCGGCTGATTATTTGTCTCTTCCTTGGCCAACGATTCTCCAGACTGCGGCCCCCCGATAGCTTCCCTAACCACCTTGATATCTTCTCGAGAGACAGCTTTGATAAGATAGAGGATCAGGAAGTACAACGCAGCAGCCAAGCCGATAAGCAGGGCCAGATTGATTGATTCACCCCAGTGGATAAGCATCCCCATTGGTAGACAAGCAACCAGGGGCTTGATAGCCAGTCTGTGTAGCGGCAGTCTGTAGAGGTGCTTCGAGACCATATAGAAGCAGAAGGTGAGTGTGACTGCACCAGTGCCTAAAGATGCAATCGCAGCCCCTTTATAGCTCAGGGGGGGGATGAGAATGAGGTTCAGAATGATGTTGGCCACGGCGGATAACGCTACAGCCATTGCCATTTGATTCTGCTTGTTCATGGAAATAAGGGTGAACGATAGAGGTACGCTTAGAAAGGTGAAAAATAATCTCCAGGACAGTATTTGCAGGGCAACAATAGAAGGTTCGAACTCGCCTCCATAAAGCAAAGGGATGATTCTGCCAGAGAGAAGGCACATTCCGGCAGCCATGCCTAGGCCAAGCATGAGTAGATATGTGAATGATTTCTCATAGATTGTCCTTAAGGAACCGGGTGAAGCGAGGAATGAGGTGGACATCAGGGGCAGGAGAGCGAACATGAGAATCATGGGTATATCGCCGAGTCCCAGGGGCAAGATATTGGCTGCATTGTACCAACCTACTTCAGCATCGGTCTTTATCAGGGAAAGTATGATTGTGTCTGTCCTAACAGATATTATGGCGCTCACGGGAAGCATGGCCACAGCCAGTCCGCTTTTGGCAGCACTCTTCCAGAAGTCGAGATCTATCTCAATGTGTGGCTTGGCGAACCTCTTACTACACAAGAGGAAACTGACTATCAGTTTGAATAGTCCTGCAATAACACAAGCAGAGGCTACCGCAACCACACCGTGACCCGAGAATATGAAGGCCAAGCCAACGGAGGTAATTATCAGTTGACCAACAACTGATAGGAAAGCAGAGTACTCCATTCTTTCGAATGCCTGGAATATCTGCATGAAAACGGTACTAAGCGCATTGAGTATGATGTAGACACCAAGGATAAGCACAGTAAGAGTGGTGTCATGAGGGAAGTTCATCAGGGTGGCGAAGAGGGCGATGAGTCCAAATACGACGATAGACAGCACGGCTTTCATAATGACGATATTGCCAACGTATTTGGAGGAAGAGGACCTGTCACGAGCGACCTCTCTTACAATCAAGGCATCGAATCCCATGTCCAGAAAAACAGCGGCAATGGCGGTGAAGTTGATGGCGAACGCCCACTTGCCCAAGGCGGCGCTACCCAACTCTCGAGCCAAGAAAACCAGGAGAAGAAGGTTAAGTAGTGCTACGAAACCCTGACCAACGTACAAGGCCGCAGCATTCTTGGCTACGCGTTGAACGGTGGTGGTGACCTTATTAGCCTCGCTGAAACTACCGGTACTTGCCACAGAAATCCTTGCTGCCCTTTAGCTCTTCGATATCTATGGGCTAACGCATCTAACCTGATCGCTAGTTACTATAACCCAGGTAACATTACATACGCAACGCTTTCACTTACGTTCAGCAAAACAGAAGGACAATGGAAGCAGCCAGGAGCTATAATTAGGACCGTCGGGAAGCAGGATTTCCGGCGCTAAGCTTTTCGCCACTGATAGAGTTCAACTGTTCTCTTCTCCTGCTGACAGACTCAACGGCGGAGGGAGCTTTCTAAGGATTTAGGAGCGCTGAAAGAGGTGCTGATACTGGGGCATATGGGCATTACGCTGGGTGCAGCAGTGCTGCTAGACAGTGCCTTGCGTAAGCGTCCTCCATTTGCCACCTCTCCAACCAAGCAGATTGGGCAAGCGAAGCCATCTTGGCTTTCATCCATTGACCTCAGAATTCTGCTTCTAGGCTCACTTCTTCCTGACATTATTGATAAACCCGTCGGTACACTCATTTTCCCTGATACCTTCGGCAGCGGGCGGATATTTAGCCACACGCTGCTCTTCCTCGTTGTCGTCATCCTGGGCGGGTTGTATCTTTGGCGTCGCTATGGAAAGACATGGCTACTGGTGCTTTCCTTTGGCATTCTTCTCCATCTTATCCTTGACCAGATCTATCTTAATCCTCGAACATTCCTCTGGCCAGCCTATGGTTTTGCCTTCAGAAAGGCAGATATCAGCGATTTCCCAGGGAGGATGCTAGATGAGCTTCGTACTAATGTAGCTGTATATGTGCCTGAGATCATCGGGGCGGCAATCCTGGTCTCGTTTGTTCTCTTGCTGGTGCGGCGCGGTCGCGTGCTTGCTTTCATTAGGAGCGGACATGTAGAGGGACGAGCTGGTGGTATGGATTTGGGGCGCACTTGATGTGGCAGAGAATGGTAAGTCTAAGGTAAGATATGGAGACAAAGACAGAATCCGTTGGAAGAGCAGAGTCCTCTTCAATAAACGGATGGTGCCATTGCAGAGGCTGAGTCCGTGACCTAATAAGGACAGGACAAGTGGAGGGTGTATATGGAATTCTTCTTAGACACGGCTTCATTAAAGGAGATCGAATTCTACCAGTCACTGGGACTTGTGGACGGCGTTACCACCAACCCGTCCCTGTTATCCAAAGAAGGCGGCGACCCCATTTCTCAGATCAAGAAGATCGCTCAGATTGTCAAAGGCCCTCTGAGCGTGGAAGTTACCTATACTGAACCGCGCGACATGGTAAAGCATGCCCTCAAACTGAGTAAACTGGCTGAAAATGTGGTGGTCAAAGTCCCCGCCTCCGTGAGCGGGCTGATAGCAGCGCAGGAGTTGAAGAGGGAAAATGTCAAGATGAACATTACCCTTGTTTTCCATCCCTCGCAGGCTATCCCCTTCGTTAAGCTGGCGGTGGACTACGTTAGTCTCTTTGTGGGCAGGGTGGAGGAGTTTGGCCTGAGCAACAAAGAAGCCATCTGGCAGCTCAGGGAGGCGATAGATGAAATGGAGAGTCCCACCAAGTTGCTGGTCGCCTCGGTGCGAAATCCCGATTACCTGATCGAGGCTGTCATGGCCGGCGCCGATGTCCTCACCATTCCACCTTCTTGCTGGCAGATGGTTTTCAAGAATCCGATCTTCCAGCAGGGGGAGCGGGAATTTCTGGAAAGCTGGAGAACACTGCCGGCTGCGGCCAGAAAAGAATACGAGTCCCTGGACTGACCTTAGCATAAAATAGGAAGCTACCCTCTTAGGTCAGGTCGGGGACCTGGCACTCACAGATTCCGTAGAGGCTGCGCCTCTGATGAACAGCCAGTGATATGGCGATGGCCGATGAGTCCCGAAAACAGCGATTGGTGAGATGGTGACAGGTACAAGAGGTATTGGTTTTAGGTTAAACTAAGCGAGAGGAATAAGACACCGAGGAGGTGAGAATGGGAAAGAGGCAAAGGGAGGGGATATTGCCCTTCAAGGTGGTACAAACTGATGCGCCATTAATTGCCAGGGGTGGCTTAGTGCTGCCTTATGAGTTTGCCAAATCGCTGAAGCTGCCGAAGGTGATAGATAAGGAGTTGCCGCAGCCGGGCAGTGGTCGAGGGTACAAAGCGTCTGCCTTTGTGATGCCTATGGTGTTGATGCTTCATGGTGGAGGGAAGAAGCTAGAGGATTTGAGGGAAGTGAAGGGAGAGAAGAGCCTGAGGGAAGTGCTGGAGATGGATGGGCTGCCGGCCTCTTGCACTGTAGGGGACTGGCTGCGGAGGACAGGGGAGGGAAGAGAGGGTCTTTTGGGTCTGGGGAGGGTGAACGGGCATGTGGTGAGGGAGACGATGAGGCGAGACGGGAGGAAAGGGTACACTCTGGATGTGGATAGCAGCATAATAGAGGCAGAGAAGGAAGGGGCCCAGTTCACCTATAAAGGGGGCAAGGGTTACCAGCCTCAGATGGGGTTTGTGTTTGAGCTTGGGCTGATAGTGGAAGACGAATTTCGGGAGGGTAATGTTCCAGCGCAAGCTGGCGCGGTGGGTTTTCTGAGGAGGTGTTTTGGGGCCATGCCTGAGGGGAAGCACATTGAATACGTTCGGTTGGATAGCGCTTACTATCAGGCTGAGGTGATGAATTTATGTTTTGATGAGGGGAAGTGGTTTACTATCACAGCGGACAAGGATAGGGCGGTAATGGAAGCCCTAAGATCGATAAAGGATTGGCGCTGCTACAAGGGAGGCAGAGAGATAGGGGAGACACTACATACCATGAGCAAGACAAAGGAAGCCTTTCGTCTGGTGGTACAGCGCTGGCCGAAGCTACAGGGGGAGCTGTTCGATGCGTCACCGTACTGTTATCACGTCATAGCCACGAATAGAGAAGAGGAGGCTGAGGAGATAGTCCGGATGCATAATAAGAGGGGGGAATTGGAGAACTACATAAAAGAGCTTAAGAGCGGGTTTGGTATGGAGTGGATGCCCTGCGGGGAGACGTACGCTAATGCGGTGTTCTTCAGGATAGGGGTAATAGCCTACAATCTATTTCAGGCGATGAAGTTGTTAGCCTTACCGCCGTGGTATCGGAGTTGCACCATATCGACGGTGAGGTGGAAGCTGTATCAGATAGCTGCTGAGGTAACCAGCCATGCACACCAGATGCTACTGAAACTGGCGGCACCTCTGGAGAAGGTACTGTTGTTTCAGAGGTTTCGCTTGCGGTGTAGGCAGTTGGCTTACGATTCGAGTTAACAAAGGGCGAGTACAGTGGTTCAGTAGAGGATAAACAACAACGGCCCTGCCACGGGGAAGGTGGAGCTATGCCGACTATAGGATTAGGGGCAAGTCAAAAGGCAACAGAAGCCCTCTAACCGTCTTCTCAGGACGTCTCTAGGGCTGAGTTTTACCCCACCGCCACTCAAGAGAACCCCAGAAATCACCTCCACCATGGGCCTGCCATGGCACTCCCATGACACTAAACCCTCAATCGCTGTTTTTGGGTTGAATCTCCTGGCTTGACTTCTTCGCTGGCAACTGCGAGACATGTCAGCCATCTGGTAGATGAGATACTGGGGAGCTAGAAAGGTTGCCCATTATTAGGAGCTGAAACGGGATATCTCGATTTTCGTACGTTCTATTGATGTTGCGCGATGCGCTGCAGGTACGAGGATGCCAAGTACTCAAAAGACGTCTTTCTTAGTTCCAGGCCGATCGTGATTTCCATAGACAGGAGGCCTGAGATAGTACCCAATTCTCTCACCAGGAAACGAGACAAATCAGTGGGACCTGGGAAGTTCGCCCCTATAAGCACATCATACCGACCGACCACCTTGGCCACCCCGAATACGTTGGGCAAAGTCACAACCTTGTCCATTACTGTATCGAGTTCCTTCGGTGATACCCTAACACCTATAAGGGCGTTGGTCTGATACCCCAGATCGAGTGGACTGGTAAAAGCGACAATCCATGTAATCTGCTTATCCAGAAGCCTCTGCAGTCTAGTGGAGGCATTGGCCCGGCTGATTCCAAGCTTCTTGGCCAAATCCGACACCGGCTGCCGCCCGTCATGTTCAATCTCCTTGAGAATCATCAAATCAAGCTGATCAATACTGAGATTTGAGTCTCGATCTCCTTGCTGAGCTAAAATAGACTTTGGTTCTGGTTGGTTATCCCAAGGCGCTAAATAGGAGGAGGGTGGGTATGAGAAAAGCATGTTTCGCCACTGACTGGAAGATAGATATGACAAAGAGACACGCCACTCGATAACCATCATGGTCTCAGTAGATTTGATGCCAGAGATATTGCCTAATTCCCTCGCCAAGAAGCGAGAAAGATCCGCCGGATTAGCGAACATGGTCCAGATAACGATGCCTTGCCAGCCGGCGGCTATTATCAACATATTCACATCCGGGAGAGCACAAAGGCTGTCAGCGACTGTATTCAATTCTCCCGGTGATACTTGGACACCTGTCACTGCCAGGGTGTGGTATCCCAAAGCCAGCGGGTGAGTAAAGGCCGCTATCCTGGTAATCTTTCGATCCAGGAGTCTCTGGATTTTTTTGCTAGCATATGTCCGGCTGATGCCAAGCTTCCTGGCCAGGTCTGAAGCCGATTGCCTGCCATCCAGCCCGATCTCACTTAGAATTCTCAGGTCAAGGTTATCCAAGTCACCGGCCATTTCTCTCCTGATTGCCTCGTGGCTCCGTCAATCGAAGCAAAGTGAGTTCCCTGTCTGTTTTCATTTATATGACAGTCTAGACTACCAGGTATCACCTGTCAATGCTCTGTTAGTCAAAGTGAGCCTAAGGCACCTTATCTGGTTGCTGATTGTAACCACTGTGAATGCGATTCGCAGCATTAACACACCAACTGTGGCATGCCACTGTTGACAAATGTGGCTCTTGGTGCTATGATCCCCAAGCAAGGGCTGACACCAGAGGGCCAGGCGACGTATGCAGTGGTCAAGCCTTGAAATCGGAACTGTCATCTCAACAGAAACTAGCGGTTCGGGAAATTGAACCCAAGGGGGAATGAGTATGTCGCCTTCTGAAATCTATGATGTGGTCATTGTGGGGGCAGGACATAATGGCACCACGGCAGCAGCATACCTGGCCAAGTGCGGCCTGAGCGTCTGCGTCCTAGAAGAAAGGCTGGAGTGTGGCGGGGCACAGGAGGCCACAGAGCCTATAGCTGGCGTGCGTTTTCCTCCCCACGCGGTTGGCAACTACGCGGGACCGGCCCCCGGTTGGGAGCAGTTGGAGTTATGGAAGTATGGCTTTCGCATGGACTGGCTCCCAGAAGAACGTCTTGGAGCTATTGCTAGTATTGGCGGTATTAATACCACCGAAGGGGTGGTACATCCCTCTGAGAAAGATATCATGGGCTTTGCCAAGCTGAGCGGGTTACTTGGGCAACCTCCCTTCACTACGGAGCTGATGCGGGCTACCTTCTGGTGTCCACCTCATCTTCCTGAGGTTGAGTTAACCGCTGACAATGTCCCGTATATGCAGGTCTACAAGGAGCGAGCGCCAGATATGTGGACTGAGGAACTGCTCCAGATGACCTTCTTTGATCTCATGGACGAGTACATGGAAACTGAGCCTCAGAAGGTCAATCTAGCGTATGGAATCTGGCTATCAGGCGCCCTGCCTCATTTCCAGGGCGTGGCCATACCGGCTCTGGCTTCTGTTGCCACCATGGGGCCTTACATGGGAATGCGCTGGTCACCTCGCGGCACCATGCATGGCTATTACCATGCCATTATGCGCTGTGCCATAGCCCATGGAGCAGTCTTCCGCACCTGCTGCCCTGTTGACGAAATCCTGGTCAACAACGGCACCGCAGTCGGTGTGCGCTTGCGAGAGAACGCCACCTGCCCGGAGAAAAGGATCTGGGCAAAGAAGGCGGTGATCAGTGCCGTTGATATCAAGCAGACATTTCTCAATCTGATCGGGCCGGGACATATCGACGCCGGTTTCATGCAACGCATAAAGGACCTCAGCCTTAAAGGAGGCAGTCTGTGGCAATCCCACATCCTTACTCGTGAACCGCTTCGCCGACGCCCCAAGTTCGAAGGGGGCGGTACAATATACCCCTGCGACTCACGGGACATCTATTTTGACAACGTAGCCGACGTGATGTCTCGGCAAGGCAACCCAACATTGCCCCCTGAAAGGTTACTGTGGAATGCGGCTGCGCCTTCGGAGGTGTTCAGTCCAACCCACCCGCCTTGCACCAGGCCCGACCGCTACCTGGAGGCCGCTTTTTGCGTCTACGTGACCACACCAGAATACCACGTGAATGGCCCGGATGCCATGGACAAGGAAAAGGAGAAGTGGAACGCTTACATGCGCCAGGCCTTCAGCCTGGTATTCGAAAACCTTGATTCTGACAACATCGTCCACCACTGGGCAAATACTCCTCGCGAGGAAGAGCTACGCAACACGGGCATGCTTGGCGGCTCATGGTACGGCATCCGCCATTGCCGGGACCAGTGGTGGAACGAACGCCCTCTACCGGAACTGGCCCGCTACCGCACTCCCATCGACAGGCTTTACCTCTGCCATCAGTCCTCTGGTCATCCTGGCGGGTTGTGCTTGATGGCCATTCCCTACAATCTAATGCACATCCTGATTGAGGATGGTCTGGCCGAACCCGGTGATTGGTGGTATCCGTCGCCGTGGTATATCCCCGAAAGGGGTAAGATATCAGCCAAACCTCGCTGAGGCCAAGATGAGAGCTAAGATGTGGCAGGGCGATTGTTTCTGAGGTCACAACTGGCCTTTAGCCGTGAATACGCGAGACAAGGAGGTGAACATGGCTGCGAACGAGAAATATGATGTTGTCATCGTGGGTGCAGGGCACAACGGCACCACCACAGCAGCATACTTGGCCAAGTGCGGGCTGAGCGTGTGCTTGTTGGAGGAAAGGCCTGAGTGTGGCGGAGCACAGGAGAACGTTGAGCCGATGGCTGGGGTACGCACGGCCCCCCACGCTGTCGGCAACTACGGGGGCGCAGCCCCAGGATGGGAGCAGTTGGAACTCTGGAAATATGGGTTCCGCATGGATGCTAACCCGAGAGAGGCCTGGCAAGCTTTGCAACCGTCGTGGGAGGACGCCAGGTGCTTTACTACCAGTGGGTTGCCAGGGTTAACCAAAAAGGACATAAACGGCTGGGCGAAGCTGAGTGGTTTCCTCGGCCAGCCCCCCTTCACCACAGAACTGCTCCGGGCCGTCTACTATTGTCCTCCTCACCCTCCAGAGGTCGAGCTAAGTCCTGAAAACATCCCCTTCATGCAGGTGTACAAGAAACGCCAGCCCGACGTCTGGACAAAAGAGCTGCTTGAGATGACGCTGTTCGATCTCCTCGACGAGCATTGTGAGACTGAGCCTTTCAAGGTGGATAAAGCGTACAAGGCCCTGATGTCAGGAGCCTTCGGCCACTTTCAGGGCCAGGCCATCCCCGCCCTGGCCTCCGTAGTAGCCCCCGCCCCGCCCTACATGCCCAGGCCAGTCGGCCCTCGAGGGAATATGCACGGTTACTATCACGCCATTCTGCGCTGCGCCATAGCTCACGGTGTCACTGTGCGTACCTGCTGTCCGGTTGATGAGATCATCGTCAACGACGGTACGGCAGTGGGCGTGCGTCTGAGGGAGACTGCCACCTGCGGCGAAAAGACAATCTGGGCCAAGAAGGCAGTGATCAGCTCCACCGACATCAGGCAAACCTTTCTCAAACTGATTGGGCCGCAACACCTGGACCTTGGCTTCAGGCAGCGGATTGCTGACCTCAGCCTAAAGGGAGGTAGCCTGACCTATTATGTTGTCGTCACTCGCGAACCGCTGCGGCACCCTCCCAAGTATGAGGCAGGTTGGGCCGGAATAGGCGTTTTCGTTGGTGGGATGGGCTGCTTTGATTCGCGAGAGCTGTACTTCGAGCATGTGGCTGACGTCCTTGGCCAAAAGGGTATGCCGACCATGCCTCCTGATAGGGTCTTGTGGAACCACATGGCCACCACCATTTACGATGTTACTCACCCTCAATGTACCAGACCTGGCCTTTGGGTTGAAGGCCCTGCTTGTGTCATGTTCCCCACTCCGGAGTACCAGCCAGATGGCCACGACGCGCAGCACCGGAAGAGGGCTGAAATCCTGGAATATATGCGCACCGTAGTGAGTCAGTACGTTGAAAACCTCAACTCGGATAACGTTGTGGCTGAGTTTCTGGAGACTCCCTATGATCAGGAGTTTCGCAACACCGGGATGCTGGGTGGCTCCTGGTATGGAGTCCGCCCCTGCAAAGACGAGTGGTGGAACCAGCGTCCTTTGCCCGAGTTGGCTCGATACCGCACTCCCATCGACGGGCTTTATCTTGGCCACCAGTCATCGGCCCATCCCGGCGGTTTGTGCATCATGGCTGTTGCCTACAACCTGATGCACACCCTCATCGAGGACGGTATCGCTGAACCCGGTCCATGGTGGTATCCATCACCGTGGTACATCCCCCAGCAGGGAAAGAAATCGGCCAGGCGTCCGTAAAATAAGGAGGAGATAAATGGAAGGGATTGTCGGGAAAGTATTTGACGAGTTCCCTACCGAGAGCAACTGGGATGTGGTTGTCATTGGAGCCGGCCCCAATGGCCTGATGACCGCAGCCTATCTGGCCAGGGCCGGAGCCAAGGTGGCCATCATCGAGCGCCGCTACGAGGTGGGCGGAGGGTTGGCCACCGAGGAAATCCTCTTCCCCGGCTATTACTCCAACATGCATGCCATCTACCATATGATGGTAGACTATATGCCTGCCATAAAGGACTTCAACCTGGACCGCCATGCTTTGGTGTGGATCAAGCCCAACCTGCAAATGGCCATGGTTTTCGGCGATGGGAGCACCCTGCTCCTGACGCGCATGTTAGAGGACACCGTCGACTCCATCCTGAAGTTTTCCCAAAAGGATGCCAAGGCCTTCGGGAAGCATGCTCATGTCTGGCAGCGGATGATGGATGAGATAGTGGGGCCAGCCACCTATTTGCCCCCCAAGCCCTCTCTGGACCTGATTGTCAGCATGCAGCGCACCGAAATAGGACGGGAACTACTGGAACTCAACGAAAAGAGCCCTCTTCAGATCATGAATGAGTGCTTCGAGAACTGGAAGTACGACAAATGGAGCTACTATACCCTGCACGTCGTCTCTACGGAGATGCCGAAATACCAGTGCGATGACCCCTGGGCCAACGAGAGCTTCATGACTGTTATCGGCTTCGAGAGCACTGACCAGGTGGTGGCCCACTGGAAGAACGTGATGAAGGGCAAGCTGGACAAGAACTTTGGGGGCCACGTCACCTGCGAGAGCTTCTGGGACCCGCATTTGGTGCGGATGCCGACTGGTAAGGTCTCCTTCTTCCAGATGCATGCCCCTTATGACATCGAAGGCGGCTGGGAGAAGCGGGGACAGGAGCTACAAGAGGCCACACTGGACAAATGGCATAAAGCCGCTCCCAACATGAAGCGAGAGAGCATAATGATGCTGAATGGTGAGAGCCCGGTGGATATCGAGATACGTTTTCCCAACATGCGTCGCGGTGGGGTAAAGCATGGTGACTACACGCCCATGCAGTTGGGCTTCAACCGCCCCAATATTGAGTGCTCCACCTCCAAGACACCGATCGAAGGCCTCTACCTGTGTGGCGCCTCGACCTATCCTGGAGGCATGGTGACCGGTGGGCCTGGCTATATCGCGGCCAACAAAGTGGCCGAGGACATCGGCCTGAAGAAGTGGTGGAAACCGACACGCCTGATGGAGAAATACATCAAGACCTACCTGGAGTGACCCTCGCCTGTGACGTGTTCCGCCGACAATCAAGCGCCCGGAGAAGCCGTCTGGATGCCTTCGGGAAAGGCTCGTCGTTGAAGCGACTAGAGACGGTCTCCTTCCATCGCCTGAGGGCATTATCCATCTTCATGAATTCTCCGTCATAGCGCCACTTATTGGTGCAGCCATCAAGGAGATTATCCACCTTACGCCTTTTTCCCCATCAATCAGAGGGGGTGCCGGGAGTGCCAGTGCAGCCCAGGCGGCACTTATTGTATAATGGGGAATGCCAGACTCGGGCGCGCTCAAAAATTCGATGACAGCCTTGTACGTGACCGCTTGGACAGAGGGAGCCGGGAAGACCGCCCTATGCGTCGGCATTGGTAGGTGGTTACAGCGAAGCGGTAGGAAGGTAACTTATCTCAAACCGATCCTCACCGAAGGGAAGAATGGAGATGCCAGGTTCGTAATGCAGGCCCTGGGAATGGAGGAGCCTGCAGCGTCCCTTACACCTCTGTACCTCAGGCAACAGGAGATCAAAGCTGCTATGAATGGCGGTATCCTGGGCGACAAGATAAAGCAGGCGTACGACCGTATAGCAGCAGGAAGAGACGCAGTCCTCCTAGAGGGGCTGGCCGGGTTAAGTACAGACGCGGAACTGGCCGAGGCTTCCTACCGGATAGCGGAGGCGGTGGATGCCAGGGTGATGATGGTCGTGGCATACCGGAACAACTTGCCCTGGCAGAACCTGGTCTCAGCGGCGAAGACGTTTGGTCAACGCTTTTTGGGGCTGGTGATCAGCCAAGTGCCGCAAAAGAAGGTGGATGTGATGCGCGGTGAGGCTATTTCGCAGCTCAGCAGGGAAAAGATTAGGGTACTGGGGATATTGCCTGAAGACAGGACCCTGATGGGTGTCAGTGTAGCCGAGATTGCCGAGGCTCTCCAAGCAAGAACGCTTTGCTGCCAGGAGCGGATGACAGAGGTAGTGGAAAACCTGATGATTGGCGCTATGACTCCAGATTCGGGCGCTGACTATTTCAGCCGCAAAGACAACAAGGCGGCGATAGTCCGGGGCGAGCGTCCCGATATGCAGCTAGCGGCGCTGGCCACTTCGACCAGGTGTCTGATCCTCACTGGAGGCGTAGAACCAGCAGGACAGATGCTGACCTGGGCCGAGGAAAATGGCGTACCTGTACTGTTAACAGAGAAGGACACGCTTTCTACGGTGGCAGGGGTGGAGCAAGCCTTTGTCCAGGCCAGATTCCGTCAGCAGGGCAAGCTAGAGAAATTGGACAAGGCCCTGGAGCAGGGATTAGACTTTTTATCCTTGTCTCGGGGCCTGGGACTGGACTTGGCAAGCTGAGATACTGGTGGGATGGCAGTCTATGATGCCGAGTTGTGTAGCGGTAGCACGGGGGACTTTGGATCCCTAAGCCCTGGTTCGAATCCAGGCTCGGCAGCCAATGACTGCTGAACGCCAGAACAAGTTGATAAGCGCTCCGGTGTAGCTCAGCGGTAGAGCGGGCGGCTGTTAACCGCTTGGTCGCTGGTTCGAGTCCAGCCACCGGAGCCAGGTCGTC
>Ga0194111_10000477_pt1 | contig 48846 bp, 30 predicted proteins | sample TA2KigC300mmetaG_FD_146194 | JGI IMG/M metagenome (GOLD analysis project Ga0194111, IMG submission 146194) | Freshwater microbial communities from Lake Tanganyika, Tanzania - TA2015033 Kigoma Deep Cast 300m | ecosystem: Environmental > Aquatic > Freshwater > Lake | place: Tanzania: Lake...
TCACGCGAATCCGCAAAGAGAAACGCAACAGTTCTGTGGTAAGCGGTCAGGCGACTGCAGGGGCGGTGCAGGCTGGGGACGGACACCGTTGTCCTTATCTGTGCCTTCGCGTAACTGTGAGCATATAGCGGGAACATTTGTGGCGGGGGGAATTATCTCACAGAGCCACGGAAAGGGATGGGAATCAGGGGCAGGGAGGAGGGGGCGAACGCGAGCATGAGGTGGCTGCCGGGTGGCGACTTGAGTGCTTTTTCTGTTTTTGCTGGGTTTTGGGAAAGAAGTGTGGGGCTAAGGCGGCATTTTGTGGAGTTTTTGACTCATTTTCAGAAATGTGACGCAAAATCTTCAAGTGTGGTGTTGCCGGCTTGCGTCTGCGTTGAGGATTGGGGTCAGGTTGATGAATACGGATCGGAAAATCGGTTTTGCCATGGGAATCCTGCTGGTCGGGATCGTGGCTGCGCTGTTTTTTCGGAACGAGCCGCTGGATTCGGGCGGATCCGGGACGGGCGGGGTGGTGGGCGAGTTTGAGCAGCTTTTGAGTCAGCGATTGCGTGACCGGCAGGTGGCTGTTTATGTCAACCGCAGCAGTGCGGGCGGTGCAACCGGGGAACCGCAGTGGACACTGCGTGATGTGCTGAAGGACATGCATGATCGGAACCGCACCTTGCCAGCTCCGGTTTTACCGCCGGAGCGGACGCTGGACGGCGGAGTATTGCGGAATAATCTGGACGGCTTCAGGACTCGTCGTGCTTCGCCGGGACGGGCTGCGGCTGCTCATTCCGGGACTACCGAGAAACCGCAGCGTGTTGCTGCTGCGGCGGCATGGCATGCAGAGCCAGCCGCGGGGGCGGGCATTGCTGCTGAGTCTGCTGGTACGACCGGATCAGAGGATCGGGGTGTGGCTGCGGACGAGCCTGTCTTTGACAGTGAGATCATAGCGGGTGGCGGTGTGCCATTAGCTGTCGAAGTGCAGTCTGAGTCTGCAGGATTTCAGCCGCCGCAGGAGTATGACGAGTACACGGTGAAGTACGGAGACACATTGTCGGGGATTGCCGAACGCACTTTGGGTGCTCAGTGGCATTATTCCCGGATTTATGAGGCAAACCGTGATCGGATGAGCAACCCGAATCAGCTGGTTCCGGGAAAGGTGCTGCGAATACCCCGGATCGCTGCATCAACTGGCGGCGTGTGAGCTGGCGGTTGCTGGGGGCTGATTTCTGCGGGATTGGGGGAGCGTATGCATCCGGAGCGTCTGGGTCCGTGGCGGATTGAGCGTCGGATTGGCGCGGGCGGAATGGGGACCGTGTATCTTGGCTTGCATGCTGAGACGGGTGAGCGTGCGGCGGTGAAAGTTTTGCCGGCGTCGATGGCACGCGAGGACGGCTTTGAGCAGCGATTCAGTCGAGAAATTGATGCTTTGGGGAAGCTGTCTCATCGGAACATCGTGCAATTGTACGGCCACGGTGTTTCGGACGATGGTTTGTTGTATTACGCGATGGAATTTGTGGACGGAGTGACGCTGACTGCGGAGATTCAGACGCGTCGGCGACTACCGTGGCGGGAGGTTGTGGAGCGATCGCGGCAACTGGCCAGTGCGTTGAAGGCAGCGCATGACGCCGGGGTTGTGCATCGCGATCTGAAGCCTGGCAATTTGATGGTGGCAGGCGATGGTCAACTCAAGCTGACGGATTTTGGTGTGGCCAGTGTGTTTGCAGCCGAGCGACTGACTCGAATTGGCGGAATTGTGGGGACTGCCGACTATATGTCCCCCGAGCAGGCGCGTGGCCAGCGGTGTACTCCCCGGAGCGACCTGTATGCTTTGGGTGCCGTGATATACACGATGCTGACTGGCAGACCTCCGTTTACGGGTGGGACGACGGCAGAGCTGCTGCGTAAGCAGCAGTACGGTCAGTTTGACCTGCCATCGCGGTATGCGCCCGATATTCCGGCGGGTGTGGAGGAACTGGTGTGTCAGTTGCTGGAAAAGGATCCGGGGCAACGTCCGCCGGACGCACTGGTGGTGCTGCGGCGGCTGGAGCAGGTGCTGTTGAAAGCTGAGTTTGTGGAGCGTCAGCTGGAGGCGGAGACGGTTGTGCGACCGGCTGCCGGTGGGGTGGTCGCAGACGGGGTTGCGGCTGAAGTGGCAGCAGGAACAGCGACGACTGTGCGGAACTGGCTGCGTGCTGAAAGTCAGCGGGGTGCTCCGGCGGGATTTGGGGCATGGCTGGACAATATCTGGGTACTGATGTGTCTGCTGGTGTTGTTGATGGGATTTGGTTTTTGGATGAGTCGTGGTCGTCGTGAGCCGATGGTGTCGGAGCGTCTGGCGGAGGCGGAGCGAGTGTTGTCGGGAGTTCCGGGACCGGCGTGGCTTAAGGCTCGAGACGAGTTGCTCCGTCCATTGCTGGGGTCTGCGGCTGCAGATGCTGCAGATGCGGCGCGATTGCGTGAGTTATGCAGGCAGGCTGACGACTATGAATTCGTGCGATCGCTGGGTGAGGGTCTGGGCGATCGGGCTGGCGAGCAGTCAGCGGCTGGTGAGCGGGGTGCTGGAGAGGCGGTTGACGAGGAGTTGCGCAGACTGATCAGGCGGGCATTTGAGTTGCGGCGGGCGGGGGATTTATCGGGTGCAAGTGCGAGTCTGGAGGGTGTGCAGCAGATTTTGGATTCTGTGCGTGGTGGCAGTTATTTGCAGCAATTTGTGGCAGAATCGCTGGCAGGCTGGCGTTCTGAGCGTGCTGGTCAGGGGGCGGAGTTACTGTTGCGGGAGTTATTGCGTCAGTGGGTCGCAGTGGAGGGTGAGTCCGAGCGGCAGCAACTGCGGGGGTCGCTGGCAGCGGCGTTGGAGATTTATGGTGAGCGTGAGGAACTGGCGGCGATTGTGGCTGAGTTACGAGCGGCTACTGGGCGGGATTAATGGCCTGCGTGCGACAGTTGCCAGCGATGTTTTGGGCGACGGAATTTTTGGGCCATTGATGAGCTCAAATTTTTACGGGTAATCGCAGCGGGGGCTGGGGCTGAAAAGCCCCAGTTGCGGTGTGTGCGGGGGTATTTGGTCAATTCTTTTCGGCGGGCCTGATGGACTGTCCGTTATCGATTTCGAGCTGGCAGTCGGGGAGGCTTTCGAGGAACAGTCTTCCGTAGGGTTTGGTGAGCATTCGCGGGTCCAGTATGACGACTCGCCCGGTATCATTTCGATGTCTGATGAGTCTGCCGAAGCCTTGTTTGAGTTTGATGATGGCTTCGGGTGTTTGGTAGTCGCGGAACGGGTTTCCGCCGCGATCGCGGATGGCGTCAAGTCGAGCTTCGAGGAGCGGGTGATCGGGTACGCTGAAGGGCAGTTTGGGGATGATGACGTTTTGCAGTGCTTCGCCGGGAACATTGATGCCCTGCCAGAAGCTGTCTGTTCCGAAGAGTACGGCTCGATCGTCCTGCTTGAATTTTTCCAGCATGGCGGATCTGGGGAGTCCTGTTCCCTGGCAGTAGAGTGTGAGGTTTTGTGAGGCGAGCCAGCCGGTGAGTCGTTCGGCGCAGTTTTGCAGCATGGAGTAACTGGTGAACAGCACGAAGGCGCGACCGCTGGTTTCTGCGACGTGTCTTTTGATGCGTTCGCAGGCGTGCATTTCGAAATTACGGGGATCGGCGGCGGGGTCTGGCATATTCGTGGAGAGGATCAGGCGTGTTTGTTTGCGGTAGTTGAAGGGGCTTCCCAGTCGAATTTCGCTGCCGCCGGTGAGCCCGATTCTGGAGCGGAAGAACTGGAAGTCTTTTTGCCCGGTGGCCAGTGTTGCGCTGGCCATGATGACGGACGGTATTTTGTTGTAGAGTTCATCGCGGAGGATGCCGCCGACTTCGATGGGTGCGCTGGCGAGGGTCAGTCGTTGCTGCAGTTTACCGGTGGCTTCGATCCAGTAGACGGATCGTTTGATGGACTGTCCGGCCCAGGCATTGATTTGTCCGGCGAGGATCTGGCAGCGGTCGGCAGCGGCGGTGAGTTCCACCTGAGCGGATTCGTTGATCTGTTTTTCAGCTTTTTCGCGGATTTCGAGTGACAGTTGTTCGAGTGCCGGGGAGAGTTTGTTGTGGATGCCGACGGGGTGAATGAGTCTTCCGTTGGGGCGGCAGTTGGTTCGGGTCCATGCCTGCAGATCTGAGAACCAGATGGTGGACTGGATCCTGGCGTCCTGTGTGAGTTTCTGAGCGTCGACGAGGTTGTGGCTGTAGAGAATGCCTCGCTGAAGCTGATCGTTGTAGAGTTTGTTGAGCAGGAATTCGACCTGTCCTTCGCTGACGGACAGACCGAGGTGATCTGCGGCGACGGCTTCGATGGTGTGTGCTTCGTCAAAGATGACGGTTTGATAATCGGGAAGGATGTTGGCGCCATCGCGGCGGAGTGCCAGGTCCGAGAAGAACAGTGCGTGGTTGACGATCAGCAAATCCGCATTCCAGACTCGCCGTCGCGCCGCGTGGTAGAAGCATTCGGCGTGTGTGGGGCATTTCTTTCGCAGGCAGTCACCGTGATCACTGTAGACTTCATCCCAGACATCCATGGGTGGCTGAAATGACAGGTCTGCGCGGCTGCCGTCGCGGGTTTGTGTGGCCCACTGCTGGATGCGTGAGAGGGCCTGTTGTCCGGGCGCTTCGAACATCATTTTTTGTCCGGAGCGTTGCACAGCTTTTTCGAGGCGTCGGAGGCTGATGTAGTTGCCGCGTCCTTTGACAAGTACAGCAGAGAATTCGACGGGAAGTACGGCCTGCAGAAAGGGCACGTCGTGCTGGATCAGTTGTTCCTGCAGGCTGATGGTGTTTGTGGAGACGATGATGCGGCGTTTCTTCTGTTTGTCGTCGTCCTCGTCATCCTCGCAGGATTTCTTTTTGTTGCCGGAGGGTGGTTCTTCGCTTTGTGCTGCGAGGATGGCGGGTACGAGGTAAGCGAAACTTTTACCGACTCCTGTACCGGCTTCGGCGATGAGGTGTTTTTTGCAGGCGATGGCGTGTTCGACGGCCTGGGCCATGGCCAGTTGTTCGGGCCGGGGTTCATAGCCGGGCAGTCGGCGCGCAATGGAGCCTGCCGTTCCCAGTACGCTGGCGACGTTGTGCACAGGTTCGGTCATGCAGGGTTCCGGAGGAGCGGTTTGGTTTTTCGCTGTCATTATTGTGTGCGGAAGTGTGCCGGTGGTACAGCGATGACAGTGCTCATTCCCGTCAGCGATCTGCAATTTCCTGCTGGATCCTGGATTCCGGGGGGGTGTTGAACGTACACTCCGTGACGGCATTGCTTTGGGCGTTGAAGATGTTTTAGGGCTGGGAGAGCGGGCGATGGCAACGTGTGTGTGTCGTATGGAGTGCGGCGGGTTTTCCGGGGTTTGTTGCCGAAGCGTGCTGCTGCTGTTGTGTTTTTTGAGTTCGTGTGCGTCTGTGAGTGCTCAGCTGCCGCCCGGTGCACAGCCGCTCGCGGGCTGGAAGCAGTCGGATTCGAAGGCTTATTTTCTTGACAATCGGCTGTTTGTTGTTCCGGAGAAAATGCAGCGGGACGGGGTGCTGCAATTGCCTCGTTTTTCAGCGGTCGTGCAGAGGGTGAGCTGGCTGAAGGGTGGCAGTGGTGATTTGTCTGTGCAGCCGGAACCGGGGCACTGGCTGGTAAAGCTGGCGAATGTTCCTGAGCCGGTGGCGGGTGAGCAGTCGGTGCTGGTGTTTGAGCTGGACAGGGCGGTGCGACTGTTTGATCCGGATCAACCTGTGCCTGCGGGTGCTGACGGAATGGTTATGTTGCGGGCGAGTGATGCGATTGTCGCGGGCAGGAATCTGCGTTATGAGCCGCAGCCGCACAAGAACACGGTGGGGTACTGGAGTGTGGCAGAGGATTCAGCGGAGTGGTTATTGAGTGCCGGCGCGGGCCGTTATTCAGTGGAGATTCTGCAGGGTTGTGGTCGTGGTCATGGCGGCAGTCGGGTGCAGGTGTCCGTGCAGGATCAGAAGCTGGAGTTTGTGGTGCGGGAGACGGGTCATTTTCAGAACTTTGTCTGGCGTGCATTAGGGACGTTTGAGTTGACCGCGGGTACTGAGCAGCGATTGTCGCTGCGTTGTTTGCAGAAGCTGGGTGGCGCGGTGATGGACGTGCGCGCGATCCGACTGGTGCCGGAGGGTGTGCAGCGGACATGGCAGCCGGAACTGGTGGATGCAAAGGCGTTTGCGGATCTGCCTGAGTTTCGTCTGCCTGAGTCGGACGAGGGGCTGTTGGGAGCCGGTCTGATTCGGCGGTACGATTGGTTTCGTGGTCTGTGGCAGACTCGCAGAGCAGTCTGGGAGGCAGTGCGTGACGGTGATCGCGGAGCGGTTGTTTTTTTGGGCGACTCAATCACTCAGGGTGCGGGCGATGATTTTCTGGGCATGCTGCCGGGTTTACGGCTGGCGAACCGCGGCATCAGCGGCGATACGACTCGCGGCATGCTGTTGCGACTGCAGCAGGACGTGCTGTCGCTGCGGCCGGCGGCTGTCGTGTTGCTGCTGGGAACGAATGATCTTGAGGAAGGGGCGACTCCGGAGGTGATTGCTGGAAATCTGAAGCTGATTGTGGAGGCGATTCATCGCGAGTGCCCGGAGACTCCGATTGTTCTCAACCTCGTATTTCCGAGTTCAGAGGGGAAGAAGCGACCGGCGGAAGCGATTCGGCAGATCAATCAGCTGTATGCGAAGGCGGTACGCGGGGATTCGCTGGTGACGGTGCTGGACACATGGTCGTTGTTTGCGAATTCGGAAGGTGATGCGAAGGCTGAGGAGATGCCCGATCTTTTGCATCCGAACGAGGCAGGTTATCGCAAGTGGGCGGGCGCTTTGCGACCTGTGCTGGCGACATTGGGGATGCTGGAGACGGAGGCGGATGATTTTCAGCCAGAGCCGAGGTATGAGTTGCTGTTCAATGGTCGGGATCTGACGGGCTGGGGTTTTCGACGGACGGCGGATGCTGTTCGAGAGTCAGCGAAGAAGTGGATGGCTCGTGATCCGGAGGGTGTGGTGTGGCCATTTGTGGATGCGGATGTGGCGTTTGCGGGTGAGGTGCAGTCGCCGGATGGCCGGTATCGGGCGATTAATGGCCGGCTGGTTGTGGCGACTCCTGCGGAAGGCCGTCGAATTCAGCAGTTGTGGACGGTGCGTGAGTTTCCGGAGGATTTCACGCTGAAGCTGGATTTCCGGGCGACTCCGAATGCCGACAGTGGTGTGTTTTTGCGTGAGCCTCAGCTGCAGTGTCGTGATTTTGTTCTTGCGGGACCGTGGAAGGAACTGCAGAAGTATCGGGCGGGTGACTGGAACGAGTTGGTGGTGGAGGTGCGTGGGGGGATGGCGGTGGCGACCTGCAATGGCGAGGTGCTGGGTGACCCGGTGAAACTGCCGGCGACAGGTCCGATAGGTCTGGAGGGTGATCGGGGGCAGATGGAATATCGGCGGATACGGATTCGGGTGTCGCGATGAGCAGCGTGGTGGCTGAATGAGTGAGCGAACGTACAAGCGACTGCAGATGCGACTGCAACTGGCGGGTCACCTGCCGATTCGCAGTGTGCTGCCACCGGGCTATCGCTGGCTGCCCTGGCGTTCTTTGCTGATGGAGCGTCACGCGCAAGTGAAGTGGCGTGCATTTCGAGAGGATCTGGACGGTCAGGTGTTTTCGTGTTTGAGTCGTTCAGATGGCTGTTTGTCGCTGATGCGAGAGATTGCGTCGCAGCGGACATTTTGTCCGCAGTCAAGCTGGATGGTGGCGTATCAGCCCGAGCCGGACTGGCCACCGTCTGACGTGGGTGTAATTCAGGGGGTACTGCGCAGCGGAGGGATTGGAGCGATCCAGAACATTGGAGTGGTGCCGGAACATCGTGGTCTGGGTCTGGGGCGGGCATTGCTGGTGCAGGCTTTGCATGGGTTTGCGGAAAACGGGATGGTGGCTGCGGCGCTGGAGGTCACGGCAGAGAACGAAGTGGCCGTGCGGCTGTATCAGGATCTGGGTTTTCTCACGACGGAAGTTCTGTATCGGCGTGGCGGAACGGGGGAGCAGGTGTTTCCGCAGGATACCTGTCAGTTCGACACAGGGCTGTCATAGCGTGTGTGCATGGGGTGGGGAGCTGAGTGATGAGTATCCGACGGCGTAATTTTTTGGGTGGTATTGGAGCAGGGTTGGCGGGGGGGGCTGCAGTGGCCTCGGAGCGTACTGTCTGGTGGGCTGAGCGGGGTTGATTCGGAGACTGATTCTCCGGTGGCCTTCCTGATGATTTCGGATACGCACGTGCTGGCTGATGCGGCTGATACGTCGCAACTGGATGCTCGCTGTGTGGCCGTGACATCGCGATTTGTGGATCGGCTGAACATGCTTGCGGGTACGGTGATTCCCGAGTCTGCGGGCGGTGGCAAGGTGCGGGAACTGCGTGGTGTGATCCACGGGGGTGACTGCATCGATACGGGGGACAAGCCGCGATTGGAGATGCAGCGGACAGAGTGGGCAGGATTTGAAGACTTTTATGGCCTGACTGGGCGGGATGGTCGTCTGCAGTTGCCGCTGTATGAGGTTCATGGCAACCACGACAGTCCTCGCGGCGACGGCTATGCGGTGCAGCGGATTCGGGCAAGGAATTCTGACCGAGTGGGATTAAGTGCAGTCTCGGAGCATGGACTGCATTATTCGTGGGACTGGGGTCCGGTCCATTTTGTGAATCTGGGGATTGTGGTGGGGGAGGTATCTGAGCCGGCGCGACAGCGTCGCTATGCGCCGCTAGGCAGTTTGCAGTTTTTGCAGGCCGATCTGCAGAAGTGTGTGGGGAATAGTGGTCGTCCGATCGTGGTGACTCATCATATTGACGTGCTGCGATACTCGCAGCCTTTGCCTGTGGAGACGGCGAAAGCGGAGGGTATGGAGTGGGATCCGGCGGACGTGCGGGCGTATTATGAGGCACTGCGGGGGTATCGGGTGGCGGGTGTGTTGTACGGTCATACTCATGGCCGCAACATCTTTTGGTGGGACGGTACATCGAAGGCAGCAAAGAGCGGCATACCAACTTTCAACTGTGACAACAGCAGTTATTTTGGTGGTGTTCAGCAGGCGATTTTATATTTTGAGATCTGGCCGGATCGGGTTTTGGTGCGGGAGTATGGGACGAAGGACGCGTGGGAGAACGCCAACTGGACTCCGCAGGTCTGGGAACTGGGATAGTTTTTAGTGGTCAGTGGCAGTTTTCAGTTTTCAGTTAGGCAAGCCGCGGACGGGAACCCGCAGGTGTTTCTCTCGGTAGCTCGGGCTTTCCAGCTCAAGCTCTGCCCTCTGCGTTTGGGTTGTCTTGAGCTGGCGGCACCGAGGTAGGCGGCCTGTCTCACGCGAAGCCGCGAAGGGAAACGCACAGGGTTGTTGGATCGGTAGTCTGTCGTGTGGAAAAGCGGGCGAATTTTGATCCGCGAACGGACACGAATGCGGGTACACGTTCGAGTCGTTGTTCGTGCTCGAATTCTTCTCATCGTTCCGGCGTTGCTTTGATGTTGGCGGCATTTGAGTTCGAGTATGAGGGGACGTTGTTGGGGTGGGGCACAAGTGTCTGCGGTGTGGCTTGTGCGGCGGTTTTTGCCGAATGCCGTGGTGTGTGCTGTGATGTTTTGCTGATTGGACAGAAAGCTCGGGCACCTGTGGGGTCAGAGGTGTGGGTGGTCATGTTTTCGGGGATTTGGGGATGTTTATGGTGTGGTGGATCAGTCGATGATCAGTTTGTGTGCTGTTGCGCACTGTGGAACGGCCTGCAGGCTGGATCGGCACCAGAGGGTACTCGTCGGTCATGGATGGAAGGGACGGGCAGCGGTATGTTTGGTGTTGGCAGGCTTGCGGCGGCGTTGTTGATGTTCGGGGCTGAGGCTTTGGGTCAGACGGCGGGGGCTCAGGTGGCACCTGTACCAGGGTTGCCTGCTGGCGGGACAGCAGCCGAGCAGGTGGAGTCGAGTGCAAGGCGGGGTGCAGCACCGGCGATGAGTGGTCGTCAGCGGAGGCTGGCAAGTCGCAGTGTGGGTACGGCGGGTCGTCGTACGGGACTGACTCCGAACATAGCCGGGGATATGCTGGGTTTTACGAATCAGCAGCAGTTTGTGGCGAGCGGGCAGTTATTTCAGCCGCAGTCGCTGTTTATTTCGGGCGGTGCGATGGACGGTTTGTTTTCGGAGTTGGTGACGCCGAACGTGTTTCGTGTGGAACTGCCTCGTGGTCAGGTTAACGCTGAGGATCCGGTGGCACTGTTTTTTAACCCTGATGGCCAGTTGTTGAATTACGACAGTCTGACCCAGGCTGAGCGGGGGGTGGTGGGGGATCTGGTGAGTCGGACGGGATCTGTCGGTGCAGCGGGGTATACGGGTACTGTGAGTGATTCGAGTCTGCGGGATTTGCGTGCTGACTTGTCGGGCGGTCAGTCCTCGGCGTCGGGTCTGGCAAATTTGTCGCTGGACGTGCAGGACGGTTTTTATCGGGGTGGCTTTGCTGAGGGGCAAAGTATTGCGTTGTCTCGAGCTGGTTCGCAGATTTCGCAGTATAAGATCGGTGAAGAGAACAGTCCTTTGCCGCGTGACCGTGTGTTTTTTAACTACAACTACTTTAATTCGGTTGTGGGTCCTGCGGGTTACGGGGACGTGCAGCGATTTGTACCGGGGTTCGAGCGGACGTTTAATGACAGCTGGACATCGGCTGAGGTGCGATTGCCATTTGCCGGTACGATCGACAGTACCCAGAGGTTGAACGAGAGTTTGTTAACCACGGGTGGTTCGGCTGCTGAACTGGGGAATCTGTCGGTGGCATTAAAGCAACTGTTGTGGCGGACTGATTCGGCTTCATTGTCGGGAGGATTGTCGGTGGAGCTGCCGACAGCGGATGACACTGTGATTGAGAGCCGCGCGTTGTACATGCGTCGCAGTGGTGAAGCTGTGACGGTGGCTCCGTATCTGGGCCTGCTGGTGGCTCCGACGGACCGTACGTTTATCCAGGGATTCAGTCAGGTGTCATTTGACACGAACGGAGAGACGGTGCTGGTTGAGGATCGGTTTTCTGGTCAGTCGGCTACCGGGCGACTGCAGGACAGTTCGGTGCTGTACGCGAGTGTTCAGGGTGGTGTGTGGCTCTACCGGGCGGATTCTGCTGCGGACGTGACATTGACAGGTCTGGCGAGTGTGCTGGAGCTGCATTTTAACGAGATGCTGCAGTCGACGGATTCTTTTGCTGCCAATGTGGGTGGTGTTCCGCTGGAATTTGGGGGTGCGGGCAGTCGTGCAAGTGTGGTGAATCTAACGGCCGGTCTGACGGCGCAGCTTTATCGTCGCACGAACCTGACGATGAGTGTGGTGGTGCCGACGAGTTCTGATCGGCAGTTTGATTCGGAGCTGCATCTTGGTTTGAATCACTATTTTGGACCGGGCGGAAGTGGTGATTTGGGGTGGCGGCGGTAACCGGGGGCTGGATTCGCGGTGATGTACCGATTAAGCTGCAGCGGGTTGTATTTCGCGTGTTTATCGGGATCTGCTGACGGAACCTGAGCATGAGAGTCGAGCTGTTGCCGTCAAGTACAGGTTCAGCGGGGTTATTGCAGTTCAGCCAGTCTGTGCTGATCAACGATTATACGGCGATCGATGCGGGAACTGTGGGGTGTCTCGTACCGCTTGAGCGTCAGCAGTTGATTCGCGATGTATTTCTGTCGCACAGTCATTTGGATCATATTTGTTCGCTGCCTTTTTTTCTGGACAATGTCTACCGGCCAATCCCTGAGTGTCCTCGAATTCTGGCAAGCAGTGCGACGTTTGCGAGTTTGCGAGAGGACGTGTTTAACGACCGAATCTGGCCGGATTTTGTGCGGTTATCTCGCGAGGAGACTCCTTTTCTACGGCTGCAGGAGTTGCGAGCGGAGGAACCGGTCAATTCGTGTGATCTGCGGGTGACTCCTGTAACACTGCATCATCCGGTGCCGACACTTGGTTTTTTGGTGGATGACGGTGTGTCCAGTGTGGCGTTTATCTCGGATACAATGCCGACAGTTCGATTCTGGGATCTGCTGGCGGGTTGTCAAAATCTGAAGGCGGTATTTTTGGAATGCAGTTTTCCTGCATCGCAGTGCTGGCTGGCGGAGAAGTCGGGGCATTTGTGCAGTGTGACATTTGCTACGGAGCTAGCGAAGCTGCGTGGTGAGATACCGGTGCTGGCATGGCATTTAAAGCCGGTTTTTTTCGAGGAGATTGTTTCTGAGTTGCGGCAGTTGCGGAGGCCGATGCTGACGATTGCTGAGCCGGGGCGTATGTATGAGTTCTGAGGGGGAGGACGAGTTACGAACGGAGGATGGTCGATTTTCGGCTGCTGTTGGCGGTGTTGACGGGGGTGACGGCGGTGTCGATGCCACGCAGCTAGTGCGTCTGTCTGAATCTCGTGTGACCGACAGTGCGGATCAGTTGAGGACGATATTGCAGAGTGTGGGTGACTCGGCTGTGGCCGGTGACCTGCGGCTTGCGACCGGTGGTGGTCGATATCGTCTGGATCGTGTGCTTGGTGAGGGTGCCTTTGGTCGAGTTTATCTTGGTTTTGACACTGAGCTGCGTCGCGCCGTGGCTGTGAAAGTGCCGTCACCGGTGCGTTTTTCCACTGGTTCTGAGCTGGAGAACTATTTAGCTGAAGCGCGGCTGGCGGCTCGACTGGATCATCCCAATGTGGTGACGGTGTACGATGCCGGTCGGACGGCGGTGGGTGGTGTATATGTAATATCGCAGTTTATCGACGGGGGGACTCTGGAGTCAGAGATTCGTGGTGGCGGTTTGTCGGAGCGTGAGACAGTGCGGCTGCTGATTCCGGTTGCTCGCGCGCTGCATGCGGCTCATCAGCAGAAAATCATTCACCGGGACGTGAAGCCGGCCAACATTCTGATTGCCAAGGCTGGTCGTGTTCCGTATGTGGCAGATTTTGGTTTGGCGATTCACGGGGATCAGCACCCTGCGGAGTATGCGATTGCGGGAACGCCGGCCTACATGAGTCCGGAGCAGGCTCGCGGTGAGGGTCATCGTTTGGACGGTCGCAGCGATTTATTTTCGCTGGGTGTTGTGATGTATGAAATGCTCACGGATTCGCGTCCGTTTGGCGGTGGTTCACTGCGTGAAACGCTAAGTCAGGTGATTGCTGCTGCGCCGCGTTCTTTGCGGGAATTCCGTGCGCGGATACCGAGTGAACTGGAACGGATCTGTCTGAAGGCTCTGGCGAAGCGGGCGGCTGATCGTTATGGGGACCTGGAGGAGTTTGCGAGCGAGCTGCAGGAATGGCTGGACGGAAATGCGGGTGCGAGTGGCATTTGTCTGCCGAGTTCAGCGGAGGCTGTGCTGGTACCACGAGGTCTGCAGTGTTTTACTCAGGATGACGCAGCGGTGTTTCTGCGTTTGCTGCCTGGTCCGGTGGATCGGGACGGTTTGGCGGAGTCGGCAGCGTTTTGGGTGCGTCGCCTGAGTGGTTTGGGGGCTGGTCCTGCGTTGAGTGTAGGAGTGATTTACGGTCCAAGTGGCTGTGGCAAGTCATCGCTGGTGCGTGCGGGCATAGTGCCTCGTCTGCCAGCGGGGGTGGACGTGATTTTTGTCGAGGCAGCGGCGGGTGAAACGGAGCGTCGACTTGAGTCCGGGCTGCGGCTCTGTGTGCCTGGCCTGCCGGCTGACGAGGATGTGGCGGGTCTGCTGGGATTGATTCGGCAGCGTCGTCAGCGTCGGCTGGTGCTGGTGATTGATCAGCTGGAGCAATGGCTGAGCCATCATGCGGTGTTGTCGGACAGTCTGCTGGTACGGGCCTTGCGGCAGTGTGATGGCGAGTTTATTAGAGCGGTGTTGCTAGTGCGGGACGATTTTGCTCTGGGAACAGCTCGCCTGATGAACGCCCTCGAAATCCCGATGCGGCAGGGTGAGAACACTGCGGTGGTGGATTTGTTTGATGAGGTGCATGCGGAGAGTGTGCTGGAGCAGTTTGGTCGGGCGTGGGGGCGATTGCCGGCCGAGGGAGTATTAACAGCGGCGCAGCAACGGTTTCTGAGGCTGGCGGTGGAGCAGGTGTCGGAGGGTGGCACGGTTGTATGTGTGCGTCTGGTGGTGCTGGCTGAGCTGTTGCGTCAGCGGCAATGGTTACCGGAGACATTGCAGGAGCTGGGTGGTGCAGAGGGTGCGGGCGTGGCGTATTTGGAGTCGATATTTGAAGGACGCAGCGCGAATCCAGGATTGCGAATGCAGTCGGAGGCAGCACGGCGTGTATTGCGGGCGATGCTGCCGACTGGGCAGTTGTTAATTCGCGGCGCCGCGAGGACTCGAGAATCTTTGCGTGAAGCAAGCGGGATCGCGGCGGGCGACGCAAGTTTTGATGCGCTGTTAAACGTGCTGGATCGTGATCTGCGTTTGTTGACTCCGACTGACGCCGACGAGGGATCGCGTTACCAGCTGACTCATGATTTTCTGGTACCGTCGATCCAGGCGTGGCTGTCTCGCAGGCAGCGTGAGACGCTGCGAGGCCGGACAGAGTTGCTGCTGTCGGAGCGTGCGGGGATATGGGCACTGAGAATGACGAGTGGCAACTTGCCATCACTTTGGGAGTGGCTGTGGATTCGCTGGCTGGTACCGCGGGTGCGGTGGACAAAGGACGAGCGGCGAATGATGCGAGCGGCGTCGCGTCATCATCTGTTGCGGTGGGGGACAGCGGGCGCCAGTCTGTTGCTGCTGTCAGCGGGATGGCAATGGAATCAGCAGCGATTAGTGCGTGAGAATCAGTTGGAGCGGATGGTAGCGGAGGTTGATGGACTTCGTGATGTGCGTGGCACTGAGCTGACTCGTGCGGTTCAGGAATTGAGTTCAGGCGGTTATCCGCGGGAACTGTTGAGGCGGCGACTGCTGGATGAGTTTGAGCGGGAGTCTGACGCTGGGCGGCGTTTGCCATTGTCGCTGGCTTTGGCGGCAGTGGGAGTTGATCAGGCTGAGTATCTGACCGGGCAGGTTTTGAATCCGCTTCTGCCGGATTCTGGTGTGCTGGTTTCGCCGCTGGCAGATCAGCCTGGGGCGGCATTGGCAGCGATTGAGCGGCGAATGGGATTGTTGCCGGAGCGAGGTGAATGGCGGGCGAGAGCGCGGCTGTCCCTGGTCGCTTTGCAACTGGGTGAACCGCGTTGGTCGGAGCAGATGTGTCGGACGGATGCTGGCGATCCGACTGGGCGAGTCTGGTGGATTCGTGAAGTGTCTGTGTGGGGCAGTTTTGTTGGTCAGAGACCTGTTGAGCTGGAGCTGCGAGGCAGCAGCGCCCTGAACTCGGCGCTGATGCTGGCGCTGCGTCCTGCTCTCGGAGTCAGGATGACGCGTTTTGCAGAGCAGGAGTTATTGCGTCGTGCAGTGCAGCTGGTGGAATCGGTTGATGCGGGCGAGCATGCGGCGGCGGTTCGACTGTTATCGGGCAGCTCAGTGGATCTGGCAGGCCTTGCGGATCGCGAGGGGTCTTCCGTGGCAGTTGCAGTTGCTGTAGTTCGGGGCTGGCGACGGACAGCCGACGGAATGACGCTGATCCGGATACCGGGCAGCGGACAACAGGAGTCCGCCGGGCAAAGTGGTGTTTGGATGTTGGACCGCGAGGTGAGCCAGGCATTGTTTCAGCGATTTATAGACGACGAGGTGACGTTGGTGGATCAAAAGCCGGAGGCCTGGGACGGGCCGGATCGGGATGTGGGGGCGGGGCCCGATCATCCTGTGCAGCAGGTCAGCCGCGATGATGCCATACTTTTTTGCAACTGGCTGAGCCGCCGCAGCGGACTTGGTGTGAGTTACGAACGAGCTCGAGGTGCTGACGGGGTCGAGCAGTGGCGAGTTCTTCCGGGTGCTGTTGGTTATCGGCTCCCGACGGAGTCAGAGTGGGAGCGAGCTTGTCGGTGGGGCACGACGACAGCATTTCACTGTTCGGATGACGAGTCCTTCCTGCCCGACTACGCGAGGATTTCAGCGGCAACGACTTTGCCTGGCGGGTCGCTGCTGCCGAACGCAGGTGGATTTTATGACATGCATGGGAATGTCATGGAGTGGTGTGAACCGGATGGCGTGGCCGAGCCTGGCGGCGAGTATGGGGCGCGGGGGGGGACTTACCTGACGGGGCCAGCAGACTCAGAAGCAAGTTTCCGGATGAGTTTTCCGGGTAATGAGCGGTACGATCTTGCCGGGTTTCGTGTGGTGCTGAATGGAGACTGAGCCAGCGACGCTGCAGGAATTCAGGAGTCTGCTCGTTCGGGCAATAATGTAGTGAACGTCGCAGGTGGCGATAATTGCACCAGGGCCGATTTCTTGCGGAGCGGGCCCAGCAGAGGGTGCAGTGTCTGGTGCACTGGCTGCAGGTTGCGTGAAAGAGCAGACAGCCATTCGGTGAATTGCCCGCGGGCTGAATCTTCGACGGGAATATGTCCAATGACGAAATTATCAACGATCAAAGGCACTTCGCAGCGATAGAGTTCATGGGCGTCAACGCCGCGGGTGTTTCTGTAGGTTGCGTGATAGAACTCACCTGCGCCTGGTATGTTGATGGTCAGTTCAACAAGGTGCAGTCCCTGTATGACCGAGGCTTGCATCAGGGCGTCCCAGAGCGAAGCCCATTCGTGGTGTCCCTGGAGCCGCAAGTGTTCGTGGTGCATGGTATCGCCGTCACGGCGATGAGTGAACAAAGAAGCAGTGACGCGACGAAAACGTTTTGCCATCAGCATCATCTCGGTGTGGCCAAATGAGCGGGAGATGATGAGGAGCGAGAGTGCCGTGATGACAGCGGCGATTGCGTAGACTTCATTGTCGAAGAGGACGCTGGCGACGGCGCCGAGTCCTGTGAGGGAACACAGTGTACCGACCACGAGCAGCAGTCTCCCGCCGGTGTGTCCGCGTCGCTGCAGGCAGTGGTGCAGGTGTCCGCGATCAGTCGCGTAGATGCTGCGTCCTGTAAGTCGGCGGCGAACGATAGCCATAGCGACATCAAAGATCGGGATAGCCCAGATGGCCGTGGGCATGATGAGTGCGACGGCGGTGTACTGTTTGACGGAACATTTGAGCGCTACTGTTCCGAGGATGGGTCCGACAAGCATGCTGCCGGAGTCGCCCAGGAGCATGCGTGCCGGGGGGAAGTTGTATGCGAGAAAGCCGCAGAGGGCACCGGAAAGTGCGAGTGCGATGAGCAGGCCATCGTCTCGTCCGTGCTGCAGGAATGTGACGGCAGCGATTGAAAGGCTGAGAACAATACCAGTGGTGGAAGCGAGCTCGTCGACACCGTCGATGAGGTTGAGGGCATTGATTGCACCGACGATCCAGAATGCGGTGAAGCAAACGGAGAACACGCCAAGTGAGACGGGTTCGCCGAAGATTTACACCTGATTGAATTCGATGGCGGAGGGGACCATGATAACGCCAGCGATGATTTGGCCGGCCAGTTTTTGGCGACCGCGGAGTCCAAATCGGTCATCGAATATGCCGACGGTGACGAGCACTGCTGCGGCGAGTGAGAGGCAGAACAGGAACCGGGCATCGCCCTTTGTGGCGGCCAGAACGTCGGGTTGCCATGCAATCCCGGCGGCCACGGCCGCAGCGACGGAAATCAGGAGTGTTGGTCCGCCGGTAAGGGGCACGATTTTTGAGTGCAGTTTGCGATGACCGTCCGGCCGGTCAACGATCTACAGATGTCTGCAGACAATTGCGACTGCCGGTGCTGCCAGCACTGCAACAGAAAAACCCACTACCAGAGTGAGCAGCATAAAACTCATGGTCACGACTCGGAGGCACCTTTGCAGGGTATTAAACAGCGTTGATCTGCAGAAATCAGGACGGGTTGTCGGCGGTCATGTGGGAATTCTGCCTGCGACGTGAGTCGCTGATCGGCACAAGGACCAGATGATCGTCAGAACTGAGCAAACATTCTGTCAGAGGATTGATTGACCTCGTGACGGATACCATGGAAATGGGATACGCAAGCGAGGTTAGCGGGGCAAGTTTCGGTTTATGGGAAATCCGAGAGAATTCCCTAAGGCAATAGATCTATGGTGATACCGTGTAAAAGACCATGGGAAACTGACAGCCTGCCAAAAGTTCGGCAATGTCGCCCAATTTTCTACCAGAACCCCTGAGTTCTCCATTTTTACGAGGCAATTGCCGAAGATGTTCGCGGAAACTGTGAAAAATAACGTGTAATCTGGTGTGATCGCCAGGACTGATACAATTGTATGCACAAGTGTCGCCTGTTTTGGATTGGGTGTCTGGTGGCAGCCTAAATGGTTGCGAAGTCAGGAAGTCTGAACAGGAAGTACTGGGGGGATAACTGGCTGGACGTGACAATCGGCAGAAATGGCCGTGTGTGTTCCGGGAAAGTTGTGTGGGTATTGACGAGTGGAAGAGTGGCGGTGTTGTAGTGGAGCGCATCCGTCGATTTCGGCAGAGTTGTACACTGGTATTTGCTTGGGTGTCTGTCATGGGTGATCTGGAACTGGAGCGACCTTTTGTGAATGCCGGATCTGTGGGCCGCACGGAGACTTGTTTTTTGCAGTTGTTTGAGCCGCCACATTCACTGCGGATGGCAAGTGGTGACGATTTGGGTCCGATCACGGTGGCTTATGAGACGTACGGGCAACTGAACGCTGACCGGAGCAATGCGATTTTTGTGTGTCATGCGCTGACGGGAGACGCGCATGCGGCCGGCTGGCACAGTCCGGAGGATCGCAAGCCTGGCTGGTGGGACGGATTTATTGGTAGTGGTCGGGGTCTTGATACGGACAAGTATTTTGTGATTTGCGCGAACGTGCTGGGTGGCTGTCAGGGAACGACGGGCCCTGGCTCAGTGAATCCGGAGACTGGTCGTCGTTATTGTCTGAATTTTCCGTTTTTGACCATTCGTGATGTTGTGAGTGTGCATGCGGAACTGGTGCGTTCATTGGGGATATCGCAGTTACTGGGCGTTGTGGGTGGCAGTCTTGGCGGGATGCAGGTGCTGGAGTGGGCCGTGCGATTTCCTGAGCAGGTGCGGGCGGCGGTGGTGCTGGCGTCGGCGCCGCGACTGACAGCGCAGGGGATTGCGTTCAACGCTGTCGGTCGTCGAGCGATTTACGCAGATCCGGGTTTCAGTAACGGCGAGTATTACGACTCTGAGGGGCCACGGTATGGTTTGGCGCTGGCTCGGATGGTGGCTCATATCACCTATTTGTCTGAGAACTCGATTGAGCTGAAGTTTGGTCGTCGTCTGCAGAACAGTGAGAAGTTTGCCTTCAGCATGCAGAAGGAGACGGAGTTTCAGATTGAGAGTTACCTGCACTATCAGGGCAAGCGATTTGTACAGCGATTCGATGCGAACAGCTATCTGTATTTGACTCGGATGATGGACTACTATGATCTGGCGGAGGGTTTTGGTTCACTGGCAGAGGCTCTCGAGCAGTCACGCTGTCGTTTTTTTGTGGCGTCGTATGACACGGACTGGTTGTTTCCGGCCAGTCAGAGTCGTGAGCTGGTATCAGCACTTCTGAAGATTCGGCGGCACGTGAGTTTTCTTGAGTTGCGGTGCCCGTTTGGCCATGATTCGTTTTTGATTGATTTGCCACCGCTGGCGGGGCTGGTGGGGCCATTTCTGGATCGCACTTTTGCCAGCTGAGGCTCAGGCAATCAATTCTTCGACGACTCGTCCGTGGACATCGGTAAGTCGAAAGTCCCGACCGGCGTAGCGGAAGGTGAATTTTTCGTGGTCGAAACCGATGAGTTTGAGGAGTGTGGCGTGCAGGTCGTGGACGTGCACGGGTTTTTCAACGGCTTTGAACCCGAATTCATCAGTGGCCCCGTGTGCATAGCCACCTCGGACACCGCCACCGGCCAGCCACATGGTGAAGCCCCAGTGGTTGTGGTCTCGCCCGTTGATTTTGCCTGCATTGGCACCTTTTGTGGGCAGTTCGACGGTGGGTGTGCGTCCGAATTCTCCGCCCCAGATGACGAGAGTTTCTTCGAGTAATCCGCGTTGTTTTAGATCTGTGAGGAGAGCGGCGATGGCCTGATCGCACTGTCGTGCGAGTCGAGCGTGGTTAACTTCGATGTCGTCATGATTGTCCCATGGCTGTCCCTCGCCGTGCCAGACCTGTACAAACCGGACGCCGCGTTCGACGAGCCTGCGAGCGATCAGAATTTGTCGCGCCTGGACTCCTTCACCGTACATCTGCTGGATGTGTTTGGGTTCGCGGGACACGTCGAAGGCGTCGGCAGCATCGGTTTGCATCCGAAAGGCCAGTTCGAACGACTGAATGCGTGATTCCAGCTGAGCGTCACCGGAACGCTGTGTGAGGTGCTGCTGATTCAGCAGTCGCAGCAGTTGCAGCTGCTGCGACTGGTCATTGCTGCTGATCCGATCATTGCGGACATTTTCAATGAGTTTTTCGAGATCGGTGTGTTTGGTATCGACGTAGGTTCCCTGGAAGATGCCGGGCAGAAATCCGGCCTGCCAGTTTTGTGATTCCTGAATTGGGTATCCGCCGGGGCACATGGCGACGAACCCTGGCAGGTTTTGGTTTTCTGTTCCCAGTCCCCATGTGAGCCAGGATCCCATGCTGGGTCGTACGAGCCGGGCATCGCCGCAGTTCATGAGCATGAGGGAGGGTTCGTGATTGGGTACGTCCGCGTGCATGGAGCGGATGACGCAGAGGTCATCGGTGTGTGCGGAGGTTTTGCGGAACAGGTCGCTGACCATAAGTCCGCTTTCGCCGCAGGGGCGGAATCTCCATGGAGACGGGTAGAGTGCGCCGGTGGGGCGTTCGGTTGCGAGGTTTCCGGTGGCGATTTTTTCGCCGCCGCGGCGCTGCAATTCGGGTTTCCAGTCAAAGGTGTCTACGTGTGATGGTCCGCCGTTCATGAACAGGTGGATCACATGCTTTACTCGTGACGAAAACTGTGGCTGTCGGGGTGCCATGGGGTTGAGTGGTTCGCCGGCCTCGGCCTGTTGCAGCAGGTCGGCGAGGGCGAGTCCGCCGAAGCCCATACCGCAGCGTTCCAGCATGCCCCTTCGTCCGACAACAACGGGGGACTGGTCTGTATTGACGAATGGAATTGGGGTTGATGAGGCCATGGTGCAGTCTTTTGATTAGTCGATGAAGGAGAATTCGTTTGTGAGCAGCAGAGTTTGGGCGAGCTGTGCCCATGGATCGAGCCGAGAGGTCGGTGTTTCGCGAAAGTCCCGTTCGGAGTTCCAGATGCGTGCGGCTTGACCGGGGACAGTCTGTGTGATAACGAATTTGGAGCGGAAGGAGTCGTGCTCGGGGTTGCTGCGGCAGTCAACGACGAAGTCGATGGTTTGTCCTGCCTGCAGCTGAATTGCTGCGGCGGCGACGGTCTGTGTTCCGTTAGTGGCGACGGTTTCAGCCAGCAGAGTGTTGTTTGTGATCACCTGCAGGCGTACTCCATCTCCCTGATCTGAGGAATGTGTGAGGACTCCGTGCAGCAGCACTTGGCAGTCATTATCTGCAGTCCAGCGACGTACCGCGCAGTGCCGGAGGTCATTTCCTGGGTGTCCGCCGTTGCGATTGACGAAGACCCAGCCAAGGTTTGGATCGGGCAACTGCTCGCCGCCCTGCAGTCGGCCTTCACGAACGACGGTGAGCAACTGGAAGTTGTCGAGTGTGACGCCTTGTTTGGAGATTGAGCCCCATCCGAGCAGCCAGCCTCCGATTTGGTCATCCTGCTGTTGTTGGGCGACAGTCTGGAGGAACTGCTGGCAAGCAGTGATCTCTGTGCTGGATGGATTACGGCGGAGTGTCCGGCGAAAGATTTCCTCGATGCGGTTATCGGGGGCGTCGGCCGAAAGCCGTGCAATCTCGCCAGCCTGATTGAGAACGAACGGGTTGTTGAGGTAGAACAGGGCCTGCTGGGGGATAGTGGTCTGGTAGCGCTTTGGTGCGTGGGCATCCGGGCTGGCCAGATCGAAGGTCCGAAAAATGCCGGGCAGGTTTTGTCGATCGATGCGGGCATAGACGGCGCGGCGTTTGACGGCGGGGTCATTTGCCAGGTCAGCTGACGGTCCGCCGACGGTAAGATCAAGTTGTCCGGAGGCTGCCAGGACGGAGTCTCGCTGGGCTTCAAAATCGAGTCGCAGTCGATTCATGCGAGCCAAGAGGCGGTTTTCGGGATCGACATGTTCGGCGGCGGGTTGTCGGTCAGAGCTTTGCTGCCATGTTTGCGACTGGAGGATGATTTTCAGAAGTGTTTTGCGGGACCATCCATTTGCCATGAACTCGGCGGACAGCCAATCCAGCAGTTCGGCATGGCGTGGGCGTTCCGTACGGACTCCGAAGTCCCCTGGTGTATCGACGAGTCCAGTGCCGAACAGGTGCATCCAGGTGCGATTGACTGTGACGCGGGCGGTCAGCGGATTGGAGGTGCTGGTGATGGCCTGTGCCAGTTCGAGGCGTCCGCTGCCATTTTGCCATGTTGCAGCATCGGGTGCTGAGAGTGCGGAGAGGAAGCGTCGGGGTACTGCGGGTCCGCGATTACCGGGGCTGCCGCGGAGAAAAATGACAGGTTCGACCGGCTGAGCTCGATCGACAAGTCTGAGTGGTGAGGGTTCGCCGCCGGGTTCTTCGGAGGAGTCGAATACACCGTAAAGACTGTAGTAGTCTGCCTGGCTGACGGGGTCATATTTGTGGTCATGGCAGCGTGCACAGGAGACGGTCAGTCCCATGAGTCCTCGAGTGACGAGGTCGATGCGGTCATCTATGATATCGTGTGAGTTGTTGAGGAATCTGCGACCGAGGGTGAGGAATCCCATGGCGGCGAGCTGTGCGGGGTCGTTGGCTCCGGGCATGCGATCGGCGGCCAGTTGCTGCTGAATGAACTGATCGAAGGGCTGATCGTTGTTGAGTGATCGAATCACCCATTCCCGATAGCGCCATGCATCGGCATATTCGCGATTTTCGGTAAACACATATCCTTTGGTGTCAGCGTAACGGGCGACATCCAGCCAGTAGCGTCCCCAGCGTTCACCGTATTGAGGTGTGGCGAGCAGGCGGTCGGTATATTCGGAGAGCCACAGGTCGAGGTTGTGTGCATCTGCTGCAGTCTGAGCCTGCTGCAGATCGCTGAGTTCTGGCGGCAGTCCGATAATGGCAAACGCGAGCCGGCGAACGAGCTTTGCGGTGGGTGCCTGAGGTGAGCGAGCCAATCCAGCGGGCTGCAGTTGCTGGTCAATGAGCCAGTCGACAGCTTGAATCTCTGATGGTTTTTTGCTGACATCGGGGCGACTAACAGGCTGAAAGGCCCAGTGCTGCCGCCAGCGCTGCAGGCGGGCGATGGCATCAGCTTCGAGACTGGCAGTTTCGGGCCAGTGAGCACCCTCGATGATCCAGAGCTGGACAGCTGCCAGGCTGTCCTGATCGAGTTTTCCGCTGGAGGGCATGCGGATATCGTTTTCTGCGTGTTGCAGGACCTGCCAGAGCCGACTCTCCTCGGGTTTACCGGGGACAACGAGCGGGATATCTGAGGCGGAACCGCTGAGCAGATCGGAGCGACGGTCGAGTCGCACCTCGTGTTCCTGTTTGGTCGGGCCGTGGCATTCGATGCATCTTTCCAGCAGCAGTGGCCGGACTTTTTTCTCAAACAGGTCAGCAGGATCGGCAGTGTTTTGTGCGGGGGACTCGGTGCAGTGGATCAGCAGTCCGAAGATGAGGGAGAGGCCAGTGGCCGGCAGCGAGCGTAGCATGGCGACAATCCGAGGCGGGGTGTGAGCGGAACTGGGGGGCAGTGCATCATTCATCACAGTAGCGGGAACTCGCTGCTAAGCAACAGCAACCGGTGGAAAGCGGTGGATTCACCGACGTCGAGACTGCAGAGCCGAACTCTGGCGAAAGCTGGAAAATGGCGGTCGCCGGCATTTGGTATTGTGGTGATCGGCTGTTTTTCGCTGGTAGTTCGTTTTGAGTGGCGGAGATTGTCGGAGTTGTGTTTGTTTCCCGCAGGGTGAGTGTTGCCACGAACACGCAACATGCGTGTTGTTTTGCGTCAACCGTTTCCAGTCAAAATCCGGCTGAATCAGAAGATCTGTGGACTTGTGGCAACGCGGATCAGCGATCGATGGTGCGAAATCGCTGCAGACGCTCACTTTTATCAAACAATTCGCCGGACAATCAGGATCCTCAGAGCGGACGGCGCTATTGGTAGAACTGATCGGATCGAGAAATGTGGAATTGCTGCCGCTTTGCCGCCTCACTAGTGGTGCGTGGGGCGACGAGGGTGTTGTCAACAGGATGTGGCTTTCGTTTTTTGCTGCCTGAAACTGGTGCGCAGGTGCCTGGTTGGCACGAAGTCCGCGTTCTTTTGGTTTGCTGGCCACAATTCCAAAGTCGGAACGTGCGGATGCACCGACCGATCACTATGGCCGTCAGATTCCGCCTGACTGATTAGGGATTCGACAAGCCCTGCCGATTCTCTGGCCGTCTTTTTTTGCTGTTGCAGCGTGTTGCCGACACAGAACTTTGTGCTGTGAGCGAGTCGATGCACTGCAGCCGTTTCGGGAAAGTAGTAAGGCCATTGTTTGTGGTTCAATACAGTTTGAACGAGGTCGGGCGGTTGCGTCGACTGCTGCTGCTGGCTGTTTTGCTGGCGGTGAACGGCGGTACGGTTCGTGCGGATTTGCTGTTCGGGGGCCCATCGGGCGGAACGTAAGCGGCGCTCACGTTTGCAAAGCCCCTCGAACCACCGGAGATTGGCTATCGGGTGGACAGCGAAGCCTACAAAGAGTTCTGTGTTGCTCCATTTGCGTTGGTTTTTCTTGATCCTCTGTATGCGGAACGGGCTTCGATGCCGGGTGCAGCATCGATGGGACCGCCAACGGAAGCTTTTCTGTTTTTGTCTTTCATGGACGTCGGTCAGAATGACCGTTTGTGGCAGGTCTCTGGTTTCATCCCTGATCCCGGCAACTATGATCCTTTATTAGCGAAGATTGCGTTTGCGACCACCGGAGAATCGCTGTCTGGAGGGACGGATGCGTTGGGGTTTACACCGGAGTCCAGTACCTCGGGTGGCGATCTGCTGCTGGCGAGAACATTTACGGCCGGCGACGTGATTTCTGATGCGGTATTCACTAGCGATACGCAGGCAACGATGCTTTACCAGCAGGTGTCAGGAACCTCCGCTGTTAATGTGCAGGGTGAATTTTCTCAGGACGGTTATCTGGGTTTTCGTGTGGAAAACCAATGTGCCAGGGAGCTACTATTACGGCTGGCTGAATATCACGAACGTGGTGACATTTCTTGCTGAGTCTGCGGGTGGTCGAGTTTTACGCTGTCTCAGATTGCTGCCAGGTGGGCATCGACTGGTGAGGAGCCGGGCATTGTGGTGGGTCAGACGAGCGGGCCGGGTTCGTTTTCTGCGGTGCCGGAGCCGGGTTCGTTTGCAGCATTGGGTGTGATCGCTGGAGTGGTTGGTGTGCGTGCTTACCGCCGTCGAGTGCGAGCGGCGTAAGGTTTCGCTGCGGATTGCCTGGCGTGTGAAATGATTCCCGTATAAAATCCCGTGCAGCAACTTGCTGCAGCGGTTTTTTTATTCACGATGGTGTTCTGCGGGACCTCTATGGAACGCATTTTTCTAGGTACTTCTCGGCCTGCTTTGCAGGAGGCAGCGGACATTCTGGCCAGTCGTTTTGGGAACGGGGACGAACTGGATCTTTCGTCAGTAATTGTTGTTGTACCGGGCCGGCGGGCTGGTCGGCGAATGCTGGAATTACTGGTTCAGCGGCACGGGGAACGCTGGCCAGGACTGAGACCTCCGATTATTGAAACTTTTGGGAGTTTTCCTGAGCATCTTTATCCTGTGCAGCGTCCTTTGGCACCGGAGCTGACTCAGTTGCTGGTGTGGATGTCGGCTCTGTATGCAGTTCCGGCCGACCGCCTGCGGGCGGCGATACCGCATCGTCCAGCGATGCAGTCAGTGCCTGCCTGGGTATCACTGTGTCAGTCGCTGCGACGGCAGCATGCGGATCTGGCAGCGGAGCTGCATTCGTTTGAAACGGTCACTGAGCATCTGGGGCGAACTGGTGAACCGGAGGAGGCGGATCGCTGGCGAGCTTTGGCAGAGATTCAGAACGAGTATCATCGTCGTCTGGACGATCTGCATCTGTGGGATGTTCAGACGGCTCGGCGGATCGCTGTGGAGCGGGGCGAATGTCGGGCGGAGCAGTTAATTGTTCTGCTGGGAATTGCGGAGATGCCGACAGTGATTCGGCGGATGCTGTTGCAGTGTGGGGGGCGGGTGCTGGCACTTGTGCCAGCGTCGGCTGACCTCGCTGAGGATTTCGATGAATTTGGCTGTGTGCTGGCAGAGCACTGGGAGCAGCGGCAGTTGAATATACCGGCTGCCGCCGGGCGGATTGCCGGCGGTCCGATCGAGGTAGCTCAGGCGGTGACAGCTGAGGTTGCTCAGGCGGCAGCACATCTGCGGGCGGATGATATTACGATTGGCGTAGCAGACGAAGATCTTGTGCCGCTTTTGCAGCAGACCCTGGCGGATGCTGGGCTGCGGGGAAATCCGTCTGTTGGTCGTCCGCTCGGCAGGACTCGACCTTGGCGTCTGCTGAAATCGGTATCGCAGCACCTTTCGTCGGCCCGGGACCAGCTCCCGCCCGACTTCTCTTCGTTGCGGGATCTGATTCGACATCCCGATCTGGGTTTGTGGCTGGACGTGCGTTTGCGTGAACGACTGGCAGGTACAGCAGAGGCCGCAGCGTGGCTGGAGGCTGTGGACGCATATACTGCTGAGCATTTGCAGATGACTCCGGGGGTGATGCTGGGTCGTGGGGCAGTGCCTGCGATTACGGGGGAAGTTTGTCGTGGTGTGGAGGAGCTTTTGCGTTGTCTGCTGCCGGAGGGAGAACAGGCGGAGTCGGCGATATCAGCGGTAGGGCGAATTCATCCGGATGGTTCGATTCCGGCCCGTCAGAAGTCTCTTGATGAGTTATTTAGTGCTGCTGAGTCGATGTTGTGGTATCAGCTGCAGCAGCCTCGTCCGATGACGACGTGGGCGGAGGGACTGGTGCGTCTGCTGGCAACGGTCTATGGTAGTCGTCAGTATTCTGCTCAGAGTGAGCGGGACGTCGGGATTTGCCGTTGTGTTGAGTCGCTGCAACTGGTGTGTGAGGAGCTGCGGCGACTGTCTGCATCGGCGGTGCCGTCATGTTCGGCGGCGATGGCGATTGACTTTCTGCTGTCGCAGGTAGCTGACGACACATTGTCGCCTGTGTGGGCAGAGGACGGCATTGATTTGCCGGGATGGCTGGATCTGGCGATGGATGATGCGCCATTTCTGGTGGTGGCTGGTTTTAATGAGGGGAACGTACCATCCGCGAAGGGTGGGGATAGTTTCCTGCCGGACAGTCTGCGGGCGAGTCTGAATCTGAGCGACAGTCGTCGCCGGTACGCGCGTGACGCCAGTGTTGTGTGGCTGCTGCTGAACAGTCGTCGGCGAGTGATTTTTGTAATGGGTCGTCGTGATCAGGACGGAAATCCGTTGGCGCCCTCACGATTGTGGTTTGCCTGCGATGCTGAAGAGATACCGGTGCGAGTGCGTCAGTTTTTTGGCGAAGCGGATGAGGATGGGGCGGGGGCTGTTTTGGCTCTGGAGGGCAGCGGAGAAGGCGGCTTCACCATTCCGGCTCTTGTGAACTTCCAGGTGGCTCCGGATGTCATTGCTGTGACTTCTTTTCGAGACTATTTGAGCTGTCCATATCGATATTTTCTGCGGCGTGAGCTGCGGCTGAAATCAGTGGCAGATGATGTGCGGGAACTTGATGCAGCTTCCTTTGGCAGTCTGATGCATGAGGTACTGAATGAGTTTGGCACATCACGGCTGAAGGATTCGGCAGATGCAGCTTCGATTGCGGAGTTACTGAAGGCGGTGCTGGAGCGGCAGGCACTGGTGCGTTTCGGTCGTTCTCGTTCTGCAACGGTAAGTGTGCAATTGAAGATCCTTGAGACGCGGCTGGAGGTTTTTGCTGAGCGGCAGGCGGAGACGGTGCGAGAGGGCTGGCGGATTTTGTATACGGAACAGCGACTGGTGGTGTCGGAATTTGAGGACGTGCGTGGACGCCGAGTGGCGATTGAAGGCCGGGTGGATCGCATTGATCGACATATTGAAACGGGGGTGGTCAGAATTCTTGACTATAAAACCAGTGAGCAGGCCAATCCTCCCGAGAAGACTCATCGTTCGAAAGGAGAGTGGGTGGACCTGCAGTTGCCGCTGTACCGTCGGTTGGTGCGCAGTCTGGGGATAACCGGTGAAGTGGAGCTTGGGTATGTGCAGTTGCCGGGTGACACGCGGAAGATTGGGTTTGAGATAGCGGAGTGGTCTGATCAGGAGCTGGAGGAGGCTGAGCAGTTGGCGGCGATTGTGGCGGCGGATCTGCTGGATTTAAGGATTGTGGGAGTGGAGAGTGGTGGGGATTACGAAGCGAATGAGCTGAGTGGTATTTGCCAGGATTCGGTGATTGATCGGCGTATACCGTGGCTGGCGGGCTGGAGGGGACGGTGAGGGGAGTGGTCAGTTGACAGTTGTCAGGCAGTGCGCGGGTGTGAGTCAGCGGGTATGAGTGCTGTGGGGGTTGGGCACTGCGGTACCCGGCTTGCCTGAGGAAAGTGGCGTCAGCGCGGTTACAGGGCGGGTGTCAACCCTCACTCACTACCCATCTCCCTCGTTTTACGGTGGCGAGGGGAGGAGTCAGTGGGCAGCTGTGTTTCGGTGCCTGTGTTCTCACAGGGACGCAGGGACTCAGAACTGGAGAAAAGCAGGAGCCGGGCACGCGGGCTGTCAGGCACCGTGTGCCCAGTGATCGGTCAGTCTGGTGCCTTGTCCGAGGTTTATTTCTTGAGACTGGCGGCGAGTGAGTCGGCTCCGCCTGTCTGCAGCAGGGTTACGGTGTGGCTGGCATCTGGAGCCTGCAGCAGTGTTTGCAGGGATTCGCGAGTTTCGCCGGCGATTGTGGTTTTTAGTGGCTGGCAGAGAGTCAGCAGTGCGGGGATGTCGCCGTATTTGACGGCTCCGGGCAGCAAATTGACATCTCGGATCTGAGTGATGCTGCTGAAGCGGAATCCCTCAATATCGACGGTCAGGCTGGCCAGTTTGTTGTGTGCGAGTGCGGCGGCGCAGATGGCGTGCGGAGCAGCGCCATTTAGTCCCACGAGATGCACCTTTTCCGGCTGCCGTTCGTGGAATACCGCAGAGGAAATTAAAGTCAGCAAATCGTGGACTCGCTGGCTGAACAGCGGGTGATTGTACCCCAGTGTGTAGCCGGCGAATTCACGATTGTTGTTGACTCGGGGATGTTCGGCGATCGGTTTGCCATCCTCTGTAAAGGCTCCGGTCAGGTACAGATCCACGGCACCGACGGCATAGCCGGCTGAGACGAGGCTGCGAATGGCAGGCAGCACAGTGGTACCGTCAGTTGCAAACAGTCCGCGAGTACCCTGCCCGTCAGCCCACAGCACTGCCTGCCGATTCCAGGTGGCGGGCAGCAGCCAGGTGGCAGGCAGTTCTTCACCGTTTGCCGTCAGTTTCAGCAGGCCATTGAACCGAGTCCATGAGTTGTTGTCGTGTGTCGACTGGTCTTGTTTTTCGAAGGTGGTGCTGCCGGATGCGGGCAAAGTTCGGCCGATCATCACTTCGAGTGCTGCACCAATAACCCGCCGAAATTCGGCCATGCCGGCCTGAGTTTTGGGCAGCAGTGCAGAGATTTGCTGGCGGGAGGCAGCATCCAGTTGCTGCAGCATGGCAACTTCGGCATCTGCAGTTTTGAGTGGCGCGGGGTGATCGGCATTGAAGACGGTGGCTTCATCGCGTGTCAGCGGCACGTACGAGCGTTCCTTAATTTCGCTAATTCCCAGGTTCAGATGCTGATTGAACCACTGGTACATCATCATGCGGCTGGGCAGGTTGTAGTTGTGCGGGAATTTGCGGTATTTGGCCAGCACATTGTTGGGGGCTCCCAGCATTGCGTACAGCTGCCGCAGTTCGGGGTAGCCTTTGGATTCAATATCGACGGTCCAGTCATCTGCTCCGGTCATCGCGACAGGGCGTGGAGCGGCGAGTGCGGCAAACTCGATATTGCCCGAGTTGACTCGGAGATAAGACGCGTTTTCGCAGGTGCAGCCGCCCTGCATGGCTGTGGAAACCATGACTGCCGGGAATGCAGCAGTGACTCGTTCGTCGAGGGCTGTCAGAATGAACGTTTGGGTGCCGCCCCCGCTGGCTCCGGTGCAGCCAATTCGGCTTGTATCGCAGTCCGGGCGGGACATGATCCAGTCGAGTGCGCGGAGTGAGTTCCAGGTCTGCAGCCCCATCGCGTTCAGGCAGCGTAGTTCGGACTGAGCGCTGAATAATCCCCAGCGTTCGGGGCTGCTGAGATCCGGGCGCTGTTTTGCGAAGAGGTGGATCAGTTCCTGTGTAAGCGAGCCACCGTCGGCGTAGCCGAGCATATCGTAGATGAAGACCATGCAGCCCATGCGTGCGAGTTGCACGCAGCGGGACTGCAGCGGGTGGCGTCCGCAGACCGGGTCTGTTTCACCACCGGATTCAAGTTCCTGTGCGATGGTTTTTTCGCCATGGTCGTGAAATCGACCACTGGCCCAGTGTCCGTGCGGGGAAAGCACAGCGGGTAGTTTGCCGACGGGGTTTTTGGGCAGGTACAGGCTGCCGGTCACCAGTAATCCCGGCGCACTTTCGAAAATAACTCTGTCAACAGTGTAGTCGTCGCGTTCGGCACGGCCGTGGACGGTTGCCTGAATTTCCGGTCTGGCTGGCATTGGCCATAATCCCAGAGCCACTTGAATTTGTCTGAGGACCAGTTGTTTGCGCTGGTTCCATTCGTTAACGCTGGCGGGCGGTGTGAAAGGGAAGTAGCCATTCAGGTCTTTGAGGCCTTTCAGCCGTGCGTCATTGGGTCTGGCGAAGGGGCCGGCGGAGCTGACGGTGGCGGCGAACAGGGCTTCAGGAGGCAGCACGCTGCCGGCGGCAATTGCGGCGGACGACTGAAGCAGGGAGCGACGACTAAAGGCGGAGGATTGCATGGTATGAGCCTTCGGGTGTGGCAGGAGCATTTTGGGGAAGAATTGAGCAGGCTGTGACAAGAGCGGGAGCAATGGAGCTGCGTAAGTTATTTGGCGGGTTGTTGCAGCGACGGATCTTTTTGCGCATCGGCCTGGTAGTAGAGTGCGGACGGAATGAGGATTTGGGGAGCCAGTTCGTCACCGCGGAAGTATTTGTCGATCATGACGACGGTTTCGCTGCCCATGCGTTCGGGAAACTGGATCGGGTCGCAGACGATGCGACCATCGAGGATGGCCTGTTTTCCTTCGGGTGCCCCGTCGAAACCGATAATTTTGACTGTTTCAGCGCGACCGGCTTCTTCGAGTGCTGCGCGGGCACCGAGAGCTGACGGGTCGTTGATCGCAAAGATTGCCGAGAGGTCCGGGTGTGCCTGGAGGGCATCGCGAGCAGCGGAATTGCCAGCTTCACGAGCACCGCGACCGTTCAGAACGGTGACAATTTCGACTTTAGCGGTATCGGGTTTGGCGTTGTGAGCGTCGAGTACTTCGCGAAACCCCTTGACTCGAAGCTGACACGATTCAACATCCGGGTAGTCGATCACGGCGACTTTGCCACCGGTTTCTGCGAGCATTTTGAGCATGGCTTCGGCTGCCAGTTGACCGCCCTGCAGGTTGTCGGTGGCGATATGGCAAACGACTGTCCCGTCGGTGCCGTCGTATTTGATGTCGTTGGTGAAGACCGGAATACCGGCTTCGTTGGCCTTGCGGATAGCGGTGCCGATGCCTTTGGAATCGCAGGGATTCAGCACAATGGCTGAGACGCCCTGAGTGATGAAGTCTTCGACCTGCGCTGTTTGTTTGTTGACGTCCTGCTCACCATCAACAAGGACGACTTCGTAACCGAGCTGGGTGGCTTCGGCGGTCATGGAGTCTGCGATGATACGGAAGAACGGGTTGGTAAGAGTCAGCGTGGAGAAGCCGATTTTCTTTTTTGTTCCGCCGGCGGTTGCGGCAGCGACGCCGCCGGAGGGACCCGGTGCGGGTGTGCCGGAGCCGGTGTTGTTATTGGGCGCGGTGCCGGAGTTGCAGCCGGCGGCGACGAGGCTGAGGAGAGTCAGGAAAGAGCGCCGGCTGGGCATGGGGAATCCTTCGGCAGGTGGCGGGAATCTGGCTTTGGGGACAAGTGTATTGGAAAAACGGGAATCAGGCGAGTGCGCGGGCTGCTGAAAGCAGCAAAGCCCGGGAATCGCCGGTCGCTGAACTGACGAACCGGCTCGATCGTGACTATACTTGTCAGTGAAAATCCAGCCCTGTGAATTCCGATTCTGGCGAGATTGCATGAACCTTTTGACTCAGATCAAACAGCGATTTGCTCCGGCCCTGGCTGGACTGACTTCCGACGTACCGGCTTCGCTGGAGATGATTCGCCCGGCTCAGGATTCAAAATTTGGCGATTTTCAGGCCAATTTTGCGATGCCTCTGGCGAAGCAGCTGGGGCGACCGCCACGTGACGTGGCAACTGAGGTGCTCGCGAAGCTGCAAATTGACGACCTTTGCCTGGCTCCGGAAATTGCTGGTCCAGGCTTTATTAATCTGCGCCTGCGGACGGAGGTTCTGGCGGAACGTCTGTCAGAGATTGCGTTTGATGACCGACTGGGAGTATCGCCGACGCAGCAGCCGCGAAATGTCGTCGTCGACTTTTCTTCACCGAATGTGGCCAAGCCCATGCATGTGGGGCATTTACGCAGCACGGTGATTGGTGACAGCATTGTGCGGACGCTGCGTTTTGCCGGCCACCGCGTGACCAGTGATAATCACATTGGTGACTGGGGTACTCAGTTTGGCATGATCATCTACGGTTATCGTCATTTCCGGGATGAGGCATCGTGGCAGGCCAGTGCTGTGGGCGAACTGGCAAGGCTTTATAAGCTGGTGAATCAGCTGTCGGACTATCACACCACAAAGACGCTGTTGTCGGCGTTTGAGAAGAATCTCGATGAGAGCCAGCAGAAAGTTCTGCAGCTGCAGCAACAGCCGCTGGATGATCGGGGCAAGAAGCTGCTGGCTGGCCAGAAAAAGGCGCTGGCTGCAGCTGAGTCTGAGCTGCAGTCTGCGAGGGAAAAGCTGGCGAAGATTGAGAGTTCCCCTGCCCTGCTGACAGCGGCCGAGGCGCACCCGGACATTGCTCGAAAGTCACGCGAGGAGACAGCGAAGCTGCACGCCGGTGATCAAGAGAACACTTCTTTGTGGCAGCAGTTCATGCCCGTCTGTCTGGCGGCGCTGCAGCAGATTTATTCGCGTCTGAGCATCAGTTTTGATCTGACACTGGGAGAAAGCCATTTTAATCCGTTGCTGGCGGGAGTGGTTGAAAGTTTGCAGCAGCAGGGGCTGGCGACAGTCTCTGAAGGTGCGATGTGTGTATTTTTAGAGGGAAATGCGGCACCGTTCATCGTCAGAAAGACAGATGGTGCATTCACGTATGCCACAACCGATCTTGCGACAATTCAGTATCGCCGCGACACATTGCAGGCTCACGAGGTGTTGTATGTCGTGGACAGTCGGCAGTCTGAGCACTTTCAGCAGCTGTTCGCCACAGCTCGCCTGTGGAATTGTGGCCAGATGTCTTTGAAGCATGTGTCGTTTGGTACTGTGATGGGCAGTGATGGTCGTCCGTACAAAACGAGAGCTGGCGATACAGTGGGCCTTGAGAGTTTACTGGACGAGGCGATTTTGCGGGCAAGGCGGATTGTGAATGAGAACGATGATCGTCGTGAGCAGCCGCTGCTGACGGGCGACGAGCGGGCTCGTGTGGCGGAGATTGTGGGTCTGGGTGCGGTGAAATATGCGGACCTGCATCACAGTCGTGACAGTGATTACGTATTTGATTACGACAAGATGCTGGCGACAACGGGGGACACGGCAACCTATATGCAGTATGCCTATGCTCGCGTGTGCGGCATCTTCCGGCGTATGCAGATCAGCCGTCAGTCGCTGGAGGGTCAGCGTGTGGCGATCGAGCTGGTGACGGCGGAAGAGAGGCGGCTTGCGCTGCAGTTGCTGATGTTCGGCTATGCTGTCGACAGTGTGCTCAGCGATTATCGACCGCACCTGCTGACTCAGTGGCTGTTCGAGACAGCGAATGCATTTAGTCAGTTCTTTGACAAGTGTTCGGTGCAGAACGCGGAAACAGAGACACTGCAGCGAAGCCGTCTGGTGTTGTGTGATTCGATGGCGCGAGCGATTCGGACGGGGCTGGGCCTGCTGGGAATAGAGGTGGCAGAGGTGTTGTGATTGGTCACTGGTGAGTGAGGCGAGCCGTGGGCGGGAGCTCACGGGTGCTGAAGTGTTTGATCGGTGGCATCCATGCCGCACACCCGGGCACGAACGTACCTCGTTCGGCTGTGGTGATGTTTGGCGGGCGGGATCGAGGTGATGGGTGGGAGACCTCCCTCACCCCCGATCCATCTCCCCCGTTTCACGGGGGTGAGGGGAGGAAGAGTGGTCAGTGATCAGTGAGGCAAGCCGCGGGTGGGACTCTGAGTGTGGGATTGCGAGTGTAGGATAGCGGACGGTGGTTGAGGTCTGATTGTCTGTGCTGTGGGCTTTAGGCTGAATTACGGTGAATGAATTTGAGCATGCGGGGAGGGGTTGGTGATGCAGGTCCTGAGGGTGTCGTTTCTGCTGCGGTTGCTGGCATGTTGTGGCGTTTGCGCAGTGGTTCGGGCCGACGATTCGGTGGCGTCGGCGGGTGCGGGAATATTGAGGGTGGCCACATTCAACTGCAGTCTGAACCGGGAAGTGGCCGGGCAACTGGAGCGGGATTTCCAGACGGATGGAAACTTGCAGGCGCGGAAGGTGGCGCGAGTGTTGCGGCGTGTGCGTCCGGATATTGTGCTGTTGAATGAGTTTGATTTTGCGGAGCCGTCACTGGCGGCCGAGTTGTTTGTGAAGAACTATCTGGCATCCGAGGCAGCGTGGGTCGAGGAAGCTCCTCTGCAGTATGCTCACTGGTGGACGGGTCCGGTCAACACGGGTGTGCCGACGGGGCGTGACCTTGATCATGACGGAAAGACGGATGGTCCCGGAGATGCTTTTGGGTTCGGCCGATTTCCGGGGCAGTACGGGATGCTGCTGCTGTCCAGGTATCCGATTCGTGAGCGGGAAGTTCGCACATTTCAAAAGCTGTTGTGGAGGCAGATGCCGGACGCTTTGTTGCCGGTGGATCCGAAGACTCAGCAGGGATGGTATTCAGAGGAGGACTTGTCGTTGTTTCGGTTGTCTTCGAAAAGTCACTGGGACGTGCCTGTTGAGGTGAATGGTGCGGTGTTGCACGTGTTGGCCAGCCACCCGACTCCGCCAGCCTTTGACGGTGCGGAGGATCGTAACGGGCGTCGCAATCATGATGAGATCCGGCTGTGGCGGGATTATTTGACGGCGGGATCTGACGGCTGGATTCGGGATGATCGAGGTGTGGCCGGCGGTCTGGCGACTAATTCCGCCTTTGTGATTGTGGGAGATCTGAACGCGGATCCTGTGGACGGTGGCAGTGTGGCGGGTGCGATTCAGCAACTGTTGGATCATCCCCGGGTGCTGTCGGAGCCCGCTCCTGTAAGCGGCGGCGGCGAGCGGGCTGCCAGCGAGCAGAAGGGCATTAATCAGCAGCATCGTGGACGAGCGGAGGAGGACACTGCGGATTTTTCGGATCGGAGTGTTGGAAATCTGAGAGCGGACTATGTGTTGCCTTCGCGGGGACTGAGGATTCAGTCGGCGCAGGTGTACTGGCCGTTGGCGGGTGCGGGTACAGAGCTTGTGCAGTGCTCCGATCATCGGCTGGTGTACGTGGATCTTCACTGGCCGTGAGGGTGGGTTATGTGGTGCCAGAGAATCGCCTGTTTCGGATCGCATTTGGCCTGATTCGTCTGTTGCCTGGTGGCCATGGCGAGGCGGGTGTTTTAGAGACAGCTGGGCTCACGCGAAACCGCCAAGCGAAACGCACAGGGCGGGGACCGGTGGGCTGGCGGCATCCATACCGCACACCCGGCTACTGCCGTACGACGGGGGCCCATTTTCGTTTTCCTTAGCTCGGGCTTTCCAGCGCGAGGACCTTGCTGTACGGTTTGGATCGCCCAATTGGCAGCTGTCGAGGGAGAGCAGCCCCTCTCCCCCGTTTCACGGGGGCGATGGGAGGATTGGTGGGCGGTGCGTAGTGGCGGGGCTCAAAGCGATTTGGTTGTCCTGCTATCAGTGCGGATCTTGCTTCTTGACGGGTTGCCCGAACCTCAAGAAGAGTGCAGGTGTAACGACCTGATCGAGGACTGTGGAGGTGAGCATGCCTCCGAAGACGACGAGGGCTAGTGGATGCAGAATTTCTTTGCCAGTTTGTCCTGCGCCGAACAGCAGCGGAAGCAGCCCGATGAAGCTGGTGGCGGCGGTCATCATCACGGGGGCAAGGCGTTCAAGACTGCCCTGAATAATCATGTCTTCGCCAAATTGGTGTCCTTCGTGTTCCATCAGGTGGATGTAGTGCGAGATCATCATGATGCCATTGCGACTGACAATTCCGATCAGGGTGATGAATCCGACCCAGTGGGCAATGGACAGGCTGGTGGTCGAGGCCCAGACTTGGGGCCACAGCCACCAGTCGATCCCCTGGAAGGTCTCCAGTGGCGGGCGATTGACAATCAGGAGTGCGACGATTGAGCCAATGGCCGCCAGTGGAATGTTGGCCATTACCTGCAGTGCAGCACGCCAGGATCCGAGGCAGCGTACCAGCAGCAGGAAGACGGCGATGACAGACACGCCGCCAAGGATCAGCAGTCTGACTGTGGCCTGCTGCTGGGCCTGAAACTGGCCTCCGAATTCGATGTGAACTCCACCAGGCAGGGCGGCCAGTCGAGACTCGATTGACTCAATTTTTTGGTGGATTTCTTTGACTACGCCTGCAAGGTCTCGTCCTTCGACATTGCAGAACACTACGATCCTGCGTTCGACGCCTTCATGATTGAGTGTGTTGGGACCGGTCGTGTCGATAACGTCGACGATCTCACTCAGTGAGACACGACGTCCGGAGGGTGTTTCCACGATTGTCTGCTGAATGACGTCGGGATCATTTCTGGATGGTTCATCGTACCACACGACCAGGCTGAAGAAGCGGTCATCATCGAGAATCTGCGATACGACTCGACCGCGGCAGGCCGTTTCGAGCAATTTGGCGATGTCGTCTGGTGCAAGTCCGTAGCGAGCGGCCGAATCGCGGCGAACCTGCAGGCGGACCTGGGACACTTCCACCTGCGGCTCGAGTTGCAGATCGACAACACCCGGAACCTTGCTCATGATTTCATGAATTTCGTGTCCGGCGTCTCGCAGAATTCGGAGATCACTGCCGAAAATTTTAACAGCGATCTGTGCGCGGATGCCTGACATGATATGGTCAAGACGATGTGAAATGGGCTGCCCAATATTGACGCGAACTCCGGGTATCAGCGTGACTCGGTCACGGATGTCGGCCAGCACCTCATGTCGTGGGCGGCTGGTTGTTTCGTAGCCGAGTATGTGAGCGACCGGAATGGCTCGCAGTACTGTTGCGAACCAGCCGCTGACTGGTTTGGCTGTCTGTTCGACGCGCACGTCGAATTCGGAGGAGTTGACGCCTTCGGCATGTTCGTCAAGTTCTGCGCGACCGGTGCGTCTGGAAACAGCAAGGACCTCGGGAATTTGCAGCAGCAGTTGTTCAGCCTGCGATGCAAGTCGCTGACTTTCCTCGAGGCTGGTGCCCGGCTCCGTCTGAAAATTGATGGTGAAGGTGCCTTCATTGAAAGGCGGCAGGAATTCGCCGCCCATCCAGCCGAGCGTCAGCAGGGAGGCGGCTACCAGCAGAACCGTGCTGCCGAACACAAGGTTGGTGTGTCGGAGTGTCCAGCGAAGTATGCGCGAGGTGCCGATGTTCAGAATTCGCAGCAGGAACGGATCTCCGGTCACATCGAGAAATCGTGCACTTGGCAGGAGCAGTGATGCCAGCACGGGAGTAACAGTGAGAGACACGACAAGTGAGGCCAGCAGCGACATCATGTAGGCGACACCCAGCGGTGCAAAAATGCGACCTTCAAGACCGGCCAGTGAGAACAGCGGAAACACGACGAGCACGACAATGAGAGTTGCGTAGACGATGGAATTTCGGACTTCGCAGGACGCGTCATAGATGACGCTGAGAGCGGGGGCCGGGTTTGCACTGTGCCGATTCTCTTTAAGTCTGCGGTAGATGTTTTCGATGTCCACAATCGAGTCGTCCACAAGATCGCCGATGGCGACTGCGATGCCGCCGAGGGTCATTGTGTTGATTGAAATTCCGAACCAGCGGAAGGCGAGGATTGTAAGCAGGATTGAGAGTGGCATGGCAGTGAGCGAGCTAATGCTGGTGCGGAGGTTCCACATGAACAGGAACAGGATGACGACCACCCAGATGGCTCCGTCGCGTACTGCTTCAATGACATTGTCAACAGCCGCTTCAATGAAATCGGCCTGGCGAAACAGGCGTTTTTCTATAAGCATGTGTTCTGGCAGATTTTGCTGCAGTTCATCGAGAACCTGATTGATATGGGTGTCCAGTTTGAGTGTATCAGCGTGGGGCTGTTTTTGTACGGCAAGGATCACAGCAGGGCCGCCTTCGATTCCGGATTCAGTGCGCACAAGCACACTGCCGTCACCGCGACGAACGGGTCCGTCAGTCCGGACGTCAGCCACTTCTTTCAGCAGTATGGCTCGCTGGCTGCGCCAGACAACCGGCGTATTTTCGATATCTTCGATGGTGTGGCTTTGTCCGCTGATCCTGATAAGAGATTCTCGGGGCGAGCGATTCATGAAGCCACCTCCGGCAAGAATATTGGCTTTTTCAGCGGCGGCGACAAGTTGTTCCAGAGTGACATTTTGTGCGGCAAGCCGATCGGGTGAGGTCAGGATTTGAAACTGCTTCAGGACTCCGCCCATGACGGAGACCTGGGAGATGCCTGCAACGGACAGCAGGCGATTGCGGAGTGTGAATTCTCCGAGGGTGCGAAGTTCCATGACCATTTCGTGGCTGGCATCGACGTCGAGGGCTGGGCCAGTGTAGCGCAGTCCGAGCAGCATGATCTCACCCATGATTGATGAGACGGGCGCCATGACGGGATTAACATCTGCAGGCAGTCTTTGCTGTGCGAGCTGAAGTTTCTCGGCCACGATCTGTCGATCTCGGAAAATGTCCGAGCCCCAGTCGAATTCAACCCAGATGACGGACAATCCGGCTGCTGAAGCTGAGCGTACTCGCTGCACGCCGGTCGCGCCATTGAGCAGAAATTCCATCGGGCGTGTGACGAGCGATTCGACTTCTTCGGGTGCCAGTCCGGGGGCTTCGGTCATGATCGTGACCGAGGGGCGATTGAGGTCGGGGAAGACGTCGACCGGCATCGTCAGGAGCGACTGGGTGCCCGAGACCAGTACGGCCAGTGCCAGCAGCAGGATGACGCTGCGATTGTGCAGTGAGAAGCGGATAACGGCATTTAACATCGAAGCGGGCTTCAGTAAGGGCTAACGGAGAGCAGCATAGGCTGTCTGGAGCGTCTGAGCGGCTGTGACAGCGACGACATCACCGGCAGATACGCCAGCAAGCAGTTCGACAAAAACGTCATCACTGCGTCCAGTGCGTACGCTGCGGCGTTCGAAGATGCCGCCGGGGTCCCGCACAAACACAAAGCTGCGACTGCCGTCGCGAACAATTGCCGCATGGGGCACAGCCAAAGTTGTTTCTGCCGGTCCGGTATCGAGTGTCAGGCTGGCGAACATGCCCTGCAGCAATGGTTCTGGGGGCACCGACTGCAGATCAACCCAGATGAGCATCGTGCGGTCATCTTTACCCAGCGAGCGACTGGAGCCGGCTACGGTGCCCTGGAGGATTGCGCCGGGTCGGCCGGTGAGGCGGACGCGCACAGTCTGTCCGGTGTGGATGCGGGAGCTGTCGCGTTCCGAAACAAAGCCGAGGATTCTCGCTCTGCCTGGGTCGTGAACCTCAAAGAGGGACTGTTCCGGCTGCACAACCTGCCCAAGGAGCCTGTCAAAATCGATGAGCAGTCCGCTGATCGGAGCGCGAACAGGAAGTCTGGGAACCAGAGTCCGTGTGCTTTGGAGTATTTGCAGCTGTTGCTCAGAAAGGCCGGCTGACAACAGCTTACGCCCGAGTGTTTCACGCTGGCTGCGTGAAAGTGTCAGCTGCGACTCGATTTCCAGCAGTCGTCTTTGTGACACTGCGTCAGGAGCTTCGCCGAGGCTGGCAACAATTTTTTGGAGCAATTCGCAGTCAAGGTGTGCCTGGAGCAAATGCAGCTGCAGGTTTTTGAACTCATGACTGATGACTTCAGCCAAGATTTGACCCGCACGGACCGTCTGGCCGCGGTCAGCGAGCACTGTCGCAATGGTACCGCTCAGAGGGGTTGAGGCTGCTGTGCGCGCCGATGACGGGATTTCGACCATGCCATCGACGGTGATGACTTTTCGCAGCGGCACTGGTTCGAGGGGCTGCAGCTGAAGTCCGATATCTGCGGCTGTTTCCGGACTGACTCGCAGGACACCGCCAGCAAAGTATGGCCCGAGGACGTGGCTGCCCTGCGTGACGACTCGGTCGCCCGGGAACACGCTGCCGCCTTTGAGCTCTGCTGTTCCGCCGTTTCGCCGACCGAGAATCACGGTTTCCTTGCGGAAGGTTGAGGCTTCACTGGTCTCTTCCTGTTCCACGAGGACAAATCGCTCGGCACCGTCGTGGATGACTGCGGCAACGGGAATTGTGGCGGAAGTCTGGGCAGAAGTTTCGCGCAGCCGGACGAGGCCGGTCATACCCGGCAGCAGCTGGAGTTGATCAGCAGCCGGGTTTTTGAGCGTGGCCCAGATCGTGGCCATTTGGCTGCTGCTGTCCAGTTGTTGTCCCAGCAAATCAACGAAGGTTTCGACAGGCTGATCGGGATGGGCAGTCAAATTCAGCGTCAGTGGCTGCCCGAGTGAAACGCGGGCAAGATTGTTTTCTGGCACGAGGATTTTCAGCCAGACCGTGGACAGGTCGAGAATCTCAAAGAGGTGTTCAGAAGGCGAGACAATGCGACCGACGGCGAGATCGGCGTGAGTGACGGTGCCACTGATGGGGCTGCGCAGGGTAAACAGGCGTCGATTCGGAGTGTCTTTGGAACGAAGGATCAGGTCGAAATCCTCGGCGGGCAACTGTAGGCTAAGCCAGCGTGCCCGTGCGATATCAAGTGCCGCTTTGTTTCGCTGGACTTCGTTGTCGGCTTCCACAGTGCGAATTCGCGGGATCGAACCGGTGGCAGCGGCGGCGTTTGCAGCGGTCAGCAGTTTGCCTGACAGTTCGAGCGACACTCGAGCGGTTTGAATCTCAAGCAGCAGGGAGTCCAGTTCCGGGCTGTCAACCGAGGCTAATGGCTGACCGGCAACAACCGTCTGTCCTGGTTCTGCCAGCAGTTCAACAATGCGACCGGCGAGGGGTGAACTGACGACCGCGTGCTGGTTCCACGGTGCCACCACGGTCCCGTAACCAGGGAAGGTTGTGGTGAGACTCTGCGAGGTGACTTCGACTGTTTGTACAGCGAGATTGCTGCGAGCCTGAGCCGTGAGAATGAGTCGGCCCGTCTGAGGACAGACTTCCATGCCCCGAGCGGGCAAGGGCTTGTGACCATCGTGAGCTGCGGCCAGCGCTGCAGCGGCAACTGCAAGCAGCAGCCAGAGTTGGCGACGAAATCGCATGCAGGGCTCCGAATTTTAGGGCTGTTTGATGAATGAATCGGGTGGCAGCAGGTCGGCTGGCTGCTGTTTGGCCAGACGGACGTATTCGTCGATGCAGGGGGGGCAGCAGAACTGGTACGGCTGCCCGTTAATGATCCATGTGAACTCGGGATTGGCTTTGGTTCGGCTGATAGGGCAAATTCGATCACCGGGCTGAGGCCTGGCATCGTGTTTTGAGATTTTTCCGGCGAATTTCACGGCGGCTGTCATTTTCCCGTTGGCCATGATGTCTTTTTCTGTGTAGCTGCCGGCGGCGGTTAGGTAGAGCTGCTGTTCTTCTTCAGCAGGCAGGCTGGAGGGCATTTCTTCGTTATGCTGGGGCACATTGGTGCTGAAGCCGATGCGAAAGCGTTCTCCGTCGATCCTGACGTTGGGAATCGTCACATCGAGTGGTTTGCTGCGCAAGTTCTGGGGCAGTTCCGCGACGAACTGGGAGGTCAGGCCAGCGGTGTCCCCTTCCTGCGGCTGAGCGGTCATTGGAATCGCCGCAGCGTCGGTCTGCCCTGTGACTTTCACCCAGGCCGTCAGGGATTGTGTGTCAACTTCCAGAATACGAGTTTCGTCTCGCTGCAGCATCAGCAGCCGGAGCGATCCGCTGGAGTCGACGATAGCTTCTGCGTGGTAGCTGTCAGAGCCGATCGGAATGATGGTTCCGCCGTGGGCACCCGCGACATGCGGGTGTGCATCATCGGATTCGTCTGCAGCATCAGTTGCTGCTACGGAATGTGCAGCCGATGTTTGTGAGTCCTGTGATGGGTTGGCGTGCGCTGGCGTGCGCTGACAGCCCGCGAGATACAGCGAGATTGTGAGGAGCAGCAGTCGTGGAAAAATCCTGCAAAGTCTGACTCGGAAAGGCATTTGGAAAAGCATGTGTGGTCTTTCCTTAAAAGGTCCGTACGGAGACAATTCAAGCCGTGAATTGTCCTCGAAGCGCGGCAGAGTGCGCTGAAACGGATGTTCAGCCGGGACATGCATTGAGGGGGCGTGGGCTGCTTAACAGCGGTTGACACAGATTTGCGTCAGCAGTTCTGCCGCGGAGTGCCACGGGTGTGGCTGACGACCGCTGAAAAGGGGGGCGGAACCCAGCATCCGGGCTTCAAGAAGGTCTGGCGAAGAAGCGTAACCGGGGACTGCAGCCGCAACCGACAACAATTTTAGCTGGCACTTTCCCGCTGTCGTTGCCAGCGCAACCTTCTGCTTTGAGCAGGGGCAATTCCGCGGGTGATCTGGTCTTGCGGGCAACGAGGCTGCTGAATCGGCAGCGGTGCAGCAATGTCTTTTTGGAGCAGCGGTCTGGCAAACCGCAGTGCAGCAGCAACCCGTCGATGCAATAAGCATCGTGCAGACGAGAGACAGTGTGATTAGTCGCGCAAGCATGACGGACCTCGCGGGAAATGATAGGTCCCACGGGCAAATGGTTCCAGTGCAAATTTTTGAGCAGCCGGTTTTCTTCAGTTTCCCGGGGTGTAAGCTGAGTGCTTGTGACGCGGCACGGACTTGTGTTGTGGATTTGTTTTGGTGTTCCGGATGCGCGGTTACCTGGATGGCAGCACAGGAAGGATCAGGTGGGAAAGTTCGCCGGGGCTGTGGTGTACCTGTTCAGAGGCGACAGCAGTTTCGCTGCCGAAGATTCCGGCTGCGGTGTTGGGATTTCGGTCGAACAGAGGAAACAGGGACCCGCAGATATCAATCCGCAGCTGGTGTCCCGCGGGGATGCGGGCAGCACAGGGGCCCAGTTCAATTTTGATATCAAAGGTCTCACCAACCTGCAGCAGTTCGGGATGCAGCAGAGATTTGCGGTAGCGGCCACGCAGCAGTCCCGTGGCCAGATTGATTGCTCGACCGTCCGGATGCACATCGACCAGCTTGACGACCCAGTCAGCGTCTGCGGTGTCGGTGCTGACGGTGAGTCGCACTTCCGGAGTTCCTGCGAAAGCGAGATCTTCTGTCAGGGGGGCGGTTGTGTAGACGAGGACATCGTCACGATCTTCGAGTGGTGCCTGATCCACCGGGCCCCAGACGGCGCCCTTCAGCGGGCGCGCCGGGGTGACTGGTGAAGCGGGGACCGGGTTGACTGGGTCAGCGCGGAAGGTGTCCGGGGGCTGGCTGGCGGCGGGTGGATTCGGCAGCAGTCGTCCGGTTCCGCGTCGCGTGTTGGCGCGTCCGTCGGAATGCAGGTACCAGGTGGTGTTTTGAATGCCGGCAGGGGGCCACGACTGGGCGTCCACCCAGCGGTTGTCACCCATGGAAAAGTAGCGAACGGGTGCAAATGGCCTTGCAAGAGCAGCGGGATCCTGTCGCAGAAAACGATCAAACCATTCCTGCTGAACGGAGGCGACATCGAGGGCGGCGGCAGGTCCGAAATCGACCTCCGCGACATGAGCTTTCCCGATGGTGCCGTGATCCCAGGGGCCAAGGATCAGTTGCTGCCGAGTTCGCGTATCCGGATCTGTCGCTTTGGTGCTCATGAGGACGAAGTTGTCGACAGATTCGCGTGAGAAAAAGTCGTAGTAACCAACAATGTGCAGGACGGGTAACTGAAGTCGTGGCAGCTGTTCAGTCAAATCCAGTCGAGTCCAGAATCCGTTGGGCTGTGGATGAGTGAGCCACGCATCGAGCCATGGCATCGGCCAGCCGATGGCTTCGTCCACATCGCTGAGCGGCAGTTTGAACAGGGCCTGATCGAGATCAGCCGGGGTCACATCTGCCGGCTTTGGCGTATTGCCAGCCATCCAGCCGGAGATCAGCGCGAGTCGGACGGCACCGCCGAGGTACAGATTCCGATAAAAGCTGCTCCACGTCGCCTGTGGTGCGATCACCACGAGTCCGTGAGGGTGTTCGACTGCTGCCTGCCACTGCACAGCACCGACGTAGGAACCGCCGACCATGCCAACTTTGCCGTTACACCAGGGTTGGCGAGTGATCCATTCGATCGTGTCGAAACCGTCTTGTCCTTCGTTATTGTAGGGGGCGAGGAGCCCCTCGGAGGCACGTGTGCCGCGACAGTCCTGAGCCACGAAGACATATCCGGCCTGCACCCAGCTTGCGGCCGCTTCTTTTTGGCGTGTGCGATCATAGGGGGTGCGGATGAGAACAACGGGTGCCTGCGAGACTGAGTCATCGCGCCAAACGTCGGTGGCCAGCCGAATACCGTCGCGCATGGTGATCTGCAGTGTCTCCATTTTCAGCTCGGCAAGGGCAGCCGTGGTGCCGAACAGTAAACTGAGCAGGCAGAACAGGATTCGTGCGACGACTGAGCTGTGGCGGGGAAGGTGGGCCATACGCGGCATTCCGTTTGTTGGAACCGAAAAAAGTGGATCAGTCGAGAAAGCGGGCACGTTCGGCGGGTGAGGGGCGACGACAGGCGTCCAGTTTACCGAACAGTCGGTAGCGGACAGTGGCGACTGCGCGATACCCCAGATCGCGCAGTGGTGCAGGGATCAGCCACAGTAATGCCCCGCAGACCGCCCAGAAACCTCCCAGCAGCAGCAGGATACGGCAGACGGCAGCAGAGTGTGTCCAGAGGCGACCATTGTGTCGCAGCACGACGGATGAAAGTTTGAGGCGCAGTTCGGGGTTCAGCAGCCGTTCGGCTGTGGGGCCCTGCAGTGGAGCGAGCAGGAATCGGCCGGATTTGTCGCGATGCAGAATCCAGTTGACGGAATGATTGCAGAAGCCGCAAACGCCGTCGTAGAAGATCAGGCTGCTGTTTTCGATGTCTGCCACGGTCAGTCCAGCGTGAAGTTGAGCCAGGTTTTGTGTGGAGCCGACGGGATGTTAGCAGCCGGGGGGCGTTTTCAGCAATTCGAGGCTGCTGAGAGTGTGGTGTCAGCGGCGTTGTTTTTGGCTTTCTTTCGGGAAACAAAAAAACGGCAGGCGGAGCCTGCCGTTTAGCGACTGTTGCTTTTGCGGGCTGAAACTCAGCGGGCCCGCCAGATGGCTCAGTCCTGATAATCGACAACGATGTAACCCTTGCGGACGCGTACATCAACGGCGTATTCGCCGTATTCGTAACGCAGGCGATCGCCATCGCGACGGCAGATCACTTCTTCTTCGCAGTAGCACTTTGGAATGCAGATCTGGATGTGTACTTTTTTCTGCTCGCAGACTGCGCCGCAGGCATCACCGGCCTTCTTGCACGGATCAGAGCACTCGCACTTGCATTCGCAGGCGCACGGGTCATTGACTTCAATGATCTTAGGCACTGCACAGGGAGCCATTTCGTGCAGGTCCACGTACTTCACGTGTTCAAACAGGTGAATCGCTTCGCCTTCAGCAACCGGCTTTGGAGCCGCTTCCTGGCCGCTCAGTTGACCGACCATCAGTCCCAGACCCATCAGGGCCGCAAGAGCAAACGCCTTCATGTGTACCTCTCTCTTTTGACAGAAAAGCCGACTAAATTAACTCGGGGTGGACACCCCCCCCAAAACTTTTTGCAACATCCATTTGGAGCCAGCCGGGAATCAGCAAAGCCTGACGGCCGGTTTTACTCCGTCTCGGAGGTCTTGCAGATGTGTGTCTGACCACTTCAGCGCGGATTTGATCAGCAATGCCGGGCAGTTTGAGCCTGCTGCAGCGAGTTGCCGGTGGCGGCAGAATAGGTTGTTTGAGTCCGTTTGGCAAGATTTCTTCCAGAAAATGCCGTCAACGAAACTGGGTTGCAAGTTGGTTTGGGAAGTTTGCGATTGTGATTTGCGAGATCGCGTCCGTTTAATCCGGCTTTGTCGAGTTTTTTCACGATGGAAAGGGGGCGGTAAATTGAGTCGCAGGAAATCCTGAAATCGGGAATCCAGTACTTGTTATGCGATATTTGCAGATTCCGCGAGGTTTTGGGGGCTGTGTCTAACTGCAAAGGCGGCGATGGACGGGTTTTTTGGGGTGTTTTCTTGTCGCCGGATTATTCAGGTTTCCGCCAGAGAAATCGTGGATTTCGGGCGTGGGGCTTTTCTTTACAACTTCAAACGTGTTTAGGAGGGACTGACTGAAGGATGTTCAGTGGTTTTGGAGGGGTGAAAGTGTCAGCGGGAAATGGAGCAGCGGGGCTGTTGTTGCGGGGGGCTGGCTGGCGGGGTGTGTTGGGAGTGACGGAGCGGCTTGTGTACTCGCGGGCATTCGAAATGGCTTAACGGGTACTTTCCGGAGCGGGGAAAAGTGGGCAGTGATCGGTGATCAGCGGTCAGTGGTCGGTAGAGCTGCCGGCGGGAGCCCACGAGTGTGAGCACTGATGAACCTGGTGAGTGTTGGCCGCTGCTTCTGTTGCGTGGAGCGATTGTCATGCGGGTGCTCTGTTGGCGGGGGGCACGCGAAGCCGCGGAGCCGCGGCAGGAAACGCACAAGGGCGGGGAGCGGCGGACGGGGTGGGGCACATGTCGCGGAGCGAAACGCGACTATCAGTGTTTGCGAAAATTTCGGGAGTGTGTTTCTTTGACGGAGACACAGATTAAAGCAGCCGGCCGTCGCGGAATTGCAGCGGAACCGGGGTGGGGTCAACGCGGCAGCAGGGCTTGGTGGCCAGCTCATCGCAAAGGTCGGCAGAGACCAGAAGTTCTTCGAGGTGCAGCGTGTTGGGTATCAGCATCCAGCGGCTGGTACCGTAGCGTTCGGCAATGGTTTGAATCAGAACTTCGTCAGTGGCAAGTGTGGCCGGAATCTTGGCGCGATCCATATCACCGGTGGTGAGTGTGTTGATCAATGTTTTGTGTTCGTCAATGGTGTCTCGCAGCCGCTTCGTTATAAAGTCTGCGTTACCGACACCGAGGGCATTGCCCTGTGAAGAGGGGGACAGTTCGAGCGCGCCGATGATTTTGACTCGCGGTCGATCCAGATCTTCGAAATCGCGAATGCCACGGCGACCGATGACATTGGTGTCCATGCCGGTGCCGCTGTATGTTTTGCCAATGGAGCGGACGATGAGCACGTTCAGGCTGTCGACGGGCAGGCTGGGGAAATAGTGGCGATGGTGCTGCAGCAGTTCGCGTTCTCGCTGCAGAATATCGGACGGTCGAATTGCGTGAAGTTCGGCCGTCTGATCGAAGCCGTCCTCAAGAATGCCAAGTCCGGCGAGGATGCGGCCTCTGTCGAGCACAAACTGGCCCATTTCCAGCAGCATATCCTTCATGGCTGCAGCGCCGGCTGAATGGAATGTCTGAGCAGAGCGGATTTTGCCCATGCCGACAACCATCATTTTCGTGAGACCGCTTTGAACGGGTCCAGAGAAACACGTGTGCAGCTTAATGCGGTTGACGACCAGCACCCCGGCTGCTTCATGGCAGTATCGATCCATGAACACGGGGCCGGTGCGGACATCACCGATCTGCACAACCTCCATGCTGCTGCGGATGGGCATGTCCATGGCAGCCTGAGTAATGCCGAGTGATTCGACCATGGACTGCTGCCCGGCTGCCGTGGCACCGTTGTGCGAACCCATGGCCGGGACGATGAATGGGGACGCCCCCTGCTCTTTCAGCCAGTCTCCACAGGCGCGAATGATCACCGGAATGTTGCTGATGCCGCGACTGCCTACCGTGATGGCGACATCGCCCTGAGGGATGGTCTGCTGCAGTGACGACAGTTGATTGAAGACTTCAGCCCGAATATCAGTTAGCGGCCGGGACACGAGATCCTGATGAACTTTGAACAGTTGCATTGTGTTGAGCCGGGAATGGACACGGGGGAAAACTGTTTTTGCGACGGATCAGCAACGATTTTCGGGGACAATCGTACTGGGCAATTTGAGCGTTAGTGGCGGTCGTGCCGGGAATAGAAAACGCCGGCGTCGGATTTTACCGGGCCGGCGCTGACATGGTTGCAGGTGACTAATCGGCTGAACTCAGCCCTGCGGTGCTGCCGGAGCCGGATCGGTCTTTGGCTCTTCGGTCTTTGGCTCTTCGGTCTTTGGCTCTTCGGTCTTTGGCTCTTCGGTCTTTGGCTCTTCGGTCTTTGGCTCTTCGGGGAATTCGGCCGGCGGCCG
>Ga0194111_10000492_pt1 | contig 48328 bp, 43 predicted proteins | sample TA2KigC300mmetaG_FD_146194 | JGI IMG/M metagenome (GOLD analysis project Ga0194111, IMG submission 146194) | Freshwater microbial communities from Lake Tanganyika, Tanzania - TA2015033 Kigoma Deep Cast 300m | ecosystem: Environmental > Aquatic > Freshwater > Lake | place: Tanzania: Lake...
GTTTCAGGGCCGTTGGACAACCCAATTCACGTTCTGAAGACCTCGCCGCGCTGACGAGGCCCTCGGTGCTGCCCGCCATACCTTCCGGACAGTATTCTGCCCGGAAGCCGGTTAGCCGAAACTAGAGTTCGAGACAGGTCATCGGCAGCATGATCGGGTAGAAGCTGCCGTTGGCGACCTGCGGCAACGTGTTCACGCCGAACAGAAACTCGCCGGCCCAGTTGCTGATGGAGCTATGTCCCACGTAGTTAAAAAGCAACGCGCCCTGGTTGAAAGCGTCCAGGGTCGCCTGCTGCGCGCGCGTGGCCTGGCTCACCGGATAGGCGGCCGTGCCCAGATAGATCTTGTGAGCCACGAATTCCGGCGGCAGATGATCGGCCACCACATCAGAAAGCTGGTCGAAATACCCGGCGTTATCGGGGTTGTCTGCCACGAAGACCGCGCGCATTCGCCAGGCGCCAGGCGCCGGATTCGTCTCATAGGCGATCGTCTTGTCCACCATGGCGGTCAGCTCGGCCAGGCTGGTGACCGGGAAGCGCCCCAGATGCATATCGGGCATGGCATCATCGCCTACGACCGCCACATAGCGATTGTCGGCCGCAGTCTCCCCCAACACCGGATCCACATAGGCCAGAAAGGGTGGAATGAAGGTGCGCTTGCCATAACCCTCGTTGTTCAGGAAGTCATAGGTTCCACTGCCCACCAGCAGGACATAGGCGGCCGCAGGCGGAGGCCAGTGAAAGTAGGCGTGCTGAAGAAAGGCGCGAATGGCATGGGGATCCAGCAGTCCGCCGCTGAACTCGTCGTAGATATCTTGCACGTCAATGACCTGAACCCGCAGACCCTGGCTACGCCGCAACTGCGCCAGCGCCTGAACCCCCGCCAGGAAGTCAGCGTGAGCGATGATCAGCAGATCAGCCCCTGCCGCCGGAGAGCGCAGACCAGATGGCTGATCGGCCGCCAGCCCTGGCGGAGAGCGCACGGCTGTCCCGCCGGCCGCGTAGTAGGCGCCGGCCGGCGCGGCATCGGTCACGCGCAACGCGTAGCGGGCGTCTGTTCGACCCACGGCGCCGCCGATGAGCCGGACGGGCGTAAGGGGGTCGCTTACGTCATAAAGCAGTACATCGGGCGATGACCACCCCGTCAGACTGAAGATGCCTGGCCCAGGATCAGGCGTGAAGGCAAGCCGATCGTGCATCGCGTCGAAGCTGCGCCGATAGGTCAGGGTGAAATGGTTCAGCCATGTGTTTTCCCAGGGCTGGTTAGTGTAGTCGCGCGCGCCGGTGTCGCCAGGAGTGTAGAGCGTCAGGGTATTGCCGCCAAGCTGCAACAACGACTGATCGAAAGTGAAGGCGGCCAGGGCCTGCACCGCGCCGCTGAAGTAAACGTCGCCGACCAAGACGCCATTGATGTAGATTCGCGAATGGTGGTCGGGAACGACGCGGGGGTCGGCTGAGCCGCCCCATAGATCCAGCGTCAGGCTCACCGCGCCCGTCGACAAGGGGTTCTCGACCGTAAAGGCCGCGGTGAAAGTGAGCACCGAGCCGCGGCTGAGCACATAGGTCTGGCCCCAGTACCAGTGATCCACGCCGGATGCCGCGGGCATGATGCTGCGATAGATGCGATCCTGCTCGAAACGCTGTGTGTGTGGAAAAGAGTCGGCCGGCGTATCATTCGTCGGCGACACATCGCGCGTGGTCATGCGGCGGCCGGCTGCCCGGCCCACGACCAGCCAGAGGGTGTTGGCGTCGGTGTAGAAGCTGCGCACGGAGCGCGCGTAGAAGCGAATCACGTCGCCGGGATCGAACCGGCCATCGGCCTCGCCGGTCACCTCAACGGCCAGCTCGTTATCCCCCTCGTAGACCTGAAGAGTACGTGGATCAAGACCGGTCAGCGGCACGCCAGCCGCGAGCAGATCGGCGTAGCCTAGCCGATAGATGCCGGTCTCGCGCAAGGTGATCCGATAGCGCACGGCGTCCAGCGGCAGACCCACGGCCGCGACCTCTGGCGTGGGTGGGTTCGCGCGCCAGAGCGCGGCCTGCGCCGGGTTGGCGACAACCTGAGCGATCAGCGCATCGAAGCCGCCCACATCCGGCCGCGCGGCGGCCGGCGGCGTTGGGGCGGCGCCGGCGAAGCTCACTCGCACGCGCATATAGCTGATGTGGCGCAGCTCGGCCGTGGCGGGCGTATATTGCAGAGGGTAGATCGTCAGTCGCGCCAGACGCACATCCCGCACATAACCCGCTTCCTCGATGGTCGCCAGGGTCGCAGGGTAAGCCCCGAGAGAACGGTAGGCGGCGGCATCACGCGCGAACACCTCGTTCAGACCGGTCGCGCGCGTCAGATCGGGCTTTCCCGTTGCAGGGTCCACGGGCGCATTCGGCGTCAGTGCAGCCACAGGATAGACCGGGTAGGCAAGTCGCCCGCGGCTTTCAGATACCACCTCGACCTCCACAGCGAGGCCGGCGCCTGGGGGCGCAGCCAACAGGATGCTCTTGGCGGGCAGATCCGGGAAGCCCGGCCGATCGCCGGCGTCGAAGCCCGCGACGCTCAGTCGCGTGTAGTCAGCGCCATCATCGCCAACAACTGTGTCAACGTGATACGCAGGGACCACCACCTCCAGGGTCACGCCCTCCTCTGACGCCGAGAGCACGCGCGTCGTTGGTTCGGAAGCTGCTGTTTGAGCCAGGGCTGCACGCCACCCGCCCAACATCAGCCAGCAAGCTGCCAGAGGCAGGACCGCCAGCCATAACCATCTCGCTCTGTTCTGTCCAGTCATCGCATCACCCGTAGCCCATAGCCGAGTCCGAAACCCGTCGCCGGTCTCGCGATCCAACAAACTTTATTACATAAGACGCACGCCCACGTCAAACGTCACGTCCAGCCAGGCAGGAGGTTGCAGGCCATCCCCCAGCAACACTGAGACTGTCGTTGCCAAGACAGACGCCTCAAGTGCGAAACCCGGCCATACATGACCCCTGTCATTTTGACGCGGGCGCCTCCATGTTATCATATGATGCCAGATAGGTCTATTACGGCACAAGCTCCGTCATTTCACCACACAACTACATGGAGGCTGGAAACCGATGAAGCGTCTGACCCCTGTACCGAGCGATCTGGAAATCGCCCAGGCCGCCGAGATGAAGCCGATCCTCGAGATCGCCGCGTCCCTCGGCCTCGACCCCGACGACCTGGACTTGTATGGCAAGTACAAGGCCAAGATCCATCTGGATGTCCTCGACAAATTCAAGGATCGGCCGCAAGGCAAATACATTGACGTGACCGCCATCACGCCGACCCCCTTGGGCGAGGGCAAGACCACAACCACTATCGGCCTGACGCAAGGGTTGGGCGTGCTGGGCAAGAGCGTGGTGGCTGCCATCCGCCAGCCCTCGCAGGGCCCCACCTTCGGCATCAAGGGCGGCGCGGCCGGCGGCGGCTACAGCCAGGTGGTGCCAATGGAGGACTTCAACCTGCACCTGACAGGCGACATCCATGCCATCACCGCCGCGCACAACCTGATCGCAGCGGCCATCGACGCGCGGATGTTGCACGAGTCAGATGCAGACGCTCAAACGATGTTCGAGCGCCTGTGCCCGCCCGACAAGACCGGCAAACGGGCCTTTTCGCCTACCATGCTGCGCCGGCTCAAGAAGCTGGGCATCGCCAAGACCGATCCTGACGAGCTGACGGCCGAAGAGCGCGCCCGTTTCGCCGTGCTCGACATTGACCCTGCCGGCGTCACCTGGAATCGCGTCATTGACATCTCCGACCGCTTTCTGCGCCGGATCGAGATCGGCCTGGGCCCCGAAGAAAAAGGCAAGACGCGTATCACCGGCTATGACATCACAGTCGCCTCTGAGTTGATGGCGATCCTGGCCCTCACGACCGGTTTGGAGGATTTGCGGGAGCGCATCGGCCGCGTAGTGATCGGCGTCAGCCGGAAGGGTGAAGCGGTAACGGTCGAAGACTTGGGCGCGGCTGGCGCAGCCACCGTCCTGATGAAGGACGCCATCATGCCCACGCTGATGCAGACGTTGGAGGGGCAACCAGCCACGGTCCACGCGGGGCCCTTCGCCAACATCGCACACGGCAACTCTTCCATCATCGCCGACCAGATCGCGCTCAAGCTGGCCGACTATGTAGTCACAGAATCCGGTTTCGGCGCAGACATGGGCATGGAGAAGTTCTTCGACATCAAGTGCCGCTACTCGGGCTTGATCCCCAACTGCGTAGTGTTGGTGGCCACCGTGCGCGCGCTGAAGATGCACGGCGGCGGGCCCAGGGTAGTCGCGGGCCGGCCGTTGGACTTCGCGTACACCACCGAGAACCTGCCGCTGTTGGAGAAGGGCATTTCTAATCTGGTGGCGCACATCGAGAACATCAAACGCTACGGCATCCCGGTGGTCGTGGCGGTGAACCAGTTCAAGGACGACACGCCGGCCGAATTCGCGCTGATCCGTGAGAAGGCGATCGCAGCAGGCGCCGAGGACGCAGTGCTCAGCACGCACTGGGCCAACGGCGGCGACGGCGCGGTCAAGCTGGCCGAGGCGGTGATCGCGGCCTGCGATCAACCGAGCGACTTCCGCTTCCTCTATCCGCTAGAGTGGAGCATCAAGGAGAAGATCGAGAAGATCGCCAGGGATATCTACGGCGCGGGCAGCGTCTCGTACACACCCGAGGCCGAGGCGAAGATCGAGCTGTACACCCGCCTGGGCTTTGACAAGCTGCCGATGTGCATGGCCAAGACGCACTTGAGCTTGAGCCACGACCCGAACCTGAAGGGCCGGCCCCAGGGCTACGTCTTCCCGGTTCGCGACATCCGCGCCAGCGTGGGCGCAGGGTTCCTGTATCCCCTCTGCGGCGAGATGCGCACCATGCCCGGCCTGCCAACGCGGCCGGTGTTCTACGATGTGGACCTCGACCTGGAGACCGGGCGCGTGGTGGGGCTGTTCTAAACAGGGGTCAGGAGACCGGGATCCTGAGTCAGTTTTCTGCTGCCAGGCGATGCTTCGCTGATTTCTGACGCCCGACTCCTGTCCGCTGATTTGTCAAACTGCCGCTGCAGGAGTATAATCGCACCGTGGCTTTTCAGGAGGGGAACACAGCGATGCCGATCTATGAATACGAGTGCGAACAGTGTGGGGTGCGATTCGAAAAACTGCAGCGCATGGTTGATCCGGCGCTGAGCAACTGCCCGGAGTGCAATGGGCATGTCCATCGTGTCATGCAGCCGGTTGGTGTGATCTTCCGGGGTTCCGGGTTCTACGTGACTGACAATCGCGGCAAGTCGTCCACCGGTATGCCGCCCAAGAAGAAAGAGGATGACGGCAAGCCCGCGTCCACGACCAGCAGCGAGTCGAGCAGCACGGCTTCGGCGACCAGCGAGCCGTCGGCCGCAGCCAACAAGAAGGAGTGATGGCTCTCTGAATTCCAGGAAGCGGCCGCTCTCGTGGCCGCACATCCCAGACGCGCAGATCGCCAGGCGAAGGCTTCGCCTGGCGATTTACGTTGCGGAGCGACTCTGCGCGGTCGCTCCCTTTCAGATACTCGGCCCGGACTCCTCCGGCGCTTGCGGTGCGACTTCAGCCGGCACGGTCAAACCAAGATCGCCTGGCGCAGGCAGACCGATTACCGCAGACGGTTCGGGCGCCGGCGCCACAGCGGGCGGCGGCGCGGACGCCTGTCCGGTCAGCCGCCGATACACCTCGGCGTAGAGCGTCAGGCCAAAGGTCTGCATGAAGCTCTGCAGCAACAGGCTGGCCAGGGCTGATCCGATGCCTGCCAACGCCACCGTCACGGGAGTGAACTCCGGCATCACCGGCGGCCGGTTGGCAGTGAAGTCACCCATCAGCGCGGTCCACCAGCCGAACCACCTGCTGAGCCAGGGCCAGGCCAGTGGCAGGGTCAGCAGTTGCAGAGTAATGCTGACCACGATGCTGAGGATTAAGAGCAGGAGCCAGAAAACGATCATCGCGCCCAGATGGCGGCTGGCCAACCGCCAGCCTTCGGAGATCGCCGGTCCCAAGCCACGGCGGCCCTGCACCGCGGACTGGTACATCAGCGGCGCGAAGATGGCCATCGCCAGTCCGACGAACACATAGAGGCAGATCACGGCGCAGAAGATTGCGAAGATGGCCAACACGATCGCACCCTCCTCATCGCCGCGGCCCGTGGAAGAAGCGGCCAGCCCCATCAGGCCCAGAATGCCGCAGAGATAGGCGCCGCCGACCAGGAGGATCGCCGGCATCCACCACAGCAGGTCGAGCAGGAACAGGTAGATGGCCCGCTCCAGGCCGGCGCGCAGCCCGCGGCCCGTCTCGGTGGTCGCGCCGCGCCAGGCGATGGCGGCCTCGTGGATCGTCGCGCCGCGCATGACGAGATTCACCAGGTAACCCAACAGGGCCAGCAAGATCATGGTAGTCAGACCGACGAAGAGCAACCCCAGGCTGCTCATGAACACGCCGGGCATGTTGGTGGGTCCCAGGCCCCCAGGCCGGTCAGCCCAACCGCGCACCATTTGGAACCAGTTGTTCTGCCAGCCCAGCGCGGCGACCAGGTATATCCCGCCGCCGATGGCAACCAGCGCCTGCCCCAAGAAGCCGAACAGCCACAGCTTCTTGTGTCGCCAGATGGCCGTGAACGTCCCGATGAAGATTTCACCGTATGGCATATAGACCTCCTTGTCAAAGTCACGTGCCTTCTCGGCCCAAGCCCAGCCGCTTGTACAGATCCGGGTGCTTCAGCCCGACATACATGAGTTCTACGACCTGCTCATCCTCATGTACTTGCCACACAAGACGGTATTCGCGCGGCAGCCAGAGGCGATAGTAGCCGGGATGCTCTTCAAGCTCCTTCGCCTGCGCGGGACAGGGCATGTCCGCCAAATCCCTGACCTGCCGGCGAGCCATACTCCTGATGTCACCTGGCAAGCCTTCGAGTTGTCGCATGAATTCCCGGTCATAGCGCAGATGGTACGCCGCCATCAGCCTTCACCATCCAGGTAAGCTGTCAGAGTATCCCACTCTTCCGCGGTGACAGTCATCACCTCTTCCGGGTGTTTGCGCCGGCGCGCCTGGGTAGTCTCGACCTGCTTCCATAAGAAGGCATCTTCGGCATATCGGCTCTTGATGAACGTAATGAAGTCCAGTACTTGCTCTGCCAGTGGAACTGGCAGTGTTTCGACTTCACGTTTAAGTAGTTCGTACGCCATGGTCGCGGCCATCTTGGACAGCCTCCCTATTGCATCCTCTCTCTGCCATTCTTACGGGAACAATTCTAACGCCGATTGGACAAAACGCCAAACCGCCGAAGCGCAGGCATGGGTGCTTTTGACATTCCACGGCCATCGTGCTAACCTTGTCGGACGAGGAAACAGGGAAACAAGTAGACAAGGCGCTCAATACGCTATCCCAATGTTCGACTTCACTCTGGCCGCCGCCGATCCCCACACCGCCGCCCGATCCGGCGCATACAACACGCCCCATGGGCCGATCGCCACACCCGTTTTCGCGCCAGTCGGCACCCAGGCCACGGTGAAGACGCTGACCCCGCGCGATCTGGCCGAGGTGGGCGCGACGCTGGTGCTGGCAAACACCTACCATTTGTACCTGCGGCCCGGCGTCCACCTGGTGCAAGATTTCGGGGGGCTGCACAGCTTCATGGGCTGGCCCCAACCGCTGCTGACCGATTCCGGCGGCTTCCAGGTGTTCAGCCTGGCCCAGATGCGCAAGGTGGACGCCGATGGCGTCACGTTTCGCTCGCACCTCGACGGCAGCCTGCACCGCTTTACGCCCGAGAGCGCGATCGCGGCCCAAGAGGCGCTGGGCGCGGACATCATCATGTGCCTGGACGAATGCCCCGATCCGCTCGACCGGGCCTACAACGAGCAGGCGCTCCGCCGCACTCACGCCTGGGCCAGCCGCTGCCAGGCAGCCCACCGCCGGACCGATCAGGCCCTCTTCGGCATCGTGCAGGGCGGCATCTTCGACGATCTGCGCGTCGAGAGCGCCCGCATACTGACCGCGCTGGGCTTTGCTGGTTATGCCATCGGCGGGCTGAGCGTGGGCGAGACCAAGCCGCAAATGTACGCGACCCTCGACGTGACCGTGCCAGAGTTGCCCGCCGATCGGCCGCGTTACCTGATGGGGGTCGGCGCGCCCGAAGACGTGATCGAAGGCGTGGCCCGCGGCATAGACATCTTCGATTGCGTACTGCCCACGCGCGTTGCGCGCAACGGCGGCTTGTTCACGCGCGGCGGCCGGCTCAACATGCGCAACGCGCAGTACGCCGCCGACCCGTTGCCCGTGGAGCCGGGCTGTGATTGTTACGCCTGCCAGCACTTCAGCCGAGCTTATCTGCGCCACTTGCTCAAGGCGGAGGAAATCTTGGGCTTGCACCTGGCGACGATCCACAACGTCCGCTTCATGCTGCGGCTGATGGCCGACATTCGCTCGCACATAGCCGCGGGAACGTTCGCTGCGTTCCGCGGCCAGTTCATGGCCGGCTACCGCCTCCCGAACCAAGAGGCGCGACACGCGCAACATGCGGCGACCCTGGCGCGACGACAGACCGAAAGAGTGACAAGGTGACAGGGTGAAAGGAATCCTATGGACCTCATTCAGGCGCTCGTTCTTGGCATCGTGCAGGGGTTGACAGAGTTCATTCCCGTCAGCAGCTCGGCGCATCTGGTGCTCGCGCCGTGGGTTCTCGGCTGGCCAGACCCTGGTCTGGCCTTCGACACAGTCTTGCACCTGGGCACGCTCGTGGGCCTGCTCGTCTATTTCTGGCGCGACATCCCGCCCCTCATTGCGGCCTTCTTCAGCAGTCTGCTGCGCCGCGGGGCCTGGAACGCGCGGTCCGGCGGCCGGCTGGCCGAACCGTACAGCCGGGTGGCCTGGGCGATCGTCATCGGCTCACTGCCGGCTGGCGCGATAGGCCTCGCGTTTCAAGACTTCTTCGAGCGCCTGTTCAGCAGCGAGTTCGCGGTGGGCATCTTCCTGCTGATCACCGCGCTGATCCTGGTTGTCAGTGAGCGGTTGGGCCGCCGGGTGCGCGCTATCGAGCAGATCACCTGGCTCGATGCCCTGCTGATCGGCGTCGCCCAGGCTGCGGCGATCGCGCCTGGTCTCAGCCGCTCGGGCGCGACCATCGCAGCCGGCCTGGGCCGCGGCCTCCGCCGCGATGACGCCGCACGCTTCAGCTTCCTCCTGAGTATCCCCGCCATTGCCGCAGCCGGCTTTCTGCAACTCCTCGATCTGGTTCGCGACGGTCGCTTCAGCGCGGAGCTGCCGCTCATGGCCGCGGGATTCTTTACGGCCGCGCTATCCGGCTACCTGTGCATCAGATTCCTGCTTAGCTTCCTACGGCGGGGCCGGCTGTACGTGTTCGCAGGATACTGTGCGCTTGTGGGCGGCGCGGTGCTGCTCGTCTCTGCGCTTGGTTAGCGATGTGTCCTGGCGACCTCCCGATGAATGGCCCGGGGCGAATGGTAGGCAAGCGCTCGGTTGTGCGCTTGCTGGCGCTCGCCTTCTGTCTGCTGACTGCCGCGTGCGGCGCCGCCCAGCCCAGCCGCCAGGCGGTCGCCACCCTGCGGATTGTCGGTTCCACCAGCGCCGAGCCGTCGCTGCACGATCTGGCCCAGGCATTCCAGGCCAGCCGGCCGGATGTGTTGGTCGAACTGCGGCTAGGCGGCTCGGCCATCGGCGTGGGCGAGCTGCAAGCAGGGCGAGCTGATCTGGCGGCTGTCTCGTGGAAGACAGAAGCCGAGAAAGCGCCCAGCGGCTTTCAGGCCATCCCCATCGGCCACGATGCAATTGCCATCGTGGTACATCCTGCCAACCGCGTGGCGGGCTTGACCTTGCTGCAAGTCCGGGCGCTCTTTCGCGGCGAGACACTAGAGTGGCGTGCGCTCGGCGGCGCGGCCGAAGAGCCGCTGATCGTCAGCCGAGAAGACGGTTCGGGCACGCGGTCGGCCTTCGAATCGCTGGTGATGGCCGCCGACCGCGTCACCTTCAACGCCGTGGTCATGCCGAACAGCCGGGCTGTCGTAGATTACGTGGCCAGCCATCGGCCAGCCATCGGGTACGTTTCGATGGCTGCGTTGACCGATCAGGTGCGTACACTGCCGGTGGAGGAGACCGCGCCTTCGGCGGCCAACGTGCGCAGCGGCCGCTACCACCTGGCACGCGTGCTCTATCTCTACGCCCCTGCTCCGGCTCCTCCGACAACACAGGCGTTCCTCGATTTCGCACTGAGTCCAACCGGGCAGGCCCTTGTCGCCAAATACCACGCGGCGCTGCGCTAGATGCCCAGGGCATCCAACGCTGGTAAGTGTGAGTTGTCGCGGCCTCCGGGCTATGCTAGAATAGCAAGGATGGTTGTCAGACCGCTTCAGTACGGCCGCTGGTGCTGTTCCTGGACGAGATTGATGCGCTGCAAGACGCTGCGTTGATCTCCGTCTTGCGCCAGTTGCGCGATGGCTACCCCGAACGGCCGGTGTCCTTTTCCTGGTCGCTGGCGTTGGTCGAGATGCGCGACGTGCGAGACGACAAGGTGGCGTCCGGCGGCGGCGACCGGCTCAACACGGCCAGCCCCTTCAACATCAAGACCGAGCCGTTGACGCTGCGTGCCTTCACCGCGGCCGAGGTGGCTGAACTCACCGCCAGCACACCGCCGGCACCGGCCAGATCTTCACCATTCGGCTCATGCAAGACCTGGGGCTGTGCCGGATGGATCCGGCCGGCGGGCTGGTGATCGCCAACCCGATCTACCGCGAGGTGATCCCACGCGTCTTGGCGACCACGCCACAAGCCTCGCTGCCGCACATCCGTCCCACCTGGCTGCGGCCCGATGGCAGCCTCGATCCGGCCCCAGGCTGCTTGAGGCGTTCGTGACGTTCTGGCGACAGCACGGCCAGCCGCTGCTGGGCAGCGCGCCCTACCACGAGATCGCGCCCCACCTCGTCCTCATGGCCTTCCTGCATCGGGTCGTCAACAGCGGCGGCACATTGGAGCGCGAGTACGCCATCGGCAGCCGCCGGATGGACCTGTGCCTGCGCTACGGCGACGTGACGCTGGGCATCGAGCTGAAAGTGTGGCGCGACGGCGAGAGCGATCCGCTGGCTGAGGGGCTGGCGCAGCCAGACGAGTACCTGGCAGGGCTGGGATTGGAGACCGGCTGGCTGGTGCTCTTCGACTGCCGCAGCGACCAGTCGCCGATCAGCCAGCGCACGAGCAGCACGACCGCGGTCAGCCCTGCCGGCCGCGCAGTGACGGTGATCCGCGCATAATCGTTCACCGGCGCTTCTGCGGCATACTCCCGGCGATTTGCGCCTATGCGCGGCTTATGGTATAGTTGCGTTATTCAGCAGGTGCTTCGTAGCTTTTGAGAAGTGGGGACATCCCCACTTTTCTTGTTATTAGGGCCTGTGCGCGACGAGCAAGCGTAACCGGTCGAGTTCTCAGTGGAGGAGTGAGTTTAGGGATGAAAAGCGACCTGATCATGGCTGTCAACCAGATCTGCGCGGAGAAAGATCTGCCGCGGCCGGTCGTCCTGGGGGCCATCGAAGAGGCTCTGGCGCACGCCTACAAGCGCAACTACGCCAACAGCACAGCCAACGTCCAGGTGCAGATTGACGGCGACACCGGCGAAGTCCGTGTGCGGTGTGAAAAGCGGGTTGTCGAGGCTGTGGAGGATGCCAGCCTGGAGATTGACCTGGCCGCCGCGCGCAAGATGGATGCTCAGGCCCAACTCGGCGCCAGTGTGATGATCGAACGGATACCGACCGACTTCGGCCGGATCGCCGCGCAGACCGCCAAGCAAGTGATCCTTCAGCGCATTCACGAGGCCGAGCGCGACCAATTGTATGAGCACTTTCACCAACGCGAGGGGGAGTTGATCACGGGCGCCGTGCAGGCGATTGACTATCGCAACAACCAGGTGACCATCACGCTCAGCAAGAAGGTTGAGGGGGTTCTTGCGGCTGAAGACCAGTTGCCCAACGAACGCTATCGCATCGGCCAGACTGTACGCAGTCTGTTAGTCGAAGTAGGCAAGGGCACGCGCGGTCCCGCGATCCGTCTCTCGCGTACTCACCGCAACATGCTCCGCCGCCTCATGGAACGCGAGATTCCGGAGATCTTCAACGGCACAGTTGAGATCAAGAGCGTCGCCCGCGAGCCTGGCCAGCGGTCCAAGGTCGCGGTGGCCGCCACCCAACCTGGCGTGGATCCGGTTGGCTCCTGCGTGGGCATGAAGGGTACCCGCATCCAGAACATCGTGGATGAGCTGAGCGGCGAGAAGATTGACGTGGTCGAGTGGCACGCCGACGTCCGGCAGTTCGTCAGCAATGCGCTCAGCCCAGCTCGGCCCAGCGAGACGATCCTGCTGGAAGAGGGGGATGCCCGCACTGCGATCGTGATCGTGCCGGACCGCCAGCTTTCGTTGGCCATCGGCAAGGAAGGGCAGAACGCGCGTCTGGCCGCCAAACTGACCGGCTGGCGGATAGACATCAAGAGCGAGACCGAGGCCGCCACCGAGGGGATCAACGAGATCAAGCGCCAGCAAATGCAGATCCTGAAAGCTCGCTCGCTGGAATCCAGGGCGTCTGCTGCGCCCGGCGATGATCTGTTGAGCCGCGCCGAGTGGCTGCTGCGCGAAAGAGATAAGACAGCGGTCACCCTGGAACAGGCGGCGAAGATGCTCATTTCGTCGGAGACTGCCGCCAGCCAGGAGGCCAGCCGTGCTGAACCCACGCCGGCCCAGGTGCAGGAGGCAGCCGCCACGACGCCCGAGGCGCCGCCGCTCGCCGAAGCCGCGGCCGTAACAGAGGCGACGCCGGCGTTTCAGCCTGAGCCAACGACCGAAGCTGAGCTGCCCCCGATGAGCATGGAGGCCCTCGGTCCCGAGAGCTACCTCGTTTCCGATGAAGCAGAGGACGCAGAACCCGAAGAGCGCGGCCAGGCGGCGGGTCGGAAAGCGGCCAAGGGGAAGAAGACGCGCAAGGGCACCATGATGGTCTTCGATGAGGTGACGGGCGAGATGCGCGTGGTCAAGAAACACAAGCGCCAACGGGGCTGGGAGACGGATTTGGAGTAGCGAGGACAGTATGGCCAGCGCCAGACCCAAAGGACCGCGGCCTAAGCACATCCCGCTGCGCACCTGTATCGCCTGCCGCCAAGAGCGCACCAAGCGGGAGTTGGTCCGCGTGGTGCGCACGCCCGCCATGACAGTGCAGGTAGACTCCACCGGCAAACTTGCCGGACGCGGAGCCTACCTGTGCCGCAACCGGGCATGTTGGGAACAGGCCCTGAAAAGCCATAGGTTGGGAGGGGCGCTCAAGACGACCCTCTCGCCCGCAGATCTGGCCGCGTTGCACGACTACGCGGCCACATTGCCTGAGACATCAGGAACGACAACCTGAAAATACGAACGGAGATTTCTCATGCTGGCGGCCGTACGACCGCAGCCCGCGCCTGAGCTGGCAGCCTGGGCGCGCGGCGCCACAGAGTTTGCCCTGGCCGCGATGAGAGGACTGGCGTCTACATCGCATGTAGGGCGGGCTCTGAGCGTAGTCGAAGGGTCAGGACGAAAACCGTGCGAGGTGGGGATGAGTTGAGGCGGCGTTTGCACGATCCTCTCTCCCCACACGGCCCTCGCTCCTCCCCTCCGACCCCGCGTTGGCAAGCGCACACCGAATCTGATACTTGCTTTGCTTGCAAAGATCGCTTTGCCGGCGTCGCCGTGCTCAGGCGCGCATTAGCCGCGCAAGCAGTTCATCGCCCGCAGGGCGAAAAGGAAGAACACATGACACCTACCAACCCGAAAGGCGAGCAGCCAAAACGACGAACAGCCGCGCCACCGCAGACCCCTACAGAAGCGATGCCGGCCAGCCAGCCAGCCGACGCCAAGCCAAACAACGGCGGGGCTGCTCCGGCGAAGCCCGCAGCCCAGACGCGTCCCCAGGCCAGGCCAGGACAGGAAACACGCGATGCCAGGAAACCGGCGCAAAAAGCTGACCCGGCCAGCAAGCGCGCCCCGGCCGGCGCCGGGCAACCCGCGGCCACGGATCAGCCGGCCGCCAGGCAGCCGACTGGCAAGCAGCGGTCTGCCCGACCAGGAAACCCCGCGCCCGCGGCTCAGCAGCGGCAGCGGCCCCCGCGCGGCGGCGACCGTCCCGCTGACGCCGGCCAGGACCGGCAGAATTCGGCGCCTAAGACTACTGGACAGGCGCGGGGCGGCGGCGATCGCGCGCCGCGACGAACGGATGCTGACGCCCGGCGGCCGGCCGGCCCGGCGAAGCCGGACGCGGGAAACCGATCCGATCGCCGCGATAGTCGGCAGGCGGGCGGTCAGCCGCGGCCAGCGCGCGGAGGCGTCCTCCCGCGCAGCGATCATCCGGCCGCAGGTAACAACGCCAACTCAAACGCCGAACCCGCCAGCAACATCGTCAATGGCCGTCTGCCGAGCAGGACCATTCCCGGCAGCGATCTGCGCAACGCAGGCGATTACAGCAACGCGCCGCCGCGCAGCAATGCGCCGGCGGTTGGCGATCAGCGCGGCAGCAGCGGACAACGCGGCAACGGCAGCTCCCGCGGCAATGGCAGCTCCCGCGGCAACGCCGGACCACGCGGCAAGGGCGGCAGTCAAGCCCGCCGGCCGCAGCAGTCGAAGAGCAAGGATCGCACGCCAGAGCCGCCGCCGGAAGTGTTCGTGCGTGAGGCCGCGGCGAAGCCGCAGCCTGCCAGCGCCGCAGCCGTGAGCGAGGTTATCGTACCGACAACGATCACCGTGCGCGACCTGGCCGAAAAGATGCGCCGCAGCCCCATCGAGGTCATCAAGACCTTGATGAATTACGGCATCATGGTGCCGATCACGCAGTCCATAGATTTCGATACCGCGGTCGCCGTGGGTGAGGAACTGGGCATCGCGGTCAAGCCTGAGCAACTGCCCGAACCAGAGGTTGTCGAAGAGCCGAAAGAGGCGCCCAAGACGTTGCGCCAGAAGATCCTGGCCGAGGAACAGGCCGACCAGTTGGCGATCCGGCCGCCGGTCGTCACAGTGCTGGGCCACGTGGATCACGGCAAAACGACTCTCCTCGACGCTATTCGAGAAACACGCGTGGTAGAAGGCGAAGTGGGCGGCATCACTCAGCACATCGGCGCGTATCAGGTCGAACGCCAGGGCCGCAAGATCACGTTCCTGGATACGCCCGGCCATGCCGCGTTTACCGCCATGCGCGCGCGCGGCGCCATGGTCACCGACATCGCGGTCTTGGTCGTGGCGGCCGATGACGGTGTCATGCCGCAGACCAAAGAGGCCATTTCTCATGCCAAGGCGGCTCAGGTGCCCTTTGTGGTGGCGCTCAACAAAATAGACAAGCAAGGCGCTAATCCAGAGCGGGTGAAACAGGAGCTGGCCGACAATGGCCTGCTGATCGAGGAATACGGCGGCGACGTGGTATGTGTGCCGGTTTCGGCCAAACTGCGCCGCGGGATTGATGACTTGCTGGAGAACATCCTGCTGGTGGCTGATGTTGACCCCCTGCTGGCCAACCCAAGCGGCAAGTGCATTGGCACCGTCATCGAGGGAAGGCTGGACAAGACGCGTGGTCCGCTGGCCACCCTGCTGGTACAGAACGGCACGCTGCGCGCCGGCGACAGCATCGTGACGGGCGAGACCTATGGCCGGATTCGCGCGCTTCTGAATGACAAAGGCGAGACGATCACCGACGCGCCGCCCTCCTCGCCGGTGGTGGTGCTGGGCCTGGCCGATGTGCCGGCCGCCGGCGATACCTTCTCGGTCGAGGCCAACGAGCGCACCGCGCGAAGCATCGCAGTCGAGCGCCAGCAGCGCAGACGCGCCGAGGCTACTGCGGCTGCTGCGCCGAAGGTCATCGCCCTGGAAAACATCTTCGCCCAGGCCGAGGCCGGCCATGTCAAGGAACTGAATCTTATCCTGAAGGCCGATGTGCAGGGCTCAATCGAGCCGATCGCCAGCTCGCTCCTCAAGCTCGGCGATGAGAAGCTGAAGGTCAAGATCTTGCATCAGGCCACCGGCAACATCACCGAATCGGATACGATGCTCGCCGAGGCATCGGGCGCCATCATCCTGGGCTTCAGCGTCAACGTGGATCCCGCGGCCCAACGCATGGCCGAGGCCGAAGGGGTGGACATCCGCATCTATAACATCATCTATAACCTGGTTGACGATGTGCAAAAAGCGCTGACCGGGCTACTGGAGCCAGTCTACAAAGAGGTTGTCACGGGCCATGCCGAGGTGCGGGCCGTTTTCCGCATCTCCAAGGTCGGCAGGGTGGCAGGCTGCTATATCACCGATGGTGAGATCAACCGCGGGGCGTCGGTGCGCGTCAAGCGCGGCGCCGAAATGCTGCGCGAGGACCGCATCAGCGCGCTGAAACGCTTCCAGGAAGATGTCACCGAGGTCAAGACTGGCTTCGAGTGCGGCGTGGCGCTGTTCAACTTCAACGATTTCGAAGTGGGCGACGTGATCGAAGCATACAAGAAGGAACGGGTGAGCTGACCCGCCGGGGAAGTCTCCTGAAGGATGCTTCGCAATAGAGGAACTCGAACCATGCCATCTCGTCGCCAGCAACGCGTATCCGAGCTTTTGCGCGAAGAACTCAGCGTTCTCATCAGCGCTGAGTTGACCGATCCGCGCCTGGCGGACGCAATGCTCAGCGTCACCGATGTGGAGGTGAGCGCCGATCTGCGGAACGCGCGTGTCTTTGTCGAGCACACCTTACCGCCGTCTCAGGCGCGCCAGGTGCTGGCTGCGCTGCGCCACGCCGAAGGCTTCTTGCGCCAGGCGCTGCTCGAGAATCTGAACCTGCGCTTCGTTCCAGAGCTATCGTTTCACATAGACGCCACCAACCAACGCGCCCAGCGCATTGATGCGCTGCTCGAGGCCATCGCCAGCGCGCCCACCGCCCAGGAAGATCATGCACCCGACAGACCTGAATGAGGTCGCTCATGTCTTACGCCGCAGCCGGCGCGTGCTGGCCATTTGCCACGTCGCGCCGGATGGCGACGCGATCGGCTCGCTGCTGGGATTCGGATGGGTAATGGCTGCCTGCGGCCCAGGCCATGTCGTCACCCTGATATGTCCCGATCCCATCCCCGCGCAGTTTGCGTTCCTGCCAGGCGCCGCGGAAATCCTCTCCGATCCGCCCCGGCAGGCGTGGGACGCGGTCATCAGCCTGGACGCCAGCGATCCCCGACGTCTCGGCAAACCTTTCCGACCTGCCGAGTACGGTGATACGCCGGTCATCAATCTGGATCACCACGTCACGAACCTGAACTTCGGCCACCTGAACTACGTGGATGCCAGAGCCGCGTCCACCACGCAGATCGTGGTGGACCTGGCCGACGCGCTGGCCGCGCCGATCTCGCAGCCCGCGGCGATCTGTCTGCTCACCGGGCTGGTGACAGACACGCTCAGCTTCCGCACCAGCAACGTCACACTGCAGGTGATGGACACAGCGCGGCGACTGATGGCGGCCGGCGCCAACCTGGCCGAGATCGCGGAGCGGGCCATGAACCACAAGCCGCTGAGCACGATGCGGCTGTGGGGCCTGGCCCTGGCCGATTTGCACCTGGACGGCCACGTCGTCTGGACGCACATCACGCAGGCCATGCGCGAAGCTGCTCACGCGACCGAGTCAGGTGATGGCGGGCTGGTCGGCTATCTGATCACTGCGCCCGAAGCCAGGATTTCCACGGTCTTCACGGAGGCGGGCGGCGGCAAGGTGGAGATCGGCTTCCGCGCTCGACCGGGATACGATGTCTCCGAGCTGGCGCTCAGCCTGGGCGGCGGCGGCCACCCCCAGGCCGCAGGCTGTACTGTGGATGGCCCGCTGGCCGCGGTGGAACAACGAGTCCTTCCTCTGCTCCAAAGCCTGACCGGGCCAGAAAACAAGAGGTAAAGAATGGCGACTCGACGGCCGTCCCCTGACGAGAGCGAACGCTGCCACGGCATCCTGAACCTGGACAAGCCGCGCGACTGGACCTCGCACGACGTGGTGGCAAAGGTGCGCAGAATCCTGGGTCAGCGCAGCGTGGGGCACGCGGGTACGCTCGATCCGTTGGCCACGGGTGTGTTGCTGGTCTGCGTAGGACGCGCCACGCGCGTCGCCGAGTACCTGATGGCCGGCCAGAAGGTCTACCGGGCGGTCGCGCGGCTGGGGGCGACGACGACGACCTACGACAGCCAGGGGGAGCTGATCGCTGAGGCGCGCATACCGAAGCTCTCACGGCAAGATGTGTTAGCTGCGCTGGCGCGCTATGTGGGCGATATCCAACAGACGCCGCCAGCCTACTCGGCCGTGAAACAGGACGGCGTGCCTGCCTATCGCAAGGCCCGCAAGGGGGAAACGGTCGAGCTGGCCCCGCGGCCGGTCACGATCCACCGCATTGATCTGCTGAGCTGGTCCGCGCCGCACCTGACGATCGAGGTGACATGCAGCCCTGGCACCTACATCCGCAGTCTGGTTCACGACCTGGGCCAGGATTTCGGCTGCGGCGCGATCTTGATTCAGCTCACGCGGCTGCGCAGCGGCCAATTCAGCCTGGAAGATGCGATTGACCTGGATGATCTTGCGGCGGCCGCCCAGTCAGGCCAGGTTGAGCGCGTCTTGCAGCCGCTCGAGGCGGCCTTGGGCGATCTGGAGCGCGTGGATGTGGACGCCGAGGCGGTCGGCAGGCTGGCTGTGGGTCAGCCGATCGCGTGCCCAACGCCGCCAACGACCAGCGCCGGCTATGCCCGGACGAGCGATGGCGTCGTAGCAGCGATCCTGACCTATGACGGCGGCCGCCAGCAGTGGCGGCCAAACAAGGTGTTCGTGGCGGATGATAGAGGTTGAGCACAGCAGGTCGGCCGTGACCGCATAGCCTGCTCGGCGCCTGGGTCTCCTACGGCGCGCGCACGATCCAGGTAGCAGGCCGCTGGCCGCCGACGTAGATCAGCCGTAGATCGCGCACATTCGTGCCGCGCACGCCGGTATAGATCAGGTCGCCCAGCGCCCCCAACACGCCATGCGAGTTGTGGTTGGCGAGCTCCTGGCCGATGTCGAGCCCCGCGGCCTGCGCCCGCAGCACCGTATCGCCATCCACGATCCCGCCGGCCGCATCCGTGGGGCCGTCAGTGCCCTCCGAATCCACCGATGCGACCACGCTGTGCGGGCTGCCGGCGATGCGGGTCGCTGCGGCCAGCGCGAACTCCTGGTTACGGCCCCCTGTCCCGGTCGCGTCGCCGACCGTCACCACCAGCTCGCCCCCGCAGATGAGCATACACGGCGGCGACGCGGGCTGGCCCAGGTGTTCCACCTCGGATGCGACATGACCCAGCGCCTCGCCGATGGGCCGCGCTTCCACATCATTCAGGCTAGACGCCAGGATGACCGCGGTCAAACCCAGCGCCTCGGATCGGCGCCGGGCAGCCTCCAGCATCGCTTCTGGCCCCATCACGCGAAAGTAATAGTGCGGCTTGCCCGCCGTCTCCTCGGGCCGCAAGTGACCATACCGGGGATCGGCCGCGGTCAAGAACGCGCGCACCGACTCAGGCACGCGGTCCCAGCAGCGATGGGCGTGCAGCACCTCTCTCGCCGCGCGATAGCCGCCGTCGCCGTATTTCGGCGCCTCGTACTGGTGCACCCGCAGCCCTGGCGGCGTCTCGGAGGTGAGCAGTTGGATGGCGGTCGCCTCTCCCACATAGCGGGCGTGCCGGCTGTGCAGCACCACCAACTGGTTCCGCACGGCGTTGGCGACCGGCATGGCCGCGCCGCACTCGAAGTAGAGGAGCCGATAGACCGCTTGCAGGTCCGCCAGGCTGATGCCGGGCGCGGGCAGCGCGGTCAACGCAGTGGCGCCGCCCGAATGGCACATGAAGACGATGTCCTCGCGCCGCGCCCGCCGCATGATCTCCACGATCCGCCGGGCGCCGGCCACGCTGTCTGCATCGGGGAGGGGATGGCCGGCAAGGGTGACGGCGATCCGCTTCAGGCGCACGCTGTCGCCCTTCTTAGCATTGAGGTGCCCCTCGGCGATGCGGTCGCCGAGCACATCTTCCAGCGCCTCGGCCTCACGCTGGGCCGCCTTGCCGCCGCCCACCACGTAGATCTTTCCAATGGCAGAGAGGTCGAACTCAAGAGGCGGCTGGCCGGGCGGGTCTGAGAGGTCGGGATGTCCCACGCACAACCGGCCATCTTCGATGCGCACCATCTTGCGCACGCTGTGATATGGATCGGGCGCGGCCAAAGCTGTCTCCAGTACATCGAGAACGACGCCGCGGCCGGCCGTGTTGCCGTGCTCCAGCAATTCCTCGCGGTTGACGATGATCACGCAGAGGCTCCCACAGATGAGCAGATCACTCGGAGGCTCTGGCCGACAGGCGACGAGCATGTGAAAAAGGGCCAGCCGCCCCCTGGCGACCAGCCCTCCTCGCCCCCGATTGTCCCGTTTCCGTGGCCGGTCAGTCCACCTGTTCGACCAGGTAGTTCTGGATTCCCATCTGCTCGATCTGGTCGAGCTGGGATTCCAGCCAATCAATGTGGTCCTCTTCGTCGTGGAGGATCGCATCGAGCAGATCGCGCGTGCCATTGTCGCCGAGCTGCACTGCGAGCGCGATGCCATCGTTGTAGGCTTTGACCGCGCCCGCCTCGGCCGTCCAGTCGTTCTTGAGCTGCGTCGCTACATCTCCGCCGATGTGAATGGCTTTCAGCATGCTGACGATAGGCTTGCCTTCCAGGAACAGCAGGCGGCCGATCAGCTTTTCGGCGTGCTTCATCTCCTCGATGGCGCGCTTCTCGATGGCCTCGTGCAGCTTCCCATAGCCCCAATCGGTGCACATCTCCGAATGCACCATGTACTGATTGATCGCCGTCAGCTCATCGGCGAGCAGCGCGTTGAGTTGGTCAATGATCTGTGCGTGGCCCTTCATGGTGTTCTCCTTTCTTGTCCCTTGTTCTCCATCTTTGCCCAGGTATCGCGCAGACCGACTGTGCGGTTGAAGACCAGTCTTTGCGCGGTGGAATCGGGATCAACACAGAAGTAACCCTGGCGCAGGAACTGCACCCGCGCGCCAGGCGATGCCGTCGCCAGACTCGGCTCGACCTTGCAGCCGGAGAGCGTCTCCAGCGAATTGGGGTTCAGATTCGCCAGCCAGTCCTCTCCTTCGGGAACATCGGCAGGATCAGGCTTGGCGAACAGATTGTCGTACAGGCGCACTTCCGCATCGAACGCGTGCGCTGCTGACACCCAGTGTAACGTGCCCTTGATGATGCGGCCGTCTGGCGTCACGCCGCTGCGCGAGGCAGGATCATAGGTGCAACGCAGCTCCACCACCTGACCAACCGCGTCTTTGATCGCTTCCCTGACCTTGATGTAGTAGGCGTGCTTGAGACGCACCTCGCGGCCGGGCGCCAGGCGGAACCAGCCCTTCGGCGGCTGCTCGCGGAAGTCTTCCTGCTCGACGTAGAGCACGGCTGAGAAGGGCAACATGCGTGCGCCGGCGGCTGGATCCTCGGGGTTGTTCACCGCCTCGACTTCTTCGACCTGACCGGCAGGATAGTTCTCGATCACCACTCGCAGCGGCTTGAGGATGCCCATGACGCGTGGGGCGCGTTTGTTGAGGTCCTCGCGCAGACAGTGCTCCAACAGCCCGAGGCTGATGATGCTATTGGCCTTTGCAATGCCGATCCGGTCGCAGAAGTCCACGATCGCCTCGGGCGTGTAGCCGCGACGCCGCAAACCAGACAGAGTCGGCATCCGGGGGTCATCCCAGCCAGCCACATATCCGCCATCCACCAGTCGTTTCAGATAGCGCTTGCTGAGCATGGTGTAGGTGAGCATGAGCCGCGCGAACTCGATTTGCCTGGGACGATAGATATCCAACGCCTCGAGAAACCAGTCGTAGAGCGGCCGGTGATCTTCATACGCCAGGTCGCACAGCGAATGAGTGATCCCCTCGATGGAATCGCTCTGGCCATGCGCGAAATCGTACATCGGGTAGATGCACCACCGATCGCCGGTCCTGTGGTGCTCGGCGTGCAGGATGCGATACATCACGGGGTCGCGCATGTTGAAGTTGGGATGGGCCATGTCAATCTTGGCCCGCAACACGCGCGCGCCGTCAGGAAACTCGCCGTCGTGCATCCGCTGGAACAGATTCAGATTCTCCGCGACCGACCGGTTGCGATAAGGGCTCTCTTTGCCCGGTTCCGTCAAGGTCCCGCGAAACTCGCGCACCTCATCGGCGGTCAGATCATCTACGTAGGCTTTGCCTGCCTTGATCAACTGCACCGCGAACTCATAAAGCTGCTCGAAGTAGTCAGAGGCGTAGAACTCCCGCTCTTCCCAGTCAAACCCCAGCCAATGGATGTCCTGCTTCATCGCCTCGACGTATTCGGTGTCTTCCTTCACCGGGTTGGTGTCATCGTAGCGCAGATTGCACTTGCCGCCGAAATCGCGCGCGATGCCGAAGTCAATGCAGATCGCCTTGGCGTGGCCGACATGCAGATAGCCGTTTGGCTCCGGAGGAAAGCGCGTATGCACGCGATCGAAGCGACCTGTGCGCAGATCTTCCTCGATAGCCGCTCGAATGAAGTCACGCGGGGCGGCGCTTTCATCAATGGGCATCTGTCCAACTCCTTCGAAACAGGTTCTTATCGGCTGTCCATTCTAACACGAAGGGACCACCGGCGCAAAAACCCTGGCCTGAAGGCTTGATGAGCGCGCCTGTCTGACTTGCACAAAGCGCCAGACCGTGGTAGAATCAGAGCACATTCGGGGATAGTTTAACTGGCAGAACGTCTGACTCTGGATCAGATAGTCGGGGTTCGAATCCCTGTCCCCGAGTCTGCGCTGCAGGACCGGCGCAGCCGTCCCTTCATCCTATCCCCACCAGCATCGCCTTTTTCACCTCGCCAATCGCCCTGGTCACATCAATCTCTCGCGGGCACGCTTCCACGCAGTTATAGATCGTGCGACACCGCCAGACCCCGTCGCCATCGCTGAGGATGGCCAGTCGCACCTGCGCGCCGCGATCGCGATCGTCGAAGATGAAACGGTGCGCCTGGACGATTGCCGCGGGGCCGTAGTAGCTGTCGCTGGCCCAAAAACTGGGACAGGAAGTCGTACACGCGGCGCACAGGATACACTTGGTTGTGTCATCGAAACGCGCGCGCGCTTCTGGGCTTTGCAGGCGCTCGGCGAACGGCGGCTCTTCATCGTTGATGAGAAACGGCTGGATCGCGCGGTACTTGGCGAAGAAAGGCTCCATGTCCACGGTCAGGTCTTTGATGACCGGCAGACCGCGCAGCGGCTCGACCACGATATTCTTGCCCAGGTCCCGCACCAACACCTTGCAGGCCAGACGGTTGCGACCATTGATGACCATGGCGTCGGAGCCGCAGATGCCGTGCGCGCAGGAGCGGCGGAAAGTCAACGTGCCGTCCTGCTGATCTTTGATCTGCGTCAGGCAATCGAGCACGCGATCGGTCGGCTGCGCATCCAGCCGATACTCGGCCCAATACGGCCTGCGGTCCTTTTCTGGGTTGAAACGACGGACTTTAACCTTGACTTTCACGTTGTCCTCGGCTTCCTGATCAATATACGCGCTTGGCCGGCGCGTAAAGGCCGAGCGTCACCGGCTTGTGCTCCAGACGGATCGAGCCGCCAGGCTCTTGCCAGGCCAACGAGTGGACGAGCCAGTCGTCATCATTGCGGTCCGGGTAGTCCTCGCGATAGTGCGCGCCGCGACTCTCTTTCCGCGCCAGCGCCGTGACCGCGGTCGCCTCGGCCAGATCGAGCTGGCAACCGAGCTCCCACGCCTCCAGCAGCTCGGTGTTCCACCGCTGACCCTTGTCCATGATCGAGATGCGGTTGAAGCGGTCCTTCAACTCGCGCAGTTTGGCGACCGCCTCTTCCAACAGCCCGGCGGTGCGAAAGACGCCGACGTTGTCCATCATCAGGCTGCGCATTTCCTGACGGATATGGCTCACTGACTCGCGGCCCTGGCTGCTGCGGATACCCTCGAATAAGCCGCGCAGAGGAGCCTCGGGCTGGCGCGGCAATGCCGGCCAGGCTGCGGCCGCCGCGTAGCGCGCAGCATTCTGCCCGGCGCGGCGGCCAAAGACCAGGATGTCCACCAACGAGTTGGTCCCCAGCCGATTGGCGCCATGCACCGACACGCACGCGCACTCGCCGGCCGCGTAGAAGCCGGGCATGGGCGTGTTGGCGGCATCCACCACCACTTGCGCGTTGACATCGGTGGGGATGCCGCCCATCGCGTAGTGCGCGGTCGGCTGAATCGGCATCGGCTGCTTGATCGGGTCTATCTGCATGTAGGTGTGGCAGAAATCGGAAATGTCGGGCAGCTTGGCGCGGATGTCGGCCGCCGTGATGCGCCGCGGCGTGCCATCGGGATTCATCGCGCCATCCTCCGCGAAATACTTGTTCACGACTTGCGGTCGCACATCCAGGTAGACGTAGCCCTCGCCGTTGACGCCCCGCCCCGCGCGGATTTCCTGGTAGATCGCGCGTGAGACCACATCGCGCGAGGCCAGATCCTTGACGGTGGGCGCGTACCTGGGCATGAAGCGCTCATCCTGGCCGTTGATCAACACCCCGCCCTCTCCGCGCACGCCCTCCGTCAGCAAGATGCCCAGCCCTTTGATGCCGGTCGGATGGAATTGGTAGAACTCCATGTCTTCGAGGGGGATGCCGCGGCGATAGGCCACTGCCACCCCATCGCCCGTCAGCGAAAAGGCGTTGGAGGTGATCTTCCAAATCCGGCCAAAACCGCCGGTCGCGAAGATGGTCGCCTTGGCCTGGAACGTGTGCAACTCGCCGCTGTCAATGTCCACGGCCAGCACGCCGGCCGCCTGTCCCTGGTTGTTGATCAGCAGGTCTACCACCTGGAATTCGTCGTAGAACGTGACGTTGCGCTTGATGCACTGCTGGTATACCGTCTGCAGGATCATGTGACCGGTGCGGTCCGCGGCATGACACGCGCGGCGCACCGGCTGCTTCGTGTCGTTGTTGGTGTGCCCGCCAAACGGTCGTTGGGCGATCCGGCCATCGGCCGTGCGGTCGAACGGCAACCCCATGTGCTCCAGCTCATAGACCAGCGGCACAGCCTCCTCGCAGAGCGCCTTGACCGCATCCTGATCAGCCAGATAGTCGGAGCCTTTGACGGTGTCGAAGATGTGCCACGCGGGGTGGTCCTCTTCCATGTTGCTCAGCGCCGCGCCGATGCCGCCCTGGGCCGTGCCGGTGTGCGAGCGGGTAGGATAGAGCTTGCTCAAGACGGCCGTCTTGGCCCCCCCCGAGGCGTACAGCGCGGCCATCAGCCCCGCGCCGCCTGCGCCGATGACGATGACGTCGTAGCGATGTAACATCTCATCACCCCTGTGCCGGCCAGATCAGATAGATCGCCGCCATGAGCGCCAGGAGCCAGACGCCAAACAGCAGCGCCTTCACCCACGACAGAAGCAGCGGATGCCGGATGTAGTCGGTGAGGATCATGCGCAGGCCGTTGGCGCCGTGCGTGGCCGCGATGGCGATGATCAGGAAGCTGTAGAACTGCCAGAACGGATTCGCGAAGTTCGGCGTCAACTCCACGGCCGCGTTGGAAACGTGAAACGAGATCGGAAAGAACGCCCACCGGATCTGCGCGCCGGCGTGCATGGCGCCGCCCTGCCCTCCCATCAGGTTGGCATAGACCAGGCTGAACGCGGCCAGCAACAGGAAGAGCACGCCGCTCACGCGGGTGAAGAACCACATGTATAACTCGAAGCCCGGCCGGAAACGGGCCGCAGGCTGGCCGTCAGCGCGCGCTTGCGAGACCAAAACCGTTTGCGTCGCCATAGCATCCTCCCCCCTCATATCTTCGCGCTGGTCGCGATCAGCAGCGCCGGCAACAGAAACGAGGGCAGGAAGAGCGCCCACTGCACCCACATCGCCTCGCGGTGGAAACGATGCAGCGCCGGCCACATGTCCAAGACAATGATGCGCAGGCCATTCAGCCCATGCCAGAGCATGGCAAACAGCACGAAGATCTGCACCGGCTTCGACACATAGATGTCGGTCAGCCAGTTGGCCGCCGCGCTGGTGGGTCCGCCCTCGATGGCGTAAAGAAAGAAGCCGCCGAACAGGTGCAGCCCAACGAACAATACAATGCCGATGCCGCTGATGCGATGCAGGAGCCAGGCCGCCATCGGCTGTCCCCCGCGATAGTTGAGCGCCTGCGGCAACGTCACACGCGCAAGTTTACTCATGAGGAGTACTCTCCTATCTCCCGCGTGGGCGCACCTTCAGTTGTTCTGCGCGCCCTGGTTGATCCAGCGTTCGATCAGCTCGATCTGTTCTTTGGCCAGCGGCTTAGAAGGCGGCATCAGGCCTCCAGCCGGCGTCTTGATCCCGCGCAGCATCTTGACCAGTTGGCTGTTGGCCGCATCCCCAGCGATGATGTTGGGCGGATGGTCGCCGCTGTTCAGCGTCTTGTCGTGATCGGCCACGCTGTAGTTGCCCTTCAGACGTTTGGCGTGACAGCTCGCGCACTTCTTGTCGAAGATGGGCTTGACGTGCCTGGCGAAGCTGGGCGTCTCGATCTTGGCCAACTCAGCCAGCGCGGCCAGCGACTTCGCATCTTGCGCTTCCTCTTCAGGCGCGGCCCACGCGCGCATGAACGCCACGATGACGCGAATTTCTTGATCAGTCAACGGGCCGCCATAGGCCAGGCCAAACGCCTGCATCCCCTCGCCGGGCTGCCCGAAGCGGATGATCTCGCTCGTGGTATCGTCATAGTGCGTCTTCAGGAAATCCTCGGAGTTGAGAGGGGCTGTGAACTCGCCGGACTTAAGTTGCGCGCCCTCGCCATCCGCGCCGTGACACTCAGCGCAGTGCTTCTGATACAACTCCTCGCCGGCCGCGATCTGCGCCGCAGGCGTGACGCCCAAATCGGTCGCCTCGGCCTGGGGCGGCGTGGTCACGACAGCCTGAATGGTGAGAAACGCCATGCCGAGCACGATCAGGGTCATGAGCGCGGTCGCCACGGGACGATTGCGGGGATGGCGCTTGGGATTGCGATCGAAGAACGGGAGGCCAAAGAGACCCAGGGCAATGAGCACCCCCAGGCCGGTGATCGCCACGGCTTCCAGTTGGCCCGGGAAGTACTTGAGCAACTGAAAGGTCCACAGGAAGTACCATTCCGGCCGCGGGATGTACGCAGCGTCGCTGGGATTGGCCGGCGGCTCGTTGGGAATCCCCACGAAGACCACCAGACCCAGGAGCAACACAAAGAGCATCAGCGAAACAACGGCGTCTTTGGCGATCGCATCGGGCCAGAACATCTCGCCCTCGGCCTTTTTCTCCTTGTAGTGCTCAAGGTAGCGTTGCTTATCCGCCTCGTTCATGTCGCCAGTCTCCCCTCTCACTCATCCCGTTGCGGCGGGGCCGTGATGCCGATGCGGATGATCAGATACAGATGCACGAAGACCAGAGCGACGAGCGCGGCCGGCGCCCACCAGATGTGCAGACCATAGAAGCGCGCCAGCGTGACCGCGCCGATCTCGCCGCCCCCGCGCACGATGCGCAACAGGAGCGGGCCGATCACGGGCGGCGCGCCAATCACAGCCGTGCCCACCGAACTCGCCCAATACGCCTTCTGGTTCCACGGCAGCAAGTAGCCGCTGAAGCCCATCACCAGCACGCCCAGCAACAGCACAGCGCCGGTGAGCCAGGTCAGCTCCCGCGGGAACTTGTAGGCGCCGAGGAAATAGGTCCTCAACATGTGGAGAAAGACGACGATGACCAGCAGCGTGGCGCCCCAATGGTGGATGCCTCGGATGAGCCAGCCGAAAGTCACTTCGGTCATGATATACTGAATGCTGTCGTAGGCATGGTCCGGCGAGGGGATGTAGTAGATCGTCAACAGCATGCCCGTGATGCCCTGCAGCGCGCCGAGGATCATGCTGGCGCTGCCGAGGGTATACAGCCAGTTGGTACGCGGCACGGGCCGGGCGAGGATGGTCCTCCACAGCGTCAGCAGACCTGCGCGCTCATCCAGCCAGCCGAACAGCCTGCGGCCGCGGGATTCGGGCTGAGGGGTGGGGTTTTCGGCCACGGCTAGGCCTCCAATTTGATCTGGATTTGGCCGTTCTCGATGCGCGTCTCGAATTGGTCCAGGGGCCGTGGGGGCGGGCCGGCCACCACCTCGCCGTTGACGCCGAACAGAGCATCGTGACAGGGGCAGAAGAAGCCGCGCTTCTCGTCGTTCCACACGACGCGGCAGTTCAGGTGCGTACAGACATTAGAGAACACCTTGACGTTCTGACCGTCGTGGGTCACAGCATAGGCCACGCCCGTCTGGGTGGATTCGACCCAACCGTCCTTGATCTTGCGCGAGAAAGGAAAGCCGGTGGGCGCGCCGGGCGTCAGCCCGGCCAGCGGGCCGAGAGGCAGCCACATCTCCTGCGTCTGGCGCTTCACGCCGGGAGAAATCAAAAAGCCGATCGCTGGCAGTCCGACAACCGTCGTGACCAGCCCCGCGACAACACCGATGATGCCTGAAAGAAACTTGCGCCGGCCCACCTCTTCGTGGGAAGACGATAGATCGCTCATCTGACAGCAGACCTCCTTGCGCCGTGCGGATCAGGCCTGGCTCGGCTGGCTGCCCGGCTGATCGCCGAATGGCCTCGGCGCAATGTCCATCAGATAGCCATAGCGAGCCTTGAATTCCTCGGTGGATAGATTGGTGTGCGCGGCCATGCGCGCCAGAAAGATGCCGTCGTCCGCGTGCTGCGGCGTCAGCCGGATCATGAACTTGCGAGCCGATCGGTAGGTGAAGGAGTTGATGTTGACCAGCCGCACCTCGGTGCGCCCTGTCTTCGGGTTCATCATCGTCTCGAACCGCATCGGTACGATCTGGTTCTGTTGCAGCGTGATGGTCGCGTTCGTGCCGCCGGAGAGCAGGAAATCCACCGTCGCCTCGCCCAGACTCCGCGTATAGTCTATGTCGAAGGCCACAGGCGGCGCGCAACGCAACTCGTAGCCCAGCTCCTTGTCTACTACCCGGACCCCCACCTGGAGCGCCTTCAGATCCTTGTTGACTTGCTGTCTGAGAAGATCGGAGAAGTTGATCTCCCCCAACCGGGGATGACCGTGCTCATCCAACGGGATGTCGCCCAGCGCCTTGAGGTCATCTTCATCCATCTGTTCGACGATGCCCTCGGCCACCAGCGCGACGCCGTAGTTGCGACCCTCCACCAGGCGGCGGATCATCGAAGTGGCCAGGATGTCCACCACATGCTGCAGGCGGATCTTCTCGTCGCCCCATTCTTCGGGGATCAGTGTGAGGGTGGCGCCCGAGCTCTTGCCGATGCCCAGCGCCAGATGGCCGGCCTTGCGGCCCATGGTCACCACCACGAACCAATGCTGGCTGGTGCGGGCGTCTTCCATGAAGTTCATGACGATGCGCGTGCCCAGCTCGCGCGCGGTCTCGAAACCGAAGGTCGGAATGCCTTCGGGCAATGGCAGATCGTTGTCAATCGTCTTCGGCACATGCGCGCAGCGGATCGCGATCCCCATCTGCTCCTGCGCATAGCTGGCCACCTTGTAGACAGAAAACGCGGTGTCATCGCCGCCAATGCCGATCAGACAGGTGACGCCGGCTTCCAGGAGCGCCGACGCGCAGCGCCGCAGGTCATCATCCTCTTTGGTTGGGTTCGCGCGCGAGGTGCGCAGGATCGAGCCTCCCTCCAGGTGGATCCGGCTCACGTCGTCAATCGTCAGCGGCATGCCCACCAGTTTGCCGTGCATCAGATGCTTGAAACCATCGTAGATGCCGACCACCTCGTGGCCGCGATTGATGGCCTCGATGGTCGCGGAATGGATCACGCTGTTGATGCCGGGCGCCGGCCCGCCGCCGACCAGAATGCCGACCTTTTCTTTACGGGTGCTGTTCATCGGTGATTCCTTATTGCTTGGTTCGCCAGTAACAGGCTTGAGGCGTAGGGCCGATTATACCTGCCAGGCCACGGTTCGTCAAACGTTCCCCTATCCGCTTCCATCCCTCGTCGGCTTCTTATAGCCTCTCGATCACCGCCGATGCGAACTCCGAGGTTTTGACCTCGCGGGCGTCCTCCATCTGGCGCGCGAAGTCGTAGGTCACGATCCTGTCGGCGACCGTCCTGGTGTACGCCTGCTCCGCGGCCTGGGCGGCCTCGCCCCAGCCGATGTAGTGCAACATCATCACGCCCGAGAGGAGCAGGCTGCCGGGGTTGACCTTGTCCTGGTTGGCGTACTTCGGCGCGGTGCCGTGGGTGGCCTCGAACATGGCCAGGTAGTCGCCGATGTTGGCGCCGGGCGCGATGCCGACCCCGCCCACCTCGGCCGCGACCGCGTCGCTCAGATAGTCGCCGTTCAGGTTGGGCGTGGCGATCACATCATACTCGGCTGGCCGCAGAAGCATCTGCTGGAACATGATGTCGGCGATGCGGTCCTTGATCACGATCTTGCCCGCCGGCTGCCGGCCGCCGAATTCATCCCAAAGCTGCTGCTCGGTGATGGCGACCGCGGCGTATTCCTGCTGCGCCAGCTCGTAGCCCCACTGCATGAATGCGCCTTCGGTGAACTTCTGAATGTTGCCCTTGTGTACGAAGGTCACGCTCCTCCGACCGTTAGCCACCGCGTAGTCGAGCGCCTTGCGAACCAACCGCTTGGTGCCGAACTCGCTGATCGGCTTGATGCCGATGCCAGAGTTGGGCCAGAACTTCGCACCCATCTCCTCTGTGAGGAACTTCTCCACCCTGGCCGCTTCGGGCGAGCCGGCCTTCCACTCGACGCCGGCGTAGACATCCTCGGTGTTCTCGCGGAAGATGACCACGTCTACATCCTGCGGCCGGCGCAAGGGGCTGGGCACGCCCGGATACCATTTGACCGGCCGGATGCAGGCATACAGGTCGAGATCTTTACGCAGCGCGACGTTCAGGCTGCGAAAACCGCCCCCCACCGGCGTCGTCAGGGGGCCTTTGATGCCCACGATGAACTCGCGGATCGCCGCCAGGCTCTCGGCCGGGAAGTAGTCGCCGCCAAAGAGGCTGGCGGCCTTCTCACCCGCGTAGATCTCCATCCACGCGATCTTGCGCTGGCCCCCATAAGCTTTCTGGATGGCCGCGTCCCAGATGCGCTTGGATGCCGTCATGATGTCTGGCCCGATGCCATCCCCCTCGATCCAGAGCAGGATCGGGTTGTCGGGCACGTTCAGCTTACCCTCGCGCACGGTGATGCGCTCGCCGTGGGCCGGAACGGTTATTCTGTCGTGGGACATGGTTGCCTCGTCAGTCTGATGATTGTTGGCGCGACCGAGAAAGCCAGGCGGCCGCCTGCACTGCGAATGCGATGTTCGATGTCGGCAAATCGCGTTCCTCCAGGGCCGCCCAATCAATCCTTCCCCAGCATATCGCGCAACACCGTCTGCAAGATCCCGCCGTTCTCATAGTACCCAACCTCGACCGGCGTGTCAATGCGCGACATGACTTCGAAGGTCTTGACAGCTCCATCGGAGGCAGTAGCGCGAACGGTCAAATGTTGTTTGGGTTTCATCTCGGCGCCCGCGATGCCGACGATGTCGAACGTCTCGAAGCCGGTGAGGCCGAGGGAAGCGGCATTCTGGCCGGGCAGGAATTGGAGCGGCAGGACCCCGATGCCCACCAGGTTGCTGCGGTGGATGCGCTCGAAGCTCTCGGCGATGATGGCTTTGACCCCTAGCAGGTGCGGGCCCTTGGCTGCCCAGTCACGGCTAGAACCTGTGCCGTACTCCTTGCCTGCGATCACGATGGTAGGAATGCCGGCCGCCTGATATTTCATCGCCGCATCGTAGATGGGCATGACCGCTGAATCGAGACTCTTCTCGCCTGACTCCCCTTGCTTCGCCAGGACAGGCTGGCCCCTGGCCCCTGCACCCTGATACACCGTAAAGCCGCCCTCTGCCCGCGGCGTGAGCCTGTTCCTGATGCGGATGTTGGCGAATGCCCCGCGCATCAACACCTCATGATTTCCGCGCCGCGTCCCATACTGATTGAACTCGCTTTCGGGCACGCCCAACGAAAGCAGATACTCGCCGGCCGGGCTGTTGGCCGCAATGCCGCCCGCGGGCGAGATGTGATCGGTGGTGATGGAGTCGCCCAACATTGCCAGCGCCCGCGCGCCGCGGATGTCGGATAGCGGCGCTGGCTCGCTCGCCAGATCTACGAAATAGGGCGGCTCCTTGACATAGGTGCTGTGCGGGTCCCAGGCGTACATCTCAGCCTCGGCTACCGCCACCTGGTTCCACATGTCGTTGCCGGAATAGACGTTGCTGTACTGCTGGCGGAACATCTCCGGGTCCAGGCTGTCAGCGATCGCCGCCTGAATCTCCTCCTGGCTCGGCCAGACATCGCGCAGGTAGACCGGCTTGCCATCGGACCCGAAGCCCAGCGCGTCTCGCGTCAGATCAACGCTGATGTTGCCGGCGAGGGCGTAGGCGACGACCAGCATCGGGCTGGCGAGATAGTTGGCGCGCACCTGGGGATGCACGCGGCCTTCGAAGTTGCGATTGCCCGAAATCACCGCCGCGACGGTCATGGCGTTCTCTCGAATGGCCGCGGCGATCTCATCGGGCAGCGGCCCGCTGTTGCCGATGCAGGTCGTGCAGCCATAGCCGACCGTGTGGAAGCCGAGCGCCTCCAGGTAGGGCGTCAGCCCGGCCTTGTCCAGATAACTCGTCACCACCTTCGAGCCGGGCGCCAGGCTGGTCTTGACCCACGGCTGCACCTTCAACCCGCGCTCCACTGCCCGCTTCGCCAACAGACCCGCGCCGATCATCACGCTCGAGTTGCTGGTGTTGGTGCACGATGTGATCGCGGCGATGACCACCGCGCCGTGCTCGAACATCTGCCTGGGGAGCGGCGGCAGGGCCGGAAACGCCTGGCGGAAGCTGGCGGGCGCATCTTTCAGATCGACGCGATCTTGCGGTCGTCGCGGGCCGGCCAGACTCGGCCTCACCGCGCCCAGGTCCAGCTCCAGCGTGTCGCTGAAGATGGGATCGGCCGTCTGGTCGGTGCGGAAAAGGCCCTGCGCACGACAGTAACGCTCCACCAGGTCTATCAGTTCGGCGGGCCGGCCCGTCAGAGCCAGATAGCGCAACGTCTCCGCGTCCACAGGGAAGAAGCCCATCGTTGCGCCGTAGTCGGGCGCCATGTTGGCGATGGTGGCGCGGTCGGGCAGGCTGAGCCGGCTGAGACCAGGGCCGTAGAACTCCACGAACTTGTCCACCACCCCCTTTGCGCGCAGCATCTGCGTGACCGTGAGCACCAGATCAGTCGCGGTCGCGCCCTCTGGCAGTCGGCCGCGCAGCTTGAAGCCGACCACCTGCGGCGTGAGCATGTAGATCGGCTGGCCAAGCATGACCGCTTCGGCTTCGATGCCGCCGACGCCCCAACCCAGCACGCCGAGGCCGTTGACCATCGTCGTGTGGCTGTCCGCGCCGACCAAGGTGTCCGGGAAGATGACGCTGGACGTAGTGCGTAGTGCGTATTGCGTGTCGCCGGCGAAGTCTGCGGCTTGTTGGCGGACGACGGTCGCCAGGTACTCCAGGTTGACCTGGTGAACGATGCCGGTGGCGGGCGGAACCACCCGGAAATTGCTGAAGGCGCTCTGGCCCCACTTGAGGAACTCGTAGCGTTCACGGTTGCGCTCGAACTCGCGCTCGGCGTTGAAGAGGAGCGCGAAGCGTGAGCCGAACCGATCCACCTGGACCGAATGATCAATGACCAGATCCACCGCGATTTGCGGATTGACGCGTTTCGGATCACCGCCGAGCCGAGCCATCGCCCCGCGCATAGCGGCGAGATCCACCACGGCCGGCACAGCCGTGAAGTCCTGAAAAATCACGCGCGCTGGCTTGAAGGGCAACTCGACCGCGGCGGGGCGCGCAGCATCCCAACGGGCCAGACGGACCACGTCATCTTCGGTGACGGCGAAGTTGTCCACCTGGCGCAGGAGCGCCTCCAACAAGACCTTGATCGAGAACGGCAGCCGCGAGACCGCGCCGACGCCGGCCTCCTCGAGCCGCTGCAGGCGATAGTAGTAGGTCAGTTCGGCCGCGCCCGGCAGGAGCGCACGAGCGCCGAAGGGATCGAGATGCGCTTGGGTCACTGGTCACTCTCCACGTGCATGATCTACGCTGCTGAAGGTAGGTTGGCTAATTGTGCGCTGATTACGGGTCTAGTTCAGTGGTCTTTGAATCCCACTAACCTGCCTTCACCAGCTCTGTATCGCCCTCGGCATATGCGAACAGATCGCCGATGGACTGGCGCGTGTAGTTGCGCCAGATCGCCTCGCCGAACACGGACGCCACCGAGAGCACCGTGACGTTCGACCGGCGCTTTTCCTTCGGAACCGGCACCGTATCGGTGGTCACGATCTCGACGATCTGGGGGATGTCCGCCAGACGATCCAGCGCGCCATCCGTGAAGAGGCCATGGGTGCAGACCACGATTAGCTCGGCGGCGCCACTCTCGAGGAGCGCCTTGGACAGCTCGACCACCGAGCCGCCCGTCGCGATCTCATCGTCGTAGATCACGACCCGCTTGAAGCCCTGTACCTGCTTACGGATCGAGTCGCCGATCCGCACATCATGGTCAGAAACCCGCGTCTTGTCGGCCGAGGCCACCGGCAGCTTCAGCCGATAAGCCAGCCGCGCGGCCGAACCGGCGCGGCCATAGTCGGGCGCCACGACGATCGTATCGGCAGACGAGAACCTGCGCCTGGCCAGATAGGCGATGAAGAGCCCGCGGGCCGTCAGCGGATCGGTCGGCAGGCTGAAAAAGCCATGCACCTGCGGCGAATGCAACGTCATCGTCATCACATGGGTAGCCCCGGCCGCTTTTAAGAGATCGGCGATCAGCCGCGCGGTGATGGCGATGCGCGGAGCATCCTTCTTATCCGAGCGTGCATAGGAGAAGTAGGGGATGATGGCGTGGATCTCACGCGCGCCCGCGCCGCGCGCGATGTCGAGCATCATCAGCAGCTCCATCAGGTGATCGCTCACCGGCGGAATCAACGACTGCACGATGAAGACCGCGCGGCTGCGCACGCTCGCGCCCAGTTGCACCTGCATGTTGTCGTTGCTGAAGCGCGAGAAGCGCGTGGGATCGAGCGGCGCGGACAGATAGCGAGCGATCGCAGCGGCCAGCTCGGGATGCGACTGGCCGCTGAAGAAGCGCACATCGTGCGGATCCAGCCGGCGCCGGGCGCCGTTTCTCGTCCCCAAGACGCCGGTCAGCAGCCACTTCGATAGCAAAGGTAAGGTCATGAGAGTTCCTCAGCCCTGGGACGTCTGCAACAGCTTTCTCTCGTATGCTGCACGTTCCTGCAACTGGCCGCGCAATGTGGCGATGTCGCGCGGAACATAGCACACAACCAGCACGAAGAAGCTTGCGCACAGAATCCAGGTCGAGACGCAAATCCAGAGGATCGCGTCGTGCAGCGAGTAGCGGTCGGCGATGAAGCCTGCAATGGTGGGCGCCAATGCTGCGCCGGCCGATTCGATAAAAAGCTGAATCGCCTGCGCAGTGCTGCGCACCTCGGGCAGCGTCACGTCGAAGATGGTCGAGATCACGTTGGGCGCAGCAAAGGGGATGAACAGCGCGGTCGCGGCCAGCAACGCCAGAAATAAGCCCTGGTTGCCGGCCGGCACGCTCAACGTAAGCCACAGCAAGAGCGCGCCCGTGATCACACCGGTAGTCGCCACGATCAGCCGGCCGCGCGGGGTACGCTTGAAGAGCAGATCGCCCAAGACGCCGCCGACCGGGTAGCCCGCGGCGAGCACCAGCACCGCAACCGTCATCGTCACGAACAGGGCCGCGCCGGTGTAGCCGCGCTCCTTCTCCAGGTAGGTGAAGAACCAATAGGTGATCACGTTCCAGGGGAAGACGCCAAAGAATCCCTGGATGAACAGCAGCCGCAGGGTGCGCTTGCTGAAGAGCGCCCTGGCGATCTGCCAGTTGAAGCGATAGGCGCCGGTCTGTTCCAACCCCGCCAGCTCTGGCTCGCTGCCGCCACGCGCCGGCTCTCGCACGCCCAGGAAGATCACGATCGCCAGCAGCACACCCAGCGATCCGGTGATGTAGAACACCCCGCGCCAGCCGATCACCTCGCGCAGCGCCAGCGCCAGGACCATGCCGCACAGAAAACCGAGCGGCATGGTCAACTGCAGCAGCCCGTAGACCCGACCGCGCACCTTCGGCCCAAAGTAGTCGGAGATCAGGCTGTAGAGGCCCGGATAGCTGGAGTCGTCAATCCCGGTCGAGGCGCGGGTGGCTACGAATGCGCGATAGGTCGGCGCGATGCCGTTCAGCCAGGTCGTCGCGCCCCAAATCAGCGACGCCAACGCCAGGAGCCTGGCGCGGCCATAGCGATCGTACAGATAGCCCCAGACCGGATAGAGGAGCGCGCCGGCGATCAACGCGCCGGTGGACGCCAGGCCCATCTGCGTCATGGTGATGCCGAACGTCTTCATGATGTTCGGCGTCAAAGAGCCGATCAACAGCTTATCGGACTGATGGAGGAGCATGAAGAAGAAGAAGACGCCAACGACGAACCAACGATGAGAGACTGATGATTTCATGGTGCATATCGCTCCGCGCACGGCATTCTGGCCTACGAAAGCAGTCTAGCAGACTATCCGAACACAGTCAAGGAAAGCGCGTCCGCACGCACGCAATTTGCCCAGAAGACGAATCGGAGCGAAAATAGAGGTGGAAATCGCAGAACACCGGAGGAATCAGATGAACTCGCTATTCTATACCATGGTCTTCCGCAAGAGCGCCGATGCCTGGGTTGCACTATGCCTGGAGAACGGCCTGGTGGGTCAGGGCCCAACCAAGCGAAAAGCCGTAGCCAGACTCCAGGAAGCCATCGCGTCTTGGGAACAGGCGCGACATGACGAACCTGATATCCATTCCGCGCCAATCTCGATTGGCGAACTCCACGAGTTCCTGGCTATTGTACCTTCGTCGCGTTGGGGGCCAGAAAAGGGTCGTGCCCATAGATATGGGGGCAAACGAACTGTCACCTGTCTATGTGCTGCGTATCTTGCGGCAGTTCGGGTTTACCGACCACGAGATCGAAGATCTTCTGCGCTAAGGTGACACACCATGCCCTTTCTTCGCCCCTCCACCCATGCGTTCATCCGCGAGGGCCGGCGCACGCCGGGCTATTCGCTGTTCGATCTGCTGCACGGTTATGTCTATGCGGCCTGGCCCTATCTCTACATCGGCATCGGCACGGGCGAACACCGGCTGACGCAGTTCCTGCGGCCGCTCGCGGCCTGGCTCGAACGCCGCGCGCTCCGCAAGCTGGGGGCGGGAGATGCGCCGGCGGCCCTGGCCGCAGCCGAACCCCGCACCTTCGCCGACACCTATCACGGCAAAGTCGTGACGCTGCAATCGGCGACGCAGCTTGTCTCGGTCAAACAAGAGATCAGCCTGCTCAACCTGGAACACATCGTCCCCTATCCCGTCGCCCGCGACATCATTCTCAAGAACCCCGATCACATCGTCGCGCTGGAGTGCCCGTGTCGAGCGGCGCGCGCCAACCCGTGCCTGCCGTTGGATGTCTGCCTGATCATCGGCGAGCCCTTCGCCAGCTTCGTTGCCGAACATCACGGTCGCCGGGCGCGCTGGGTCGCCGCGGGCGAGGCCAGCGAAATCCTGCGCGACGAACACGGTCGCGGCCATGTGCATCATGCCTTCTTCAAGGATGCCATGCTCGGCCGCTTCTACGCCATCTGCAACTGCTGCGCGTGCTGCTGCGGCGCGATGCAGGCCCAACGCAACGGCGTGCCCATGCTGGCCTCCTCCGGCTATGTGGCCCAGATGGATTCTGACCGCTGCGCCGCGTGCGGCGAGTGCGCGGCCCACTGTCAGTTCGGCGCGATCCGTGTGGACGGCGCGGCGGCCGGGTCCGCGGCCAGCGCGCACGTAGACCGTGTTGCGTGTATGGGATGCGGCGTGTGCGTGTCATCCTGTCCGGCCGGCGCCATCTCCCTCGGCCGCGACCCCGCCAGACCCGCGCCGCTGGAGATCGAGCAACTGCTGGCGGAGGCGCTGGGCTGACCGTTGAGCAAGTTCACCGTTCCTCAGCCGCTCATTGATCTGGCCGGGCTGCCGCCGCTCCTGCGCACGTCGGAGCCTGGCTCGTTCGCGCACAACACGCTCAGGGTACGCGTGCCCGCCATTCTGCAAGAGACGATCAGCCTGAACGCGTTTCCTCCCGAAATCCGCCGCGATCTGGAGGAGTTGCGCGCCGAGCTGGTCGGCGGCGCTGTCCGGCCGCTGCGCGAAGACGCGGCCGACCGTGCGTTCTGGGAGGAGGTTTCGGCGGCCTGCTACGGCCATAGCTGGCTCGATGCGCCGTGGTATTGGGCCGAGGCGTACTTCTATCGCCGCGTGTTGGAGGCCACTCGCTACTTCCAGCCTGGACCGTGGCAGGGATTAGATCCCTACGCAGCCAAAAAGCAGGCCGAGTGGGCGCCTGACGCCGCCCCACGGCTCGTGAACACGCTGTTGGAGAGCCTGCCCACGGAACGGCTGGCGCGGTGCGAACATCTCTTCCACGCCAGCCTATGGGGCAACCGCGCCGACTTGAGCTATGCGGTGGCCGCGCACCTGGACGGGGCGAGCGACCCCCATCAGCATCGCAGCAACCTGCTTGCCGACGACACACCGGCCGTCTGGCGGTTTCTCTCCAGCCGGCCGCGGCCGCGGGTGACGCTCCTGGCCGACAATGCAGGGACAGAGCTGTTGACGGACCTGGCCCTGACCGACTTCCTCCTGACCGAGAGCCTGGCGGGCGAAATCCATCTGCACCTGAAGCGGCAGCCATTCTTCGTCTCCGATGCCATGCCGGGCGATCTGCTGACGGGTCTGGCTGCGCTGGCGCACGGCGGCCCTGCCGGCCAAGCCCTGGGCGGACGGTTGCGAGGCTGCCTGGCCAGCGGAAGGCTGCGGCTGGTCACTCATTGGCACGCGGTCACGAGCCTGTTCTACTCCCAAATACCGAATGATCTGTATCACGACCTCGCGGCGGCCGACCTGGTGATCGTCAAGGGAGACGCCAACTACCGCCGGCTGGTCGGCGACGCGCACTGGCCGGCGACGACCCCCTTCGAGGCCGCGGTCGGCTATTTCCCCGCGGCGCTCGTCGCGCTGCGCACGCTCAAGTCGGAGCTGATCGTGGGTTTGCAGCCGGGCGACGCCGAGCGGCTGGCCGTCGAGGATCCGGCCTGGCTCGTCAACGGCCAGCGCGGGGTGATCCAGGCCAGACTGTAGACCCCCTTGCACAAGATGAGAAGAAGTATGGTATAATACTCGCACGAGAGCAAACAGAACTTTCCTGACGCTCTTTCCGGCGATGTCAATCAGTCACCCACACCCAACAAGGAGGTCTCCCATGGCCAAGAAAGCCCTGCTCGTGGGCATCAACAACTTCACCCGTCCCAGTTGGAAGCTGAACGGCTGCGTCAACGACACCCTCGACCTGCAGAACCTGCTCCAGAGCTTCTACGGCTTCACAAGCGAGGAAATCCGCATCCTCCACGACAAGGACGCCTCGCAGCAGGCCATCCGAGACAACCTGGGCTGGCTGCTGAACGGCAGCGCAGCCGGGGATGTGCTGCTCTTTCACTTCTCGAGCCATGGTACCCAGGTGGATGACCAGGGCGATGACGAGTGGGAGTGCCTGGACGAAGTGATCGTGCCCTACGACCACGACTGGCAGAAGCCGTTCCGAGACGATGAGCTGCGCGAGCTGTTCGGCAAGATCCCGGCCGGGGTGAACTTCAACTTCATCGCCGACTGCTGTCACAGCGGCTCGATCCAGCGCGAGCTGCTGGACAGCGACATCGAGTTCAAGTCGCGCTACATCGTGCCCCCGCGTGAGATCAGAAACCGCATCAAAGCCAAGCAAGAGAAACGCGACGCCGAGGCCGACGCCTGGGCCTCTGAGGAGCTGAGCAAGCTCCTGCTGGGCATCCCTGTCGAGCAATGGGCTGCCAAGATCCAGGAGTTCATGGCGCTGCTGCGCAGGCGCTTCCGCGAAAACAAGTACGGCGTGGTGAAGGTCGAGCGCCATGTCCTGTTGGCCGCGTGCGAAGACCGCCAGACCGCGGCCGACGCCACGCTCGAAGGAACCGCGCGCGGCGCGTTCACCTGGGCGCTGGGCAAGGCGATTCGGGCCGCCAACGGCGACCTGACCTACGACCAGCTCATCACGCGCACGGCCGGCTATCTGGGCGACTTCCAGCAGAAGCCGCAGCTCGAATGCCCGGACCAACTGCGCGGGCTGAAGGTCTGCGCGGCGCTGGTGTGATGCACGCTGGCGTCTCTCATCCTGGCGCGGCCCGGCCGCGACGTTGGATCGAGCCAGCCCCCATTCCTGTCTGCGCCGAGCTGGCCGCGGCCGCCGGCGGGCAACCGTTGGCGGCCCTCGCGCTCGCTCGCCGGGGTTTGGCCGAGCCGGCCGACGCGCGCGCCTTTCTCGATCCGGCTTGCTACACCCCCACCCCGCCGGCCGCCCTGCCGGGTCTGAGCCGCGCGGTCGAGCGGCTGGCGGCCGCGATCGGTGCACAGGAGCCAATCTGCGTCTGGGGTGATTTCGACGTGGACGGCCAGACTGCGACGACCGTGCTTGTGGCCGCGTTGACCGATTTGGGCGCAGTCGTCAGCTACCACATCCCGGTCCGGGCGACCGAGTCCCACGGCGTCGGCCTGCCGGTCCTGACGCAGGTGCTGGATGCGGGCGGCCGGCTGATCCTCACCTGCGACACCGGCATCGCCAGCCACGAAGCGGTCGCGTTTGCGCGCTCGCGTGGCGTGGACTTCATCATCACCGATCATCACGATCTGCCCCCGACGCTGCCCGACGCCTACGCGGTGGTCAACCCAAAGCTGGAGCCGGTGGAGGAAAGCGGCCTGGCGCATCTCCCTGGCGTCGGGGTCGCCTACAAACTGGCCGAGGAGCTCTATCACCGCGCCGGCCGGCCCGAGGCCGCGGCTGCCCTCCTCGACCTCGTCGCGCTGGGCATCGTTGCGGACCTGGCCACGCTGCGCGGGGATACACGCTACCTGCTGCAACGCGGGCTGGAGGCTCTCCGGCAGACACAACGGCTGGGCCTGCGCCTGTTGATGGAGAACGCCGAGCTCGAACCTGAGCGCCTCAGCGAAGAACACATCAGCTATGTCCTCGCGCCGCGGCTCAATGCGCTCGGCCGTCTGGCCGATGCCAACGTCGCGGTGGAATTCCTGCGCGTCATGGACGCCTCGACCGATTCAGCCGGCGCAGCGACGCGCGCGCGGATTCTGGCCGGTCAGATCGAGGCGCTCAACGCGCAGCGCAAGCTGCTCTGCGACCAGGTGTATGCCGCAGCCGAGGCGCAGATCGGCCGCGACCCCGCTCTCCTGGAAGGCGGCGCGCTGGTGCTGGCCAGTCCGGCCTGGCCGGCCGGCGTGATCGGCATCGTGGCAAGCCGGCTGGTCGAGCGTTATGACAAGCCAACCGTTCTGCTCTCGACGCCCGCGGGCGAGCTCGCGCGCGGCTCGGCTCGTTCGGTAGCAGGGGTCAACATCACGGCCGCGCTTGCCGCGCACGCCGGTCTGCTGACCAGCTTCGGCGGGCATCCGATGGCGGCCGGGCTGAGCATGTCCGCCGACCGCATCCTGGAGCTGCGCCGCGGTCTGGCGCGCACGGTCGGCGCCCTGCTGGCCCAGGCGCATGAGCAGCCTGGCCTTGCGATTGACGACTACCTGCCCTTGAGCGATCTGACGCTCGACCTGGTAGACGAGCTGGAGCGGATGGCGCCTTTCGGGCCAGGCAATCCACTGATCACCCTGGTCAGCCGCGATCTGCGGGTTCGGAACAGGCGAGCGGTCGGCCGCCGCGGGGAGCATCTGCTGGTGGTCGTCGAGGATACCTGGGGCGCGGCGCACAAGGTGATCTGGTGGGATGGCGCGGCCGAGTCGCTGCCCGATGGCGTGTTCGACCTGGCCTATGTTGCGCGCAGCAGCGACTACCGCGGGGCGCGCGAGGTGCAGATCGAGTGGATTGATGGCCGGCGGGTCGAAACGCCTGCTCCCGAAGTCACGCGGGCGCTAACCGGGGTCGAGGTGATAGACCACCGCGAGGCGCCGAATCCGCTCGCCATCGTGGCTGATCTGATCGCAGACAGAGACGTGATCATCTGGCACGAGGCCGCAGCCGCAGCCGGTCCCGACGACCCGCTCCAGCATGGGCGTTCCCGCCACGAGCTGACCGCATCGCCTGCGCTCGTCGTCTGGACTACGCCGGCCGGCCCGGCCGAGTGGCGCGCGGCGCTGGCGACGGTGCAGCCTGCGAGGGTCTACCTGTTCGGCCGCGATCCGGGCCTGGATCAGCCGGGCGCGTTCCTGCGCCGGCTGGCGGGGCTGGTCAAACATGCGCGCCGCGCCCGCGGCGGGCAGGTCGGCGTGACGGCCCTCGCGGCCGCCACCGCGCAGCGCGAGGCGGCCGTGCGCCTGGGCCTGGACTGGTTGGCCGCAGCCGGCCATCTGGCCATCGTCTCCGAGGCAGAGGACGCCATCATCGTTGACGAGCCGGCCGCGCCGCCCCAGGCCGACGCGGGGCGATCATCCGAGCTTGCGGGTCGTCTCCAGGCGCTCCTGGCTGAGACCGCCGCGTATCGCGCCTACTTTCGCCAGGCGGACCCTCAGCGGCTCGTCCATTTCTAAAGAGACAGCTCCTGGCCCGTCCGCGCGGTGTCATACCCACCCAGTTCAGCCACGACAGCGCGAAATTCCCGGCTGGCGAGTAGATCCAGCAGCGCGCTGATGGTCACGCGCGCGCGGTCTTCGGCGGGAAACGTCAGATCGTAACGCTCGCGCGCCAGGGGCACGAAGGTCAGACCGTGAGCGCGCGCGGCCGCGTAGAGGCCCGCCCCCACATCCCCGCAGCCTTCGGCGATTTCAGCCGCCACCGCAAGGTGCGTGGCCGCGCTCGTCATGTAGCCCATGATCGCCGGTCCCGCGATCCCGGCCTGGCGCAGGTGATAGTCGAGCAGCGTGCGCGTGCCAGAGCCGGGCTGCCGGTTGACGAAGCGCAGGCCAGGCTGCGCCAGGTCGGCCCAGGTGTGCAAACCCCGAGGATTGCCCCGCGGCACGATCAACCCCTGTTCGCGCTCGGCCAACGTCACCACGCACAGACGCTGGCCCAGGAAGAGCCGGCGCAGGATGGGTGTGTTGTACTCGCCGGTCTCCTCGTCCAAGATGTGCGCGCCCGCCAGGTCGGCCTCACCGTGCAAGAGCGCCGACAGCCCGTCCAGACTGCCCACATAGCTGGCTGCGAAACTCAGGTCGGGGCGGACACGCCGCGCCTGCGCCCACAACGCCTCCAGGGCCAGGTCATGGCTGCCGGCGAAGACGCACTGCTCGGCGGACCGGCGGCCGCGGCCTTCAGGAGCAAGAGGGTGCGGAGGATGCGCACGGCGCTCGCGCCAGGCCGCAAGCTGCAACCCCAGCGCGGCCTCGATCTCCTCTGGTGTATAGCCCTGCGCCAGCGCCCCGACCACGGCGCGTTCGGCCAGCCCGCGCAGTCGGGTCGCGCGCAGATCGGCCAACGCCTTGACATCGGGCGCTTGCGCCACATGCGTGCCGCGACGTCCGTGCGTCTCGATGACTCCGGCCTGCTCCAGCTCTCGATAGGCGCGCGCGGTCGTGCTCGGATTGACGCCCAGGCGACCGGCCAGCTCGCGCACCGGCTCCAGCCGCTCGCCTGGCCTCAGTTCCCCGCGCGCCACCGCCAGTCGGATTTGTTCGACGATCTGGGCGTATTCAGGAGAACCGCTGGTGAGATGGATGGTGAGCATGGTGGGCAAATGGCAGATTTGCAATTTGCAATCTGCAATCTCAATACACCATCTCCCCGCGCACGAAGGCAGCGGCGCGGGGGTCGGACGGCGCGTGGAAGAAGCGATCAGCGTCGGCCAGCTCCACCAGACTGCCGTTCAACAGCAGGCCCACGCGGTGAGCCAGCCGCCTGGCCTGAAAGATGTTGTGCGTGACCACGACGACCGTTGTGCCGTGTCGCGCGTTGTAGGCGCGCACCAGCTCTTCGATCAGCGCGACGTTGTATGGGTCGAGGTTGGCAGTCGGCTCGTCGAGCAAGAGCACGTGCGGTTGGATCACCAGCGCGCGCGCCAGCGCTACGCGCTGCATCTCGCCCCCAGAAAGAGTGTGGCTGGACTGACGCGCCAGGTCAGCCAACCCGACCTCTCGCAACATCTCATCCAGCCGGCCATCGGCGGGCAGGCCACGCAGCCCCAGGCCATAGGCGACGTTGGCCCGCACGCTGGCGCGCATCAGCGCGGGCCGCTGGAAGACGGTCGTCACCTGGCGCCGGACGGCGAGCGGCGTGGCGGCGTTCACCACCTGACCACGGTAGCGAATGATGCCAGAAGTAGGAACTTCCAGGAAGTTGAGAAGCCGCAGCAGCGTGGATTTGCCCGCGCCGCTCGGCCCGACGATGGCCAGGATCTCGCCTTCGCGGACCTCCAGTGTGGGCAGGTCGAGCACCACGCGCGTGCCGTAAATGTGGCGGAGGTTGGTGAGTTGGTACATTGGGACTCGGTAACTTGGTAACTTGGGACGCGGTAGATTGGGACACGGTAACTTGGGACGCGGTGGCTTGGGAAGCCAGTCTACCAAGTTACCAATCTACCAATCTACGTGCGTCCCTGCAATCTCAACAGCGCGACATTCGCCAGAAACGCCAACGCGAGAAGAATGATACCGAGCGCGATGGCCAGGGCGAATTCACCCTGGCGGGTGTTGAGCACGATGGCGGTGGTGAGCACACGCGTCTTGCCGGCGATGTTGCCGCCCACCAGCATCACCGCGCCCACCTCGGAGATGATGCCGCCGAACGCAGCGACGATGGCGGCTACCACGCCGATGCGCGCCTCGACCAGCACAGCCCACGCCTCTTGCACCGGCGTCGCGCCGAGCGAGCGCACCTGCAGCCGCAAGCCGGGATCCACGCTGCGCACCGCGGTCATGGTCAGACCCATGACCAACGGCAGCGCGATGATCGTCTGTGCGACCACCATCGCCCGCGGGGTGAACAGCCATCCCAACCCGCCAAACGGGCCGCTGCGGGAGAGCATCATGTAGACGAACAACCCCACCACCACCGGCGGCAGCCCCATGCCAGTATATAGAATGGCCGTGATCAACCCGTGCCACCGCGTGCACGTCAGCCCTAGCCCTGCGCCGATCGGCGCGCCGATCAGGACGCTGATCAGCAGCGCCAGGCCCGTGACGCTCAGCGACAACAACACGATCTGAGCCAGCTCGGCGTCGCCGCCGGCAAGCAGACGAATGGCTTCCACGAAGCCACGAGTCAAGTCGTTCAGAGTAAGCCTCTCTAACCCGGAAGGGTAGCCACGGATTGCACGAGCATTCTGATTCGCCGATTACGGCCGCGCCGCCGCGGAGAAAAGCGGCTGACCGAACTTGTCCGCGCCGAAGCCCCCGATGGCGCGCTGGGTTTCGGCCGAGAGGAACCACCGCACGAACTTGCCTGCCAATTCAGCATTGGCCGCGGGATGCTTCGCCGGATTGACCGCCATGATGCCGTAGGGATTGCGCAGAGCTTTGTCCTGGTTCTCGGCCAGGTTGGCGCCGCCGACCAGGATCGTCAGGCCCGGCAGCTTGTCGCGCATCGCCAGGAAAGTGCCGCGATCGGCCAGGGTGTACGCCCGCCGTTCATTGGCGAAGAGCAGCGTCTCGCCCATCCCTTGACCCAGCGAGTTATACCAGCGCATCTCCTTGGTCGGGGTGACGGTCAGCGCCGCCCACAGCCCAAGCTCTTTGGTGTGGGTCCCAGACTTATCGCCGCGGCTGGCAAAGGGCGCCTGTACTGCCATGATCGACCGGAACGCGTCCTTGCCGGCGCTCATACCGCTGATCCTGGCCGAATCCTCCTTGGGACCGACGATGACGAAGTCGTTGTACATCACATCGAAACGCTCGACGGCGAAGCCATCGGCCACGAACTGATCTTCGGCGCTGCGGCTGTGGACGAGCAGCACGTCGGCATCCCCCTTGCGACCGATCTCGATGGCCTGGCCGCTGCCCACCGCCACCACATCAACCTTGCAGTGGTTGGCCTTCTCGAACGCCGGCAGAATGAAGTCCAGCAGCCCGGAATCCGCCGTGCTGGTGGTCGTAGCCAGCCGTAGAATGCCGGGCTTGCCGGCCGCCGGTGCGGTGGGCGGGGCCGCTTCGGCCGGTTTGGTGGCTGCCGGAGCGGTTGGCTGCATCGCAGGCGGCGCTGCCGGTTGACTCGCTGGCGCGGGAGTCGCCGCGGCTGATACGCAACCAGCCGTCAGGAGTAGCACAATAAGCAGCACTGCGCTCAGAGACAGACGTCTCATGCATGACCCCCGCGACATATGTATGTAATGAGTGCATACATTATACGTCTGTCTCGCTGGCCTGTCAAAAGCCTGGGGGTGGTGAAGGCGACCACCCTTTGCCCCACGCGCTGGTCTATGCTACAATAGCATTGGAGAGGGGAAAGACAGATGAGTCATATGCTCGAAACCATGATTTCTAAACCGATCTATCGGGTTCTGATTGACATCACCCGCGAGCCGCGGTTGGAGGTGTCCTTGCCCCGTATCTTCTCAATAAGTGGAGGCGACGGGGGTCTGCGACCATAGGCATCAAGCTAAGCTCCGGCTGGCTGGAGTTGATTGGGTGGGACCAGGCGTTCCAACTGACGCAACGTACTCGGCGTTTTGCGGCGTTTGGTCTTGCCGCCCAAGCGTTGCAGGCGCTGGTCGAGTTCGGTCAAGGCGCCTTCCAGGTCGCCGGCCGCCAGGCGTTGGGCGATGCGCAGCACATGCCGGCGCAGGATGTGGGTGGCTTTGACGAGGCTCAATTCCGCCGCGGTGGTCAGCCGGTGCTGGGCGGCCAGAAAACAGAGCAGCACCGCGCCGATCAATTTGGCGTACAACTCACACAGCACGCGTTCCCGGCGCAGGCCCGCCACGCGATCGACCGCGAACTCGCTTTTCCAGAGTTTGAAGACCAGTTCGACTTGCCAGCGCACCGGGTACAGGAGCGCCACTTGCTCGGCACTGAGCAGGGTGGCGGGGACGTTGGTCATGTAGATGTTCCAGGCCAGCAAGGCCAGATAGCGGGCCGTGGGTGTGCTGCGGCCCTTGCGGCGGGCGTTGGCGGTGGCCCGTTGGCGCCGGCGGTCCACCACTTCTTGCGGCAGCCGCACCGCGATAATGCGGCACGGCAGGCGGTGGGTGTTACCGACCAGGAGGTCGCGTTCGCTGAGGCTGGCCGTTTCGCTTTGCAGCCAAGCGAGCAGATCCACCGGTGCCGTCGTGGTGGCATCCCGCAAGCCCACCTGCAAGTCCAGCCGCGGCAGGAAGTACGCCTGCTGGGCGGCGGTGGTCTGAAAGCGCTCCAACTTGAAGTAACCCAGATCGGTCAGGCGCAGGACGCCGGGGCGCAGCGTGCTCAGATCGGCGTCATAGGCCTGATCCGGGTCACACCCGGTCTGGAAGACCACCTGCTCGAGCTCACCCGTCAGGAAGTTCAGCAGCAGTTGCACTTTCAGGCACGCGACCGGCCCGTCCCCGCCACTCCCCGGATAGGTCTCCTTGAGCGTGGCGGGCAGGGCGATGCAACTGCTGTCCAGAATTTCCACTGCCGTGAACTGGCGCAAGATGGCCACCGCCAGGGGTACGCGCTGCTGAAACCACCGCAGGCTTTCCTGGCAGAGCGCCGCAAACAGCTTGACGGCTGCCTCGTTGATGCGCTGATCCAGCCCTTGCGCGCTGATCGCGACGTCGAGATCCGCGGCCGTCTCCGCCAAGTCGTTGAGGGAGGCCGTGGGCCGTTCACTCCAGCCCAACACCAGGGTCTCCACAAACACGGCACCCGTCAGCTTGGAACGCCGGATCACGAACTTGGTCTGCCGAGCGGTCGTCTCGGCCGTCTGCTCAAAGAACGTGCGAAACGCCTGCGCCATGGCGCCCTGGTCGATCATAGTGGTTCCCTCCCGCAGTGTGTGGTGGGTAGCATGATGCCATAAGCGCACCAGAAAATCAACTGTCGGAACGGCGGGACCGTTAGCTTGATGCCTATGGGGTCGCAGACCCCCTGAAAGCAGGCTCGTAGGCGGTCTGTGACCGCCGTTTCCCCGGATTATTGAGAGGATAC
>Ga0194111_10000493_pt1 | contig 48281 bp, 51 predicted proteins | sample TA2KigC300mmetaG_FD_146194 | JGI IMG/M metagenome (GOLD analysis project Ga0194111, IMG submission 146194) | Freshwater microbial communities from Lake Tanganyika, Tanzania - TA2015033 Kigoma Deep Cast 300m | ecosystem: Environmental > Aquatic > Freshwater > Lake | place: Tanzania: Lake...
AGCTCTTTACTACTTGCCAGTCATCTTCTTCGTCCAACCATTTTAGGTTTTCCATTGTCACCCCCTTGGGTGACAAATATATCAAAACTCCCCTAAATAAGTCAAGCGTTAAGTTAGCGCTTATGCCCCTGGCGGGAGGGGGTTGGGGGGAGGGGGATAAAAAAGGAAATTCCTATACAATTAAATTAAAGTTTCTTTAAGACATGTCGAAAAGACTAATGACTCGAGGCTTATGGTTATCGCTCCTTTCCACACCCAACATGTTCTAAAGGCTTATAGCCAGCAGTTGGCCATACGATCCCGTGTCTCTAAAGACAAGGCGCCCTCTTCTGGCCAGAGAGATAATGTGACCATATCCTCCGAAAGTAAAAAGAAGCTGCTGGCTGATAAAATCGCTAAGGAGATTGTCAACCAGTTAACAACCAGCTCTGAACATAGCCAAACAACCCGGAAGATCCTGGATAGACTGAGCCGGGAATTTGGGCAACCCTTGAAGATCAGCAGCCCGGATGGAAAAGAGATCATTTTTGAAGTTTTAGAAGGGCCTGATGGCCAGGTTGCCCGAAACCTCTCCGGAGAGGAAGCCGGGGGACTGAAAAGAATACTTTTTGACATAACAAAATCCATGGTATACGATGGTTTATTATTAAGGGAGGATACCCATGAAACTTGAGGACATCAATCAAACAACTAACACCCTGCCCCATATCAATCAGGCGGACAAACCGAATCTTCCTGAGAAAAAACAAACCGCTGCGGAAGCCGGCAAGCAAATCTCGGCCACCGATAAAGTTGAACTTTCAGCCCAATCAAAGGATCTTAAAAAAATCCGAGATGTCCTGGCCATGACCCCGGACGTGAGAACCGATCGGGTAGCCGCCCTGAAAAAGGCCATCGAAGATGGTCAGTATAAAATCCAGGCAGAGGCTGTTGCGGACAAGATGCTCAAAGAGCAACTCTTTGACTGAATCAGCAGTTAAAATAGTTCCTGAGAAAAAAAGCCGGGCGATGCCCGGCTTTTTTTAATTTTATCTATGGAGCTTCTTGCAAAAGTCACTTACTCCGTCATTCCGGCGAAAGCCGTCCGCCTCAGGCGGACAGAATTTCTTGAAAATCCTGGATTCCGGGTCGCGCTTCGCCCTGTACACCATGCGGTGCAGGGCTTCGCTTGCCCGGAATGACGATTTCCTCTACTTTTCAAGAGTTTTGCAAGCCCTCAACGCTCACTTAAATTGACCCACTTATGCTCAATAGAATTGACCCACCCTAAAAGTGTATTATTGCGCGCGCAATATGAGAATATTTTCACTCAACTATCTGATTTTTAAGCATTGTGGCTATACCTATGCTTATATAACCTGAAGTACTCCTGCCTGGGTTATTTTTCCTTAGCATAAGTGGGTCAATTCCTATGAGTGTCAAAGGAGCCTCTATGTTTATCTGTATCTGTGGTTATCTGTGTCCTAAATTGCCTTTTTTAAGATATTTCTTTATATCTCTGTGATCTCTGTGCCCTCTGTGGCTAATTTAAAAAAACTGGTTTACCGCAGGTAGTCTTGCAGGCTTAACTCCGAAATTTTGGCTGAAGCGGCCAGAGCCACTTCATAAGCTGTTTGCCTTTCCTTCAATTCGAGAATGGCCCTGGCATAGTCGATGTTCTCCGTATCCGCCAGCCGGTCTTGAATATTTTTATTTAAAGTGGCCAGAACTTCCTGTTTCCCCATCAGACGATTCTGCCGGATGCCGACATCGGCTAAACGGATATTAAGGCTGTCCTCCACCTGTTGAAGAATACCTGCCTGTTGTCTGATCAAATTCACATCATTATTCTCAATAGCCGCCTTCAAAGTCCCCAGGGCGTCAAATAAACCTGTATCCACAAAGACCGCCTGGCCATTTTTCCCCACGGAAACCTTTTCGTCCTTGCCAATCCGAATCTCAAAATCATTGGCATCCCCACGATACTCAGCGGTTTCAATCCCCCCTACAGTTGTTCTGGAAAACGGGGCTGTGCGCGTTCGATAGCCGGCAAAAATGTATTTCCCGGCCAATTGGGTATTTCCCAGGCTAATGGCCTGATCCAGCAGGTGGCCGACCTCCGCTGCCAAAATGGCCCTGGTTTCTTCCATCTGGGTTCCATTGCTCATTTGCAGGGCGATCTTCTGAGCCCGATCGGCTAATCCGGAGGTTTGGTTGATGGCTGTTTCGCTTAAATTCAACCACAACTTTCCGATCTCCATATTGCGTTGATATTGCTCGATATGGGAGAGAGTGGTCCTGAGTCCCAGGGCGCTGACCATGGAGACGGGGGCATCGGAAGGCCGGCTAAAATTTTTTCCGGAAGCCACTTTTTCGTTAACCTTTTTTAATGCACTCGATAGGTTTAAGATTCTTTGCTGTATGCCCTGATAGAGGGATTTGGTGGCAACCCTCATGATTAACTCCTCTCAAACGCGCAACAGAGATTGCAACAACTCGTCGACGATGGCGATTATTTTGGCTGCGGCCTCATAAGCCCGCTGAATCTTCAGCAATTCCGTCATCTCCTCATCGAGGTTCACCCCGGAAATAGAGCTGCGCGCCTCTTCAAGGTGAAAAAGCATGGTTTGGGTAAAGTCCCTGCTCTGGTTGACTCCTGCGGTTAGGATGCCCATGTCGCCGGCAAGCGTCCGATAATAATCATCCATGTTTGCGTTTTGCAGGTTGCTCACCCTATTTGCTCCGCGATTTTCGTAGGTCCATTTGCGGATCTGGCTGGTATCATCCGTCTGGATATTCAAGATGCGCAAAGCATTCTCATTGTCGCCGGGTGCGCCGGATATTCCGCCGGCGGCGATATTGGCCGGCTTCCCCCTTATATCAGAGCTTAATCTTATAAACCCGGCCGCTCCGGTAAAGTTACCGGAATTGGGGAGAGCCGGAAGAGTCACAAAATCTTCAAAAAAATACAGGCCGGTTTCTCCGGAAAGGGCATACCCGCCCAGGTGCTGAGCATTCACCTGCTGGATTAATGTCCCGGCTAATTCATCCAGGTTGGCCAGATACTGCGGAGCGATTTCATCCCGGATATCCAGCCAGGCCCCGATCTTCCCGCCCGCCAGCCTCTGGCTGATATCGGCCCCGCCCTGACCCGAGATAATGCGGTTTCCGTCCTGAATCAATTTCCGGGATTGATTACCTTCCACCAGAGGGGTGCCGTCAGAGGTCATGACCGTTAGCGAGCCATTTTCATTCTCATAGTACATGGTCCCGACCAACCCGGATAATTTTTCCAGGAGGACATTCCTCTGGTCGCGCAGATCATTCGCCAAGGTTCCATTGCTTTCCGCCGCGGTAATTTTCTCGTTTAAGAAGGCAATCCGCTCAGTTGTTTGGTTCAATTCCGCGATAGCCCCGCCCAGATAGGTGTTCATGCTCCGGATGACCTGGTGGAGCTGATCGCTCATGGAGTTAAAATGTTTCCAGAGGATATCTCCTTTTCCCAGCAAGGCTGTCCGTTCCGGGATTCCTTCGGGGTTGCTGGCCAGCTCCTGCCAGGCGCTCCAGAATTCGTTCAGGGCCTGACTCAAGCCCTGGCCGCTGGTTTCGTTGAAAATGTTTTCCAGATAAGACAAAACAGAAGCCTTGGCTTCATTCTCCGCCAGCACTGACGTATTCTGGTGAATGGTTCGCGTGATACTCTGGTCAAAAGCCTGAACCACGGAAGCAATCTGCACCCCCATCCCTAATTTAGTGGCGCTCGGAAGAAAGGAAGCCTGGTTTTCCAGAAGAGCCGTTTGCCGGGTATATCCAGGGGTATTGACATTGGCGATATTATTGCTGGCGACCTCCATGGCCACTTGCTGAACCCGCAGGGCGCTTTTGGCGATATTTAAAACTGCGCTGATTCCTTGCATCTTTATACTTTCCAGTTCAGCGCATACGGCTGGTTGGTTAATGGTTTTTTGTGTCCATTCGGAATATAAACCGGGGAATCATCGAGAGGGAAGATGAGCAATGAAACCAGGTCCTTCCAATAATTCAGGGATTCCTGGATGAACGATTTATTCCATTCGTTGATCTGTCTCACCCGCTCTTTGAGACTGCCCAGTATTCTTTGATAGGCCTTCAATTTCCTGTAGTCCGCGGGCGGGAGGACCGACATCAAGCCCGATATGCTTTTTTCCACCTCATCTTTCCCCAGGAAATTAAGAATCTCCTCGATCGCCCGGCCAGTCGAAGCGTTGACCTTCTGTATTTCCGTCGTATGAATCTCGATGGAATGGGCCGATCTTATAAGAGACTCATGGGACCCCTGCTTCAGATATTCGGACTCCTTTTTCATTTCTTCGATCAGCCCCTGATAATGGAAGATCGCTTTCTCCATTCCCTGGTACAAAGATTGAAGGTGACTCTGCAAGTCGTTCATCAACTATTCCTCCCGCGTTTCTGCTAGGTTTCCCTCTTTGGAAGGGATCATCTTTTTTTCGGACGGAAGAAGGGAAGCCCTCTCTTCCTGCCGGATCATCTGCTTGTAAATCATCGTCCCCAGGCCCATTCCCCCGCGTTTGGCCAGGGCTTTACCAAGCTCCTGATCTATAAGCGTTTGGTAGATCTCTTTTCCTGGTCCGTTCCCCGGGAATCCTGTCGGGGATACTGCCTGGCGCATTAATTTCAGAATCTGGGAGATAAACAATGATTCAAAATCGGCACAGGCTTTTTCCATTTTTTCTCGGTCCAGCTTCCTCGCTCCCGGCTTGCCTGTTGCAGATAAAGAATCCAGATTTTTATTCACTCCGTTTGCGGATATTTTTTCCATTTTTTTAAGCCCTTAATAAATTTCCAAATCAGCCTGCAAAGCCCCGGCTGCCTTAATGCTCTGGAGAATGGACATTAAATCGCGCGGAGTGGCCCCTATGGCATTTAAAGCCCGGACAACCTCTCCCAGATTTACACCGCCGGAAACCACCAATAAAGCTCCCCCTTCTTCCTTTACGGACACGCTTGAATCCGGAGTTATTACGGTCGATCCTCCCGGAGCCACGATGGCCCCGGTGCCCGTCCTGGGAGGAAGGATAACAGGCGGCGTTCCCTCCGGCGGAGCCGGGGCAAACGGAAGCGGCTGCGATACATTCAGTTTCTCTTTGATCTGAATACTCAGGTTTCCGTGGGCCACGGCCACAGTGGAAATCCGTACATTTTCCCCTATCACCACCGTGCCGGTCTTCTCATTCAAAATAACCTTGGCCACTGTATCCGGCACAACTTCCATTCTTTCCAGAGAGGCCATCCATTCAGCCACGCTGTTCTGGAATGATTCCGGAACTTTGATCTTTATGGTCCCGGAATCCAGGCATTTAGCATGCGCTCCTCCCGTAGAAGTATTAATGACTTCCTTTACTTTTTCAGCGGTCGTGAAATCCGGGTTGAATAAGGTAAGAATCAGCTCTTTTTTCCCATCCAGGAGAAGCGGCACTTCCTTTTCGACGATCGCCCCCTTGGTGATGATCCCCACGGTAGGATGATTTTTTTGCACCCCGCTCCCGGACGCCCCGGAAGCCGCAAACCCCCCTGTGACGATGGGGCCCTGGGCCAGGCCATAGACCTGCTGATCCACCCCCTTGAGGGGAGTCAATAGCAATGTCCCTCCCCCGAGATTGGTGGCGTCGCCGATGGAAGAAATATGCACGTCAATCCTGTTCCCGGCTCTGGCAAAAGGAGGCAGCGCGGCCGTGACCATGACAGCAGCCACGTTTTTCAGCTTGATCTGGCTAATCCGCTCACTGCCGACATGGACACCCATTCTTTCCAGCATATTGGCAATGGAACGGATGGTAAACTCGGTGTTGGAACCGTCGCCGGTGCCGTTCAGCCCCACCACCAGGCCATATCCCAGAAGCTGATTGCTCCGCACACCTTGAAAAGCAGCGATATCCTTCAGCCTTGCTCCCCAGGCAGTTGCCGAAAAGACCATGAGAAATATTCCCAAAGAAACGCTGAGGCAAGCACAAACCTTCTTCACGGTTTCACCCCTCTAAAAAGTCGTTAAGACATGCAGGGCCGGTTTAAAATGGCCATACGTAATCCAGTATCCTGGCCAGCCAGCCCGCTCTTTGCTTATCGCTAACAATCCCCTGGCCGCTTAACTCAATTGTGGCATCGGCGATATAAGTGGAGAGAACGATATTATTTGAACTGATATCTTCCGGGCGAATTACCCCCTGGATGTTAATCACCTGATTCTCGTTGTTCACCCGCACCTGCCTGGAGCCCTGGAGAGCCAAATTCCCATTGGGAAAGACATGGACGACCTGGACTGTGATATAGGCATTGAGCCGGGAGCTGCGGGTGGTCTCGCCCTTGCCGTCGAAGTTATTCCCCATGCCCGCCTTTTGGTTTGCGCCCACCCAGTCACCTGTAAGTTTCTCCAGGACTCCGCTCCAGCTTGCTTCCACTTCTGATTTCCTTGATGCTTTGGTTGTGGCATTTTTCGAGGCGCTCGCTGATTCCACTATATTGATGGTGACGATATCGCCTATGCGGCGGGCTTTTATGTCCTCATAGAAGTTAGCCGAGGTCCTTGAAGACCAGAGGGATCCTTCCGCCGGAGGCGGCTCCGGAATCCTTATTTTTTCATAAGGAAGAGCGGTTTTTTCCACTGTCTTGGGGGGAGGGGTAGCGCATCCGGCTGCCAACAACCAGGAAAAACTGCCCGCCAAGACCACTGTAACCAAAATCTTTTTTCTGCTCATGGCCCTCATCCCTTCATTAAAAATCGACCTGAACGGTGCTGGCATCCAGAACTCTTCCGGAAACTTCTTTTTTACTGGATACGTTGATCAATCTCACGCGGTCCCCTCTTTTTCCGTTTTCTTTTACTTCCCCCAGCGCGGTGATTTTCATCCGCTCATTTTCAAATAAAAGCAGCACCCGGTCGCCCTTTTTAACCAAAGGAGGGGTTTCGATCATGCCTTTGCGTAAAACTTCCTGGGCGTTGACTGTTAAAGTTGTCCGTTTTCCCAAAACATCACCCACATCCGTTACGACATCGGAAGGAAGGAGAGCAATATTCTTGCTGACAATCTGGACATCTTTTACTTCAAGTTCCTGGTGTCTGTTCAGATAGTGTCTCGCGGAAACTACCTCGGCGTAAATTTCCAGGCGGGCATGGATACGCATTCTTTTAATCTCCAGCCCATCGACCAGTAAGACCATTGTGGCGGAGATATCGCCACTCCGGGGTACCTGTTCAGCCCCCCTTAACTCAAAGCTAAGGATACCCGGGGAAACGATGACCCTTTCGTATCCCCGGACATCCATCACTTTCACGGTTCTATTCCGGTTGCCGGCCATTTTTTGGAAATGACCCTCCAGCATCCGGACGATTTCGGGAAGCTCGACTGCCCGCCCTTCCCGAACCACCTCGATCTGCTCCGGTATTTGCAGGCGGGCAACAAGGGAAGGCAGGTTGATGGGCTTGATCTTCCGGGCGATCTCTTCCCTAAGAAGAATCAGGGCCTCTCCGGGAAAAGGAGATTCTTTTATCTTTAATTGGGCAATCCTGTCCACCCAAACTCTGGGCGATCCTTTAATGGTGGCAATATCTTCTAAATAAATGAAATCCTTATTCACCGAAGCCTGGTTTTTAAAGTTAACCGTAACCATCACGCTCTGCCGGGAAGCGCTCTCGGTCGCCTGGGGGCATAGCAGAAAAAATCCCATGATCAAAAACCATCCTATGAGGGAAAGCCGATTCAGCATGTTCACACCTACCTTCTTAGGCTCGTAGCCATATGCAGCATGTCATCTCCGGCCTGGATGACCTTGGATCCGATCTCATAGGCTCTCTGGGCCATGATCATATTGATCATCTCTTCCACCACATCGACGTTGGACATTTCCAGAAACCCCTGCAGGATGGTGCCAAACTCATCCGCGCCTGGATTCCCCTGAACCGCGTCCCCGGAGGCGTCGCTTTGCACAAACAAATTATGCCCGATGGATCTCAGCCCCGCCGGGTTGGCAAAATTGAATAGTTGGATCTGAGTGCTGCCCAATTCTCTCCCGTCTGAACCGGAAGCAACCATCCTCCCGCCGGGCTCAATGGTAATGGTGGCCGTCCTGGCCGGGATGGCGAATTCCGGCTGAAGGCGATTTCCGTTGCTGTCGCAGACGTATCCATCCTTATCCATTTTAAAAGCTCCGGAACGGCTGAACACCTCTTTGCCGCTACTCATCAGTTTAAAAAAACCTTTCCCTTCAATGGCCATGTCTAATTGATTTTTGGTCTGGGTGTAGTCCCCCTGCATAAAAACTTTCTCAACGGCCACCACCTTAGCTCCCATGCCCACCTGGATTCCCGCGGCTAACTGGCCGCCGGAGGCCGTGGCCGAGCCAGGCGTGCGCAGATTCTGGTACATCAAATCCTGAAAATTCACCCGGCTTTTCTTAAATCCGTTGGTATTGACGTTGGCCAAATTGTTGGCAACGGCGTCGAGATTAGTTTGCTGGCAGGACATGCCAGTCGCTGCTGTCCAGAGTCCGCGAATCATGATCTTCCTCCTTCTGATTCTTCATTCATTAAACTTTTCCCAGCTCATTGACTGCCTTGCCATCCAGTTCGTCTTTGGCCTTAATCACCCGCGAACTGGCGTCGAAGCTGCGCAGGGAGTCAATCAGCATAATCATCTCTTCCATGGGATTTACATTGGATAGTTCCAGGGCGCCCTGGAGGATTTTGCTTTTATCGTCTTTCCTCTCATCCAGAGGCGCGCTTGATGCAAACAGGTTATTCCCTTCCTTTTTGAGCAAACGCGTGTCCGGGAACGTGGCCAGCATGATCTTATCCACTTCATGGCCATCCGCCCTAATTGCGCCACCGGGCTCCACGACGATTTTATTCCCGTTCAGGATTATTTCGCCGCGCCGGCCCATTACCGGGAAGCCGTCTGCCTGAATCAACACTTTTTCCCGATTCAAGCGCAAATTGCCGTTACGGGTGTAGCGGATGCCCGCCGGGGTTTTCACCTGGAAAAATCCTTCTCCGTCGATGGCCAGGTCCAGGTCATTCCCTGTTCGCTGCAAATCCCCCTGGCGGAAAACAGTCGTAGAGGCCTCAATTTCAGCAGTCTTATACCGCTCCCCGGACCGGGATAGGATTTCTTGGAATACAGGGACATCTTTTTTAAAGCCAGCCGTTTGGATATTGCTCAAATTGTTGGCCAGAACGTAGAATCTTTTTTCCTGCCGAAAGAACCCTGTGGAACCAACTGTTTGCAGATTTTGCACTTTTCTAACTCCTTATTGATTTGGCTTTGAAGAAAAGCAAGGAATGTGCCACGTAAACTTAGATTTTTAGATGCGCTTCGACCAGAACGAAAATGTCCTTGCCTGTTTATGGGAGAATAAATAAATCATTAAAATCAGGCGATGGAAATAATTTCCCTTGCTGCTAAAATATTCTTCATTGACCTGGCCGTGAATCCCGCTAAAAGCGTAAGGAAAAAGGTGCCCGAAGGAAATGCCCGCCGGGAAATTATTGCCTACCCCTTCCCTTTCTTATAACTTTGATGCTGATGGTTTATGGAGTAAATATGGGCTAAGATTTCGGCCACAACCAAATAAATCGAAGGGGGGATTTCTTGGTAGAAATCGAGCTGGGCCAGGATCTGCACCAGAGCCGGATCATCCTGAATGGGGATGCCGTGCTTTTTACCCAGTTCAATGATTTTCTCGGCTAATATCCCGGATCCTTTGGCCGTGACGCGGGGAGCTTTATCTTTTTCCGGAATATAACGCAGGGCCACTGCCTTTTTTCTGCTCATTTTTCCTCTTTAAATTTTCCGGTTCTCAGACCTTTATGTTCAACAGAGATTCCGGGGTCTGCTCAATTTCATTGACTAACGTCGGGTTGAGCGATTCCCAAGACTTCAGGGAAACATCAAGATGGGAGTGAAACCCGAGCTGGTTCAACCTTAAGGTGAGCCCCGGAAGAGAATGACGAATCAATTCGGCGGCCGCATGATCCGCAGTCATAAAGAGACAAAATAGTTCCTTTTCTTTTACTTTGACTTCAATCCTCATCTTGCCCAACTCAGGCAATTGCAGCAGGAAGAGGAGGGAAAGTTCCTCTGATTCAGGAAAGTTTGGGTCCACCTGGGAGAAGGAAAAGTTAAATTCCGCAAACTGCATCTCACTCCCAAACCAGAGCGGCAGGAAAAGGGAAAAGTTCTTCTGGAGGCTTGCCGGCCGCAGATTAAGGATTTGGTACAGCTCCATCTTGTTGATGAAGCGGTCGAGTCCCTGGGCCCATTCCTCTATTTCCCCGGGATTTTCAGCCTGATGGCTCCCTGGCCTTGATTCGCTTTGTAGCTCAGCCCGAATTTTCATGGCCAGTCCCTTGAGGTCGCCCTGGATGATTTGCGAAAACATATTTTCTTTCCCGCCCTCGATTAAATGTTTGATTCTGTTTTCCAGGAAGAGACCGGACTTAAGCAAGAGCTCCGGGAGAGGATTTTTTCCCTCAAGAAATGGGCCTGAAAAAGAAAAACAGTTCAGGAGGGTCAAAAATTTGGCAAGCGGCTCCTGCAGGCGGGGGATAATTGTCTCCCTGCCAGTTTTCAATAAACCAGATAAATTTTTGCCTAATTCACCCAATGGAACATCGGAGGATAGATATTTTTTAAGGAGATAAAGAAAGGTTTGCTCTTCACGATTCCCAGCGGATAGGAGCTTCAAAAGCACCTTGGGCTGGATTTCCACCACTTGAAAACTAAGCTCCCGCTTAGTCGGCAAAGGAGCGCTGCTCTCCACCAGAATTTCTTGGTTTTTAAATTGCGCCAAAAACTGGTTGGGGCCAATCCGGCCGGTGATCTTGCCCTGGAGAATCTCCCCCGCGCGGAAAAGCGGCGGTTTTTCTAAAGGGCGGGATTCTTGCCCAAGGGATTGAGGTTGTATGATTATTTCACTCAAATGGAATAATAACTCATTGCAAAATGTTCAATGAAAAATTAGCAATAATAAGTTTTCCTAACTAATTCTATTTTCATTGCTAATTTTCCATTGATCATTGACCATTGATAACTTTGCAACGACAGCCGGTTGTTAATATGGATTAGCGCCCAAAAGGAAGAGGCTTGGGCATCCTTCGCTTCGCCCGGAAATCTTCTCTCAATTCATGGCGATTTTTCTTAAATCAATGATTAATTGGACTTCTTCCTTGGCCAGACCAAGTCGTCTGGCAATATCCGCAACCCCGCACCCGGCCTGGGCCATCTGCAGTATGGGATCATTGCGCTCTTGGCCATCGGGATTAGGAATCGGGGAGGAATCCCTCTCCTCCGGCTTTAGCAGTAACATTTCCAATCTCTTAATTTTCTCATCCAAAGTTTCCATGAGGCGTTTGGCAATTTCCCTTTTCTCTTCCAGGTTTCTGGAGAGGGTAAGGGTGATCGATTCTGATTCCTTGAGCAACTCGTTCACCCGCTCCAAATCAGGAGGAGAACTCTTGGAGGCATAGGAAAGCGGTCTAACCCGCTTGGCATAAACTGCGTTCAGGGCCCTTTTCATGTATAGAATGGCTATCAGGAAAGATATGAGAATACTCCCTTCCACCACAATCAGCCCTATCTCCATATTCGTAAGATTCATTTTCTTCTCCCTAACCCGGCATAGCCGGATTTCGTGCTTTGGGTTGCACATCGAGTCTTATTTAGAAATTAGTAACAGTTTAGCGATTTGAAAAAATGGTATTAAAGCCTTTGTTGAGGGCCGGGGGTTAGAGCGGAACGCGCCGGAAGCATCGGTTGGGTTTCTGCTTGGCCACGAGGACAGAAGATCTTTTTCTCCGGATGAGGCGGGGGTTCTTGCCCGCCCCATATGCGGAGAAATAAGCGCCTTATGATTCCAAGCGTTCCGCTCTGGCCCCCGGACCCTGGAATCCCTTGGCTTTAACAACACACCTTTTTTCAAAGAGCTAAAGTGTTACAGAAATTATTTGTCGCCATTTTGGCCGGAATTTCACTGGTATGGGATTAAACAATGATGTCCAGGAGCTTCCCTGAAGGGGGATTTTCGCTTTTCTCTTCCCCCGCATCGCCATCCTTTTCCTTTTCCCTTGGGGATGCCAACGGCGGATCCTTCTTTTTCTCCCTTTTTCTGCGGGGGAATCCTTTGCCGATGGGCACGTCTTTAGGATCCCGGGTTTTTCCCGAAGGAGTCATCTGGCTTAATTGGCCAAAAACGGAATAGTCGTCACCCATATATTTCTCGCCATGGGCTTATTATTTGTTTTGCCCTTCGTTGCCTGAAAAACATTTGCGGCAAAGTCCCCGGGGCCATTATTTGGCCTCGAAAATCTTATTGATCTTCTCCATCAGGGTTTCCGCGGTAAAAGGTTTGACGATATAATTACTGACCCTGTTTTTCACCGCTTCTATTACATTTTCTTTTTGCCCCTCGGCTGTTACCATCAAGAAGGGTAAATTTTTCCACTCCTCGCTGGCTCGAACCGCTTTTAAAAGCTCAATCCCGGACATCTGGGGCATATTCCAATCGGAGACAATGAAATTGATTTTTTCGCTCTTCAGAATATTCAAGGCAGTCGTTCCATCATCGGCTTCGAAAATATTTTCATAACCCAATTGCCGCAGAATATTTTTAACGATGCGCCTCATGGTTGAAAAATCATCTACAATTAATATTTTCATCTTCAAGTCTGGCATATTTCCTCTCCTTTAATCCTGATCCTTAAAATCACTTTTCGCCTTGCAAATAAGACCGTATTTTCGATCTTAGTTTTAAAATCGCCTTGGTATGAAGCTGACATATGCGGGATTCGGTATAACCCAACACCTCTCCGATTTCCTTTAAAGTCAATTCATCATAATAATAGAGCGAAATAACCGTCTTCTCCTTGTAAGGAAGCTCCTCAATGGCCCGAACCAACACCTCCTTTAACTCCACCAGGCTGAGAAGGTGTAAGGGGTGATTTCCCTTATCATCCAATATCCGGTCCATTAAATTCCCTTGGTGGAGGTGGGGAATTTTCTCCCCCAGGTTATCGATATCCAGCAAAAAGACCCCGCGGATCTCGTTTAGCCTGCCGTAATAATCATCCAGGGAAAGGCCCATTTCCTGGGCCATCTCTTCACCTTCCACGGCCCGCCCTTTTTTCTTCTCTAAGGCCTGACACGTTTTCTCCATCTGGGTGGCCTTTTGCCTAACAGACCGGGAAACCCAATCCAGAGACCTTAATTCATCCAGCATCGCTCCCTTAATCCGAAATTCGGCATAGGTCTTAAACTGCACCTTTTTCTCAGTATCAAATTTATTCAGGGCATCCATCAACCCGATCACCCCGGCCCCGATCAAATCCTCGACAGAAATATGCGGGGGAAGGCGCATGGCCAGGCGGTGGGCTATGAACTTGATTAGCGGGGTATATTTCAGGATCATCTCATCACGGCTGGACGCCGGCTGGCCCGGGGACGCCGGAGCAGGCAATTCCGTATAATAGGCTTTATGCTGCAAAGCTTTTGATTTCAATTGACCCCCTCAACTTTCTCTAATGGCTGATGGTCAGGAAGCAAATGCTTCCAGGAGAATGGGGCAATGCCGCCGGATCCATTGGCCGGCGCCTTTTCAAGCAGGGTTCTGGCTAATTCCATAAAACTGCGGCTGGAAATAGCCTGGGGATAAAGCTCCAAGACCGCTCGTTGTTGTTTCACGGCCTTGGGCAGGCTTTCATCGAAAGGGATAAAACCTAAATAATCCAGAGATAAGCTGCCCAGGAAGCGGTCAACCGCCATGCTTATTTTCTTATAGACTTCTTTGGCCTCCTGGCCATTGCGGACAGAATTGATCAGGATGGTGAACTTCTTTTTCTTGTGTTTTGTCGACAAAACTTTTATCAAAGCGTAGGCATCGGTAATCGAAGGGGGTTCCGGCGTGGCGATTACAATAGATTCTTCAGCAGTCAGGTTGAAATAGAGGACATTGGCCGAAATCCCCGCTGCCGTATCAATCAATAATATATCCACGGTTTCAGCAAGCAGATCCAGTTCATTCAAAAGGAAAATCTTCTGGCTTTCATTCAGATCGACCAATTCCAGAACGCCGGAGCTGGCCGGTATGATGGACATCCCTCCCGGGCCTTTGATCAAGATGTCCGAGACGCTTTTCTCTCTTAGCAGAAGATGTTCGATGGTATATCGCGGGACCAACCCCAGGAGGATATTGATATTGGCCAGTCCCAAATCGGCATCCAGGACCAAAACCCTCTTCTGCAACCGGGTAAAAGCGAGGGCCAGATTGGCCACAACATTCGTTTTTCCCACGCCTCCCTTTCCGCTGCTAACCGAGATTACCCTCGGCCCTTTGGGATAAATAGATTCTCCTTTCTTATCTGAAAAAACTGGGCAAGAATTTTTCTCGTCTTTGCTTTTCTCCATGAGCGTTCTTAATCCTTCGGCCTGATCCATAGCAAATGACCTCATCCATTCTACTGTATTGTTTTCAAAATTAGATTGGCCACTCTTCCCTTGGTAGCCAGTTCAATATCCTCAGGAACCTTCTGTCCGTTCGTTAAATACGAAAGGGGTCTTTTATAACGTAATAATTGGTTGAAAAGAGAGGAATATTCCTCGGTTTCATCGATCTTGGTAAAAATATAACTGCGAATCGGTAGAAGGCTAAACTGCTCCGCATTCCGGGCTAAATCGATATCTTTGGTGGTAGCGCTGAGCACCAGATGAACCTCTACCCGCGGGTCCACGCTCAGAAAGTTTCTCAATTCTTCCAGCTTATCTGTATGGTATGGGTTTCTCCCGGCCGTATCAATCAACAGAAGATCCTGCTGGCTGTTATTTTCAATCATTTGCTTCAGGGCCTCCTGATCAGGAGCAATTTCCAGGGGAAGCCGCAATATCCGGGCGTAGGTTTTCAATTGCTCAATCGCCCCAATTCGGTAAGTGTCAATCGTGATCAAGGTAATTTTTTTGTTAAACCGCAAGCTGAAATGCGCCGCCAGTTTGGCCAAAGTGGTGGTCTTGCCCACCCCTGTAGGTCCAACAAAAGCCCATATCTTACTTCCGTTCAGTTCCGGCCCGGTTACATCCACCGCCTCCATCAGCTTCCACCTAAGAAAACCGCAGAAAGTTTCCGGGTTACTCCACCCCCCCGATTCCTTTTGATAAGCCCTGATCTCTTGCAGCATTCCTTGAACAAACTCCGGATACAAGCCGGCCGAAAGGAATCTCCGGATCATAGGATCCTTTGCCGTTCTTCCCCGGTCTTTTTCCAGATGAGGCCAGGGGTGCGGCGCCAGAGGGGCCTTCGCCGGGAATTCCGGAGGCGGATGAGCCTTAAGATCGATGGCGGCAACCACCTCAATAAAATGCTCTTTGGCCCGCTTAAACTGATCGGATGGTTTGTGAACCGTCTTGGTAGAGAGGATGATGGCCTCAGGGCCTAAAACCTCTTTTACCTGCCGTAAGGCGTCCTGAACATCTTTGCCCTGAAAACTTTTAATCTGCATGGCTCAAACTCACCGTCCCTAAGGATTGTATCTTGACTTGTGAGGTTAATTCGCTATGAGACAAAACCACAACTTGAGGGAGAAAGCGCTCTAACAGTTTTTTCAGATGCCGGCGGATCATGGGAGAGCAGAGAATGACCGGCTGATAATTCAGGTGGGCCATCCGCTCCAGAGTATGGTTAATGCTCATCAATATTTTTTGGGCTAAATTGGGTTCCAGAGAAAGGTAAGACCCCTGATCTCCTCTTTGGATCTTATCCCTTAATAAATCTTCCACCTTCTGATCGACGGCAATAATTGGCAAAACCCCCTCTCCTGTCTCATATGGTTTGATGATGGACCGGCCCACCTTTTGCCGGACATATTCAGTAAGGATATCTGGATCCTTTGTTATCGGAGCATAGTCCGCCAATGTTTCCACGATGGTCAATAAATCCCGAATCGGAACCCGTTCGCGCAGAAGGTTTTGCAAAACTTTCTGAATTCCCCCTAAGGAGAGAAGGTTGGGCGTCAACTCTTCCACGGCTTTGGGATAATTTTGGGCTAACCGGTCCAATAGCTTGTGCACATCCTGCCGGCCTAACAACTCGTCCGCATGCGACCGGATGACCTCGGTCAGATGAGTGGCTATGATAGTGGCAATATCCACGACTGTGTACCCGGCAAATTGCGCCTCCTCTTTCCTCTTCTCAGGAATCCACAGGGCCGGAAGCTGAAAGACAGGCTCCTTAGTGGGGATTCCCTCGATCGTTCTCTTTACCTCACCCGGATTCAAAGCCATGGCATAATTAAGCATGGCCTCTCCTCTGGCCACTTCATTCCCTTTAATGAGGAACCTATATCCCCCCGGGTTTAGCTGGAGATTATCCCGAATCCGCAAAGGAGGAACGACGATCCCCCAATCCGTGGCCATCTGCCGGCGAATCGCCCGAATCCGATTTAGTAGTTCGCCATTCTGTTCTTCATCCACGATGGAGATTAAGCCATACCCTACTTCCAGCTCCAACCGGTCCAGACTCAACAAGGATTCCACGTTTTCCGGGGCCGGCGGGGCAGCCGCCTTCTGCGCCTCTGCCATCTCTTTCTTTTCCACCCTCTTCTGCTCCTGAAAGGCCAAATAGGCCAATAGGCCGACGACTAAGGATAAAGTGATAAAAGGTAAATGAGGCAGGCCGGGGATAAGGCCCATGATCAATAGGATCCCGGCTGAGATGGCCATGGCCTGGGGGTGCAATTTAAATTGCCGGCTAAGTTCCTTGCCCATGCTTTGTTCGGTAGCGGCCCGGCTAACGATGAGGCCGGCAGCCGTGGAGATAATCAGGGCCGGAATCTGGGTAACAAGCGCGTCTCCTATGGTCAAGGTAGTGTAAGTCTGGGCGGCCGTGAGCAGGGGTAAATTCTGCTGCAGGACTCCGATGATAAACCCCCCCCCAATATTGACCATGATGATTAAAATCCCGGCAATTGCCTCTCCCCTGACGAATTTACTTGCTCCGTCCATAGCCCCGTAAAATTCCGCTTCCCGGGCAATTTGCGCCCTTCTTCTCCTGGCTTCCTGGTCATCAATGACGCCCGCGTTCAAATCAGCATCGATGCTCATCTGCTTTCCCGGCAGGGCATCCAGAGTGAAACGGGCGGCTACTTCGGCAATCCGCCCGCTGCCTTTGGTAATGACCACAAAGTTAATAATGACCAGGATGGCGAAGATAATGAACCCAACGAAATAATTACCGCCGATTACAAAGTTGCCGAATGATTTTATGACTGCGCCGGCAGCCGAAGTTCCTTCGTGCCCATTAAGGAGGATGAGCCGGGTTGAGGCAATGTTCAAAGACAAGCGGAAAAGGGTGGTCATTAAAAGTATCGAGGGGAATGCGGAAAAATCCAGAGGCTTGATAATATACATGGCCGTTAAGATAACGACCAGGGAAAGCGTGATGCTTAACGAAAGAAGGATATCCAACAACAGGGTGGGGATAGGAATGATCATTACCAGGAGGGTGCCAATGACCCCTACGGCCACCAATATGTCGCTCCGTTCGATCCGCCCCTTTTTTTGGGTGAAAAATGTATGTTGCAGGGTCTTTTCAGTCATAACAATTAATCCCTATCAGAAAGTTTTGTTTTTCATCCGGTACACGTAGGCCAATATATCGGCAACGGCCTGATAAAGAGCCGAAGGGATGGTCTGCCCTATTTCGACGGTTTTAAAAAGAACCTGGGCCAGGGGTTTGTTCTCCACCAGAGGAATCTGGTGAGTCCGCCCTATTTCCTTAATTTTTTCGGCAATCAGCCCCGCTCCCTTGGCCACGACTTTGGGAGCATTCATCACCTCGCTTTTGTAATTCAGGGCCACGGCCAGATGGGTGGGGTTGGTGATGATTACATCGGCCCTGGGCAATTCGGCCATCATTCTTTTGCGGGCCAATTCGCGCTGGATACTGCGGATGCGGGCTTTAATCAGGGGATCGCCCTCGCTCTGTTTCAGCTCTTCCTTGACTTCCCGTTTGGCCATGCGCAGGCTTTTCTCATGGCTCCATCTCTGAAAGACGTAATCCAGGGCCGCCAATCCCGACATGACGAGTAAGGTTTTTAAAAACAGGCGGAAAACCACCACACCGATATATTGAAACTGGCTGCCGACCTCCTGATTAAGGAGGGTTAAAATACTGGGCATCTCCTCCCGAATGGTGGAGTAGGCCACCCAGCCGATTATCATAATTTTCAGTATAGATTTTATCAATTCAGCTGCTGCCTGCTTGGAAAATAAGCGGGATATCCCTTTAATAAAACTCAGCTTGGATAATTTAGGTTGAATCACTTCCAGGGAAAACAAATGGCCCACCTGCATATAATTGCTTAAAATCCCCGCCGCCATTAGGGCCAGGAAAATCGGGGACAAAACCTTAAAAAGGAACCAGGCGATTTCTCCGGTCAGAACTTGAATGTTTGCCGGATTAACGGTCAATGTCCCTGTTCTTTGCAAAAGCTGCACCATCAAGCCCGAGAGCTGTTGGTAAAAATAAGTACTCAATAAAAATAGTACTGATAAGCCCGTAAGTAAAATCATGACCGAGGGTATTTCCCGGCTTCGGGCTACCTGGCCTTTTTTCCTGGCCTCGGTCCGGCGCTTTTCTGTCGCCTTTTCTGTTCGCTCTCCAAAAGGTTCTTCAGCCATGCCTATCTCTGCATTAAGGGCAAGAGCTTGAAAACAAGCCCTTTCCCTGATTCTTCGAATAGGGCCCTGAAATAAGGCAATAAAAGGTCAAGGGATAATCCTAAAATAAGGAACCCCAGGCCGATGGTCAGCGGAAAGCTGATCATCAGGATATTGACCTGAGGAGCGGCCTTGGCCAGGATGCCCAGGGCCATCTGGGTAAAGATGAGGACGGCCAGCACCGGCACCGCTATTTTTACGCCGATAACAAACATATTTCCAGCAAGACTAACAAGATGATCATAAAGCGGAAAGCGCAGGTAAATTTCCCCCGGAGGAAGAAGATTAAAACTTTGCGCCAATGCCCGAAAAAACCAGTGATGTCCATCGATCGATAAAAAGATCAATATGCCAAGCAAATAATAGAACTGCGAGAGCAACGGTTCATTGATTCCCGATTGAGGGTTGATGATATTGGCCATTCCCAAACCCATTTGAAACCCGGCAAGCAATCCTCCCATCTGGAGGCCGGAAAAGATAAGTTTGACCGAGAGGCCAAGAATGAAGCCGATGAGGAGTTCGCCGATCATCAAAAAAACAAATTGATAAGGCTCCGATGGCAAGTTTTGGGGATTGATCTTGACCAGCGGCAGAAGAATAAGGCTGACCGTCATGGTCAATCCTATTTTCAAAAGATTGGGAACGTTGCGTGAACCCAAAAAGGGCATTAAAAACAAGATAGACGAAACTCGCATCATAATTAAAATAAAGGATTGAAATTGTATTAATGACCAACCAACCAAACCTGCCGGCATTTATTCGTCCGTTTTATTAAATCTATTTAACATAATGGGGGAGGTTGATGAACAGCTGTTCGGTGTAAAAAATCATTTTCTGCATCATCCAGGGGGCTAAAAATAATAAACTTACCAGGACCGCGATAATTTTGGGAACGAAAACCAGAGTGGCTTCCTGAATTTGGGTAACCGCCTGAAAAAGACTGACAATCAGCCCCACCAGCAATCCTGTCCCGAGGATGGGTAAAGCCAGAAATAAAGTGATCTCAATGGCATCTTTGGCAATCTGACCGACCAGATCCGGGTTCATCTTCTCCTCTTTAATAAGACTCATCTCCAAATTAATTGATCAAATTTTTAATGAAGGCCGACCAAGGGCCCGGAAGGAAAGACAGATTGCGCCGCAAGCATCGGCGGGATATCCACTTTCCATAAACCCAGAGCTTCCCTTCCGCAAAGCGCAGCGGGGGCGGGGAAACAAAGCTTCGAAGAAATTGCAGCCCCCCCGCCACAGCTAAGGAGAGATATGTGCCTCATGATTGCAAGCAAGCTGACTTTCCTTCCGGGCCCCTGAAATCACGGCCATTTTAAAAATGTCAACTCTTTGGGCTTCAACTAATTTGGAGATGACCTTTTAATAAAAACTTTTAACCAGAGAACCAACCAGGAGGTTCCAGCCATCCACCAGAACGAACAATAATACTTTAAAGGGCAAGGAAATCATGATCGGAGGAAGCATCATCATGCCCATGGACAAAATGACGCTGGAAACCACCATATCAATGACCAAAAAGGGAATATAAAGGACGCAGCCGATCTGAAAGGCAGTTTTAAGCTCGCTGATCATGAAAGCCGGAATCAGAATTGTCGTGGGAATGTCGTCCGCGTTTTTCGGCTGGGGAATTTTGGCAATATTGACGAACAAAGCCAGGTCTTTTTCCCGGGTTTGCTTAAACATAAACTGGCGAATCGGTTTTAAGGCCTCTTCCATTGCTTGGGCCTGAGATATCTTCTTCTCTTTATAAGGCGTCAGGGCTTTTTCATCCACTGCTTGCCAGATCGGAGCCATAATAAAGACGGTTAAAAACAGGGATAACCCGATTAAAATTTGGTTGGGAGGCATCTGCTGCGTGCCCAGAGCGTGCCGCAGGAATGAAAACACCACAATCAAGCGGGTGAAAGATGTCATCATGATTATAATCGCAGGAGCAAGCGAAAGGACGGTCAAAAGGATCAAGATCTGAATGAGAACCGAGACTTCTCCCGGATCTTTGGCTTCCCCCACCCCGATCTTGACGGTCGGAATGGGCCAGGCCTGGGCTTGGGCCAAACCCGCGGATGGGATCATCAGTAAAAGGCCTGCCGCCATAACTCCCAGGATTAACCAGCGAACCCTATTTCCCATTCCCCATCCTCAGGCTGCCAATCCTAAAACTTTTCTGCCGGCCGGACCAGCCCTTCAACCAGGATGGCGATTCAGGCCCAACGGAAGTTTCCAGGAGGCTACTTTTTAAGGTTTCTTTATTTTCAATTTTGGTTAAAAACGTAATCTGCTGAGGAGAAATTCCCAAAGCCAGGACCTCTTCCCCAATTTCCACCAGAGAAACATATCTTTGGGGAGCGATGAGCTTGCTGGTTAAAACTCTTATCCCATGATCCCCTAAGGCGTTTCTCCTGCCCCATTCCATCCTTTTACTCAGCCGCATTAAGCCAAACAGGAGAGCGCCTATCATTCCCAAGGCCAGTATCATCTTCAGCGTAGCCCAGACCATCGCATCCCTCATGAACCTAATTGCTTAACCCGTTCAGCCGGGCTGATGATATCGGTCATGCGAATACCGAATTTCTCGTTGACCACCACCACTTCTCCCCGGGCGATGAGTTTTTGATTGACGAATATTTCCAGCGGCTCACCAGCCAATTTGGTCAGTTCAATGACCGATCCCTGGCCTAACTGTAAAAGCTCGCTGATCAACATCCTGGTTCGCCCCAGTTCAACCGATACTTCCAGGGGGATGTCCAGGATAAAATCCAGGTTGGGGATTTCCTGGGAGTTGTTGAAGTTCGGTTCTTCGGAGGTCAAAGGGGCCTTCATCCCTATCCCTGGTTTTGTTTCTTTATCTCCCATGACCCCGGCATTTTCTTGTTCCATGGCCATTCTCCTTGAATCTTTTTCTTATAAAGATTTGACTTTTTCCTCTATTTGAAAAGCCTTATTGCCCCCGTAAATCCCGGCTCTTCCCAATAATTTCGGTATTCCTTGAACCTTGGCCGAAAGAAGTTCGCCCACCCCTTTATCCAGCGGCAAAACATCTCCCACCTTTAATTGCAGGAGTTTTTGGGGGGTGATCCGCCCCCCGCCCAGTTCTACCACCACTTCCACTTCAGAAATCGTCAGGCGTTCATAAAATCTTTGAACCCAGCTTCGATCCATTTCTAATTGGTCGCTTTGGTATCCCGAGTACAGCTTGGCCTTGATCGGCTCGATGGTCGAATAGGGAATGCACAAGGTGATGAATCCCGTGAATTGTTCCAACTCCACCCCGAAGGTGATTGTGATAACCAGGTCGCTCGGGGTTACAATACTCACAAACTGGGGATTGATTTCGCTGCGGACGAATTGAATGGTCAGGGGATGTATCGTTTTCCAGGCCTTTTCTAAGTCGTTGAATACCATAGTCACCACTTTGTGGATTAATCTGGTTTCAAAAGCCGTGAAATCCCTTCCTTCAATCCTAAATGTTGTTTTGCCGCTCCCTCCCAAAAAAACATCCACTAAGGTGAAGACCAATTTGGGATCTAAAGATAAGATGGCATGCCCGCGCAGGGGATCCATTTTGTAGATATGCAGACTGCTGGGAACTGGAAGGGTGCGGATGAATTCCCCGAACTTCACCATCTGGATGCCCTTGGGGCTCACGTCGATCACCTTGCGCAACGACATGGAAAGGGTGTTCCGGAATAACCTGGCAAAAAAATCATTGAGGATTTCCAGGGTGGGCATACGGCCGCGGATAATCCGATCTTGATTCGTAAAATCAAAGGGAGACACCCCGGATTTATTCTGCTGCTCCGCTGAGGTATTGACCTTGCCGTCATCAATTCCTTGGAGAATGGCATCAATTTCATCTTGAGATAATAATTTGTCCATGGCTGAATCTCATTGCATAAGGAATTCTGTAAAATAAACTTCTTTGATTTTCATGTTGTTCAGCAATTGATTTAGGCGATCTTTGATTTCTCCCCGGAGCCTTTCTTTCCCTTCTGAATCTATTATTTCTTTACGCTGTTTACCGCCGAGAACTTTTAAAAGGGCATCCCGGAGTTGAGGCAGTCTTTTTTCAAATTCCTCGTTGGCCTTCTTCTCGCTGCTTTCAATATCAAGTTTAATTTTTAAATAACGAGACTGCCCCGGATCGGCCAAATTTACGATCATGGAATCCATTTTGTACATATGCCCCTTTGTATCTTGCCGGGATTCCTTTCCTTTTGCGGAAACATTTGAAACTCCCAAAAGGTTCCGGAAATTGTCCACGGCCCAGGGAGAAAAAACCAACAGCCAGCCCGCCCCAATGGCGACTAATAACATTAGACCGGCTATGACGATGATCAATTTCTTTTTTTTCATCTACGGGATTTCTTATGGGAAGTAGATAATTGTTGGATTTATCATATTCTCGCTATCAACGATTAATCTTTTTCTGCAAGGGGTATGCCAAAAGGCGGATGGGCTTAAAGGTGGCTAATTAACTGATCTGATTGATCTTTATGGAATAAAACTGAAAGGAGGCCCAGGATGTTCTGTCAATTTATAAGTCTTGAGTCAATGGTTTGACGGGTTCCCTACAGGGCCCTGTCAAGGTATCTTCTATTTTGCTCAAATCAGAGGTGTTTTCAATAGGATTAAATCCGAATACCGAATCCCGCGAAACGCGAGACGAAAGGCAGGGATAATGATGTGGCCCTGGAGCGCGGGTTTTCAGTAAAAGTTTTTAGGGGGGAAGCCCGCAGGCCTTTTGCGCTGCTCCCCCCCTTTCTTAGAAGCTGCGGAAAAATTCAAGCCGGCAGCGAAATCGGCTTTTCTTGTTGTCCAGGGGACGGAAAAATTTGCGCCGCCAAAATCGGCGGGACTGGAATTACCTTAAACCCTTACCTGCCTTCCGCGAAGGGACGCAGGCAACTTAGAACAAAACTATGTAAATACGTATGGATTGGCCTTCGGGCATAGCCGAAATCAAGTCCACCGCCGGCAACAAAGAGAGCGCTGCCTCATTTTGGCAAGCAAATTTTTCTGGCCCCTGGACATGGCTGGCGCCTCTTCTTTCCCCATACCCCAATTTTTTCACACCTTCTTATTTTTTGGGGGATGGATTACCGGATATTAATCAAATGGGCCAGCATTTCATCGGTGGTGGTGATGACTTTGGTATTGACCTGATATCCCCTCTGGATAATAATCATTTTGATTAATTCCGCAGCAAGATCAACATTGGATCCCTCCACCATGGAGGAAGAAATGGTTCCCATCCCGCCCACTCCGGGTTTATTGTACAGTGGATCTCCGGAAGTGGTCGTGGCCTCATAAAGGTTCGCTCCTTTCCGGACCAGGCCGTTTAGGTTGGAGAAATCAGCTAACGCTAGCCGGGCGATATTCCGGCGGGTCCCATTTGTATAGTAGGCCACAAAGTTTCCTTCCCCATCGATACTCACCCCGGAGACTGTGCCGGCGGCACAGCCATCCTGGTTGATAATCTGGATGACCGAGGGAGAACCGTATTGACTCGTACCGGTAAAATTAACGTTGCTAACTGTGGAAGCGCTGCCATTGGAAAAGGTCATCCCCCCGGCGTGAAAGGTAATCGGCATAGCCGTTGTTAGTTGTCCGGAAGTGTTAAAGTCAAGTGTCCCATTGCCAAAATCCTGAAAACTTCCTGCCGTACCTCCATCGACATCGGCGCCGTCAATCAAGCTATGCCACTCCCATCTTTGCCCGGCCGTCTTTGTGAAATAAAGCAGGATCTGGTGGGATTGGCCCAGGGAATCATAAATATTGACCGATGTTGAAAAACTGGAAGTATTGAACGGATCGGCGGGGTCCCAGGTCTTGACCGTTTCGGAGGCGTTCAGGTTCAAGACCATGTTGATGGCGCTGGTTACTTGCGGGGGAATGATGCTGTTTTGGTTAAGGCGGATGTCATCCAGGTTTTCAATCAACATCGTGCCGGTATTGTCATAGCGGTATCCCTGGACCCGGTAGCCCTGAGGATTAACATAATAGCCCTGATTGTCAATGATAAAATGGCCGGCCCGGGTGTAAAATAATTCATCCGTGAGCGGGTCTCCCACGGTGAAAAAACCTTTTCCGTTAACGGCCACATCGGTGGAGACGTTCGTGGTTTCCAGGGATCCCTGGATAAAATTTAAATCCACCGTCGAGATTTTGGCCCCGGCTCCGGTCTGATTGCTGCCGGAAACGCCCGTAAGAGCCTTTCCCAGGACATCCTGAAAGTTGGCCGTGCTGCTTTTGAATCCTGTTGTGTGGATATTGGCAATGTTGTCGCCAATGACCTGCATGGCCGTGGCATGCGTGTCCAGCCCGCTCAATCCTGAGTAAAATGAAGATGTGATTGACATAAAAACCTCTTTCTTTATTATTGGGCATTTTAAAGAGTAAACGTAGAGTATTTATCTGTGTATTCTGTGCTCTCCTATATTCCCCTGCTTTTCATAAATATTTGTAACACTTTAGCTCTTTGAAAAAAGGTGTGTTGTAAAGGCCAAGGGATTCCAGGGGCCGGGGGCCAGAGCGGAACGCTTGGAATCATGAGGTGCTTATTTCTCCGCATATGGGGCGGGCAAGAACACCCGCCTCCTCCGGAGGAAAAGATCTTCTGTCTTCGTGGCCAAGCGGAAACCCAACCGATGCTTCCGGCGCGTTCCGCTCTAACCCCCGGCCCTCAACAAAGGCTTTTATACCATTTTTTCAAATCGCTAAACTCTTGAGCCTCTTGCAAAAGTATTTTTTTGTGGTTCGACAAGCTTGTCCTGAGCGAACCGTTCACCCTTCGAGAACCTCAGGGCGAACGGTGAGTCGAAGGGCTCACCACGAACGGAAAAACTAAATAATTTCAACCTAAGCCCGTTCACCCTGAGCCTGTCGAAGGGTAAATTACGGACTTTTGCAAGAAGCGCTCTTACAAATATTTTAACAATTCTTCCGCTCTGTTTAACTGAATATGGCCGAGATGTCGGAAAACTTTATCTTCTCGGCCCCGATATTGAGATAAGTTGCCCCGTTTTCAAAGGATATGCCTGTTACTGTACCGATGACAGAGGAATTGACCGATATTAATTGCCCATTTTCATTTAACCCCAGGACCTTGAAGCCATAGGTTCCATCGGGCATTTGCGCCCCATTCTGGTTCTTTCCGTCCCATGCCAATTTATGTTTGGCAGCATCTTTTGTCCCCTCTTCAATGACCCTGATCAATTTGCCATTGGCGTCGTAAATTTGAATGGCTACCTTCCCCGGTTTTGATAATTGGTAAACACCCTCGGAGATCTTTCCCCCATCCACGATTAAGCGATCGCCGGACACCTCGACCTTTTTTCCGATTAACCCCGCTGCCTGCAGGGAGGAAACGGAAGCTTGATTGGCCGCCATGTTATTTAAGGATTCATTAATATTATTTAACGATTGAACGCTGTTCATTTGGGCCATCTGCGTGGCCATTTGAAAGTTATCCAGCGGCTCTAAGGGGTTCTGAAATTTAAGCTGGGTTACAAAAAGATTTATAAAATCTTCCTGGTTCAGGGTCGATTTTCTTTTTGTCTGAAGAAGTGCCTGATTGGGGTTTGCGGCTGATTGTAAAGATGATAGGTTGTTCATATATCCTCCTTATGTTTTTATACTATTACATCCACGTAGCTCATCCCCGGTTTGGACATCTTGATCATCATATTAGGAATGGTTTCCAGTGATTCAGTCTTTTCCTGGCTATTCTCCCCGGACCCTGGCCGATTCCAGGGATTCCGGTTAATCGGATCATCTCTATGCCCCGGAAACGACCCCATGTCCTGCCGGATGAATACGTCAAATTTTTCCAGTTTAAACCCTTCGCTCTCCATGATCTTTTGAATCTGGAAATGGCTGGCTTCCAGGGCGGACTTGGTCAAGGGTTTCTCTGCCCATAAAGCTGCTTTAATATTTTCTTTATTCCGGCTTATCTCCATATAAATACTGCCCAGGTGAGGGGGGTCTAAGGTGAGCCGGATTCTTTCCGTGTTGTTTTTAATCGACCAAATGATCCTGGGGCCTACCTGTTGGTAAACTTCCAGGTTGTTCGGTTTAGTCTGGGACGGGGCATAACCATCTTTCGCCTCTTTGGCCATAGCGAGGGTTATCTGTTTCTCGCCATTTCGGCCGGCGAAAAGGATATTATCCCCTTCCGGATTACGATCGGCCCTGACCAGAAGGTCAAATTGCTCACTTCCCTTAATGAGGTTATTTTCCGCCCTTCTCCCTTCTCCCCCCGGGGAATTGACCACGATTTCTTCAGGCATTAAGGATGAACGGGAATCCGGTTCTCTCATTAACACATCCCGCCCTTGTTGCTGTTGATTCAGGTTTAAAGAGGCTGTGGGTGATTCAATATTTTTTAAAGAAAGATTATTCACCTCCTGGATTCCTCCAGTAAGAGAATGAGGAATTGCTTCCTTCCCGCTTAGCGCCGTTTCTCCGAGCTGAACGATGATAGCTTCCATTGACTCCGGGAGAATCGGCCCTGGATGGTTTGCTGTTATTCCGGCGGCATTTGCAGAGTCCGCGGATAAGGCCTCCCCCTCGCTGGTTGGATTTATTTTTTCCCCTCCCCCGTTTTCTCCGGAATTAATGGGCGCCGATGGGTTCAAGTGATTCCCCGCCAATAAATATGGTTCTGGTAAAACAGGCGGAGATGAGTTAGAGGATGGAACCGGGGATTGAATATTGGAAGCTTCCACTTCCGACAGGTTCTTTTCATTTTTATCTGGAGTGACCTGTTTTTCCAGAACTTCGGCGAAATCTTCCGCCGGTCGTGAGAGATTAGCAACTTTCTTTCCCTCGATTGATTCTCTCGATGCTCTGATGGCTTGAACGATGGTATCCATGATTGTAAATCTATTTTTAGCAATGAAGATGCCAAGGCTGTGGAATTGAAAATAATTATTGAAAATATTTTTTTGTATTAATTTTGATGATTCGTAAAAAGTCCGAAAGCCTCTTTCCCCGTCATTCCGGCGAAAGCCGGAATCCAGTTATTTCAAGGAGTTATCAAACTGCTGGACTCCGGTTTTCACCGGAGTGACGATTTTTTACGAAGCCATCAATTTTCAGTGGTTAAAACAATCGTAGGAAAAGGGGAAATATTTGCTAAAAGGGCTTTCGGCAATATTTTCCCTTTTTCCACGCCGGCATGAAGAAATATTTTCCATCTTATCCATCCCTTTACCTTGACACTCATAACAATTGACCCACTTATGCTAAATAAAACTAACCCAGGTAATAAGATCTTAAGCTGTACAGATACGGGTAAAGTTATAAGCCATAGAGCTTAAAAATCAAGCTATTGGCTGAAGAAATCAGTTATTGCGCGCGCAATAAGGTACCCTTCGGGTGGGTCAATATTTTTTAGCATAAGTGGGTCAATTCCCTTGAGTGTTGAGGTCTAACGCCCCTTCGACGGGAAAGATTTAAGGGGGAGGAGAAAAAGGGGATTTATATACTCTTAAATTTGAGCCTCTTGCAAAAGTCCGTAATTTACCCTTCGACAGGCTCAGGGTGAACGGGCTTAGGTTGAAATTATTTAGTTTTTCCGTTCGTGGTGAGCTTGTCGAACCATAAAAAATACTTTTGCAAGAAGCTCATTTGTAACAATTTAGCGTTTTGATCCGCCTCAGGTGGACCAGAAATCCCTCCCGACCTCCCCTGCCTACCGCAGGCAGGCTTTTGCAAAGGGAGGAGAGGTTTTTTATTGGAATTCGATAAAAGATTCAACCTTTTCCCCCTTTGAAAAAGGGGGATGAAGGGGGATTTGACAGCTTTTCAAATGGCTAAACTGTTACTATAATTAAAGTGGCCCAAAAATGGTGGTTTCAGGAAGGTTTTACTCTGGTAGGGAATTTATATTTCATGACCGTCATTTCATCATTGCTTTTCTGCTCAATCTTTTCCGCCTGCTGCAAAAAGCTTTTCAATCTTTTCTCTTTCAACTTCTCAAAAATCTTCCTCTCCTTGGTCCGGGCGATTAGTTCCTCTCTCTCCTGATCAAGTTCTCGGGAAGCCTCTCTTTTTTCGATCTCTTTCAGCAGAAGTTCGGCCCGGCTGTATTCGTCAAACTGCTTGTATATTACAAATTCATGGGCTTTTATGCCCAGAAGACTCTTTTTCCTTAGTTCCTCATCATAAGCAATTCTTTTCTTGGCGCATTGCTGAATTTCTTTTTCTTTCGTCTTTAAGCGAGTGATCTTATCGCCCAGGCGGATATGGGAAATTTCTTCCGCATGGCGTTTCCAGTTCAAGAGGGCCTGTAATGGAAAGGGAAATCGCATGGATAGTCTAATGGAAAAGGGATTTTAAACCCTGGAGGGATTCCCCGTAATCAAGCTTCTCGTTGATGGACTGGCGCAGAAAGCCATTGATTTCCGGAATTTTTTTAATAGCCTTATCAATCTGGGGGTTGCTCCCCTCCACATAAGCTCCGATATTAATCAAATCTTCGGCTTTTTTAAAAACAGCCATTATCGATACGAGTTGATTTCGGGCCGCCATCTGTTCTGGATCCACAATATCGCCCATGACCCGGCTGACGCTTCCCAGAACATCGATGGCCGGATAATGATTTTGGTTGGCCAGTTCCCGGGCCAGCACGATATGCCCATCGGCAATGGAACGGATGGAATCGGCAACGGGGTCATTCAAATCATCTCCTTCGACCAACACCGTATAAATGCCTGTAATGCTCCCCATAGTGAATGCAGTGCCGACTCGTTCCAGTAGTTTCGGAAGTTGGGCAAAGACGCTGGGGGTATATCCTTTGGCTGTAGGCGGCTCTCCGATGGCCAGGCCCACCTCGCGCGCGGCCATGGCAAATCTGGTTATGGAATCCATCATCAAAAGAACATCCTTTTTTTGATCCCGAAAGTATTCGGCTATGGTCGTCGCTAAATAGGCGCCGCGCATCCTAAGGAGAGGATGTTGATCGGAGGTGGCCACAATCACCACGGATCTTTTTAGCCCTTCCTCTCCCAGATCTTTTTCGATGAATTCTCTGACCTCTCGCCCTCGCTCGCCAATCAGGGCGACGACGCTGACTTCAGCGTTAGTCTGGCGGGCCATCATCCCCAATAAAGTGCTTTTCCCAACCCCGGATCCCGAAAAGATGGCCATCCTCTGGCCTTTGCCTAAAGTAAGCAGGGCATTAATCGCTTTGATACCAACATCGACCGCCTGGGTAATTCTTTGCCTTAATATGGGATTCACGGATTGGGCATAAAGAGGATATTCTTTGTCCAAGAAAAGCGGCCCTTTATTATCTATCGGGTTTCCCATACCATCCAGCACCCGTCCTAAAAGAGTTTCTCCCACTTTGGCCTTGGCCGGGCATCCCATCGGGGTAATTTTGCACCCTGGTTCAATGCCCCGGATGTCCCCCAGTGGCATAAGTAATATTTTTTGATCTTTGAACCCGACCACTTCGGCCGGAATCGCTTTTTCCTCATTCTTGAAGCTGATATAACACATATCGCCGATGGCCGAACGGGGTCCGATCCCTTCAATCACCAGGCCGATAACTTGATTTACCCATCCAAATCTTTTAATTGTATCTGCTTCCTGGATGAGATGAAGAAAGGATTCGCGATTGTACGTAGTATGAATCACCGGGCTGTTCATTAGGTCAGGAGTCCGCCTCTTTCAAATTTCTGCCAGATCAAAGAAACAATCTGATCTAACTGGCCTTCCAGGGTGGCATCAATATCCCCCAGAGGAGTCTCTATATAACAACCCCCCCGGGTGATCGCCGGGTCTGCCAGAATTTTCACCCCCCCCAGCGATTCATCTTCCAGGGAAAAGGGAAGGTTGTTGGGGTGGGCCAGCAGATATTTATAGTCTTTGGGGTTTAAATGGACGACGATCTTTTTTCGTTCCACCACATGCTGAAAAGCCGCTGGCAACGTCTTGGCGATAACTTCTTCGGCTAAATGAATTTCCTGGCGCAAAATTTTTCGTGTGATGCTAAGTACGAGTTGCACCATTTTCCGCTCGTGCTTTTTATAAAGTTCTTCCTGCTGGCGGCTTATTTCAGTGAGGAGCTTTTGAATTTGTTGCATGACGGCTTCGAATCGTTTCTGCCCCAATTCGAATCCATCCCTTTCTCCCTGGGCAAACCCTTTCTCGTAGGCCTCTTTCTCCATGAATAATGCCTTCTCTTTGGCCTGCTTTAATACCTGCGCCTCCATTTCCTTCCAAAATTGACCCTGAGAAGAGGTAAACTCCCTGGCCTTAAGTTTCGGCCATTCCATCTGAAAGATGGGTAAATTTTCCGGTCCCGGATGAAAGTTAGGCGCAAATTTATTTAAGTTCCCTACCTGCGGAATTTCCTGGACGATAAATTTTTTAGACAAAAACATCCTCCTTGCCCTTGCCGGCTATAACAATTTTCCCTTCACTCTCTAATTTTTTCGCGGTTTTAATGATCATTTGTTGAGCGGCTTCCACGTCTTTTAAACGGGCCGGTCCCATTAACTCCAGATCTTCCTTGAGCATCTGGCCGGCTCTTTCGGACATATTCTTGAAAATTTTCTCCTTTAAGCCATCGGAGGCGGTCTTCAAGGCAATTTTGAGTGTTTCGCTGTTTATTTCTTTCAGGATGGCCATCATGCTGCGGTCCTCAACCTGGGCCAGATCTTCAAACACGAACATCAACCTGCGGATCTCATCCCCTAAGCCCTGCTGTTGCTCATCCATGGACTGCAGGATTGTGCTTTCGGCGGAACTATCCATCTGGTTCAAAATTTCGGCCACTGAACGGATCCCTCCCAATTTTCCCCCTTCCAAATTTTCCAACATGGAAATTTCCTCCTGAAGGGATTGGTCCATTTCTTCCAGAATGGCCGAAGGAACGTTTTCCAATTGGGCAATCCTATAAAGGACTTCGGTTCGCACCCGGTCCGGAAATTCCCCCAGGATTGCCGCCGCCTGGCCTGAATCCAGATGGGCCAGGACCACGGCGATGGTCTGGGGGTGTTCATTCTTGATAAAGCTGGCCAGGGTTCTCGGATCCAGTCGCCTAACTTTTTTGAATAAATTCCATTTCCCCTCTTCTTCGATCTTTTCAAAAAGGACCTGGGCCTTCTCTCCTTCCATGGCCTTGGAGAACAGGTTTTTGATGAACTGATTCTTCCCGTCGGCCCCTAATTGAATCGGCCGGCCGGAAGAAGCCAGTTGATGAAATTCCGAAAAAATGGACTCTGCAGTCTTTGGGGAAATGGAAGAGATTTTCGCCATGGAGGTCCCTATTTTTTTAATTTCCTCCTCATCCAGACTCCGTACAATTGCAGAGGCTAAATCTTCTCCCAGACTGTAAAGAAGGATCGCTGCTTTTTGGGGTCCGCTAATTCGCTCAGTTCCCATGGTTTATGTATCAATCCCTTTCATTCAGCCAGGTTTTCACGATTCCCACGGCTTTGGTAGAATCCCCCTGCACTAACTGTATGGTCTGCTCCCGCAGATCCAAGGACTTGGAAACCAGAGAAGGTTCCGCGGAAAGCGCAGGTTGGGCTTGTTGGGGAAGATAGGCGACCGATTCCTGGGGAAGGAAATTTCTTTTTTTCAGGAGCGGTCGCACCACAAAGAAGATGAATAGTAAAATTAGGATCAGGCTGACCAGCGGTTTGTAAGAAAGAAGAAGATATTCTTTCCAGTTGGTCCCGCTTACGGTTTTACTCTCTTCTTCTTCCGTTATCGACCAGCTAAAAGGCATGTTTACCACTTCCACCTGGTCGCCGCGCTTTTCGTCATAACCAACCGCTTTTTTTACGATTCTCTCTAAACTTTTCATCTCCTCGGGGGAGCGCGAAACAAATTGTTTGACTTTTTTTCCTTGGGCATCGGAGTTTTCTTTATATGTCCCGTCAACGATGACCGCAACAGACACTTTCTTTAGGGTTCCTACGGGGCTTTTAATGTGTTTATTGATTTTGGATATTTCATAATTGCGGGTCTCACTCTGCCGTTCCGCTGAGTTGGCGTTGATCGGCGCAGAAGCGCTAATGCCGGGCATGACTTTTTGACTCGGTTCGGGAGATTCGGTTCCTTTGCCCCCGGAGGGTTTGGCAACCGGAGAGTTGTCGATTTTTCCTTCCCCCGCGCCCTTGGCCCCCGAGGTCATGGAGGAGCGCTCGCTGCTCTTTTGTTCACTCCTGACAATGGTCTGCGGGTCAAATCTCTCCTCGGTTATGTCGATTTGCTGAAAGTCAATGTCCGCGGAAACCCGGGCAACGGCCCGGTTATGGCCCAGAACTCCCTCCAGCATTCCCTGGATCTTTTTCTTGAGGCCCTCTTCGATATTTCTTTGATACTCTAATTGATTGGTGGTCAATTGGGCGATCGGGGTGTTCTCATTTCTTTTGGACAAGATCTTTCCGGAAGTATCAACCACCGTAATATGGCTGGTGTCCAATCCCTCCACGGCGCTGGCCACCAAATGAACAATCCCCTCCACCTGGGAAGCTTCCAGGGACATTCCGGACCGGGTCTTAATAAAAACGGAGGCCGTGGGCTTCTTCTTCTCTTCCACAAAAAGAGACTCTTTGGGGCTGACAATATGGACTCGGGCGTGTTCGACCGCTTTTATTTGTTTGATGGTCCGGCTGAGTTCACCCTGCATAGCCCTCTGGTAGTTCATTTTTTGCACAAAATCAGTTGCCCCCAGGTTGGTTCGGTCAAAGACTTCAAAACCCACCCCTCCGCCCTTGGGAAGGCCTTCTGCGGCCATGGAGAGGCGAATGTCGTAAACCTGCTCTTTGGGGACTAATATGGAGTTGCCGGATAACTGGAAGAGAATCTTTTTCTCTTTCAGCTTGTTCACCATCTCGGAAGCGTCTTCCTGGGAAAGGTTGCTGAAAAGGGTTTGATAATCCGGCGCGTTATTCCAAAAAATCAGATATCCGAATCCAATTAGGGACAGCAAAAGGACGAAGCCAATCAATAAGCCCCCTCTTTTTGCCGGCGAATTGAAAAGTTGCCACAATTGTTCTAAAAGCGGAGTAGCCATTTTTTCTAAGTCCTGAGTGGATTAAAATTGCATGCGCATTATTTCTTCATAGGCCGCGATCATTTTGTTGCGCACCTGAAGCATCAGCCGGAAGGAGAGGCCCGCCTGCTCCATGGAAATCATGGTTTGATGAATATCCTGCTTCCCCTGGATCATTTCCTGAACGTTCAGATTGGCCTCTTTCTGGAGGCTATTGACTTCCTCCACCGAATTCTTAATGGCCTTTTTGAACCCGGCCAGCGGGTCAGAGGCTGTTCTTTGTCCTTGGCTGATTTTCTCCAGCGCTGGGAAGGAAATATTTTTTATCTTCAGGTCTTCCATTTTTCACCTCAGGCGCAATTATCGCGCGCTGATCTCCAGGGCTTTTAAAGCCATCTGTTTGGCCGCATTGAATGCCGTGACATTGGCCTCATAACTGCGCACGGCTCCCATTAAACTGACCATTTCTTCTACGATATTTATGTTGGGCAAGAAGATATAGCCGGAGGCGTCGGCATGAGGATGGGAAGGATCGAAAACCATTTTGAAATCACTCGCATCTATGATCATTTCAGCTTTCACCCCCCCCTGTTTTTGATCGATTCCTCCCGGTAAAATATCTACTCTGGAAAAATGACCCGGATGGGTTCTTTCGAGATGGCCAATGGCCTTGAATTTGTTCAGTAACAAATCCGCGAAATGATGATCCGGGAGAACTGGGGAAAGCACAACCTCTTTTCTCCGATAAGGGCCCCCATCCCCTGTCTCGGTTGTTTGGGCGTTGGCCAGGTTCGTGGCAATCACGTTAATGACCAACCGTTGGGCCTGAAGCCCGCTGGCGCTTATCTGCATAGCGTTAAATAAATTCATGTTCCCTTCTTACCTCCCCTCGGAAATGGTCAATCGTAAGGCCTCTAATTTTTTCATCAGGACCTGAACTCCGGCCTGGAACATAATGTTGTTTTCCGCCAATTTGGCCATTTCCTGATCTATATTCACTCCTTCCCCTCCTGATTTGGTCTGGGCGATCTCGGTTGAAAAATCAGAAGAATAAGACCGGTCGCCCGGTTGGGGAAAATGCTGCGGATGGGTTTTTTGCAGATGGGACTCGGATACGTTTTCTACGGAACGCTCTAATATTTTCTGGAAGGGCATATCCTTGGGGGTATAGCCCACCGTCTCGGCATTGGTGATATTAGAAGAAATAACCTTATGCCGTAAAGCTCTGACGTCCAGGGAACGATGCAATAAGCCAATCGTTTGATCGAATAATTTTCTTCCGAATAAAAGGTTGCTCATGTTTTTTTGCTCAGCAATTAATGTGCCAAAATATTAACAAACCGTCAGAGTAGTATCAATTTAGCGGTTTGAAATAGTGGTTTTACCACCTTTGTTGAGGTCCGGGGGTCTGGGTGGAACGCGCCGGAAGCATCGGCCGGGTTTCCGCTTGGCCACGAAGAACCCCGCTCGTTTCCGCCGGAGGAGGCGGGGGGCGTTTTCCCCGCCCCCAATTGCGAAGAAATCAGCGCCTTATGATTCCCAGCGGGCCGCCCAGGCCCCCGGACCATGGATTCCCTCTGACCTTACGCCCCACCTCTTTTCAAAGGGCTAAAGTGTTACTCAGATTATAATTGATCAGGATAATTCCCCCGGCAACAGTCCCATCTTGTATTCATTCAATTTATTGCGCAAGGTGCGGATACTAATGCCCAGAATTTTAGCGGCATGAGTCCGGTTCCCTTCGGTCTTCTCCAGCGCCTTGAAAATTAAATTCTGCTCCATCTCGCGCAAACTCAAAGAAGGCAGATCGTTTTCGATCTGCATCTTAGGATCCGGCGCATCGTCTTCGGAAAAATCCTTAATGTCCAGGATGGGTTTGTTGGCCATGAGGACGGCGCGTTCGATCCTGTTCTTCAATTCCCTTACATTGCCCCGCCATTCCTGTTTTTTTAACCAGGATAGAGCGGTCTCGGAAATTGAATCGATGGGGCGCCTGTAATTTTCCGAAAATTCTTTTAAGAAATGAACGGCTAAAAGCTCGATGTCCTCCGGCCGTTCCCGCAAAGGGGAAAGCTTTAGGGCAATCACATTCAGCCGATAATATAGATCTTCTCGGAATTCCCCCTTTTCTATGCTCGTTTCTAAATTGCGGTTCGTTGTGGCGATGACCCGTATGTCAATGGGGACCGGGTGGTTCCCGCCTATCCGGTCCACCTCACTTTCCTGTAAGACCCTTAAAATTTTCGCCTGGAGAAAAGTATTCATCTCGCCTATTTCATCCAGAAGGATCGTTCCCCGGTGGGCCAGTTCAAATTTCCCGATCTTTCTGCCGATGGCCCCGGTAAAAGCCCCTTTTTCATGGCCGAATAATTCGCTCTCTAATAAAGTTTCAGGCAGGGAGGCGCAATTGACGGCCACAAAAGGCCCCTGGTTCCGCTGACTCTGGGCATGGATATCCCTGGCAAAAAGTTCTTTTCCCGTTCCACTCTCTCCCTGGATCAGCACGGTGGCCTTGCTTGCGGCAATCCGCTGGCAGAGATGGATGATTTCTTTCATTCGCCGGTCTTGGGTGATTATCGGCAGGGATAAGGATGGTTTGTTCAGGAAATCAGCGTTTTTTTCTTTTATAATCGTACTTCCCTGAAGAGCGCTCTCGACCAATTGTTCCATGATCTTCAAGGAAAAGGGCTTCAGGATAAAATCGAAAGCCCCTTTCTTCATCGCCTCAACCGCATTCTTTACCGTTCCAAAACCGGTCATCATAATAACCGGGGTATGCCGGGATTTGCTTTTCAGGGCATCGAGCAGGTTAAGGCCGTTCATATCCGGCAATTGAACGTCAGAAATAACTAAATCAAAGGGTTTCTCCTCGAAAAGTCGCAGGGCCGCCCCGGCATTTTCAGCCAACTGCAGCATGTATCCGTTGTTGGAAAGCCCCTCGGAGAGGGTTCTTCTCATCTCCGGATCATCTTCGACGACTAACAAAGATCTCTTTCCCATACAGAATTCTATCTTCTTCCCTGATGCAATTAATTATGGCGCAGATTTTTGTTAAACCCGTAAGAAAAGATATGCTGCTTAAAATGATGCGTCAGGCGCGGAAACAATTTCATTTATTCCCTTTCCTAACAGGAATTGATGAACAGCAAATACAATGCCATTACCCGGAAATAATTAAAACCTAATAATAAACAATAGTTATTTAACACCCAATCAAAAAAAGGGTTTTGAAATATTCTGAGATCGTCAAAAAAATAATTAAAGGTCAACATTTTGACTATCATCTTTTTAAATTAGCCACAGAGGGCCGTCCCTACATTTTTTAAACTAAACCTGATGATCTCGTAAAAAGTCGCGAAAGGGTCATTGCGAGCGAAAGCGAAGCAATCTCGTTTTTATAAGTGCGCGAAAAGACAAGATTGCTTCGTCGTCCCGCCAATGCGGAACTCCTCGCAATGACAGGAACAGGACTTTTTACGAATCCATCAAACCTAAGCGTTGCATAAATATTCGCATATCGCAGGTTCGTCATTCCCGCCCTGCATCAAGTTCGGGATAAACCTTAGCGGGAATCCAGGGCAGCATGAAAAATCTGGATTCCGGGTCGCGTTGCGCCCTGTACACCATGCGGTGCAGGGCTTCGCTTGCCCGGAATGACGATTGAGCGACGGATTTTGAGATTTGCAAGAACCTTCTATACAATTGAATTTCTTCTTTGGGCTTGGAGAACCAAGGAAGATGGTTTCGTAAAAAGTCGTCACTCCGGCCTGCCTGTGCCTGGCAGACAGGTGAAAACCGGAGTCCAGAGTATTTATAAGCCTTTGAATCCCGCTCTGAGCGGGACTGGATTCCGGCTGGAGTTTATCCCGATGAAAATCGGGGCCGGAATGACGAAAATAGGGCAAAAAAGACTTTTTACGAGATCATCACGGAAAGCTCTTTTAAAAAGTTAAGAGACCTGGCTTAAGGGTGAGGTGGGGGAAAAAGATGGGGAATAGGTTGGAGGAGTGCCCTATTTTTTTCGGTTATCAATAATAATGTTTCTTATGAACTCCAAAGACTTGTCCATTTTTTCTTTTTCCTCCTGTTGTTTTTTGGCTTCCTCTTCAGGAGTGGTAATGGAATAATAAATTTTGTCCTTTTTCCCGGAAGGTTTTTCAATATCCTTAGTCCCAAGTTCTTTTGAAGTTTCCGCGTTTTCTTCCTCCTGGTTTAAGACCGGACGATTCGTTCCATAAACGACTCCGGCCATTTTAGGGTTCATATCCGCTACCGCAGAGATGGGGACTAAGAGAGTCGTCAATAAAATAAAAAAAAGAAGAAAAAGGCCGATTCTATCTTTCCGCAGCATAGCAATATTTCTCTTCACGGTTTTAGGCGCTTAGCGCCTCACTAATACAAACATGTTTGTAAGAAGTAAATGTCTGCCGATAAATCCCCCCTTCCCCCCTTTGCCAAAGGGGGGTTAGGGGGGATTTCAGGACTTTTCGTTGTCCGCCTGAGGCGGACTGCTTTCGCAGGATTGACGGCTTTTCTGACTTTTTACGAGGGTATCTAAATATATTCTCCCCGATTAAACTTTTCGATTTCCACCGCCGAAATGACCCCAACTTCTTCCATGATTTTTTGTAGAGGATCTGCCGAAGATAATTTTTCGGACACTCTAATTATATTTTTTACTTCTTGCCCCAGAGCTTGGACCAAGGGATTAATCTCTTTCAGGGTGATATGAGGATCTGCCAGCGCTTTTTGGTATTGATCCAGTAAGATTAAAGTGTCTTCCGCTGCCTGGATACCCTCATTTCGGACTGGAAAAGGTTTCCCTAATTCAGATAAAAGATTAATGGATAGAGAAGATGTTGGAAGGATTTCTGGCCGCTCAACAGATGTCTTCGGGGAAACGTCGGGCCTTAGCCCATCTAAGTTGGAACGAGCCTCTTTCAGTATTTTTTGAAAGTCAATCCCGTTCGCTTCGTCTTTGCCCCCTTTTTTCATAGGAATCACCGGAGAAGTCCCGTTATCGATCCCATTTATTTTCATGCCCCGCCCCCCTAAATAATTCTCATCCTGAAACCCCCTCTCCCTTATCACCCCCCCTCCCCCGTCGAAGGGGGAGGGGAAAAGTTGAGTTTCCGGATGGACACTAACTAATTCGCTTAAAATCAGAATTTACGAGGGGAATATGCAATTGAAATGCCTTCGTTATTGCCCCTGATATACAACTTTTATATTCCCGCCCTCATTTTTAGAATTTTAATAATAATCCAGGGAGATAGAGTAACAATAATTTATTAATTTATTATGATCGGTTTTATGGGCAAATGATCCGGACGGGAAATAACTGGCAGGGGTGCTGGGAAGATTCGTTTCAGGCGGCAATTTTTGCCGGGTAGAGATTGTTAGGGACTTTGAGCTCTTTCAGTTGTAAGGGAACCTTTTTACTCGATTCCCGACTAACCATCCTGTCGGCTATTGAAACAGGAATTCTTCGAAGTATATCTGTTTTATTTTTGCTGAACCCATTACCTGAGCCGCTTTTGTCAAAAGTTCCTTTTTTAAATTATCCTTGGAATCACCCAGTCGTAAATCTTCCAGTCTTTTATCGCACAGAGTTAAGATCACCATATCTGTGAGGGATGGCATCCTGTTTTGAACATCCTCCACCCATTCCTGCCGGCCTATCTCCAGGACGATTGTAGTTTTGATGAAATGATGGCTTTTTTCCTCATTCAAATTTACAACGAGGGGGCTTAATTTTATCATCGGACCGATCGCCTGGAGTGCAACTTTGGCCGGTTCGGGTTTTTTCCCCTGGGATAATCCAGGAATCGAAATCCAGCCCTGATATGCGGCCATCCATACTCCCCCGCCAATAAACAGGACACTGGCCACCCCCAACATAAGTAAGATTTTTTTTCCAAACTTATTTTTTGATTCTTCTTTCTTAGGGACATCCTTTGAAAGTTCACCCGGGGAGTTCTTGACGGCTCGCCCGGCCGGAGAAGACTCGCCTTGGGGTGAGGTTGGATTTACTTGGGCCGCATCGGCATTCGTCTTAGTCATTCTTTTCCTTTGCGTATGGCTTTGAGGAAGAATAATTTAAAAAACGAATCATCTCCTGGGGAATTCGATCAATCGAAACGACTCGATCAACTGCCCCCATTTTAATCGCTTCTTTGGGCATCCCGAACACTACACAAGTAGCTTCATCCTGGGCGATGGTTTTGGCCCCGGCCTCTTTCATTTTCAACAATCCCTGAGCTCCATCCGCGCCCATCCCGGTCAAGATGACCCCCACGGCATTGGCCCCGGCATGCTGAGCGACCGAATTAAACAGGACATCTACTGCGGGTCTTTGATGGTGGACTAAAGGGCCATCCTTTATCTGGACGATATATTTCGCTCCAACTCTTTTCATGAGCATGTGGAAATTGCCCGGGGCGATAAGAGCTTTCCCGTTCAAGACGGAATCTCCTTCTTTTGCTTCCTTCACTTCGATCGGGCAAAGCCGGTTCAGCCGCTCGGCGAAGGCTGTGGTGAATTGAGCGGGCATGTGCTGCACGATTAATATTCCCGGTATGTTCTCGGGCACGTTCATCAAAACTTCTTTTAGGGCCTCGGTGCCCCCGGTCGATGCCCCGATGGCAATCACCTTCTGCGTGGTCTCAGCGAGGGCATGGGATATCGCGCCCGCGGGGACCGGGGAAGAAGGGACAGGCCGGCGGACTTGTCGCAAATTGACCCTGGCCGCTGCCCGGATTTTATCTTTGAGCTGGGTACTCATTTCCCCTACGGAAAAGGATGCGCCCGGCTTGGCTAAAACCTCAACAGCTCCGCTTTCCAGGGCTTCCAGGGCCATTGTGCTTCCCTGCGGAGTTAGAGAACTCACAATGATCACCGGCAACGGGTGGTATTGCATGATTTTCTTCAAAAAGGTCAATCCGTCCATCCGGGGCATCTCGATGTCCAGAGTAATCACGTCTGGTTGGAGGTAGACGATTTTGTCCCGGGCGATAAAGGGGTCCGGAGCCACACCCACCACTTCCATGTCAGGTTCTCTGGATAGTTCTTCGCTGAAGATTTTGCGGACGGTCGCTGAATCATCCACGATGAGAACTTTGATCTTAGGTTGAGCCATGCCCTTTTCCGTTTCTTTAACCTGATTCAATTAGCAATTATCAATGATCATTGATGATTCACCATTGACCATTTCAAATTCAGTGCCAAAAGTGACCCCGCCGGCGGGACTAAAGTTGAAAAAGGAAATTCCTATACAATCAAGATATCAAACCTTCTCGTCCTCCTTATCGGCAAAGATCCTCTTAGGATTCAAACTGAAGATGCAGTTTGATCCTTTGACCTTCGGCATCGAAATTTATTGTAATTCCGGCTTTATCAGAGGTATCCGCCATTTCTGAGTCTGAAATTGCTTCGGTCTTGGGCACGGTCAGCCTGCAACCGGCCTTTTTATCCAGGAGGGAAAACAAATTGCCGGAGATCATATTGGTTAATTCTCCGGCCATGTCCATGGTTTGGGATTCGGAGACCTCTCCTTCCTCCAGCCCCATAAAATTCCCGGCCATCGTCCTGGCCAATTGATAAGGGATGCACAACCTTATCTTCCCCTGTATTTTTCCCTGAAATCCGATTTCGCTCCTTAAAATATTAAGCGGAGCGCCATCGCACGGCTGCCCATCAGGATGTTTTCCCATCCCTTCAGGCCGCCCTTTCGGCTCCTCTCCATTCTCCTGGAGCTCCAAAAAAATAAAAAACATGGTTTCAAAAATATTCGAAACCACGGAAATGGCCTTTTTTCGAATGTCGTCAAACACGGTTCTTCTCCATCACCTGGCTCAGAATTTTGCAGATGGCCTCTGGCTGGAAGGGCTTTTGCAGATAGCCCTTAATTCCCAGAGCCGATCCCTCCGGCACAACCCTGGCATTGTCCTGGGCAGTGATCAACACGACCGGGACATGGCGATTCTTTTCATCTTTTTGCAGCTCTTTTAGCATCTCCATCCCATCCATCCCCGGCATATTGAAATCGGTGAGAATTAAATCTACCGCATGGGTTTTAAGAACAGTCAGGGCTTCCCGTCCATCTCCCGCCTCCCAGCACTCCCCCAAATCAAATCCAGCCAGGGTCACGGATTTCCGGATTACTCTTCTCATCGTCTGAGAATCATCAACAATCAAGATGTTGTAAGCCATGGTTTCACCTCTTCGGCAACGAGATGATCTTTATTGTAAATTCAACAGTTGTTCAACTTGCTTTAATCGTTCTTCCAATTCGGCCATAATCCCTCCGATGTCTTTTGCCGAAAGGCGATATTGCTTCATGATCTCCTTATCGGCATTGTACGCCAGTCCATCTGCTCCCCCTCCGAAACCGGTCATCATGGCGATCAAGTCGCATAAAGAAATCAAGCATACCATTTCGCGATCTTCCGGAGTCAAGGAGGGAGAATGGTGATATCGAATGCCGGCAACGATGGTCTTCGGAAATTTCCATTTTTCCGAGATCACCCCTCCTAATTCGGCGTGGTCGATCCCTAAAACTTCTTTTTCCGCAGCCAGAAAGGATAATTCTTTTTCCTGAACCAGCTTCCGGATCCCCTGAAGATGATCCGCGACAAATTCGTTTAAAACGATTTTACCGATATCGTGCAGCAGAGCGGCCGTAAACTGAATGGCCGTCTTTTCCCGGTGCAGGCGCCCGGAGATTATCTGGGATAAAAGGGCGCAAGCCACGGAATGGCGCCACAGATCACCCGCCGCTAGATCGTATCCCCGGTACGCTCGAGAAAAAAGATGGGCGCTTCCATAACTGAGGACGATCTCCAGCAATTGATTAAACCCGATCCTGACCAGGGCTTCTCGAACCGAAAAAACAGACCGGCGCAGGCCAAAATAGGCCGAATTGCAGACCATGAGAACATTGGCCGTAATCGACTGATCGTATTGGATGACCTCAACCAGATCCTGGGCCGAGGATTTGGGGTCATCGATCAACTGCAGAACCCGCTGCAGGACGGCCGGGAAGGGGGGTAGCTGGGAGGCGGATTGGATAATGGTGTCAATCTGATTCATATTTGATGATCTCGTAAAAAGTCAAAATTGGGATAGCAAAGTAAAAAGCTCCATATGCAAGGCGCGCAAAACATTGTAGGGGCAACCCGATGTGGTTGCCCGAGATTGGGCGCCCACATGGGGGCGCCCCTACAATTCCGCAACGACGAAGGTGAAGCGCAACGCCGCAGATGGACTTTTTACGAAGCCATCATATTTCCCTCTCGCCATCCCCTGAGGTCTTCACCCAGACTTTGCCCGAAGATATTTCTAAATAGACTGTCCGGTTGACATTGCCTCCCACGGCCTCTGCCTCAATCAGAATGCTATTCATCCATAAAGTCTTGCGTAAGGACGTGTAATTCCGTTTGCCGATGTTGAAATAACCAGTAGGATCCATTACCTGCGCCCCTCCAGCCACCTTGACCACGATCCGCCTCTTTTCGGCCCCCCATTTGTACATTTCCCTAAAAAGAAGAGGGATCCCCGTATCCCCAAACATACATGGATTTTTTTGGGCCTTTGCCGGATCCAGTTGAGATTCCGGCAGCATATAATGGAGAAGCCCCCCAACCTTGACCGCAGGGTCATACAGAGCAACCCCGATACAGGAACCCAGAGCATAAGTTATTAAAGTGGACTCGGGGTCATTGGCCACCCGCATGTCCGCTATCCCAACTATAACTTTCATTTTTCTTTCTGGTATATAGCCGGCCTTACGTAACGAAGCCTGTGTTGAATCCCGGTCAGGCTTTCGGAATGCCCTATCAAAAGAACTCCTCCCTTACTTAGGCTGTCGTAAAAGCGATTTACCAGGGAGGTCTGCACCTTTTTATCAAAATAGATCATGACATTCCGGCAGAAAATACAATCGAAAGGTTCCGGAAATGAAAACGGCTCCATTAAATTGAGTCTTTTAAAATCAATATATTTTTTGAGCGGCTCTTTTACTTTCACATAACCCTGCCAGCTATTTTCTCCTTTTAAAAAATACTTTTTTGTTAAGGCCGGGGAAATCGTTCGAATTCGTTCATGTGGATATATTCCCGATGCCGCGATCTTCAGCACTTTGCTGGATAGGTCTGTGGCCACAATCTTAAAAGGCCAGTTTTCGGGGCTGGGCAAGGCTTCCGATAGAGTAATGGCAATGGAATACGGCTCTTCTCCGGATGAGCAACCTGCGCTCCAGAGAATGATTTTGTTCCCCTTGCCCTTCTTTCGGGCGATCAACGCCGGCAATAAGTCTGATTGAAGATAATCGAAATGCTTCTGTTCCCGGAAAAAACTGGTGAAATTGGTGGAGATCGAGTCCAACAGGTGGATTAATTCCTGGCCCGTTTGATCCTGGACAACGTATTGATAGTAGTCCCGAAAGGACTGGAATTGACCACTGCGCATCCTTTTTCCCAGGCGAGCCTTTACCAGTTCTTTTTTCCCCTCATTGAGGTTAATCCCGCAAAGGTCGTAAACAAGACCGCTGATCTTTTTAAAGTCGGCATCGGTCATTTCTTCTTGCGGCAACCGATAGGCATCAAGCATCGATCAGGCCCCTATTCCTTAATCTTTTCTCGTATAGTAAACAGCAAAAGAAAGTTGTCATAAGCGTTTCGGAGATTGCCCAAAAATCCCCTCTCTCCCCCCTTTAGAAAAGGGGGACAGGGGGGATTTTAGGTGATGGCTTCGCTTAAGTGGATGGCAACTTATTTAAGACGCTCCCAATAATTGATGAACTCGTAAAAAGTCCGAAAGCTCCTTTTCCCGTCATTCCGGCGAAAGCCGGAATAAATTTATTGGGACACAGATTTTCACAGATAACCGCAGATAATTATTTTCTTTTTAGTTTATCCTGATAATTTATGTACATCCGTGTCCAAAAAGGAAATTCCTATACAATCCAGTTATTTCAAGAAGTTATCAAACCTCTGGACTCCGGTTTCCACCTATCTGCCAGGCACAGGCAGGCCGGAGTGACGACTTTTTACGAGGCCATCAATAATTCATTTAAAGCAGACTTCAACGATAAAGCTTCCGGCCTTGGTGGTAAAGGGAATGGAGAGGATTGGCCCCTTGCTGATATGTTTCACTTCGTGCCCTCTGCCGGAAACAACCGTAGGGATCGCTCCCTGAAAAGTATAACCGATCTCCTGAAGACGCCTCCTGGAATCTCCGGAAATCATATTGGTCAATTCTCCCACGGCATCTTTTACCTCTTCGTTAATCTCTTGCTGTTCTTCGCCGAGCATCTGGCTGATGATGAAAAGGATGCATTCCCGGGAAAAGGTAATGCATAAAGATCCCTCAGCCTCCCCGGTGATCCCGACAATTCCGGAAACATCCCCGCTGGCCGAAGCTCCCTTTTTAAGGAATGGTTTTTCGGCAACAGGTTCCAAAGAGGCCATTGTTTTTAAAACATAAATCGTTGCTTCCAAGAACGGATTGATAAATTCCGCTTTCATGTTCATAGAATCTTTTCCTTCCCCAGCAGTAATTGATCTCGCTTTAATCTTTATCCATTGAGGTTCTTGCAAAACTCAAAAACTGGCGCTCCATCGTCATTCCGGGCAAGCGAAGCCCTGCACCGCATGGTGTACAGGGCGAAGCGCAACCCGAAATCCAGGATTATCAAATACTTCTGTATTCCAGCTTCCGCCGGAATGACCGAATAAATAACATTTGCAAGAGCCTCCTTGGAATCCGTATTTGTCGATGAACATTCCAAAAGGGTTTAACCCCTTAATTTTATTGTTAACCCTATCGTCAAAAAATAGCTAAACTTAAACCCAAAATATGCCCGAATTTATAAAAACCCTTGTAGTTGCAGCCCCGCCAGCGGCGGGATTAGCCTGCGGGGCAAAGGACCCAAAAGTTAAAAGAATACTTCCGGGAGTAAATTTTATTCTTATGCGGAATATTCGTTTACTTTAAAGGCACGTTGGCCGTAGGGGTTAATGCCCGGAAAAAAGGTGGGTTGCTGTTTCATAATTTTTCGTATCACTTTAGCCCTTTGAAAAGAGGTGGGGCGTAAGGTCAGAGGGAATCCATGGTCCGGGGGCCTGGGCGGCCCGCTTGGAATCATAAGGCGCTGATTTCTTCGCGGGTGGGGCGGGGAAAACGCCCCCCGCCTCCTCCGGCGGAAACGAGCGGGGTTCTTCGTGGCCAAGCGGAGACCCGGCCGATGCTTCCGGCGCGTTCCACCCAGACCCCCGGACCTCAACAAAGGTGGTAAAAACACTTTTTCAAACCGCTAAATTGATACAATTTTTCTAATTTCTCAATGAGGTTTTTTTAGTTTTAAGTTTATGATTCTCGCACGGTCCTGAACATCGCCATGATGGAGGCCAATTCTTCGGCGCTGGCCGCATTCTGTTGCGTCACACTGTTCATCTCGGCCACAGCCTTATTGATTTGATCGATCCCCTGGGATTGCTCCTGGGATGCTGCGGCAATCTCACCCACCAGGTTCACCACCTTCTTGGACCTATCTGTTACTTTATCAAATGCCTCATTGGCCAGGTCCACTAAATTTTGGCCATTTTTAACCTTCTTAACAATATCTTCCATCAAACCGGTGGTGCTCCTGGCTGCCTCCGCCGCCCGCATAGCTAAATTCCTCACCTCATTTGCCACCACGGCAAACCCTGCGCCCGATTCACCTGCACGCGCCGCCTCTACTGCTGCATTTAAAGCGAGAAGATTGGTCTGAAAGGCGATCTCGTCGATAGTCTTAACAATTTTTTGGGTCTGCTCTCCGGCTTCATTGATTTTTTTCATCGATCCAGTCAGCTCCTTCATGGAGTCGTCGGCTTTTTCAATCACCTGCTGAGTCTCAGCTATCAAGCTTTTGGCCTGAGCGGCGCTCCCCCCATTCTGTTTGGTCATCGCGGACATCTCTTCCAGGGAGGAAGAGGTCTCCTCCAAAGAAGCTGCCTGTTCAGAAGCTGCTTCCGAAAGGGTCTGCGACGTGGCCACCGACTGACCCACTGCCTCGCCCATCTTAAGACGCATGGAATTAACAGATTGGGCGAGATCTCCAATTTCATCTTGAGAAATCAACTTGATTTCCTGGGTTAGATCGCCGTCGGCAATTCTTTTGACTACACTTATAGTTTCTCGAATCGGAAACGTGATCAGTCTGGCTATCAAAAGGCTCACCAAAAGCGAGGCTCCTATGGCAATTCCCAAAACAACGATAAATGTTTTCAAAGACGCGTTAAAACTAGTGACCGAAAAGTCATATCGTTCCTGACTCAATTTACTTTCCAGGTTTAATAAATCATGTAAACTTTTGTTCAGTATTTGAAACTTATTTTCGGCTGTTTCCATATACATGGTGGCCATATTTAAATCAGAACTGGCCAGATCTATGGCTGAAAAGCTCGAATTTTTATACTCCTTCAATTTATGTAGGTCGTGCCCTTTCTTGTATTCAGATGTCAAGATGTGAATTCCAGTTTAAAACTGTTTAAAATCTTCCTCCCCCATCGGAATAACCTTTTCGGGCCTTTGTCCGCTTAGCTTCGAAACCGGCGCCATCATATCTTTTTTCTTAACACCCTTCGTTACTTTGTTGATAAACTGCCCTACATGCTTCTTCCCATTCCCACTTTGTATCTTTGCCTCCGAACTACGAACTCCCAACTCCGAACTGTTTATTCCATTCCCATTTCTGCCCCCCACCAGGGCAACTAAATCGTTCACAAACCCCTTCATCGTCTCCGCCTGGGCATTCATCTCCTCTGCTGCGGAGGCCGACTCCTCGGCTGAGGCCGCATTCTTCTGCACCACCTTGTCCATCTCCGCCACCGCCTTGTTGATCTGCTCGATCCCCTGCGCCTGCTCCTGAGAGGCCGCCGCTATCTCGCCCACTAAATCCCCTACCTTCTTCGACCCCTGGGCCACCTTGGAAAAAGCCTCATTCGTCCGCGACACGATCTCCGATCCGCCCTTGATCCTCTTCACCGACCCCTCAATCAAATTCGCCGTGTTCTTGGCCGCCTCCGCCGCCCGCATCGCTAAATTCCTCACCTCATCAGCCACCACCGCAAAACCGGCTCCCGCCTCCCCTGCGCGCGCCGCTTCAACTGCGGCGTTGAGAGCCAGAAGATTCGTCTGAAAGGCTATCTCATCTATGGTCTTGATGATCTTGGCCGTCTCCTCACTGGCCGTAGTAATCTCTTTCATCGACCCGGTTAACTCCTTCATCGACCGATTGGCTTCCTCCACCACCCGGCTGGTCTCGGCCATCAGGGTGTTGGCCTGACTGGCATTTTCGGCATTCTGCTTGGTCATGGAGGACATCTCCTCTATGGAAGAAGAGGTCTCCTCAATCCCCGCCGCCTGCTCCGAGGCCCCCTCCGCTAACGACTGGCTCGCGGATGAGACCTGGCTGGAGGCTGAGGCAACCTGCTCTGCGCCTTCTGATAACCCCTCTGCCACACGACTGACCGGTTTGG
>Ga0194111_10000499_pt1 | contig 48127 bp, 37 predicted proteins | sample TA2KigC300mmetaG_FD_146194 | JGI IMG/M metagenome (GOLD analysis project Ga0194111, IMG submission 146194) | Freshwater microbial communities from Lake Tanganyika, Tanzania - TA2015033 Kigoma Deep Cast 300m | ecosystem: Environmental > Aquatic > Freshwater > Lake | place: Tanzania: Lake...
ATTAGGTAATCTATTCAGGACCTTTCGCTGGCAAATTTACTTTCAAACTCCATTATAGTCCGCGGGTAATCTTCCATACCCGCATACTACATATTGGGGTCACTTGAGTCAAGTGCATACCCCCAAAAATTATTTCTAGCGAATGCACTGAAGTAAATAGACCTTTTATAAAGGAAGCGGTGCCATGGCCGCGAACCTTTCTGACAACGACCCGGCCGAACGCTGGCCCTTTCCCCCTCGGTGTCTTTCCGAACTGGTTTCCGACGAGGTGATCTCTCGCCTCCTCACTGGTATGAGCGAGCGGTTGGAGGCCCCGGTGGTGTTGTTTGAACGCCCACCCGACTATTCTGGCCAACTTTGCATTCATTATCCCGGCCCCCTGAATTCGCCCAGATTCCGATATCCTGAGTTTTGCCATCAATTCCAAGAATATGTCGCCGGGGGCCAACAATTATGTGAAGCAGATAGCCGAAGGCGGGCGCTTGATATTTTCAATGCAAGACCAGAAACCGAGACTGTCCAACAATGCCATATGGGGCTCACTATAAGTATAAAGCCTATAAGCCTAATCCCAGGGAATCCCCTGGCCGTCTGTAGTAGCGGGAAATTTTTGCGTCCGCAAGATCTCCTACAAGTGGAAGATAAGATAGTAAATTTTAAAAAAAAAGGGAAAATAGCAAGTAGGGAACATGAAGATGAATTAATAAAAACGGCACGACGAGCAATAAGGGCGCAAGGCGACATGGTTTTTTTTAATGCCAAATTTGCCAAGGAGATAAGCATATTGCAAGACGTAGTGTCATATTATTGGGCCCACTTTAGGGGTAAAAAGGAATGGGAATGCCGTGAAAGGATCACCGATCTCCTTTTCCAGACCGGGGATGAACCGGAGGAGTTGCGCCGGGGCCTGGAAGAATCTTTAATATTATTACGCAGATTTCTTGGAGTGCGTTACCTGGCAGTATTTCTGGCGCTTCGAGATGGTGACAGGGTTTTGCCCCTGATGGCACAGGACGGCCTGCCCTGGCAGCAGATACAGTCGGTCCAGTTCAACTGGCGGAAAGCCGATCTCCCACCTGTCCAGGAGGGCAGCTTTAACGCCACCGAATGGATAGAACGAGAGCAATATCAGCATGATTTTCCAAAGAAGTTCATCATCAAGGGGGGCAAGGGACCGGGAAAAGAGCATTTACAGCCGGCCATCTATTTGGTGCCTGCCGGCCGGCAATATCGCGGCGTCTTACTGGTGGGCGAATGGTTGGAGGCGCGCCGGGGCCAATCTCTGAGTTCCTATGGCGGCCGACATTTTCTACAGACCGTCGGCCAGTTAATGCTGACCCAGGCCATTGCCAAGCGGGCGGTCTATGCGTCGAGGCAGCACGATAGACAAAGGGACTTGATAGTGGCTCTTACCTCCCATTCTATCCGGGCCGCCCTGCACAAGGCTTTTGATCAAATAACATTAATGAAAATATCAGCTACACAGCCGGACAATATTATGAAGTTATTGGAAAAATTGGAACAAAACATACGGGTGATGCGTAAAAATGTGGATATTTCCATGGAAACCCCTGATACCGCCTTGATTCCCGATATTCATGAGACGGAGATGGACTTGGAGCCGGTCAATATCGGGGCATTGATACAGAATTGTTGCAATATGTTTGATAAAGAGGCAAAAGATAATCAGATAAGCATTGTTATATATGAAGATGTCGAATACCTCCCTATCGTCCATGGGGATCGGTACATGCTGGAACTGGTCTTTGCCAATATTATAGATAATGCTATCAAGTATTCCAAACCGGGGAAAGAAGTGCGCATCAAATCAAAACCTATAATAGCATCAATGAATTATAATAGTATTGAAATTGAAATTGAGGATTGGGGTATGGGAATACCAAAGGCAGAATATGAGCGCATCTTCGAGAAAGGATACCGTAGCGCCAAGGCAGGCAGGTCCAGAAGGCGAGGAGTGGGATTGGGGCTTTACCAGGCCAGGAAGTTGGTGGAGATGCACGGCGGCTCCATATGGGCCCAGAGCAATCCCAAGGGGGGAGAGGATGATTGGAATAACCACGTGGTCTCTTTTTTCGTGCGTCTGCCGTTAAGGCAAACCAAGTAATCCTGAAGGGGATTGACCATGCCTGAGAACAAGATCCTTTTTGTTGAGGATGATTTGGATGAAGATCCGGAGGATTCGGCGGGTTATAGATTGCTGAGAGAGGCGGGGTATGATGTTACCATCGTCCGGAGCGGCATGGAGGCCTTTAGGAAATTACAATTTGAGGCCTTCCATCTGGTCCTTTTGGATATTATGCTCCCCCCCAGACAGCCTGATGATGAGGAGCCATTGGCCTCTGAATTGGTGGGGGTTTTGAGATTGAACATGGGGCTAAAGATATTGGAACTAATAAAAGAGGGTTTTTTTGAAAAGGCTAGGGGGATACCGCGGACGGTGCCGGTGGTGGTAGTTTCGGCGGTGCCGGGAATGGAGAGGTGGAAGATAATCAGGAGCCTGGTGGGGAAACGGGAATGGGCCCTGCGTAAGCCGAAGGAAACATTTGAGGTGCTTGATGCGGTAAGGCAAGCATTGCCACTCCCCAAAAAGGACTAAATATGCTTGATTCTAATATTATCAATACGAATAAAGCCATCAGGTCTTTTTTTGATGGTTTTGTAAAGGAAGTGGTAAAAATTACCTCAGATACTAAACAAGAGCCTCCTCGGCTGTCTACTTTGCAGCTATTTTTAGATATCACCATTAGAGCTTTGGAGGCCGAATGGGCAGGTGTAATAAGCAGAGATATTAATCAATGGGTAGTATTGGCCACCACAAAAAAATGGCCTAAAAATTTTCCTGATCCTATACTAATACATCCTATAGAATATATATATAACGATGGCGAGCCTGAAAGTTTAGGAATAGATGATATTAATACTAACGATACTTTATCTAAATTTTTAAGAAATTCAGCGATACATAGTATAGCAATTATCCCCATTATTTGTCCAGTAGCCCATTATGAAAAGCTAATTTTATTAATCGGCAATAAGAGGGACCGAATTGTTAAAGGTGATGAAGGGCTACCTTACTATGTAACTAATATACTAAAATACCTGGCTGCCTTTTTTAGTTCTGTTATTGTAAGTCTAATGAACCGACAAGAGGCTTGGCAGTCGGCGCTTTATGACGGCTCCCGGAAGGCTATCTATGAACGAAGCCGGGATCTCTTGCAGGCCTGTGGGACTGGATTGGACGGTAAGGCCCTGGATAGGGCCAGGGCAGCCCTCGTCGACGCCTCTACATTATTGAAGATTCTGCCCCATCCCCGCCCTACCTTTAAGGAAAGAGATGGACCCGAAATAAAAAATCATCACGATGAAGGTCCCCTTACAAAATTATCTTGTCTGCGCCGGAAAATTTGGCAGAAATTTAATTCCCCCGAGACACTTGAGCCTGGGATGGATGAGGCCTTAATAACTATTGCAGAGGCTTGGCAGAAGCTTTCCCGGGATTCCCTCTCGGCATCCGTGCCCCCGGCCCCCAAGTTGTCGGATAACGTGTTAAGCCCCAAGATGACCGAAAAATTATGGGCGCTGGCCCACCGGCGCGAGTATCTCATCGAATGCCTGCGCACCCAGCTATATCTGCTCCATTACCGGGCAGCAGCCCTTGAAGGAGTGGCTGATAATAACGAAATCGCCGAATGTGACAAAATCTTCTATAGAGATCTTTATGGCTGTTTAAGATTATCAAACTATCTATTGATACTCGTGGGGGAATTTCTAGATGTTTGGGCTAAAGAGTCGGAAGAGGGTAACCTGCTCATCACCTCGGAGTGGCTCATAGTTTGGTTTGCCAAAAAAATTCTCCAGGATAGGAAATGGCTGCATACGCTCAAGGAGGTTTACACCCCCAATGGCCGAGCCGAATTCTATTACCGGTTTAGCGCCTATTTTCTTTATGTCCTGTTTTTGATTCGGTATTTCGGGGAGCCCAATTTGTTCCGGTTCTCCGACATCACCGAAGGCTACGAGAGGTTTGTTGACGCCTCATTATATCTGCTGGCCGAATATGCCCACCGGGTGGAACAACTCCCTCTTAACATTCCTTTGTATCAAATCCTGACCGGCCATATCTGGGCCAACGAAGCCATTCTATATACCATCCAGGACAATTACCGGGATCATCACCACCACGTCTGGAACGTCTGCTTGTTGGGCATGGTGTTGCTGGAAGCAGGACTAGTGACGAGGCTGGACCCGGACTGGGAGAAAGATGCCAACCTGGCTCGGCAGCGCCGTCGCAACTGGCTGCTGGCGGGCTTGTTGCATGATATCGGCTACGGCTTGAATCTGAACCGGCACATGTTGGGGCACTTGAATTTTTTACAAGGCTCCCCTTGTTTAACCCAATTCCTGAAAGGGCTGAATGACTACCATGACCGGAGCGCCAGGGAGTTGTCGGTTGAATTGGATAAGTGGATCAACTTTGGCAAGCTACAGGGCACCCTAGACCACGGTGTGGTCAGCGCCCTTTACCTTCTGTTTCTGGACCGGGCGCCCCAGCGGCCCGAAGAGCCGGTCTTGCCCGCCCAGGCCTGGCTGAAGGATATCCCGGAAGCCTTTGTGGCCACGGGGAAACACAACCTGGATGGCGTTACAATCAGCCCAAAGGATGATCCCCTGGCCTTGCTGTTGCTTCTGTGCGACCACCTCCAAGAATGGGATCGGCCCCATATAGACGCAATGCACCTGCGTCGCTCGATGAGCGCCTCTTTGCACCGTCCCGGTCAGACGGTGACCCTTGGAAAAACCGTCCTGAGATGCTTGAAAGCCAACCTGAGCTGGCAATCCGACCGGGTCCATCTGTCCTGCAATCAGCCCGTGCAAATAAAGCTGTATTATAAAGATGCCGGCCAGGAGCGCTTTCAGCCGGCGGTGATTTGGTGCCAGAACACTTATGAGTTTCAGCGGATCAATTTCGCCGAGTGGCCGGCCGACCTGGAAATAGACCTGGAGGTCATCCATCCCGTGAGTCAGGAGCTTTCACGGGGTTTAAGGCTGTGGGAGATGGACCTGTTTGAGGACTTCGCCCGGAAGGACCAGGAATGCCTTGGCCTCTGGGCCTGGTTCAAAGCGGCCCGGGCCGGCACCCCGGGATTTTCTTATCAAAAGGTTGAGTCACCGGCCCTCCCCCAGGAAACTTTCAAGTGGGTTCTTAAGCACGGAGGTTTTGACCTTTCCCGCCCTCCTACCACCAGCGAAGCCAGTAGGATTATTGAAGCTTTTCCACCAGGGCTATACCTGCGCTACACCCTGTGGAAGGAGCAACGCCTGCGCGAAATCAGATTGCGGAAAAGATGACGCGGTAGTTCCTCTTTATCTCGAGAGAGCGAAAGTTAATTTTGTTCCCGGTTGTCTGCTGAATATCCCAGCTACGTGAACCACAGAATGAAAGTTCTTGCAATCAATCTAACCGGAGATTATCAGTTTAGAAGGCAATCAATAGTGAAATTAGTTAGTTAAAAATTTATGCCGACACTACCCGACTGGATCGAGCAGATTTTTCGGTTGCGGGGCTGGCATCTGAAGGGCGGCTAAAGAGTTTTAGTTGACCCGGGGTCGGCGTGATGAGGCCCTGGACGGTCTGGCCCTGGCGGCGGGCGACGGCCCCAAGCCGGCTGCGGCTGCTTCGGCGGTGGGCCTGCAGCAGGATTTCATCCGGGTGGCGGAGCAGCTCAAGCCCTCGGTGGTGAGTCTTAAAACGTCCCGGGTGGTCACCTACCGGATGCCCGGTTTTCCCGACGACTTTTTCCGGGGCACCCCCTGGGAAGGCATGTTCCGTGACTTCGGCTACGGCCAGCCTTTCCGGCAGCGCCAGCAGGGCCAGGGTTCGGGCATCGTCCTCGACAGCCGGGGCTATATCCTCACCAATCATCACGTGGTGGCCGGGGCGCAGGAGATCCTGGTGCGCTTCGCGGACGGCAGGGAGGTCAAGGGCAAGGTGGTGGGGAGCAACCAGCGTTTCGACCTCGCCCTCTTGCAGGTGCCCCTGACGGGCCTCAGGGCCGCGCCCCTGGGGGACTCGGACAAGATCCAGGTGGGCCAGTGGGCCATCGCCATCGGCAGCCCCTTCGGCCTGGAGCAGACCGTGACCGTGGGCGTGGTCAGCGCCACCGGCCGCAAGGGTTTGGGACAGGGCACCTACGGGGACTTCATCCAGACGGACGCTTCCATCAACCCGGGCAACAGCGGCGGTCCCTTGCTGGACATCAACGGCCAGGTCATCGGCATCAACTCCATGATCGCCTCCGTGGGCCAGGGCATCGGCTTCGCCATCCCCATCAACCTGGCCAAGAAGACCGTCAGGGAGTGGTTGAAATAGCGCCGATCGGCCCGGTGGGGCGGGCCTCCGGGCCCGCCGTCCAAAGGGGGCCAGGAAAGGCCGTCCCTCCATGCATTCCCTATCTTCGACTTTGTTTGCCGCTGCCGGCTGCGCTGGGCAACCCGGGCAGCAGGAAGGGGATCCTGCACAGTCATAGGGCTTGCCGCGCACGCCCAGGGCGGCGGCCGCGGGCCGCCCTAGGAGCTGGTTCCCGTCATTTAAACAGTAACAGCGGCAACAAGACTCCGGGGATGCCCTTCAGCTTTACCGTGAAAGTCCCACGTTGACCAAAAAGCTTGAAGGTGTAGCCGCAGGCTTCAGCCTGCGCAAAAGGCTCGGTTCTACCAAGGGTCTTTCATCTTCGGGGGTGGCCCTGCGGCGGGCCATGAGCGTTTAGCTTGCGTCACTAGTCCCATTAGGAAAAGAGCGCAGGCTGAAGACTGCGGCTACATTCCTTGGCTTTTTTGGGGGGATTGAAGGCTTAAACCATCAAAGCTCTATCTTTGACGTTAAATTGGTATAAGAACCCCGAACCGGCGCCACCCGGCAGTGGTGCGCCGGGAGAAGGGCCTAGGGGATACGGACTTCAGATATGTTCGGCCACGGAGGGTTCCAGCCGGCCATAGATGAACAGACCGAGGCCGAAGAGGAGGGCCACCACTGCGGCAAAAAGGGCGTTTTCCCCCAGGCCGGCAAACTGTTGCTCGGTAAGGGCCATCTTGGTGTAGTGGACGATGAAGGCCATCGGATTGACCAGCACGTAAGATTGGTAATGTGCAGGGAAAATGGTCAGCGGATAAATGATGGGCGTGGCATAAAAGAGCGCCGCGCTGACCACCTCCCAGACCTGCACCAGGTCCCGAAAGCGCACGAAGAGAGGGGCGGCCATGAAGGAAAAGGCCAGGATGAGGCCGTAGGTGAGAACGATGTAAAAGGCGAAGGCCAGGATGCCCGTCAACCCCGGCCATAAGCCGTACCACAGGAAGAACAGGGAGATGATGATCAGGTTGATGGCAAAGACCAGGGTCGTATGAATGGTGGACGCCAGGATAATGATCCAGCGGGGCACGTAAATCTTGGTCACCAGGGTGGACTTGTGCACCAACGCCGTGAGGCCGTTCATGGTGCCGTCCTGGAAGAAGCCGAACAGCATCAGGGAAGTGATGAGCTGTAAAGAGTAGTAACGGGTCCCCGTATTCATGGGATTGAAGATGCTGGAAAAGACAAAGTTGAGAATGAGGAACAGGGAAAGGGGTTTGAGGAGCGCCCACAGGTAGCCCAACAGGGAGCCGTGGAAGCGCAATTTAAAATCCGTGCGGGCCAGCGCCCACATCAATTCCCACAAATTTGTCTGATTCGGATGCATAGCCTACGACGCCGGATGTGGTTGAAGATTTTTCCCCCGGCCGAGCCGCCAACCTCCGCCTCGTCCTGTTGCCCGGGAGGTCCCCTTTACTGCAAGGCCTTGCGGTAGAGGCGGTATCGTTTGGAGGGCCTGAGCCCGCCCTCTTCGTAAAGGCGGTTGATGGCGTCGTTATCCTCCAGGTTCCAGCCCAATTCCACGTAACGGTATTGGGGGTTGCGTTCCACCACCGCCAGCAGGTGGTAAAAAGCCGCCAGGGGTAGTCCCATCTGCCGGTACTGCTCCTTCACCCCGAAGATGAGGCCGCGCAGACCCGTGATTTCCTTCCAGTAGAGGTGCCTCTTGATGAGGGCGCTCAGCCCCAGCTTGCCGTTGAACCGCCGGAGCAGCGGGTTGAGGTCCGGGATGATGATGCACACCCCCACCGGCTCGTTGCGGTGGAGTATGAAGAAGGCCAGGTCCGGCTCCGCCACCGGGAGCAGCTCCCGGACCATCTCCCGGCTTTCCTCCAGGGTGATGGGGCTGAAGCCCCAATTATGGGCCCAGGAGTCGTTGTAAATATCCGTGAGGAGGCGCACCTCCTCCTCGAAGCGCTTGGGCTCCATGCGGCGGATGGTTACTGCTTCCTTTTCCAGCAAACGCCGCCCCACGTCGTAGGTCCAAGCCGGGGGCTCATGCTCCAGGGAGAAGTGGTAGGCCAGCAGGTCCTTTTCCTTGCGGAAGCCCGAGAAGCGCACCAGGTCCAGGTAATAGGGGGGATTGTAGGTCATCATCAGGGTGGGGCGGGCTTCAAACCCCTGGACCAGGAGGCCGGCTTCATAGTTGAGGGAGGGATTGAGGGGGCCGCGCAGGAACTCCGCGCCCTGCCGGCGCGCCCAGGACTCCGCCTGGACAAAAAGGGCCCCCGCCGCCTCGGGGTCCTGAAGGCACTCGAAAAACCCCCAGCCCCCCATCTTTTCGCCCTGGTAGCGCCGGTAACCCTCATCCACCAGGGCGGCGATGCGGCCCACCACCTGGCGACCCCGCCGCGCCAGGAAGAGCTCCCGACGCGCCTGGCGCCAGAAAGGGTGCTCACCGGGGTTGAGGAGCCGGGCCAGGTGCGCTTTGATGGGGGGAATCCAATTGGCGTCCGCCTGGTAAACGGTCCAGGGCAGGTCGATAAAGGCCTGCATTTCCTCCCGGCTCTGCACCGCGATCACGTCCACGCCGGCCACGACTTCCCTCTCCTGCCTGGAGATTGTCTGCCTAAGGAGGCCGGGGCCGGGAAGCTCCCGCCCCTGTCACCGGTCGGGTGCATCATTCCGAAAACCATTTCATGGTGAGGCCCTGGGCCTGCATGAGGATGTGGCCGTCGGCGTCCCGGGCCTGCACGTCCCAGGTATTGCCCTGTTCATCCTGGACCCGGAGGCGGGCCTCCAGGGTGAGGGCCTCCCCGTCCCGACAGGGTCGCGTCCAGCGCAACTCCGCCACCCGGCGGGGGATCATCACCCGGGGCTCGTCGGAGTCGCGCATGACGACGTAGAACGTCACCAGATGCATCATGGCCTCGAAGAGGTAGGGGGAGAAGAGGTAGCGCACGTTCTGGCGACCGGCGAAATCATCGCTCTCGCGGTAAACCGCGCGGCCCCGGACCAGACCGTGGCTGGTGCCTTCCAGGGAGTCCATGACCCGGTAGCGCCCCGTGAGGTCGGTCTTTTGGCCGTACCACTGCAGGACTTCCTCATGAGCCGCGGGACGGGTTTCCAAATCCTGGGGCCCAACCGGAAACCCCTGCAGGTCTTTCAGAGGTCGGAGGGAGGAGCCCAATACCACCTGGCCCTCGAAGTTGGTGGACCAGCGGTCCAACTGGCGACCCGCGGGCGATAGGTCGGGGCTGGAGAGGGAAACCTGGCAGACCGTTTCGCCGGCCCGAAGCTGGTGACGCCGGCAGAGGATGCGGGCGTCCCGCTCCAGGTCCACGGGGCAGGCCAGGAGGTCCTGGTATTCCACCTGCCGCACGCCCAGCAGGGTGAGGTGCGGATAGAGCACGTGAGCCGCTTCCAGGAAGGTCTCGATGGCCATGATGCCCGAGACCGGGGGATGCTTCAGGAACTTGAAGGGGCGGTGGTCGGGCAGCCACAGGTCCCGAACCGGAGAGAACCGGCGGGTGGCCAACGCCTCCCCGGCGTGCAGGTCGAGGCGCTCCACTTCGTCCAGCATGGGGAGACTGTTTGCCGAGAAAGACACCGCTCCGGCGCTGAGCCGGTCCGGCGGGGCCGGGGGCGGGGACAGGTCGATGCGGGTGGCGGGCACCTCGGGCAGGGCCCGGGCCAGCATCACCGTCCGGTCCTGGGGGGGGCCGAGGAACAGCTCCCGGCAAAAGCATTCGGCCAGCTCCTCCACCCGGACGTAGGCGTCGGCCAGGCCTTTCATCTTCAGGAGTTCCTTGACCTCCGGGTCGTCGGCCATGCCGGTCCCTTCGATGGGCGGCAGCACCAGGGTCTTGGCGAGGAGGCCGGGACCCAACGCCTGGAGGAAGGCCCCCAAAGCCCGGTTGGCGGCGCAATAGTTGACCTGACCGATATTCCCCTGCACCGCCGCGGCCGAGGACAGCGCGGCCATGAAACGGAGACCGCGGCCCCGGGCGGCCCGGTGGAGGTTGAGGGCGCCGGTCAGCTTCACCTGCACCACCCGGTGGAAGTCGTCCGGCGTCATGAATTTCATAAAGCTGTCCCTCAGCAGCCCGGCCCCGTGGATGACGCCGTCGATGCGGCCGAAGTCGGCCGCCACCTGATCCAGGACCCGGTCCACCGCGGCGCGGTCGGCCACATCCACGCGGTAGTAGGCCGCCTCCAACCCCAGGAGTCTCAGGTCCTGGAGGGTGCGGTCCACCTCCAGACCCGCCACCAGATGGGAGATCTCCTGGTCCAATCGGGCGCCCTTCAGGTCGGGCTGCCGTTCGAGCAGGAGGCGTCGGGCGGCTTCGTTAGCGGGCCCCTTGGCGGCCAGCAGCTGGTCCGCATCTTCCGGAGAAGGCAAGGGGCTTCTGCCCAGCAGCGCCAGGCGGGGTGCAAAGGGGGCCAGGGCCCGGGCCAGGTGGGCGGTGATGCCCCGGCCGCCGCCGGAGATGACCACCACGTGGCCGGGCTTGAGGTCCAGGACCGGCGCTTCGGGCAGAGGCAGGTCTTCGCTGCGGGCCTCCAGGGCGTAAGCCTGTCCCTGCCGGTAGAGCCGCTCCAGGATGGGGCTGCGGCGATCCAGGGCCTGAGCCAGCGCCGCCGCCGGCGGGGTGGCCCGGTCCAGGGCGGCGGTGCGGAACAGCACCGAGCCATACTCCTGGGCCGCGGCCAAAAACATGCCCAAAACCCCCTGGGCCGCCACCTGCCAAGGAGACTCGGGAGTGAGGCCCCGGTCCGCCAGCAGGGCGAATTCCTTGGCGGAGGAGCGGGTGAGGGCCTGCAGACACTGGAAGAGGCCGGTGAGCAGGGCGGGAACCGCATCTAACTCCGGCGGGGGCGCCCCGTCCTCCATAACCAGAATGAGGCCGGCCAGGTTGGGGCAGGCGTCCAGGCGGGCGGCCACCGCCGCAGCGCCGTCGGGGGTGGTGAGATTCAGGTCCGCCTCCTGGCCCGAGACATTGAGGCTCAAAACCGCGGCCTTCCAGGTCCGCTCACAGAAATCCGCCACCTGGCGGGCGAACTGCGGGTCGGCGCCCAGGTTCAGCACGGCTACGTCCTGCCCGGCCGGGAGGACCAGAGGCCGGGGGGCGGCCTCCTCCAGGGGGAATTCCCGGAAAACCAGGCGCTTAAGGGCCGGGCGGGGTTGCCCTGCTTCGGGGGCGGAGGCCGCCACGGGCTCCAGGGGCTGGGCTAGAGGCTTACCGGGGGAGACGGGGGCCGCGGAGTCGGGCGCAGCCCCGTCCCGGGCCACCACTTCGGCGATGCGGTCGGCCAGCCCCCGCACCGTGCGCACGTCGATGAAATCTTCGATGCGCACGGTGATGCCGAACTGGCGCTCCGCCGCGTCGATGATCACCGGCAGGCGGCTGGAGCGGATGGCCAGGTCCTGGCGCAGATCCATGTCGGGTTCGATCTCGTCCCGCTCATAGCCCGTGGCGTCGATAATGATGCCGATGACCTGCTCCAGGTAATCCCCTTCCGGAGCCGGGCTGGGCACGGGGGCAGGCCGGGCCGGCGGGGAGGGCGCAACGGGAGCGGCTGCCGGGGCCGCGGGGGCGGGGATCGCGGGTCTAGCCGCCGGAGCAACCGGAGCAGCCACCCCGCCGCCCAGGAGCGCCTCCAGGCGGGCTTCGTCAAAGAACGGGTCCGCTTCCCGGCGCACGGCCTCGACGATGGCCGGCTTCAGGAATTTGCCGAAACTCTCCAGCACAAAGGCGTTGATCTCCCGCTGCACCACCGCGGCCACCCGGTCCCCGGCGGGAAGCGGCGTGGGTCGGGCCGGAGCAGGCGCAGCAGCGGGGGCCGCGCCGGGCAGGACCACCGTCAGGGGAGGCCTGGGCGGGGTGAGATGCCCCAGGGCGTAGAGCCGGGCCAGGGCGGTGCGATAGGTGAGCGCCTCCCCCTCGGGGTCGCAGGTGGGCGCCACCCGGGCCGCCTCCAGCGTCTCCTGCACCAGGTTGCACATGGTGTCCTTGGGGCCCACCTCCAGGAAGAAGCGGACGCCGAAGTCATTCCAGAGGCTCTGCACGTTCTGGGTCCAGTGCACCGGGGACTCCAGGTGGGCCATGACGATGCGCTTGATCTCCGCCGGGTCGTCGGGGAAGGGCTGCATGGTGGTGTTGGAGATCACGGGAATGCGGGGCGGGTGGAATTCCAGGGTGTCGATGAAGGCCTGCATCTCGTCCCGGATGACGGCCATGATGGGGGAGTGGAAGGCCATGCTCACCCGGAGCTGGTAGGTCCAGTAACCCTCGGCGTCCAGTTCGGCCTTCAACGCCAGCATGTCCTGGGTGGCGCCGCCCAGCACCACCTGGCGGGGGGAGTTGAAGTTGGTGAAGTAGACCCGCTCCCGGGCCGCCACCTTCTCCCCCAGGACGTCCATGGGCACGTTGACGGCCACCATGATGCCCGGGTCCTGGGAGAGAATCCCCGCCTGGTCCATGCACTGGGCCCGCTTGTGGACGATGTGGAAGCCGTCTTCATAGGAAAAGACGCCGGCCACGCACAGGGCCAGCAGTTCGCCCAGGCTGTGCCCGGCCATGGCCACTGGGCGCACTCCCAGGGAGAGGAGATACTGCACCATGGCGTACTCCATGGTGAACAGGGCCGGCTGCTGCCACAGGGTCTGCTTCAGGCGTTCGTCCCGGGAATGGAAGAGGAGGTCCAGGATGTCGAAGTCAGCCACTTGGGCGATCTTGTCCATCCATTCACGGATGACGGGGAAGTTTTCGTAGAGCTCCTTTCCCATGCCCGGGTAATAGGTTCCCTGCCCGGCGAAGACCAGGGCCAGCGGTGGCGGGGGCTCGCCTTCCAGCCCGGCCAGGACCCCCTGGCGCTCCAGGGAGCGCAGGACCTTGGGGGTGAGGGGGGCCTCCAGGGGGGGGAGCGCGGCGATTTTGGCCCGGGCCTCGTCCTCGGAGCCGGCCACCACCCCCAGGCGCAGGGCCTGGCCGGCGATGTTCGCGCGGCAGCAGGAGACCCCCTGGACCTCGGCCCGGGCCTTGGGCGCGGCCGCAGGTTCGGCCGGAAACAGAGACGGGACGGGCACAGAGACGAACACGGGGGCCTGGTGATCCCGGCATTCCTCCAGGTGCACCACGTAGTTGGCGCCGCCGAACCCGAAGGCGTTCACCATGGTGCGCCGGGGCAGGCCGTTCTGCCGGGGCCAGTCCGCCGGTTCCCGCGGCGCCTCAAAGCCCCAGCTTTCCAGGTCGATATTGGGGTCGGGGACCTGGTAATTCAGAGTGGGGGGGATGATCCCGTCGTTCATGGCCATGACGCCCCGGACCAGGCTGTTGAGGCCTGAGGCCCCCAGGGTGTGGCCGATCTGTGATTTGAAGGAGGAAAGGAAGGTGCGCCGGCCCTTGGGGAAAAAGTGCTTCAGGGCCTGTACTTCCTCTACGTCCCCTTGCATGGTGGCGGTGGCGTGGCACTCCACCAGGTCCACCGCCCCGGGGCCGTAGGGCAGGTTCTCAAATGCGGCCCGGATGGCGATCTCCTGGGTTTCGGCCACCGACTCCACCATGCCCCGGTCGTTGTTGGAGGCGCCGATGCCGGTGATGAAGGCGTGGATGCGGGCGCCGCGGCGCCGGGCCACCGACTCCCGTTCGATGACGATCATGCCGCCGCCTTCCCCCAGGACCATGCCGTCCCGCAGGGCGTCGAAGGGACGGCTCATCTCCGCCGCGGGCCGGTCCGCGCCGGAGACGCCGGCCAGGGCTTTCAGCGCGGAGAATTCCAGGAAGTGGGCGGGGCTGAGGAGCTCCTCGCCGCCCCCCACCAGGGCCGCGTCCAGGACGCCGTTGCGCACCATCTGCACGGCGCTGTACAAGGCCACCAGGCTGGTGGCGCAGGCCGCGGACACGGAAAAGGAGGGCCCCATGAAGCCGTAGCGGTTGCAGATAAAGCCGCCCGCGGTGCAGTTCAGCCGGCCCAGCAGGGTGGTGTCGTCGACCCGCAGGCCCTGGGACTTGATCTGCTCCTCCGCGGCCGCGGCCAGGGCCGGGGACAGGGGGAGCAGGCCCTCCAGAGCCTCTACGATGAAGCGGGCGGACATGCTGAGGACCAGTCCCCTAAGCGTGCTGGCAGACTCGCCAGAGTTCTGGGAGATGACCACGCCGATGCGTTCCTTGGGAATGTCGGCGCTCAAAATGCCCGCATCCCGCAGGGCCTGCTGGGCCAGCCACATGGTGAGCTTGGTGGACTCGGCCATGGTCCGGAATTCGTGGGGGGCGATCCCCAATTCCTTGCGGGACAGGGTCAGGTGCTGGAAGGCCCCGGCCTTGCAATAGGTCTTCTCCGACGCCCGGGGGTCGGGGTCGAAAAAGCGGCTGTGGTCCCAGCGTGAGAGGGGCACCTCGGTGATGCCGGTTTTCAACGCCAGGCAGGCTTCCCAGATCTCCTCCGGGCTGTTGCCCAGGGCATTGACCAGGGCCATGCCGGTGATGGCCAGCCGTTCCGAGCCGTTGCCGGCCGCGGCGGTCCGCACCACGGCGGGGGCCTCGACCAGCTCCTGGGCGGGGAGGCTGATGGCCAGAGGCCCCTGGGCCAACTCCCGGTGCAGCTCGGCCAGGGTGCGCACCTCGGCCAGGCTGCCGGCCGCGGCGCCGCTCATGAACTGGCCTTCTTTCAGGCAGGCGGGTTCGTCCAGGGCTGGCCCGCCGGGGCGGTCCACCCCCCGGGCGGCCACCAGCAGACTCCGGGCGGTGAGGGCCTCCAGGCGCTGCCGGAAGGCGGCTTCGTCCTCCCGGCCGGAGGCGAATTCCTCTTCCAGGGTGAGGATGGCCCCCATCTTGGGGGTCTTAAGCGACCGGACCCGGAGGCCCACCGCTTCGCCACTGACCGCGGTGTCGCCGGGCGCGGCCTGAAGGATAAGGCGCTGATACAGGGGGGAGAGGGCGCCGGTGTCGACGATCTCCCGGGTGGCCAGATAGGCAGTGCCCATCTGAATGGCGTCCGCGCCCAGCATGGCGGCCCGGAAGGCGGTCTCCCGATCGAAGATGCCCCCCGCCAGGATGATGCGGCAATTTTTACAAAGTTCCGGCTCCCGGCGCTTCAGGTCCAGGGCGATCTGGGCCAGGGTGAGGGTGGAGTGCACCCCCACGTGGCCCCCGGCCTCGTGCCCCTCCAGGACGACATAGCGCACCCCGGCCTCCAGGGCCAACCGCAGCAGACCCACGTCCGGAGCCAGGTAGAACACCTCCACCCCCTGTTCCAGCAGCCGCCCCGCATAGGCCGGATCGCCGGCGGCGATGACGGCAAAGGGCGGGCGGTGGCGGGCGATCCAGGCGAGCTGGTCCTCCAGGGCCGGGTTTTCGGGGAGGGCGATGAGGTTGACGGCATAGGGCCGGCCGTCCATCAGCTCTTTGAGATTTCCCAGGTCCTGCTCCAGCTGGGGCCAGCGTCGCAATCCCAGGGCCAGGGTGGGGAGCCCGCCGGCGTCGGCCACGGCTCGGGCGAACCGGGGCAGGTCGGTGATCCAGGTCATGGCCCCCTGAATAAAGGGGTAAGCGACGCCCAATTCCCGGGCCACGGGGGTGTCCAGGTAGGCCTCACGGACCTGCTCCGCTCCATTCCAGCAGCGGCGCACCTCCTCCCCGAAGGCCTTGAGGGCGGCGGCAGTGTCCTGACCGTAGCGCTGCACGAAGGCCGCCGCGAAGGCCGCCTCCGGGCTCAGGGGGATGACCTCATCCCGGCCGAAGCTGCTGTTCAGGGGATGCTTGGCGTGGGCCAACACCAGCCGGGCGAAGTCCCGCCGTTCCTGTTCGTCGGCCCGGCCCTGGGACAGGGTGGCCGCCTGTTTGGCCAACTCCCGCACCGCCAGGGAGTTGCCCCGGTTAAAGAGCCGCACCGGCGTCCCCAGGTTGGCCCCCACCAGGGCCGTGGCATCCGGGCGCAGCCGGGTCAGACGCTGGCGCCGGGTATCGTCCAGGCCCGTCAGGTGGGTGAGCCAGTGCAGGCTTTCAAAGACGATCCTGGCCGCGCCGCCCGCCAGATAGGCCGCCGCGGCCTCCGGGGTGGCCACTCCGCCCCAGACCGCCAGACGCGGCGCAGCCCCCGCTTCTCTAAAGATCCCTTTGACCGACGACCAGAGGATGTTGAGGGTCTCGCCGCTGACAAAGCCGGCGGCCTCGGAGCCCTTGAGGGCCAGCATCCGGGGCGGCTCCGGGGTTCGGCTCAGAAGGCGGATAAAATCCAGGTCGCCGGTGACGGGAATCACCTCGACGTGGGAGCCCAATTCCTTGAAGCGGGCCGTTAGTTCTTCGGGAGAAACGGGCGTCAGCGCCCGATGGCACTCCACCCACAGGCAGGTTATCCCGGAGGTCCGGACAAATTCTTTAAACCGGGGAGGCAGGAGCTGGTGGGCGAACAGTCTGGCTTCCCGCGCTCTGGCCTCCTGGAGCAGGGAAGCGGCCGCCGCCGGGTCGGCCTGGGTCAGATCGAAAATGACGCCGGCGGCGGCCTGGCGCTCCAGGTCCATTACCCCCCGTTGAAGGTCCTCGAGCCGCCAGACAAAGGCCAGGGTCGGCTGCGGCGTTCCGGCGGCCATTATCCTTCCACCTGCCAGGTCCGGCGTATGGGGTCCAGGCTCAGCAGCATCAGTGATGCTCATCCTTCCATGGGAAATGGCAGTGGGCCCCGGCCGCGGACGCGACAGAGCCGCAACCCGGCGGCCGGCCGGGGGGCTCAGGGAAAATGGCCAGGAAACGTGCGCCGCAAGCCAAGGCCTCAATAATTCAATCTAGAATAATTACATGAGGGGGCGGGACTTGTCAACCAAAGGCAAGCCCTCGGCCAGGGTTCCCCAGGCCGGGCAAAAACCCCGAAATTTCCCCTTGCCCCCGGCCCGGCACTTTAGTAACAATCGCAGGTAACAGGGAAAGCCGATTTTTCGAGAAACCTGCATGGCGTTGCGCCGGGGAGGACCGGAGCGGATTACCAGCCTCTTCCCCCGCCGCGGCGCCACCCGGAGGAACTATGGATCTGGTCTATCGGCCCCGGCGGCTGCGGCGCACGGAGACGCTCCGGCGCATGGTGCGGGAGACGGTGGTGCGCCCCCAGGATTTCATCTATCCCCTCTTCGCCGCCCCCGGCAAAGGCGTCCGGCAGGAGGTGGCGGCCATGCCCGGGGTCTTCCGCCTCTCCCCCGAGCTCCTGGTGAAGGAGGCGGAGTCGGCCCTGAAGCTGAGGGTGCCCGCGGTGCTGCTCTTCGGTCTCCCCCGGCAGAAAGACGACACCGGCAGCGAGGCCGCCTCCCCCAAGGGCACGGTGCAGCAGGCGGTGCGTCTGCTTAAGAAAAACCTGCCGGAGCTGATGGTCATCACCGACGTCTGCCTGTGCGCCTACACCAGCCACGGGCACTGCGGCCTGCTGCACGGCGGCCGGGTGGACAATGACGCCACCCTGGAGGCCCTGGCCCAGGTGGCCGTGTCCCACGCCGAGGCCGGGGCCGACCTGGTGGCCCCCTCGGACATGATGGACGGCCGGGTGGGCGCCCTCCGGGAGGCCCTGGACGAACGGGGCTTCGAGATGGTGGCCATCCTCTCCTACGCGGTGAAGTACGCCTCCGCCTTCTACGGGCCCTTCCGGGAGGCCGCCGACTCGGCTCCGGCCTTCGGCGACCGCCGCAGCTATCAGATGGACCCCGCCAACGCCCGGGAGGCGGTGCGGGAGGCCGCCCTGGACGTGGAGGAGGGGGCCGACATCCTCATGGTCAAGCCCGCCGGGCCGTACCTGGACATCATCGCCCAACTGGCCGGGGAGTTCGACCTGCCCATCGCCGCCTACCAGGTGAGCGGCGAGTACAGTATGCTCAAGGCCGCGGCGGCCCAGGGCTGGCTGGACGAAACCGCGGCCATGCTGGAGTCGCTGCTGGCCATCAAACGGGCCGGCGCGGACCTGATTTTGACGTACTTTGCCAAAGAGGCGGCGGCGTTGTTGAAGGGGTGATGAGAAGATGCGGGGGGAGGGGCAGGGACCTGAGGTCCCTGCCCTCCCCCCACAGCCCCCTCCCAACCCGTGTAGGGGCGGTGCGCGACTCCCCTCTCAAAAATATGGGGTTGGGGGAGGGAGTCTGAGGGAGGGGGCAGGGGTCCATGACCCCAGGCCCCCTCCCTCAGATTTCCTTTCATAAGGCTCCCTCTTAAGATTTCCCCCGCGACTGGCGCAGCATGTTGATGGGTTTGGCCAGGTCCTGGAGGTGGGTGTGGATGGCGGTGAGGGCGCTGCCCGGCGCGCCCAGCATGAGGTGGCAGGGGTCCAGCCCCATTTTGACGCGGCAGCCCAGCCCCAGGAAGGTGACGTTCACCTGGCCGGTGAGCAGGGGAAAGACGGTGATGTCGGCGCAGCCCCCCAAGGCCCCGCCGGACTGGGGCAGGTCCATACGCCCGCCCCGGTCGTAGTTGGCGGCGTACAGCAGCCACATCACCTGCTCGCTGTCGGCCAGGAAGACCAGAACCTGGGGTGTCTCGGTGAAGAAAGACAGGGGCGCGATGAGGGCCGCCCGGGTCCGGCCCGCCTCCAGCATGGGCGCGCCCTGCATGGTGGCCGCGGAGGCCTCCTCGGTGGCGAAGAGCCCCACGCCGTACTTCTCCAGGATGCCGTCGTCCAGGTAGTGCTCCACCTCCGTTTCCATGCCTAAGGCGGTGGTGCCCAGCTTGCAGCCCATGCGCTCCCGGGTGACCAGCAGGGGACGGCCCCGGCCCGCCAGGACCGCGGCCTGGCAGTAGCTTTTAAGGTTGTCTTCGGTCAGGGGCGGCCGGGCGGGGAGGGCTTCCCCCTCCTTGATGAGCCGCACGCCCACGGGTTCGTAGGTCAAACCCAGACCTTCCGCCATTTCCCGGGAGATGGTGGCCAAGTCGGTCATATCGTCCTCGAAGTGATGAAATTTTCAGGAACATCCGTGGCCGGAGCCATTTCCGGCCGAAGTTCAGGATTATCTCGAATGTAGTCCAGAAGGCCTCTTGTTGGCAAGTCTCTTCATGCCGGGAATTGCTATGGGAGAGGGGGCTCGGCGGAAAGTGGCGCTCCCGGAAGCAATTTGGTAATATTTAAGAGAATCTTATGACTCATCCCGCATCTCCCAAAATCCCACCCCTGCGGCTGCTGGCCTGGGAGACCACCCGGCGCTGCAATCTGGACTGCCGCCATTGCCGGGCTGCGGCCACCCGGGGGCCGTATCCGGGGGAATTGAGCACCGCGGGAGGCAAGAAGCTCCTCACGGACGTGGCGGGCATGGGGCCCGCGGTCATCATCCTCACCGGCGGCGAGCCGCTGCTGCGTGACGATATCCTGGAACTGACGGCCTTCGGCCACGGCCTGGGCCTGCGCATGGTGATGGCGGTGAACGGCACCCTGCTCACCCCCGAGGTCGCCCGGCAGCTCAAGGAAGCGGGCCTCCAGCGCCTGAGTATTTCCCTGGACGGGGCCGCGGCGGGGAGCCACGATGCGCTGCGGGCTGTGCCCGGGGCCTTTGCGGGGGCGCTCTCCGGCATCGCCGCCTGCCGGGAGGCGGGGCTCCCCTTCCAGGTGAACACCACCATCACCCGGAGCAATGCCGGGGAGTTGCCCGCCCTCTATGAGTTGGCCGTGCAGTTGGGGGCCGCGGCGCACCATGTTTTTGTCCTGGTGCCCACGGGCCGGGGCGCCCAGATGCGGGAGGAGCTGGTGTCGCCGGAGGAGTACGAAGAAATCCTGCGCTGGCTGCTGGCCCGCCAGCACGAGGGGCGGCTCCACCTCAAGCCCACCTGTGCACCGCAGTATTATCGCCTGTGGCGGGAAGAGGCCCGCGCCCGGGGCGAGAAGATCACGGCCCAGACCCAAGGCATGGAGGCCATGACCAAGGGGTGCCTGGGGGGCCAGGGCTTCGCCTTCGTCTCCTACCGGGGCGAGGTGCAGGCCTGCGGCTATCTGGAGATCACCGCCGGGGACATCAGAGAGCAGCCGTTTCCGGAAATCTGGGAGACCTCGGACCTGTTCCGGCAACTCCGGGCCGTGGACGACTACCACGGCAAATGCCAGGCCTGCCGGTACCGCAAGGTCTGCGGCGGCTGCCGGGCCCGGGCCTACACCGTCCACGGCGACGTTCTGGGGGAAGATCCCGTATGTCCCTACCAACCGCATTAGACGAGCTGGATCGGGCCATCCTGAACGAAATCCAGTCCCAGTTCCCCATCGTCTCCCGGCCCTATGCCGAAGTGGGGCGCAGGGTGGGACTGAATGAAGACCAGGTCCTGGCCCGGGTCCGGGCCCTGATGGAGCAGGGGGTCATCCGCCGCCTGGGGGCCAACTTCACCTCCCGCAAGCTGGGCTACACCAGCACCCTGTGCGCCGCGCACGTGCCGCCCCAGGACCTGGAGCGCTTCGCCGCGGCGGTCAACCGCCATCCCGGCGTCACCCACAATTACCTGAGGCGCCACCACCTGAACGTCTGGTTCACCCTCATCGCCGATTCCGAGGCCCGCCTGGCCGACATCCTGGGGGAAATCTCCCGCACCACCGGCATCGAGGTCCTGAGCTTCCCCGCCCGGCACATCTTTAAAATTAAAGTGGATTTTCCCGTCTGAAATCATTTTCCGTTTCGCGCGCAACAAACGTTTGAGTTGGGGCGGTATGCGAACCGCCCTACATTATTATCCGAATTACGAGTTTTGTGGCAGGTCAAGGTGAAATTGGCATGAACCTCTTGCAAAATGGTTCAGCATTGTCCGAAAAGGCCTCGTAACGCCGAAGTTATGCAGTTTTCTAAGACAGGCTTGAGGGGAATACGGCAATTTGGGAGGAGAATCTTCGATTTTCCTGATTTCGGGCGCGCTTCTCCCGCCGCTTGCAGAAAGCCTCTGCAGCCTTGCATCACTCAGCCGGCCGGCTTGAGCAGCGGCGCGGCGAAGAGGGCGATGACGCCGAACATGAGATGAAGCCTGATATTCGCCGCACCCCGCACCATGACATTGGCGCGGCCGGACTCTTCTTTTCGGTTAAGGGGCGCTCGCCACATTCCTCCCGGCGGGGGAATAAATGGCGTTGTAAAGCCCCCACCAACCATGATAATGTTTCAGCTTCATCGGCGCCCACGTGCCGGGTTTTTTATGGCAAAATCACCCTGGCCCGAGAACGCCCATGAATTTAAAAAAAATCACTGCTGAGACAGGAAACGCGGCAGGGTGGGGAAAGAGGGTGTGGGGAAGGGGTCCATGATCCCTGGCCCCCGCATGCACCAGAAACTATTACCGAGACAGCGCCGCGCTTTCTCCGAGAGGTGAACTTATGTTGGACTGGCACCTTCTCTGGGTAACCCTGGGAAAACTCTCCCTGGCCGCCCTCATCGGCGGCGCCATCGGCTTTGAGCGGGAAACCCACGGCGAGGCCGCGGGTTTGCGCACCAACATCATGGTCTGTGTGGGGGCCTGCCTGATGATGATGCTGTCCCTGTTCATCCACGACATACATCAGCACCTGCCTGCGGCTTCCTCGGTGGTGCGCCTGGACCCGGGCCGCATCGCCTCTTATGCCATCGCCTCCATGGGTTTTTTGGGGGCCGGGGCCATCATCACCGGCAAGGGCACCGTCCGGGGCCTCACCACCGCCGCCGGCCTCTGGCTGGCCACCGGCATGGGCCTGGCGGTGGGGGCCGGCTTTTACCTGCCGGCCCTGATCTGCGCCTTCTTGAGCCTCATCAGCCTGTTCGTCCTGAGAAGGGCCAAACGGATTTTTCCCCGGGACACTTACACCATCCTCACCCTGCGGTTTAATCACATGGATCACCCCCTGGACCGGGTGAACCGGATTCTGGCGGAACATCGGATCCGTATTCAGTTCACCGGCTATCAGGTGGAGCTGCCGGGGCGGGCCATCACCTACCGCCTGCGCATGGTGAGTAAGGAGACTATTCCCTGGGATCACATCGTCAGGCAGCTGGCCGAAACCTCCGGCCTGGAGGATATCCGCTGGCAGGAGGGGGAGGTTCCCTGAGCCCGGTGACCACCGACTTGCCCCAGCCTGCCCCTGGAGGAGTGCGGGTGGGACTCACCACCACCATCCCCGTGGAGGTGGTGCTGGCCGCCGGTCTGACCCCGGTGGATCTCAACAACCTGTTCATCGCCTCGCCGGAGGCCTACCAGATGGTCCTGGCCGCGGAAGCCCGGGGGTTGCCCCGGACCATCTGCGCCTGGGTCAAAGGGCTTTATGCGGTCCTGGCGGTCCATCCCGAGATCGGCCCCGTCATCGTCGCCACCCAGGGGGACTGCTCCTTCACCCAGGCCCTGGGGGAACTCCTGGAGGCCGAAGGTCGGGAAGTGGTTCATTTCAATTTCCCTTATCCCCGGGACCGCCTTCTCCTGAGGGCGGCCATCGAAGGCCTGATGAACCGGTTCGGGGTCGGATGGGAAGAGGTCCGCCGCGTCCAGGCGGAACTGGCCCCCCTGCGCCTGGGTCTGGTGGAGCTGGACCGCCTCACCTGGGAGACGGGGCAGGTGTGGGGCCGGGAAAATTTTGCCAACCTGATCGCCAGCTCCGATTTCGGCGGCGACCCGTCAGCGTTTTACCGGCGGCTGGAGGAGTTTCTCACCGCCGCCCGACTCCGCCCCCGCCGTCAGCCGTCGGTGCGCCTGGGTCTGGTGGGCATCCCGCCCATCTTCACCGACCTTTGGGATTACCTGGAAGCCTGGCAGGCCGACGTGGTGTTGAACGAAATCCCCCGGCAATTCAGCCTGCCCTTTCCGGACCCGGACCTGGTGGAGCAGTATCACCGCTACACCTATCCCTACGACGTGGCCGGACGTCTGGAGGACCTGGCCCGGGAGGTGCGGCGGCGGCGTCTGGACGGATTGGTCCATTACACCCAGAGCTTCTGCTTCCGGCAGATGTACGACCAGATTCTCCGGGACCGTCTGGGGCTGCCGGTTCTCACCATCGAGGGGGACCGCCCCGGCCCCCTGGACTCCCGCACCCGCTGGCGCCTGGAGGCCTTCGTGGACGTGCTGCGGCCGTGAGGGGCTGGGAACCTGAGGGAGGGAGCCAGGGGCCGGGACCCCCTGCCCCCTCCCCCACCGAAAACTTTGCTTGCAAACCCAAGGCGTTATGTCAGACCATTCCCTCAACTCCCAGCCCACCGCGGCCGGGCTGGATTTCGGCAGCCGCTACGTGAAGCTGGTCATCTCCCGATCCGGCGCCGTCGTCGTGCGGCGACGCCTGGACACTTTGGACTTTTACCGGTATTGCCTCCACCGGGAGGACAGGCGCATCCGCCTGGACTGGGCCCGCCTGGGCCTTTCCCCTGCCGGGGCGCTGGTGGTCACCGGCTACGGCAAAGACCTGCTCAAAGGCCACCTGCCCACCATCACCGAGATCCGGGCGCATTTCCTGGGGGCCCGCCGGGTAGCGGGCCTGGACGATTTTGTCCTCCTGGAGATGGGCGGCCAGGACACCAAGGCGCTCTTGGTCAAAGGGGGCAGGGTCTTTGATTTCGTCACCAACGACCGCTGCGCCGCGGGCACCGGGCGCTACCTGGAGAACATGGCCCGCTTCCTGAAGATGCCCCTGGCCCGCTTTGCCGAGGTCTGGGCCGCCCCGGTGGAGATCTCCCAGACCTGCGCCATTTTCGGGGAGAGCGAACTCATCGGCCACCTGCTGCGAGGGGTTCCCCTGGAGCGCCTCGCCGCCGGCGTCAACGCCTCGGTGGCCCGCCGGGCCTGGGCCATGGTGCGCCGCTACCCCTGCCGCCGGCTCGTCTTCGTGGGCGGGGTGGCGAAAAACCGGGCCGTAGTGCGGCTCCTAAAGGAAATGAGCGGCCTGCCCGTCACCGTGCCGCCCCACCCCCAATTCAGCGGCGCCCTGGGCTGCTGTCTGGAGGCGGAAAAAATCCTTGCCGGGCAAGGCGGGAACAAGGATCCTTGAGGTGCCAGGTGCCAGTTTGTTGGGTGGGCACCGCGCCCCGTGTTTTTTGCCGCGCGGCTGCACAGGACCTGATAATAGTCAAGGTCAGGATTTCAGGCGTCATTGATTCGCAAATCTTAATGACCCTTAACAAAGTAGTTGTTGGGGGAGGAGGCTGAGGGGTGCAGACTCCCTCGTTCCCAAGCTCCTGCTTGGGAAGGTAAATTTCCCCTCAAGCTCTGCTTGGGGGCCTTATGCACTCCGCCTCGGCGCCGCCTAACTTTTCATACTTTTGAAGAGAGCCATCGGCTCAGGCGTGGCTGTGAAGGTGAGAAGCGTGACCCGGCTTCCGTTGCATCATCCCCTGGCGCAGGTTTTGCACCCCTTTCTGTCGGCAGGCGGCTCCGACGGGGGTCCGGCGGAGGTCTCCTGTCGGCTGCTGCCCGCCTCGCGCCCGGTGTTCCGCTTTACCACCGCCGGGGGCCGGGCCGCGGTGGGAAAGTTTTTTATCGGCCGCCCCGGTCGGTTCACCGCGGACCTGTCCCTATTGTGGGAGTATCGCCATTACCATCAGGCCGAAGCCTGGGGGCTGACGCCGGGTGTCCACCTCCCCCGGCTCCTGGGGCGAAGCCGCCGCCTCCGCCTGGGCCTGCTCCTGGAGGACATTCCGGGCCCCGATCTGGACCATTTTCTGGCCCTGGCCTGCAACGGCGGGGGCTCCTCCGGCCTGCCGGACCGGCTGGGCCTGCTGGCCCGGCTGCTGGTCGAGTTTCACACCCGCCCCGTCCCCGCGGGTGACCTGAGCCCGGCGCCCGCCCTGGCTTATCTGGCCAAACTGCGCCGTCAGCTCGGCGCCCGGGGCCTCCTCACCCCGGCCCAGGACGACCTCCTGGAAGAGGAGGGACGGGCCTGGGGGGCGCGCTTTGCAGCCTTTGCCGACCGGCCGGTGCCGGTGCACGGCGACGCCACTCCCACCAACTTTCTCTTTCCCGACGGCCGGGCCGTGGCCGTGGACCTGGAGCGCCTGCGGGTGGCGGACCGCCTCTTCGACCTCTCCTGGGTGGCCGCGGAGATCCGCCACGCCTGGGGTTGGCGCGCCCACGACCTTAAGGGCGGCGAGGAGGCCATCGGGAGTTTTTTCCGGAGCTATCTGACGGCCCTGAACGCCGCGCCGGACCTGGCCCGCCGTCTCTTCGCCCTCAACCCCTTCTACATGGCCCTGGGGGAACTGCGCATCTGCCGCAACGCCTATCTCTCCCCAACTTACCGCCGCCGGCTCCTCGCCGAGGCCCTGGAGTGCCTGGCCGGCGGCCGGAGGCTCGCGCTATGAAAACCGTGCTCATCATCGCCGGTTCCGACCCCGGCGCCGGGGCCGGTCTCCAACAGGACCTCAAAACCGCCACCCTCTTGGGGGCCTACGGCCTCACCGTGACCTGCGCCCTGACGGTGCAAAACAGCCTGGGGGTGTCCGGAGTTCACCCCGTGCCATCGGAGGTGGTGGCCGCCCAACTGGATGCCGTCCTCGGGGATTTTCCCATCCACGCCGTCAAGCTCGGCATGTTGGCCGGGGCCGACATCGTGCGGACGGTGGCGGCGCGGCTGAAAGAACATCTCGGGGAAGGGCAGGGTGGTGGAACAGGGGCCAACCGGCCCCCGGCCCCCTCCCCCCGCCATTCCCTCCCCCTCATCCTGGACCCGTTGCTGGCCGCGGGGCGGGGGGAGGCCCTGTTGGACGATGAGGGGATGGAGGCGGTGAAGAGGGAGCTGTTTCCCCTCACCACCATCCTCACCCCCAACGTCCCCGAGGCGGCGCGCCTGACCGGGATGGCGATCGACACTCCGGTCCACCTGGAGGAGGCGGCCCGACGTCTGGCGGCCCTGGGGCCGGCCTGGGTCCTGGCCAAGGGGGGGCATCTGGCCGGGGAGCCGGTGGACGTCCTCACCGACGGCAAGAACGCCTATCATCTTACCGGAGAGCGTCTGGAGGCCCCCCACCACCACGGCTCGGGGTGTCTCCTGGCCACCGCCCTGGCCGCGCACCTGGCCCAGGGGCAGACGGTGCCCGAAGCCGTGCACCGGGCCCGACACCTGGTGCGCCAGGCTTTGCGTTACGGCCTGCCGCTGGGGCGGGGGGTGGGGCCGGTGAACCCCTACGCCCCCTTTGCCCGGGAGGCGGCGCGTTACCGGGTTTTGCAGGAACTCAACGCCGCCGCCGCCAGACTGGCCCGGGAGGATATCTCGCCTCTGATCCCCGAGGTTATGTCCAACCTGGGCTATGCCGCGCCGTATGCCGAAGGGCCGGGGGATGTGGCCGCCTTCCCGGGGCGCATCCTGAAAACCCCGAACGGCGCCCTGATTCCGGCGCCCCCCGCCTTCGGAGCCTCCCGGCATCTGGCCGCCGTCATCCTCACGGCCGGGCGCACTCACCCGGAGGTGCGGGCCGCCATGAATGTGCGCTATATCGAAGGCATCGAAGAGCTGGCGCCGCTGCTGCACCTCAAGGCCGCAGGCTTCGACCGCGCCCAGGAACCGCCGGAGGTCAAGGCCCGGGAGGGAGGGACCCTGGCCTGGGGCGTGGGCTCCGTCCTGGCCAACCTACAACCCTGGGAGCCGCCCCCGGACATCATTTTCGACCGGGGCGAGGTGGGCAAGGAACCCATGCTGCGGATTCTGGGAAGGACCCCCGGGGAGGTGGCGGAAAAGGCCCTGGCGTTGAAAAATGCCCTGCAGGTGGGGGGGGCTCCATGAAACCGGCCCCGGCGCAACCGCAATCAACAGACCCTTCGACTACGGGGGGCCCCGGGCACCCGGGCCGCGGCCGCAACGGGAGCCTGAATCAAGATGCTCAAGAAGAAAAATGGGATCAGGTCTTCCTCACCAAAAGCGAATATAAAAAAATAGAGCTGGATGACCAAACCCAGAAAAACCAGCAACAGAATCAGAAAGGCAATGGCCCGCACTTCCCGGCGATTCATGGAAAACCGGAGCTCCGTTGCAGGAATTGCTCTTGGTTAAGGGGGGCCTTGAGGTGAATCTCGGGACGGGGTGAAAACCCGCCTCTCCCCGGCCCCCTGCCGCGAATGAACAAAGCCGGGCGGGTTCCAGCCCCCGGGGGCGGGGAGCATTATAAAGGCGGACGCCGCGACACGGCCCGGGCGAGGTCGCTGATAATCTCCCGGGAGAGCCTTGCCATATTGCGGCTCATGGCTTCGGCCAGCCCCTGGGGGGTTTGGGCCGTCATGGTTTCCTCGCTCCGGTAGCGTTTCTGGAACACCACCCGTTTGGTGACCTCCTCCTCTTGGAGGTCCAGGAGGGTGACCACCAGGGCCAGGGCCGCCTGCCAGGTCACGGGCCCGTCGATCTCCTGGATTTCCTCCACCCCGCCCTCCAGTCGGTAGCGGCTCTGTTCCGTCTCCGGGCCGGTAAAGACCGCGGTGAACACTTGGGCATGGCGCAGATCCCGGGCCAGGTAATCCGCCACCAGGGCTCCGGGTTCCACCCGCCAGCGGTGATAGCGGTAGGTGGCCCGCTGCAGGGGGGCGGGGCGGTACACCATGTCCGTGGTGGTGAAGTCCTGGGCCGCGGCGAAGCGCTTCACTGTGATGGCCTGGGGATTTCTGGCCGCACCGGGGGATGGGGGCGGGGGATACTCGAAGACGTATTGGTGCACCAGAGACGGCGTCTGGCCGCAACCTGCCGGCAGGGCGAAGAGCAGGCAGAGGAGGAGGGCGCGCAGCGCCGGGCGGATTCTCATAAGTTTTCCCTCACCGTTCGTTCCACCGGGGCTTGGGCTCCTGGCCGAAGAGCAGGTCCGAGGGCCGGTTCTTGAGGCGGTTGAGCAGTTGATCCAGGGACTCGGACGCGACTTCGAGCCGCCGGGTGATTTCCGACACCTCGGTCAGCACGGCCCGGGTCCTGCCGCCGATGGCGGGGATTTTGGCGGCCTTGAGTTCATCCTGAATTCCGGCAAAGAGGGTGTTGGCGCTCTTGAGGGCGTCCCGTCCCTCCAGCAGCACCTGCTCCACCTTGCCGGAGGCCACCAGGCGATCCAGCCTTTTGCTCAGGCCGGCCAGATTCTTGGAGGTGGCCTCGAAGTTGGCCACGATGGTTTTCATTTCCCGGTTCCGGAAGAAGTTGCCGATCTCGGTCACCGTGCTCTTCAGTTCATCGGAAATCCCTTTGGTGTCGAGATCCCGCACCTTGGAGAGGATTTCCTCCAAACCGGCCAGAATCAGCTTGATCTCCGAGGGCTTGGAGGGAATGACCGGGTATTCCGAGACGAAGTCGATCTTGGGAGAGAGCTCCCGATCCCCGGGCTGGATGACGTCCAGGTTGACGAACATCAGGCCGGTAATGCCCGTCATGCGCAGTTGGGCCACTACGTTCTGGGCCGGATAGTCCTTCAGGAAAAGGTTGATGATCACCGCGATGAGCTTGTTGTCCGGCGCGATGCGGATTTCCAACACCCGGCCGGCGGTGACGCCCCGGTACTTGACCTCCGAATCACGCTGCAGACCCTGCACCGACTCGTCAAAGTAAATGACATAGCGCTTGCCGGTCTCAAAATACTTGGTGGCGCCGATATAAATGATGGCGATGGCGGTGATGACGGTGCCGGCGATGACAAAAAGTCCCACCAGGAACTTGGAGGTCTTTCTGGCCATGTTCAGGTTCCCTTCTGGGCGATGCTCACCGGCTGCCGGTTGAAAAAAGCCAGCACCCGGGGATCGGTGGAATGTTCCTTGAGTTCCTGGGGTCGGCCCATGGCGATCAGGCCTTTGGCCGACTTATCCAGCATCACCACCCGGTGGGCGATTTTAAAGATGGACTGGAGTTCGTGGGTCACCACCACCATGGTGGTGCCCATGCCGGCGTTCAGTCCCAGGATGAGGAGGTCCAGCTCCGCGGCCGTGACGGGGTCCAGACCGGCGGAGGGCTCGTCGAAAAACAATACGGTGGGGTCCAGGGCCAAAGCCCGGGCCAGGGCCACCCGCTTCACCATGCCCCCCGACAGTTCTTCGGGCAGGTGGTTGTCGAAGCCGGTCAGATTCACCAGGGCCAGCTTCATCTTGACGATCAGGTCGATGTCCGCCTTGGACAGGTCGGTGTAGACCCTCAAGGGCAGGGCGATGTTCTCGGCCACGGTCATGGAGCCGAACAGCGCGCCCCCCTGGAAGGACACCCCCACATCCATGCGCAGGCGGTTCAACTCTTTTTCCTTTTTGGTATTTACGTCCACCCCGTGAATCAACACCCGGCCGGCCGCGGGATGGTAGAGGCCGATCATGTGCTTGAGCAGGGTGGATTTGCCGCAGCCGCTGCCCCCCAGGATGACCAAAATCTCCCCCCGCCGGACCTGGAAGGAGACTCCCTGGAAGATGGTCACGTCCCCGAAGCGGGCCGTGAGGTTTTCCACCGCGATGATGGGGGCGTCGTCCGCAGTCATGGGGCCTCAGCGAATGTAGTGCAGGGCCACGGCAAACATGGCGTCCACGATGATGATGATAAACAGGCCGGCGACCACCGCGGAGGTGGTCTTGGCCCCCACGTCCTCGGCGCCGCCCCGCACCATGAAGCCCCGCTGGCAGCCGATGCCGGCGACGATGGCGGCGAAGAACACGGACTTGATCAGGCTGGAAACCACGTCGAAGAGCGCCAGGGAGGTGCGGGTGTCCTGGATGTAGGTGTAAACCGTCAGGTCCAGGAGCACCACCCCGATGATCAGGCCGCCTACAATGCCCAGGATGGTGGCGTAAACCGTCAGGAAGGGGATCACCAGCATGGCGGCCAGCACCTTGGGCACGGCCAGGAATTTCATGGGATCGAAACCCATGACGATGATGGCGTCCACTTCTTCGTTCACCACCATGGTGCCGATTTCCGCGGCGAAGGCCGAGCCCGAACGTCCGGCCACCAGGATGGCGGTGAGCAGGGGCCCCAGTTCGTACACCATGGCCACCCCCACCAGGGGGGGGACGTAGGCCACGGCCCCCAACTGCTTGAGCTGGAGGGAGCTCATGAAGGCGATCACCAGACCCAGCAGCAGGCTCATCAGGCCCAGGATGGGAAAGGCGTCCACGCCGGCCCGCCGCATGTAAAAGAGGACTTCGTCCCAGCGCACCTTGCGGGGATGGAAGAGGGAATAGACCAGGGCGAAGACCAGGTCGCCCACGAACACGACCACTTTGGAAAGATCGCGCAGGAAATCCAGCGTCCCTTCCCCCACGGTCTCCACGAAGCCGGGCTTTTGTGCGCCCTTGAGGGGCGGCGCGGCCAGGGCCTGGAGATCGATGAGGTCCAGGATCTTTTGGGTCTCAGAAGAGACACCGGCGTAAGACCAGGCCAGATCGCGGCGGCCGGCCTCCTCCTTGAACCTCGCCAGGCCCAAAGCGCCGGCGCTGTCCAGGTAGGTGACCCCGGCCAGGTCCACGATAAGCTTGCCGGCCCCCAGCCGGGGGAGGATGCCCCGCAGTTCGGCCTGCACCGCGGCGAGGTTGTGCACACAGAGACGGCCGGTGACGGTGAGGCGGACTTCCCCTTCTCCCTGAACCACGGTGAGGGTGCAATCTTTCCCGGCCGGTGGGGTTTTGATCATGGGGGACTTCCCGAAATCCGGGCGGCCTCAGAAGCAAAACCGCCATCACAGGTTAAAGTCAATGGAGAGGAACTCCGCCGGGCCGAGTTCCCACTTCTGCTGGACCTCGGACTCCTGCATGACGATGGTCAGGATGCCGACAAAATTGTCTCCCCGTTCTATAATGGGAGAGCACACGGCGTAAAGCTTTTTCCCCGGCGGCAGATAGAGCAGACCGGCAAAGGTCTTGCGATCCCGCAACACCCGCTGCACCAGGGCGTAGTCGGAGAAGCGCCGGGTGGGGAGCTCCTGGCGCGGATACCGGCTCAGGGCGACTCCCCGAAGGTCCAGGACCAGCACGACCCCGGAAATGCCCTGGCCTTTGCTTTCCAAGGCCACGCAGGCCTTCTCCAGGGAACGATCCAGGAGGGCCGCGTCGCCGCTGACTAGGGCCGAGGCCAGCGGGGCCTGTAAGGCGGCCAGCACGGTGTGGACGTGCTTCTTAAAGGCTGCGGCCCCCTTGCTCAACTCGGGGCGCTCCGCCTGACAACCCAGGCCCGCGGCCAGCAGCCAGAGAAGGAGCATGGCGCTCCCCCAACCGCAGACCAGGTCCCGCACCGGAGTGGGTGTGCGCCTGAGTTCTGTGGTGTCCGAAACGTGGTTGAGCATGACAGGCCTCACTCGGGTAACCCAACACCCCCAACGCCTTTTCCCGGAGGGGAGCCTTGGGCTACGACGCCGCTGCCGCCCCTCCCTCCCACCATCATGGTTCGAATCCGCGGTCAGCTTTCTGATTTTCGCAGAAAAAAGGAACTTTCTCAATCCTGCCCGGGAAAGTTTGAGGTGGGAGAGAGGGCTAAGGTGTCAGGTGTCAGGTGCCAGGTGTCAGGTGCCACTCCATACCCCTTTCACCCTCGTTCCCATGCTCCTGTCATGAAATGCTCGTGGCCCCGACGGGGCCATCCCCGATGATGACGGCTCCGGGCAGGCGCGAGCCTGGAGCGCACGCTTAAGTCTGCGGCTGCCTTTGGCGGCGTTTTCGGAAACCGCCAGGGTCATGACCTTCCATCAGCACGTGGTAACGATTCCCGGCGTGTGAAACCGGCCTGAACCGGTCCGTCCCCACCCCGCCTCCCGAATGTTGGGAAAAATTGCCCCCGCCGTCCCCTCATTCCTAACCCGCCTCCCTCGCCCGTCCAGCCTTTTATCGGATAACCTGCCATAATTCCTGATAAATCAAAAAATCCCCCTTCCAGGCCTCCTCCTGTTTTCCGGGAGAAATTTTCTCTGTATCCCCTCCCATCCTGCCACATTCTTTCCGGACTTCCTAGTTGACTTAAAAAAGAACATTCTTTACAATGGCCAAGTGGGTATTTTCACAAACCATTGGCCTGATAATTTATAGAAATAACTTGGAAAGGTGACTGTATGGGAAACGGAGGCCAAGCGAACAAACCGGTCGGCAAGGTGATGGTGGTCGGCGCCGGCATCGCCGGTGTGCAGGCGTCTCTGGACCTGGCCAATGCCGGCTTTTACGTCCACCTGGTGGAGAAGAAGTCGGCCATCGGCGGCGTCATGGCCCAGTTGGACAAGACCTTCCCCACCAATGACTGCTCCATGTGCATCATCTCCCCCAAGCTGGTGGAGTGCGGCCGGCATCTGAACATCGACATCTTAACCCTGACGGAGGTGGAAGGCATCCAGGGCGAGCCCGGGAATTTTCATGTCGATGTCCTCAAGAAGGCCCGGGGCGTGGACATGAGCAAGTGCACGGGTTGTGGCACCTGCTTGGAAGCCTGCCCCATTCGCTATGAGCCCCAGATGCCCGAGATGGAACGGATGGCTCGGACGGCCTACGCCAAGGCTACGGATGAAGACGCGGTTACCGCCATCATCAACAGGCATCGGGACAAAGTCGGCAATCTCTTGCCCGTCTTGCTGGATATCAACCGTCAGTTCAACTGGCTGCCCCGGTGCGCCCTGGAACACGTCGCGGATGAATTAAGAATCCCCTTGGCGGAGATTCTGCGGGTGGCCAGTTTTTATAATGCCTTCAGCCTGGTCCCCCGGGGAAAATATATTGTGAACGTTTGCATGGGCACGGGCTGTTTTGTCAAAGGCGCTCCCCGCCTGCTGGACCGCCTGGAACGAGAATTGGGCATCAAGCATGGCCAGACCACCGAGGACTTCATGTTCTCTCTAGAGCTGGTGCGGTGCATCGGCTGCTGCGCCCTGGCTCCGGCCATGCGCGTGGGGGATGACACCTTCGGGCGCCTGACACCCAATATGATTCCCCGCATTCTCAAATCCTACGTCGAGTCTTACGGCATTGAGGAAGAAGAGGAGGCGGCAGGATGAAGATCACGACTCTGTCACAACTGGAGGATTTGAAAAGACAGGGCCTGACCCAGACCTATCCCGATAAAATCAAGATCATGGTGGGCATGGCCACCTGCGGCATATCCGCCGGCGCCGACAAGGTGTACACCGCTCTCGAGAAAAAGATTGCCGAACTGGGGCTGGACGCAGTCCTGGAAAAGACCGGCTGCATCGGCTTTTGCCAGCGGGAGCCGTTGGTTGACGTAATTTACCCTAAGCAGGTGCGGGTCTCCTATGAGGGCGTGACTCCGGAGAAGGCCGAGGCCCTGGTGGAAGCTCTCCAGACCGGAGAAGTCTTTGCCGAGAACATCCTGTGCCGTATAGACCAGGAAGATTTCCTCATCGAAGGGAAGATTCGCCCTTACGCCAATCCCCACCCGCCGGCCCTCCCCGGGGATATCCCCACCTATGAGGAGGTGCCGTTTTTCAAGAAGCAGGTGAAGATCGCCCTGCGCAACTGCGGTTTTATCCATCCCGAGCGCATTGAAGAGTACATCGCCCGGGGGGGCTACCTGGCCCTCTACAAGGTGCTGAAAGAGATGACTCCTGAGCAGGTCATCGAGGAAGTCAAGGCCTCCGGCCTCAGGGGCCGGGGCGGCGCCGGCTTTCCCACCGGGCTCAAATGGGAGTTCTGTCGCAATGCTCCGGGGGACATGAAATATGTCATCTGCAACGCCGACGAAGGCGACCCCGGGGCTTTCATGGACCGGGGCATCCTGGAGGGCGATCCCCACGCCATGCTCGAGGGTATGGCCATCGGGGCCTACGCCATGGGGGCCAGGGAAGGTTACATCTACTGCCGGGCAGAGTATCCCCTGGCTATCCACCGCCTGGAAATAGCCATCAACCAGGCGGAAAAGCTGGGGCTGTTGGGCGATAACATTTTTGGCACCGACTTCTCCTTCCGCGTGGAGATCCGGGAAGGGGCCGGCGCCTTTGTCTGCGGCGAAGAGACAGCTCTCATCGCCTCCATTGAAGGCAAGGTGGGGGAGCCCCGACCCCGTCCGCCATACCCGGCCCAGAGCGGCCTGTGGGGCAAACCCAGCAATATCAACAACGTCAAGACCTGGTCCCACGTCGCTCCCATTATCATGCGCGGGGCCAAGTGGTACGCCAAGTTTGGCACCAAGAAAAGCAAAGGCACCACGGTCTTCGCCTTGGTGGGGAAGGTCAACAACACCGGGCTGGTAGAGATTCCCCTGGGAATCACCCTTCGGGAGATGATCTTCGACATCGGCGGCGGCATCGCCGGAGACCGGGCTTTCAAAGCGGTGCAAACGGGGGGCCCCTCGGGAGGCTGCATCCCGGAACAATACCTGGATACCCCCGTGGACTACGAGTCCCTGGGGGCGCTGGGCTCCATCATGGGTTCCGGCGGCATGATCGTCATGGACGATCGGGACTGCATGGTGGACGTGGCCAAATACTTCATCGACTTCACCAAGGACGAGTCCTGCGGCAAGTGTACTCCCTGCCGGGAGGGCACGCTCCGGCTCATGGAGATGTTGGAGGCCATCACCGACGGCAAAGGGGAAGAGGAGGACATTGAGAAGCTGCAAGACCTCTCGGAGATGATCATCGACTCCTCCCTCTGCGGCCTGGGCGGGACCGCGCCCAACCCGGTTCTGACCACCATCAAGTACTTCCGGGAAGAATATGAGGCCCACATCTGGGCGAAAAAATGCCCGGCCAGGGTCTGCAAGGCCCTCATCGTCTTTCACGTGGATGAAGACAAGTGCACCGGCTGCACCCTTTGCCGAAAAAGGTGTCCGGTGGAGGCAGTGGAGGGGGTCAAAAAGGAAGCCCACCGGATTATCCAGGAAAAGTGCATCAAGTGCGGTGTCTGCTTTGATTCCTGCAAGTTCGATGCCGTCATTGTGGAATAAAGAGGTACATCATGGTTAAGTTGACCATCAATGATCAGGTAGCAGAAGTCCCCGAGGGCGCCACCGTTTTGGAAGCGGCCCGCAAGATCGGGGTGAGAATCCCGACCCTCTGTTACTACGAGGCCATCAAACCCTATGGTGGATGTCGTCTGTGTCTCGTGGAAGTGACCGCTGGCAACCGCACCTTCCGCACCGCCTCCTGTACCTATCCGGTGAGCGAAGGCATCCAGGTGGTCACCGACTCCGAACTGGTGTTGAAACGGCGCCGGATGGTAATCGATCTCCTCTGGTCCAAGTGCCCGGACGTACCGGTTCTGGCCGAAATCGCCCGGGAGTTGGGGCTGAAGGAACCCAGCTTCATCAAAGGAAAGGATGACTGCATCCTCTGCGGCTTATGCACCCGGATGTGCGCCGAGTTGCAAGGGCCTGCGGCCATCGGCATTGTGGGCCGAGGCGCCAAGCGCCAGGTCATGACGCCCTTTGGCGAATTTTCCCAGGCCTGTCGCACCTGCGGGGCTTGCCAGTTTGTCTGTCCCACCGGCCATATCAAAGACGTCGGCCAGATCAGCGGCAAGACTCCCAAACCGAAGTTCTCCGAGTTTAACGCCTGCCTGGATACCCGGGGTAATATTTACCGCCTCTACCCCCAGGCCATGCCCAGCACCCCGGCCATTGATCGCTCCTCTTGTATCCAGGCCCTGACCGGTGAATGCCGCGCCTGCGAGAAGTCCTGCCCGGCAGAGGCCATCGATTACACCCAGCAAGATGTCCGAGAAACACTGGAGGTGGGCGCGGTGGTGCTGGCCTCCGGCTTCCAGACCTACGACCCCACCAAGTATGCCGCGTACCACTACTCCAAGTTCCCCGGTGTGGTCACCAGCCTGGAGTTCGAGCGCATCCTCTCCGCCTCCGGGCCCTTTGCCGGGCACCTGGTGCGGCCCAGCGACCATATGGAGCCCAAAAAGATCGCCTGGCTCCAGTGCGTGGGCTCCCGGGACCTGAACCACTGCGACAACAGTTACTGTTCCGCGGTGTGCTGCATGTACGCCATCAAACAGGCGGTGATCGCCAAAGAGCACTGCAAAGACTATACGCTGGACACCGCCATTTTCTTTATGGACATGCGCACCCACGGCAAGGACTTTGAAAAATACTACTGGCGGGCCGAACAGGAGCACGGCGTCCGCTTCATCCGCTCCCGGGTGCACAGCATCGACCCCGTGCCCGGTTCCGACGGCGTCTCTCTCCGCTTCCTGGGGGAAGACGGCGCCGTCCACACCGAAGATTTCGACATGGTCATCCTGTCGGTGGGACTGGAGTCCTCCCCGGACGCCCTCAATCTGGCCAAGACCCTGGGCGTGGAGGTGAATCAGGACACCCGCTTCGCCCGGAGTTCGCCCTTCACCCCCGTCTCCACCGACAAGCCCGGCGTCTACGTCTGCGGCGTCTTCCAGGGTCCCAAGGACATTCCCCAGTCCGTCATGGAGGCCTCCGCGGCCGCGGCCGCGGCCGGGGAGCTGTTGGCCGCCGCCCGGGGCACGGAGCTCAAGAAGCCGTCGCTGCCCCCGGAGCGGGACGTGAGCGGCGAAGAGCCCCGCATCGGCGTCTTCGCCTGCAACTGCGGCATCAATATCGGCGGCGTCATCAAGATTCCCGAACTGGTGGAATACACCAAGACTCTCCCCAACGTGGTCTTCGCCGACGAAAATCTCTTCACCTGTTCCGCGGACACCCAGGGCAAGATCCTGGAGGTCATCGAGGAGCACCGGCTCAACCGGGTCATGGTGGCTTCCTGCAGCCCCCGCACCCACGCCCCCATGTTCATGGAGACCATCCAGCAGGCGGGCCTCAACCCCTATCTCTTTGAAATGGCCAATATCCGGGACCAGGACTCCTGGGTGCACATGCACGAGCCCGAGAAAGCCCTGGAGAAGGCCAAGGACCTGGTGCGGGGCGCGGTGGCCCGGCTGCGCAACCTGGAGCCCCTCCACAAGATGGAGTTCCCGGTCTTCAAGAGCGCCCTGGTCATCGGCGGCGGCGTCGCCGGCATGGAAGCCGCCCGGTCCCTGGGCGACATGGGCTTCCAGGTCAATCTGGTGGAGGCCACCGACAAGTTGGGCGGCAACGCCTGGAACCTGGTGGTCAGCTCCCGGGGTTACAACTACCGGGGCTACCTGGAGGACCTGCTCCAGGCCGTCCAGAACCACCCCCACATCCAGCTCATGTTTAACTCCCAGGTCACCGAAACCAGCGGCTTTGTGGGCAACTTCCGCTCCACCGTGAAGACCCCCCAGGGCGACCAGGACCTGGAGCACGGCGTCACCATCATGGCCACCGGCGGCAAGGCTCACCAGCCGGAGGAGTATCTCTACGGGCAGGATGATCGGGTGATGCTGGCCTTTGAACTGGACCAGGCCATCGCCGCCAGGGACGCCAAGGTGACCGGCGCCAAACAGGCCGTCTTCATCCAGTGCGTGGGCTCCCGGGAGCCGGCCCGGCCCTACTGCAGCCGTCTGTGCTGCACCCATTCGGTGGAAAGCGCCATCGAACTCAAGAGGCTCAACCCCGACCTGGACGTCTTCATCCTCTATCGGGATATGCGCACCTACGGGGACAAGGAGCTGCTCTACAAGGAAGCCCGGGAACTGGGCGTGGTCTTCATCCGCTTCGATCTGGAGGGCAAGCCCCAGGTGGCCAAGGCCGCGGACGGCAGCCTGCAGGTCACCGTCACCGACCCCATCCTGGGGATGCCGGTGGTCCTGAAGCCCGACCTGCTCACCCTGGCCAGCGCCGTGCTCCCCAACCCCACCGAGGAGTTGGGCGAGCTCTTCAAGGTCTCCCGCAACGCCGAAGGGTTCTTCAACGAAGCCCACGCCAAGCTGCGGCCGGTGGACTTCCCCTCCGACGGCATCTTCCTGGCGGGCCTGGCCCACTATCCCAAGCCCATTGACGAGACCATCGCCCAGGCCAAGGCCGCCGCGGGCCGGGCCGCCACCTTCCTGGCCCAGGACACCGTCAAAGTGGGCGGCGTGGTGGCCGAAGTGCAGCAGGACAAGTGCGCCGTCTGCCTCACCTGCGTGCGCACCTGTCCCTTCAACGTGCCCGTCATCGACTACCAGGTGGATGCGGCCTACATCGACCCGGCCAAATGCCAGGGCTGCGGCGTCTGCGTCTCGGAATGCCCGGCCAAGGCCATTCAGTTGAAACACTACACCGACCTCCAGATCATCGCCCAGGAGCTGGCTTTGGCGGCCGGTTGAGGAAAGGAGCAAGGATGACTGCCGACTTCACTCCCAAGATCATCGGTTTCTGCTGCCGGTACTGAGCATACAGCGCGGCGGACCTGGCAGGTTCGATGCGGCTGCAGTACCCCCCGGAAATCAAGATCATCCTCATGCCCTGCACCGGCCGGGTGGATATCCTCCACCTCCTCAAGGCCTTTGAAGGCGGGGCCGACGTGGTCTTTGTGGCCGGCTGCCTGGAGGGCGAATGCCATTACCTGGCCGGCAACATCCAGGCCCGGAAGCGCGTGGCCAAGGTGAAGAAGGACTTCGCCCAGATGGGCCTCGAACCGGAACGGGTGGAGATGTTCAACCTCTCCTCCTCCGAGGGGCCGCGCTTTGTGGCCATTGCTCAGGAGATGACGGAGCGGGCTTTCAAGCTGGGGCCCAGCCCCACCAAACAGCAGGAGCGCAAGGCCTGGCTGGCGGCCCAACCCAAGGCCCAGGCCGGCTGACAACGAGGTTCCATTTCTAAATGGCGCAGGCTTCCCTGTCTGCGCCATCATCGCAGGGTGCGTCTCACGCCCCGTCAATCTTTTTAAATTGTCTAAGGGAGGAGGACCATGTCCCCCTCCCCGTTTTTATTGTCCGGTCCCCCCGCCACCGGCTGCGGGCCAGGTTTTCCTTCCTTCTCTCCTTAAGTCTCCGCTTGCAAGCTGTTTCTAGCACTCCCTGTCGTTCCCAAGTGAGTTTTGAAAACTCGCAAGAATTTTTGACTGATAGCATTTGATCCGTTATGATTGCATCAGGAATATTTCTATATGCAGGTGAGGCCTATAGTTCCCGAAGAAGCTAAGGCGGAAGTCTTTTGGCTGGCCTTCAAAGGCTTGCCCAAGAAGGAGCAGCACCTCATCGTCCAGAGATTGCTGGAGGACCGTGAATTTATGGAGGACTTGCTGGATGTGGCGCTCATGGAACAAAGGAGCGACGAGCCTTCCCGCCCCTTGACCGACTATCTGGCCGAGCAAGAAGGATAACGGCGAGGAATGCCTTACGAAGTATATCTGAAGCGGTCGGCGGAGAAAGACCTGCAGGCCTTGCCCCAGGAGGTCCATCAAAAGATTATCAGGCGTTTGCTGGCCCTGAGCGCCAATCCCCATCCCCCTGGGGCTAAAAAGCTATGGGGTGGCGAGAGATACCGCCTCAGGGTGGGAGCTTGCCGGGTGCTTTACACCATCGACGAAGCCATGCAGAAAATAGAAGTGAGCGCTGTGGGGCATAGGCTGGAGGTGTATCGACGGAGGTGAAATGATTGCGGTGGGCAATGCCGCGCTACACAGGTTACGGAGAAAAAATGGATAATTCTAATACTATTGAAGTTAACAGAGATTTCATAGAAAAATGTGCACCGGAAATAGCCGATTTCTCGGTTAGTTTTGTTAACCTTTCAAGAAATCAAGATCGAGAAACAGCAAATCTTGGTGGTTCTGGAACTCTTGTTTATGCAGGCGGAAAGCATGCTATACTTACAGCGGACCATGTATTGGATAATTTACCAACAAGAGGAGAAGTTGGCCTGACTCTCTCCTCAGTGTATAGGCCCATACTGCATAGGTTTTCATTTTATATGGAAGATTCTAGAAAAATCACTATTGCCAGAGGCATTGAAGGTTCTGAAGGACCCGAAGGGCCTGATTTGGGCATTGTGATTATCTCAGAAGTAACTGCAAATAGGATAGAGGATAACAATAAAATATTTTATAATCTTGAAAAGCGAAGGAATAGAATAATACAAAATCCCTCTTTTCTCTCAACCGGTATTTGGTACTTATGCGGGATGCCCGTTGAATGGACTGAAGAATTGCCTGAACAAGGAATGTTCAAACCAGTAATGGTATTTCGGGGCGCATGTGGAGAAGTAAATATACCGACTGAGGAAGTGAGGGGAGCATTTGATTACCTCTATCTCGATATCGAAATAAGTGAATCATACAAAGGACCAATAAGTTTTAATGGGGTTAGTGGTGGAGGTCTCATTGCAAATTGACATTGCGAAGTCCAAAGAAGGTGGACCAGTAGTTAGGGATAAAATATTGTCTGGTGTAGCTTTTTACGAGGATAGAAAAAATAATTTATATCGAATTACTTGTCACGGGAGAAGAAGCATTTATCAGACAGTTTTGGATGCTCTTATTAATAATAATCTAAATCTATGAGAGGCTCTTACAAAATTCTCCCTTTGTCTTGGGAAAGGGCCGGCAGTTTTGAAAACGCTCTGCATGATTCCGACCTTTTTAATGGTGCGCGGTGCGCACCCTACGGAACTGCCTTGGCAAGGGCTGAGGGGAGGGGCGGCCCCGGAGGGCAAGTATTATGAGGTGGGATTAAAACTGAATGTCCCCAAAGCGCCTCGGGGACACTTTGGGGACATATACTTTGTAGCTTATTAGCTTAATTTAATTGTAAAAAAATTGGTGGAGGCGGCGGGAGTCGAACCCGCGTCCGCAAACAGTCCCCCTAAGCGTCTACATGCTTAGCCGGTGTATTTAGTTCGCCCTGTCGGGCTTCCGCCGGCAGAATCCCTAAGGGCTAGCCCGCCTTGGGGTAATCCGCCGGGTCACGGGCTTACCCGACGGATGCGCCGGAATTCCGTCGCCTGAAGCTTTCTTCCGGCGAAAAGCCCCAGACGCTGGCCTTAGGCGGCCAGAGCGTAGCCGTAGTTGTCGGCAGTTGTGGTTTTCCTACCCGTTTTACGAGCGGACAGGACCTCGGCATGCAACTTAGCGTTCTCTATCCACGTCGAAGCCGTTACGCCCCCGTGAATGTATTATAAACATCGGGGATGATTTTGGCAAGACCCGGCGCAGGAAGGATGACGCAGGTTTGGGCCAGGTTTCAGCTTTCGGCTTGCAGCTTTCAGCCCTAAAAAGAGGTAGGCATCTCTGACGTGGGCGCCTGGCAGTGCCGAAGGGCCGTCTCTTTAGCCTCCCGTTAAGGGGCAAAGCTTTTGATGGCGTTCCAGATCTTTTTCAGGAACCCTTCGGATTGGCCGGCCTGGCCGGTATTGAGGTCCTGCCGGGAAGTTTGGGTGTCGTTTCCCTCCTCCCGGGCCAGTTCCCGGAGGAGTTCCTCCTGCCGGGGAGACAAGTTGCGGGGGATGGTGACCCGCACCTCCACCAGCAGGTCGCCCCGGCGGCTGCCCCGGGGGTAAGGGACGCCCTCGCCCCGGAGGCGGATGACCTCCCCCGGTTGGGTGCCCGGGGGGATGACCAGCTCCCGGGAGCCGGTGAGGGTGGGGATGGTGAGGCGGGTCCCCAGGGCCGCCTGGGTGAAGGAGAGGGGCGCCTCCAGGCGCAGGTCCTGGCCCTCACGGCGGAACTTCTCGTGGCCCCGCACGTTCAGGATGACATAAAGATCTCCCGGGGGACCGCCGAAGCGGCCGGCGTTGCCCTCCCCGGCCATCACCAGGTGGGTGCCCTGGTCCACTCCCGGCGGGATTTTCACCTTGAGTTTTTTCTTATCCCGGATCTGCCCCTCGCCACGGCAGGAGGGGCAGGGCTCGGCGATGAACTCCCGCATCCCCTGGCAGCGGGGGCAGGTGGTGGTGATCTGGAAGATGCCGTGGGTGCGGGTGACCACCCCCCGGCCGCCGCACTGGGTGCAGGGGACTTTTTGGGTGCCGGGCTTGGCGCCGCTGCCGCCGCAGGTGCGGCAATCGATCACCCGGGGGACTTCGATGGTCACTTCAGTCCCCAGGGTGGCTTCCAGAAAATCCAGGGTCAGGTCGTAGCGCAGGTCGCTGCCGGCCTGGGCCGCAGTGGCCCGCCCACCCATGCCGCCGAAGCCGAAGAGGTCTTCGAAGATGTCGCCGAAAGAGCGGAAGATGTCGGAGAAATCCCGGAAGCCGGAGAAGCCGGTGGAGGAAAGCCCCTCGTGGCCGTAGGTGTCGTAGAGCCGCCGCTTTTCCGGGTCGTGCAGCACCTCGTAAGCCTCGGCCGCTTCTTTGAACTTCTCTTCGGCCGACTTGTCGCCGGGGTTGCGGTCGGGGTGGTACTTGAGGGCCAACTGCCGGTACTGCTTCTTAATCTCTTCGGCAGAGGCGTTGCGGGAAACTCCCAGGATCTGGTAATAGTCTTTGCGGTTGCCGGCCATGGTTCAGGGGAAACGGGCGTCGACGGATTTGGTTTTGTCACCCAGGGAGACCTCTTTGTCACGGCGGTCGTCGATCACCAGCCGGGTGACGACCCGCTGCGCCCCCCGGGCGAAGGGCAATTCGTGCAATTCCCGGGCCGCCTGCAGCAGCCGGGAGGGGTCTCCCTCCACGATGGTGGCCATGTCGGTGAGCTGATACGGCAAACCCAGACGGCGCAGGTGCCGGATCATTTCGGCCACATAATCGCCGACGCTGGTGCTGCCGGTCCCGATCGGGACGATGCTGATCTCCATCAGGGCCATGGGTGATGGTCGCGTCTGCAGAGCCCGGGGTCTGTGGTCCCCGAAACTGGTCCCCTGCTCCAATAGTGAGGCCGGATGGTCAGGCCTTGGCCCGACCTTCCGGCCCCGGCGGCGGGTTGGAAGGGAAACCGGAGGGGGAGGACCGGGACCGCGCCGGCACGTTCCTCCCCCCAAAAACCTTCCTCAGGCCAGGCTGCGCACCACCTCTTTAAGCCGGTCCAGGTCCGGCGATTTAAAGACGTAGGCGTCGGCGCCCCAGATGGTGACATCCCGGGGCGGCAGGCCATGGGAATAAAAAATGATGCGGGTCTCCCGACGGGTCCCCTTGACCATGCGGCCTGCTTCCACGCCGGACATGTCGGGCAACAGGACCTCCAGGATGACCACGTCGGGATGGAAGGAATCAGTCAGGCGCACCACATCCCCACCGGTGCCGGCCACCTGAACTTCGTGGCCGTCGTCCTGCAATTCCTCCCGGCAGAGCAGCCGAATGTGCGGTTCCGAGTCCGCCACCAGGATGCGGCCCACTTCAAGCACCCCCTTCCCTCGGCGCTCCCCCATGCGCAGACTTAAATATAATGCTCCTCAGGCTTCTTGTCCAGAGGCGGGAGGGGTGGAGTCTCCACCTTTTTTTCGGAGCTCCCGCCAGCGGGCCGCCAGGGCCGGCTCCGCCCCCTCGGGGCCGGGCTCATAGAAGGACCGGTCCTCCAGGCCGTCGGGGAGATATTGCTGGTCCACGTAATGTTCGGGAAAATCGTGGGGGTAGCGGTAGCCCCGGCCATGCCCCAGGGCCGGGCCGTCCCGGCTGGGGTCCTGGAGGTGGGTGGGAACCTGGGTCCGGCCCGTCTCCTGAAGCGCCGCCTTGGCCCGGAAATAGGCCTGGGTGGAATTGCTCTTGGGGGCCAGGGCCAGGTAGATGGTGGCCTGGGCCAGGTGGTACTCGGCTTCGGGCAGCCCCACCCACTCCAGGGCCCGGGCCGCGGCCGCGGCCTGCACCAGACCCTGGGGATCGGCCAGGCCGATGTCTTCGGCGGCCAGGATGAGGAGGCGGCGGACGATGAGCCGGGGGTCCTCCCCCGCGGTGACCAGGCGGGCCAGCCAGTAGAGGGCCGCGTCCACGTCGGAGCCGCGCACGCTCTTGATGAAGGCGCTCAGGGTGTCGTAGTGGGCGTCCCCTCTCTTGTCATAAAGCAGGTCCCGCCGGGGCAGGCACTCCCGCACCGTGTCGAGGTCGGTGGCAATGACCCCCTGGGCGTCGGGGTCGGTGCTCAGGACGGCCAGCTCCAGGGTGTTGAGGGCGCGCCGGGCGTCGCCGCCGGCCATGCGGGCCATATAGGCCAGGGCCTCGGGGGTGACCCGCAGGTTCAACCCGCCCAGACCCAGGTCCCGGGAGCTCAGGGCCCGCTCCAGGATGGCCAGCAGGTCCGCCTCGCTCAAGGGGTGAAAGACAAAGATTTTGGCCCGGGACAGGAGGGGGCCGATAATCTCGAAGTAGGGATTTTCCGTGGTGGCGCCGATCAGGGTGAGGAGGCCTTCCTCCACGTGGGGCAGCAGGGCGTCCTGTTGGGCCTTGTTGAAGCGGTGAATCTCGTCGATGAGGACCACGGTGCGGCCGCCGGCGGTTTGCAGACGGCGGGCCTCGTCCACCACCCGCCGCAGATCGGCGACGCCGCTCATCACCGCGCTCAGGCTCACAAAGCGGCACTCCAGGGCCTCGGCCGCCAGGCGGGCCAGGGTGGTCTTGCCCGACCCCGGCGGGCCCCAAAAAATCATGGAGGCAAAGAGGCGGCCGGCCCGGAGCGCCCGCCGGAGGATGCGCCCCTCACCCACCAGGTGCTCCTGGCCCACGAACTCGGCCAGGGTCCGGGGCCGCAGCCGCGCCGCCAGAGGCTGGGGCGGGGCGAACAGGAGGGGGGAGCTTTTTTTGGGCAACGACGGTTTCCTGTGAGGGCTTGTGCACCCCTGCGCTTGGGTCTTCCCGGCTGCGGCGCCGGGGCACTCCCAGATTATAAGGCAATGCAAGGATTTTGTCATCCAGGGGCGGCGTCCGCGCCCGGCCCTGAATGAGTCCGGCAAAATCCCGACAGACCAGGAGGGGGTGGAACAGCCCGGGGCGGGGCGGTGTCGCGCCGTGGATTTCGGCGCCATCTGGCGGGCTTGTCTGATTTTTCCGGCTGAACTGCACACCATCGGCGTCAGCCCGCATGCTTTCACTTGCGCCGGCACTGCGGACGTGCTTATAAGTTGCGTAGCCGCAGGCCGCCGCCTCCGGCAGTCGTCAATCCAGGCCCCGCAATTTCCCTGACCCGCAGGAAGAAGACATGGAAAACCGAGAGCTTACTCTGGTGTGGAGCCAGGACCGGCGCATCCGTGCGGTCCTGGGCGTGCCCCGCACCGCCACCATGGATGCGATTATCATCCTGGGCCACGGCGCCAACAACACCATGGAACACCCCCTGATCGTGGCGCTGCATGAGGGTCTGGCCCGGGAGGGCCTGGTGACGGTGCGCTTCAATTTCCCCTATGCCGAGGAGGGCCGCAGCTCCCCGGACCGGGACGAGGTGCTGGAAGGCGTCTACCGCCTGGTGGTGGAGTATCTGGGCGACCACCAGGAGTTCCGGGGGCTGGAAATGTACCTGGGGGGCAAGTCCATGGGCGCCCGGCTGGCGGCGCAAATCGTCGCCCAGGACGTGGGCGCCAGCGGTCTGGTCTTTCTGGGCTATCCCCTCCACCCGCCGGGCAAGCCGGAGCGTCTCCGGGATCGGCCCCTCTATCATCTCCCCTGCCCGGCCCTCTTCATTGCCGGGAGTCGGGACCCCTTCTGCCGTCTGGACCTGTTGGGCGCGGTCCTGGGCCGCATGCCGGTGCGCACCGACCTGCACCTCATCCCCGGCGTGGGCCACTCCTTCGAAGAGCCGGGCGGCGTCATGACGCCGGAGATTCCCGTCCAAATCACCCGGGTTATCCTGGGATGGATGGAGAGTTTGTGATATGATGAGCAAACGGGTTATACACGCATGAGCGTCATCCTCGTGGTCGATGACGACGCCCCCACCCGGGAGGCGTTGGAGGCCGGACTCAGAAAAATGGGTCACGAGATCATTGCCGCGGGCACCGGCGGCGCGGCCCTGGAAGAGGTGCGCCGCCACCCCGTGGACCTGGCCATCATCGACCTGAAACTGCCGGACATGGAGGGCACCGACCTCTTCGAGGCCCTGCGCATCCTGCGGCCCGACGCCCTGGCCGTCATGATCTCCGGCCACGCCACCGTGGACGAAGCGGTGAGCGCGCTCAAAAAGGGCATCTACGACTTCATCACCAAGGACTTCCGCATGCACGAACTGCGGAAGGTGGTGAACAAGGCCCTGGAGACGCAGCGGCTGGTGGTGGAGAACCAGCGCCTGCGGGAGGCCCTTCAGGATCGGGGCCCCACCGGCCGCCTCATCGGCCGCGGTCCGGCGCTGCTCAAGGTCATCCACCTGGTCAATCAGATCGCCCCCCTCAAAAGCACGGTGCTGCTCACCGGCGAAAGCGGCGTGGGCAAGGAACTGGTGGCCGAGGCCATCCACCACCAAAGCCCCCGCAAAGGCAAGCCCTTCGTCAAGCTCAACTGCGGCGCCCTGCCGGAAGGCCTCATCGAATCGGAGCTCTTCGGGCACGAAAAGGGGGCCTTCACCGGGGCCATCCAGCTGCGCAAGGGCCGCTTCGAGCTGGCCGACGGCGGCGCCATCTTCCTGGATGAAATCAGCGAGATGCCCCCGGCCACCCAGGTGAAGCTGCTGCGCGTCCTCCAGGAAGGGGAGTTCGAACGGGTGGGGGGCGTCCAGACCCTGAAGTCCGACGTGCGGGTCATCGCCGCCACCAACGTGGACCTGGAGGCCGCAGTGGCCCAGGGGAAATTCCGCAAGGACCTCTTTTACCGGCTGCACGTCATCCACGTGGAAATCCCCCCGCTCAGGGAGCGGGTGGAGGACATCCCCCTGCTGGCCCTGCACTTCCTGGACAAGTTTTGCCTGGAAAACAACCGCCCCGCCATGGGCTTCGCCCCCGAGGCCATGACCGCGCTCAAGCGCTACGACTGGCCCGGCAACGTGCGGGAGTTGCAGAACGTGGTGGAGCGGGCCGTGGCCCTGTGCCGGGAGAGCATGGTGCAGCTTGACGATCTGCCTGACGAGATCCGCCAACATTCCCCGGCCAACGACAAGATCACCGTTCCCGTGGGGGCCTCCATGGAGGAGATCGAGCGCCTGGCCATCGTCCAGACCCTGCGCAAGACCGGGGGCGACAAGGAGTTGACGGCGCGCCTCTTGGGCATCGGCCTGGCCACCCTCTACCGGCGCCTCAAGGAGATGGGACACCGGGACGCCCACGCCGAGGACCACTGACATGGCCTATTCCACCTTCCTGGACCTGAAGTTCCTGCCCGTCAAAGAGGCGGAAGCCATCATTCTGCCCATTCCCTATGAAGCCACGGTCACCTACGGCGGCAACACCCGGGAGGGCCCGGAAGCCATCATCCTGGCCTCCCGCCAGGTGGAGCTCTGGGACGAAGAGGACAACTGGGACCCCAGCGCGCATATCAGTCTGGCCACGGCCAACCCCATCACCCCGGAAGCCGCCGGGCCCCAGGCCATGCTGGAGAAGATCCGGCGCACGGTGCAGCCCTGGGCGGGGCAGGGGAAGCTGGTCATCGCCCTGGGGGGCGAGCACACCATAACGGTGGCTCTGGTGCAGTCGGTCCAGACCAAATACCCGGACCTGCACGTGGTGGCCCTGGACGCGCACGCGGACCTGCGGGAGAGCTACGACGGCAGCAAGCTGTCCCACGCCTGCGCCCTGCGCCGCCTCTATGAGCTGGGCCGCCCCCTCACCATCCTGGGCGTGCGCAGCTACTCGGAGGAGGAATACCAACTGTTGCGGGTGGCGCCCCGGCTCACCGTCTTCATGGCCCGGGACCTGGCCACGCCCGAGGGCTGGGAGAAGGCGGTGCAGCATCTCCAGGACATCCGGGGCCCGGTTTATCTCACCATCGACTTGGACGCCCTGGACCCGGCCGTCCTGCCCGCGGTGGGCACGCCCGAGCCGGGCGGGCTCACCTACCGCCAGGTGCTGACCGTCATCCGCACCCTGGCCGGCCGGGGCCCCATCATCGGCGCGGACCTGGTGGAACTGGCCCCCATCCCCGGCCACCGGGTGAGCGAGTTCACCGCGGCCCGGCTGCTGTATAAGATGCTGGGCGCGATCTACCGGCAGCGCCGCCCGGGGTGAGGGCGCGGCAAAGAATTATTTGAGGGAGGGGGCCAGGGGTCACAGACCCCTGCCCCCTCCC
>Ga0194111_10000505_pt1 | contig 47849 bp, 35 predicted proteins | sample TA2KigC300mmetaG_FD_146194 | JGI IMG/M metagenome (GOLD analysis project Ga0194111, IMG submission 146194) | Freshwater microbial communities from Lake Tanganyika, Tanzania - TA2015033 Kigoma Deep Cast 300m | ecosystem: Environmental > Aquatic > Freshwater > Lake | place: Tanzania: Lake...
CCAACAACGCTTGGCGCCCGTGCTTTCGCAGGATCTGCTGCAGGACCGAGCGATCGGAAGCCACACTTCCTACTATCGCCTCGACCCCAGCAGGTCCTGCTTGCCTTCTGGATCACGGTCGTATGTTCTCCTATAGCGGGACTAGGCGGCGCAGGGGGCGGACACGCGGGTCCGCCCCTACCGCGGGCCGGCGTGGTCGTTGTAGGGGCAGACCCACGTGTCTGCCCCTTGCCGTTCCTACAGCGTGCGGTCGCGGCCTGGGCGGCCGCGCGGCCTGACGCAATCCCGTTACAACCCTCGACGCATTCGTTTGTCCCGGTTTCCGGCGGTCAGAGGAACAAGAGGCTGGGGGCCTGTTGGCCTCCACGCGAGGTCCTGGCGACTCGACGACCTGCCGGAGGTGCTCCTGATGATCGCCCAGCGCCTGGTTGCCCTGAGTTGCGTCGGCGTGCTCCTCGGCACGTACCCACCCGCAACCACCGCGGCGCAACCGCCGGCCGAACTGATGGCCGTTGACGGCAGCGCGCTTGTGCCGATGCGGTTCATCGGGCAGTGGCTCGGCGCTCAGGTGGCCTACGATGCGCGGACGCTGGGGATCACGTTCAGCCTCGGCGAGCATGTTGTGAAGCTGAAGCTGAACAGCCGGGAGGCCTCGGCGGACAACCTCCCCATCCTGCTTGCCGCGCCGCCGATGGAGGTCAAGGGGACGACGTACGTGCCTTTGGGCTTCCTCGCGCTGTATCTCGGTGTGAAGGTGGACTGGGACGAGCAGACGCGCATCGCGACGGTCACCCATCCCGTCACGGGGCAGAAGCTGATGCTGCAGATGCCCGGCGGCGAGGCGCCGGCGGCGCCAACCAGCCAACCGACCCCGGCTCCACCGCGCCCCCAGCCCCCAGCGCAGGCCAGCCCGGACGCCCCGGCGTGGCTGCACGTCTCGGGGAGCGTGCAGCTTCCCGGTGAGATGGGCCCCGACGAGGTCTTCGTGAGCGATGACGGCGCGCACTGGGCCTTCATCGAGACGACAGACTCCGGCGAGCGCGTCGTGGATGACCGCGGCGCGACGGCTGCCCTCTATCAGCACTGCCGGGGGCTGCGCTTCGCTCCGGTCTCCAGCCGCCTGGCCTACTGGGGAGTGAGCGCTGACCGCAAGGTGGCGCTCGTGGTGGACGGCAAGGAATACGCGACGACGTTCGTCCGCCCCGGCATGGTGCTGTTCAGCCCGAACGGCCAGCGCTGGGCGGCGGTCGGCTGGGAGGGTGACCCGACCCAACCCGCGTCCCGCGTCGCGACGGTGCTGGTGGACGGCGCCGAGGCCGGGCGGTACTGGGACGCGGGAATCCCGAGCTTCACGCCGGACGGCGCGCACTGTGCCTTCCTGGCCGTGGATAGCGCAACGAAACGCCTGATCGTGGTGCGCGACGGCGTTGCCGGCGACGTGTCGAGCGACGCGGCCATCGAGCTGATGTACGCGGTCGGGCCGAACATGGCCTTCCAGACCGACCTCGGGTACGCGTGCGACGGGTCGCTGTTCTCCATCTGCCACGGCGAGCGCGGCTGGCAGGTCATGCTCGACTCGCACATCATCGCGACGTACCGTATCTCGAAGTTCTGTCAGGAGACCCGAGCGTCAAGCGGCGGCTTCGATGTCGGGCACATCGTCTACCCAAGTTCGCTCGTGGTCGCCGACAACGCGCCGGTCGCCGCCTGGTGGGCGCGGCCGCAACCGAGCAGCCCGTGGGTCTGCTGCCTCACCGGCCGCGAGTTCCCGGCCAACGAGGAGGTCGATCCCGCGGAGGACCGGATCACCATCTCGCCGGACGGCCAGCACGTCGCGTTCCGCCTGCGCCACTTCGAGGGGCAGGGCGATCAGCGCCGGCAAGTGGCCGAGACGGTGTGCCTGGACGGCAAGAACGGCCCGAAGTTCGACGCCGTGGCCGAGATCGCGTTCAGCCCGGACTCGCAGCGTTGCGTCTATCGGGCCGAGCGCGCCGGGTCATCGCGCGTGCTCTATGTGCTCGATTCGCAGGGCGCCGGGCCCGACGCCGAGGAGGTCAGCCTCTTCAGCTTCTCCCCCGACTCACGCCACTACGCCTACCTCGCGCGGCATGGGGAGGCGAATGCGGTGGTGGTGGACGGCACCGAATGGCGCATCCCGTGGCCCGAAGTCCTGATGGTCGAGGCGATAAGCGACGGCGGCGTGCGCCTCGTCGCGCGTGAGGACCGGCAGCTCCTCACCGTGACGGGGGCGCCGTCGTCGCCGTTCTCCTAAGCTCCCAGACTCCTACACTCCCACTCTCCCGCCGCCATGAATGGTTGTGCGCACCGCATGGCGAACCCCCTCGCGTGTGCCGGAGCTCGGAACCGAAGGAGAGACCCGATGGGCAAGATCCCGATTGCGCTGCAGCTGTACTCCGTGCGTGGCGAGGTCCAGAAGGACCTGCCCGCGACCCTGAACGCGGTCGCCGACCTCGGATACGAGGGCGCCGAGCCGTGGGGCTACGGCGGCGAGAGCCTGGAATGGATGGGGCACTCGGTGGGTGACATCCGCTGGCTGTACGACGACCATGGCCTGACGTGCTGCGGCATTCACCTGGCGACCGGCGCGCTCATGGGGGATAACCTCGCGCGGACCGTCGAGTTCAACCAGATCCTCGGCAACCGCTTCCTCGTCATCGCCGCCGACAAGCCCCGCATGAGCGCGCGCCAGTCGATCCTGGAACTCGCGGGCATCCTCAACGACGCCGCGGAGAAGGTGAAGCTCGAGGGGATGTACACGGGCTACCACGCGCACGGCTTCGACTTCGAGACGGTCGATGGCGAGATCGCGTGGGACATCCTCTTCAGCAACACGCACAAGGATGTCATCATGCAGATGGACATCGGGAACTGCGCCATGGGCGGCGGCGACCCCATCGCCACCTTGCGCAAGTTCCCCGGCCGCGCCCGCTCCGTCCACCTCAAGGACTACGGCGGCGGCCCGGACTCCGTCATCGGCGAGGGCAAAGCCGATTGGCCGACCATCTTCCAGCTCCTCGACGCCCAGCACCCGGTCGAATGGTACGTCGTCGAGGAGGGCAGCGCCGACGGGCTGGGCTACGAGGTCTGCGGACGGAGCCTGCAGGCGCTGAGGGCGATGGGGAAGTAGAGAACACACCGCGCGCTGGGCATACGGGCGCCGTTGGTCGTGCCGCGCCTCAGCCGGGAATGGCGCCCTCGGACTCAGGGGTCGCCGCCCAGAAGTGCGCCACCCATTGGGCCAAGGCCTTACCGGTCTCGGCTCGCCGAGCCTTCTCGGGAAGGCCGGATAGCACGGTGCTCAAGTCGGGGTGCACGTACACGATGAGAGCGGGCCTGCGCTGGCTGATCTGCCTGGAAAGGGCCGCCACGTCCGAGAACTCGTCTAGCGTACCCAGCCGCAGGTTACCTTCGGGTGTGCCTGTCACCATGAGCGTGTCGTCGACTCCGTCTGCATAGCTCTCTGGCACCATGCCCCGCAGGATCAGGGCAGGTAAATGCAGTTTGCCTAGCGCGTTGGTCAGCTCGTCCCTGACGCCCGCGTCATTTGCCGCCCCCAGAACCTCGAGGTGTCCACCCTTCACTTCGGTACTCAGCTTGGCGTTCAGCGCATCCTCCTGCTCACGCATACACGAAGGGAGGCGTCCGCCCCGCGCAGCATCTGCCATCTGGCGCCGGAGCCGCGGGTGGAGTTCACGCCACCGGAACCGGACAGCCTGCCGGTAGAGCCGGCGGCTCTCGACCATATGGACGGCCGCGCAGGCAGCGTCACCATCCGCGTCCCGTAGCACCGCCCAAAGTGCCGGGTCGTCCCAGGTGAACAGCTTTCGCGCGATGTCGTCCACGGCCCAGCCCTTGCTGACTTCCTCGAACGCGCGGACAATGAGGTCGCAGGCCAACGAGACGAGCGGATGGAAGCACACGACCTCGTACATCAGTTGACGGCTCACGAGCATGTGTTCGGCCGCGAAGAGGCCCTTCCTCTCGTCGATGGCGGGAATCCCGTGCTGCGCGCGCATCAGGGCCGTCGCACAGATCCTACTCGCGTCCACGTTCCCGAACCCCACGCCAGTGGCATGCGCGTCCCTCTGGAGGAAGTCCAAGCGGTCGAAGTCGATCGTGCCCGCCGAGAAGTGCGCGGCCTCCCGAGGGAGGCCGATGATCAACCGCGCTGCAGCGCGCCGCACTCTCTTCCCGGGGGCTCCCTTGCGCTTCCAGATGCCCGTCTCCTCAAGCCGCTGGTGCCGGTGCGACGCAGTAGCGCGCAGAAGGGCAGCGTGCTTCTTGTCGGAGTTCGTGACCTCCAGGTCGTTCGCAGGATCTGGAGTGACCATCGATGCGCTCACGTACTCGTGGATGGCGACGGAGGCCTCTTGGGTGCCCAGACCCACGACACTGCACTTGACTCCGACGTGTCGTACGCCGTGTCGTTCCAGGATGCGCTCAGCGAGATGGCTGCAAGCCCCCTGCCCTAGATCGTGGGTAAGCGCAGCCAACGCCAGCGCCGCCGTGGCCTCAGTTGGTGCGATCCCGTATGTCTTGGCGATGCTCGCGACCCAGGCCGTTGCGCGGCTGGCCGCCTGCACAAGGGCCAGACACCCGATGGAGTGCTCATAGCGCGTGTGTGTCGCGCCTGGGAACACCAGTTCACTGGCCTCCAGTTGCCGGATCCGCTGGAGACGGCGCATCGGCTCCGTCTGCAGCAGAGCCCACTCCCAAGGCGTGAGCGGCACCGTGCCCGACACGGGAACCGTCACCCTGAACGCGTCCGGGCCTGGCGACTTCGCGCTCATCGGGGCGTTCCACCAGGCGGTCTGGGTTCGCGCTGGGGGGGGCACTGCGCATCCAGTTCGCTTCCAGCTATCCGCACACGCATGCGACCGCCGTCTTCATGGAGCAGTAGCCGGCCTTCCTCCTGGTGGATGGAGACCAAGAGGTACACAAGCCCGCTATTGCGCGACACTGGCAGTCTGGGGAAAGACAGGGCCAGCCCCCCCGCGGCAGGGCTTGTCTGCCCGTCGTGGCCCTCCTGCTGCCGGAACACCTTCAGGCACTCGTCATGCAGCTCATGCAGGGACAGGCCTGTGTCCAGGAACCCAGAGCCATGCTCCAGGGAGCAGCCGTTTAGCTTGCGCGCCCCGTCGCGCACGACGCGGAGTAGGCAGCTATCCAGTTCAGCCACGCGGTCCTGTCGTAGGGATTGCTGTGTCTGTTTCATCTCTCCCCTCTCTCCCCGATGTTGGCGACTGCGTTCTCCATGGCGGACCTCAGGTCCGTCTCCTTGAGCTTCTTCTGACCTATGTACCATGCCCGGACGAAGGGGCCGGCGCTGAAGTGGCCGCGGACACGGTCCAACTCGGCCATGAGCCCACGCAAGTCTGGGCCGTCTTGGAGGATGCGGAGGACCGAGAAGAGGCCGTTCACCAAGTGTAGGGTGAGGGCTGGCGGCCTCGAAACTAGGATGGTGGTACGCTCGACGTCAAGTGCGTCTGCCACGGAGTCGGCGAGCCAGGTGTCGGCATCAAGCACAGTCCATAGGCGGTCGCCAGGCCGGACGGGCTCGCCGGCAAACTGGAGGTGGGCTGTTGTGATGGGCTTGTCCCACGCGCCAGGGCCGTCCAAAGCGAGTCCAGAAAGACGGTGCACGACGGATCCCGTACCGTTGCCGTTGGCGCGCGAGTCGCCTCTCAGCGTACTCAGAAAGTGGATGAAGGCCAGATCATCTAAGCGGAGGAAGGCATCCGAGCAGACGCGAGGGAGTCTGAGGCTCTCGGGTGTCTCGACGCTGAGTTGCCGTCCGTCCTCGCACCACATGGCCGCGGCAATCCGTGCTCGAGCGGCCTTGACCAGCAGTGTCGTGGGATCTCGGTACAGGAGTTCAGCCATCGTCTCGGTCGCGCTGCAGGCCGCCTTGAGGGCCACCTCGTGCTCGGTCCCAAACCCTTGGCTTGGTGTCTCACTCGTGAGCAAGGTTGCGAAGCCCAGTCGCAGGTGGTTGGGGTTCAGGCCCAGCGCCCATGGCATCTGGTAGGCGTAGCGCCCGAAAGCGTCAAGGCAGTTGGCCCCCCACGGCACCGCGAACACCGCCAGTTCTCCTAGGTCAGGGTCCTCGTCCGATGTGAGGTCGCACCTAGCAGTCAGGGCGTTCAGCAGCCGCTCGAGCGGCTGCGCGCCAGCCCACCTTCGGAGACGCTCCTCGACCTCCCGTCCGTAGCGACGTCGCGTGCCCGCAACGTCTTGGGCCTGGTCCAACGCCGCCGTGACGCAGGATCGAACCAAGTCGCGCCATCCATCGTTACCGAGTGCTCCGCGGAACGGAGCCAGCAGATCGTGGGAACACGGGGGGTAGAAGACGTGGTGCAGCAGCGAGAGAAGCGTCGCGAGTTCCCAGGAGTCCTCGTGGCCGCGAAGGCCGCGGCCGGCGAACTCCGCCACCTGCTGGTCGGCCAGCCAGAGCGTGCCGAGGGTGTGCTCAAACCGGGAAGCGGTAAGGCCCGGCCATTTGAGCGCCTCTGACCCGGCCATACCTATCCGTCGGGTTCTCTGCAGCAGGGGCGTGTCGAGCAGAGCGAGGGCGAGCTTCTCGCGCTGTTGGTCACGCAGAAGAACGTCACCGTGGATCCGGTCACGGATGACCCATGGCTTGTCTGCCGCGCCGCTCAAGGGGTCACTCCTGCACCTGCTCGACGGTTAGCATATCCCCCATCCCCTCAAGGCTGATGCCCAGAGCGTGCGCCAGTTTGGTCAGAGCGGTCTCGGTACAGTCTGGGTGTCGCTGGCGGATCAGCCCCACGGCGCCATCGCATGCGGCAGCCACAACGTCGAGTGGCGCGCGTCCCCAGGCGTGAACCTCCACCTGGCTGAGGCGGGGGCGACCGCGTGGCTCGCGGGTCGTGACATCGTCGTAGACCAGCCGGAGGCCTAGCACAGGCGCTGACATCTCCGCCGTCCAGTAGGAGCGGCGGACCTCCAGAGCCGCCAGCGGTCTCAGGCCAGCAGCCCTCAGACATGCTCTGGCGTCTCCAGCGTCCTCGCGCCCGGACTCACCCATGCGGTGAGGCACGCCCCACGTGCGAAGCAACCGCAGAGCCTCCAGGACTGAGCCCGGCCCGCAGGGCGCCGCGACCGCGATGCCGCCCACCGCCTGCGCCTCCTGCTGCCCACGCAGGATCAGAACGCACTCACCGGCCCTGGGGCCGGAACTGAAGTCGCGGAGCCGTAGCCGGATGCTACCTGCTAGCAGACGGCGATCTGGCGTATCCCAGTACGTGTCGGTGAAGGTCTCGCGCCCTGGCGCGCGCACGGCCAGCCCCAAGTTTCGGCACAGGACACCCCAACTCCTGCCGAGGGACCGCCCATCGGCCGTTCGGACGGCAAGTTTGCGCTGCACAGCCAGCCGGGGAACGCTCATCGCCAACCGTCCCGTCAGGGGGAATCGACGTCCGCCACTTCGCTGGCCCCCACGGTTCCCCCTCCCCGCCCGCCCTCCTCCCTCCGCCGCGACCAGGCTTCCGAATGTCGGCCCTCACTTCCCATCCTCGCTCATCCGTATCTCCTCGATCGCGACCTTCGCGCCGGCGTGGGAGCAGGGATCGAGGCGGAAGGTTGTGATGCGACCGCGCCAGAGGGCGTTCTCGGCGAGGTGGACGACGTAGTTGTGGTACTGGCCGTCGCCGATGAGCTTCCACTTCATGCTGGCGGGTTCCGCAGTGCCGGCGGTGGGTGTGGTCCAGAAGAGTTGGCCCATCCCGTTGTCGGCGGTGACGGCGTCGATCTTCATGCGGATGATGGTGTAGGGGTACTTGGCGGCCTTGAGGTTGTTCAGGCTGCAGACGATGGCGGGGTCGGGTGAGTTGGTCTCGAAGACCAGCGCCCCGTCCTGTGCGCCGACGCTGCCGATGCCCATCATCGCGCCCCACCCCTGCGTGCCGTTGGCGAAGTCCCACGCGAAGCGGCCGACGGGCTCCGGGAAGTCATAGGGGCCGAGGCCCACGTCCTGCGGGGCGACGTTCGGCGGCCAGCCGCCGGCGGGCTGCTTGCAGAAGGTGTCCCTCACCGCGTCGTACATCCCGAAACCGAACTCCTTGTTTGGCTCCGCGTAGGAGCCCTCACCCCACTCGTTCAGCGGCGCGAGGGTCATTCGCTTGATGCCGGTCTCGTCGGCGAAGCGCTTGGCGTCGCGGCAGAGGTCGCGGAAGAGGTCCACCGTGCGCCCGTAGATGACGGTCGAGCGGTCGCCGTGCCACGGGCGCGAGTCCCAGCCCGTCGCGAGGTTCGGCAGCATCGGCAGGATGTCGGCGTCGTACCAGGCCTTCAGCCAGGGGTACGTGGACTCGGCGCAGAGCTTGAAGGGGAAGTGCCGCGGGTCCTCAGCCTTGCCGCCGTGGTCCATGTAGTGGTAGATCGAGGTCATCGAGAAGCCCGCTTCGGCGAGCGGCTTGATGATCGCGGGGTCGGTGCCGGCTTCGGGCCACTTCATGGCGATGAAGTAGATGCCCTTGTAGCCCGCGGCCTTCGCCATCTCCTGGGAGATGTCCAGCAGCCGCTTCGCGCCCCCCTTGCCCGCCATGTCGTTGTCCATGTTGCCGACGCTCCAGATCATCACCACCGGCATGTCGTCGATCCGGTAGTACTCGGGCGTGTTGAAGTAGTTGTCGAGCCAGAACTGCGTGACCGCGCGCTGGTCCGCCTCGGAGTGCGTGTTGGGGGCGTTGTGGTTGGCCCACATCATGGCCCACTTCAGGTAGCCGCGATAGCGCGCCTTCTGGAAGGCCTGCACCCAGTGCTCCAGGTGTCGCCCGCCCGCGCTCCAGTACCAGTCCACGAGGAAGAACTTCATCCCGTGCTCGACGGCCCACTTGATCTGCCAATCGACGCACTCGGGGTTGCCCTCGTCATACCAGCCGAGGACCGGCTTGCGCTCGGGGCCGACGCGGCGGATCGGGTCCCACTTGGCCATGTTGTCCCAGCCGGGGAAGTAGAGCGCGCCGATCTCGTAGTCCGACTCGACCGGGCGCGGCTCGGGGACGTAGTCGGCCTTCGGCAGGCCCAGCCCGGGCGTGATCTCGATCTTGGCCTTGATCGGCTCGGAGGGGACGCCCGTCCCGGCGAGCTTCACCTCGACATCCCCGTCTACGGGTCGGTCAGCCGAGAGGTAGAAGCGGGCGGTCACGAAATCGAAGGCCTCCAGCTCCGGGAGCTTGCGCCAGTCCGGCGACTCCTCGGCCTTGGCGCCCGCGGGGAGCTTGAGGTCGGCGATCGTGACATCACGAGCGGTCTCGCCGCCCTGGTTGGTGAGATGGATCGCGAAGGGGCACTGCCCACCGACGCGGTTGATCGCGTTCTCCAGGCCGGCGTAGGTCACGGTCACCTCCGGCGGGCCGAGCGGCTCCTCCGAGATAGCGATGCTGTGGATGGTCGCCTTCGCGCTGGCAGCGGATGAGGGTGTGAGCCCGAGCAGGAGCAGGTCGCCGGCCCAGCGCTGGGAGGGCGAGACGTCGATGTTGTACGTGTGAGGCCGGCCGTCAGGGCGGATGGAGAAGTCCTGGGCCTGCAGGCCGCTGAACTCGGACGTGACCCAGCGCACCGTGCCGGTGCTGCCCTTATCCACCGTCATCCGGAGCGACACCCACGTGCGGTCGCCGAGCGGCACGCGCAAGGGGGCGCTGAGCAGGGCCGCCTGCGGGTCGTCGCCTGTGACGAACTGCAACCCCGTGGCCGTCGCCTCCCCGCCGGTCCAGCCCGCGGCGCCCTTGGTGAAGTCCCAGGCGGCTTGGGTCTGCGGAGAGGCGGCCTCGGTCGGCTCGACGATGCGGATGGTGTCCACCGCGAAGGTCTTCTTGCCGGCGTCGGCAGGATCGGGCTTCGCGAAGTCGAGCCGCAGGAGGATGATCTTCCCCTCCTTGTGCCAGTAGGGCCGGATCTGGTAGGTGTGCCATTGCCCGTCGCCCAGAATCGTGAACGGGGTCTCCTTGCCCGGCGAGAAGCCCCCGTACGGGCTCTCGGTGGTGTTCGTCCAGAAGACCTCGCCCCCGCCGCCGCAGTCGGTCTTCATCCGGACCTCGATGATCTGCCAGGGGGTTGCGGAGATCTCGAACTCCGGCCCACGCAGGAACGGGTCCCAGTCCATGATGCGCCCCTGCAGGGCGCCGTCGGCGACATGCAGGTCGGAGATGTGATTGGCGGCGCCCCAGCCCTGGGCGTCCTGGTCGAAGGTCCACTCGATGAGCGCGCGGGTGTTCCCCTGGGCACGCAGCGAAGCACAGCAGATCACGAGGGCGACGAGGAGTAGCAAACGCACGGTGGTAGCCTCCCGGCCAAGCGTTGGGTACATCGTTCCCTCGCGAAGGACGCCATTCCTCCGCCGGTAGAACGCCCGCGGCGGTGGTGCTGCATCGCGAGAGTCGGTGGGTCGGAGGCAGCCGTTGACACCCCTTGACGGGGGCGGTAGAATACGACGACATGACTCCGGATGCAGCCGTCAAAGGCGTCATCTTCGACATCAAGAAGTTCGCCGTCCACGATGGTCCCGGCATCCGCACTACCGTCTTCCTCAAGGGCTGTCCTCTCCGCTGCAAGTGGTGTCACAACCCGGAATCGCAGGCCTTCAACCCGCAGTTGGCGCAGTTTCCGAGGAATTGCATTGGGTGTGGGAAGTGCATCGAGGTCTGTCCGCAGGAGGGGATCGCGCCCGGCCCTGAAGGCAACGTCATCGACCGCGCACTGTGCCGCAACTGCGGGACCTGTGCGAGCGTGTGCTATGCGGAGGCGCTGGTGTTGCACGGACGCGAGGTGACGGTGGCGGAGGTCATCGCCGAGGTGGAGAAGGACCGGCTGTTCTACGAGAACTCGGGCGGGGGAATGACGCTGTCCGGCGGGGAGCCACTGGCGCAGCCGGAGTTCGCGCTCGCGCTCCTGCGGGAGGGTCGGCGCGTCGGCTTCCACAATGCGCTCGATACGTCGGGCGACGTGGCGTGGGAGCTGCTGGAGGAAGCCGCTCGGAGCGCGGACCTCATCCTGTACGACATCAAGTGTCTCGATCCGGACCGCCACCTGGAGGGCACCGGCCGCCCGAATGACCGGATCCTCGAGAACCTGGACCGACTGGGGCACGGGGCCACTCCGATCTGCGTTCGCGTGCCGGTGATCCCTGGGTTCAACGACTCACTGAAGGAGCTGGAGGCAATCGGGCGGCTGGCCGAGCGCCTGCCAGCGGTCGAGGGCGTGGAGCTGCTGCGGTATCACGGGCTGGGTGAGGGGAAGTACGGGAGCCTGGGCCTCCCCTGCCCGACGCCCGGTCTGAAGCCGCCGACCGATGAGCAGATGGCGACACTCAAGACGGCGGTCGATTCGGCCGGCGTGCTGTGCGTCGTGGACGGATGAGCCCTCACCCCTTGCTCCCCTCTCCCAATGGGAGAGGGGCCGGGGGTGAGGGTCTGCGGCGGAGGAGATCATGCCGAGGCGTGACGACATTCAGAGCATCCTGCTCATCGGCTCGGGCCCGATCGTCATCGGGCAGGCGTGCGAGTTCGACTACTCCGGCACGCAGGCGTGCAAGGCGTTGCGCGAGGAAGGCTACCGCGTCATCCTCGTCAACTCCAACCCCGCGACGATCATGACGGACCCGGAGATGGCCGATTGCACGTACGTCGAGCCCATCAACCCGGAGACGGTCGCCCGGATCATCGCCCGCGAGCGCCCGGATGCTCTGCTTCCCACCCTCGGCGGACAGACGGCCCTGAATGTCGCCCTCGCGCTATCCGAGGAGGGCTGCCTCGCGCGGTACAACGTCGAGATGATCGGCGCGAAGCGCATGGCGATCAAGCTCGCCGAGGACCGCGAGCTGTTCAAGATGACCATGCAGCGCGCCGGGCTCGATCTCCCGCTCAGCAGCTTCGCGTACAACGTGCGCGGCGCGAAGGAGATCGCCGAACGGCTCGGGTATCCGCTCATCGTAAGGCCCTCGGGAACGCTCGGCGGCTGGGGCGGCGGGACGGCGCGGGACGAGGACGAACTCGACCAAGCGGTTGCCAAGGGGCTGCTGGACAGCCCGATGAACGAGGTGCTCGTCGAGCAGAGCGTGATCGGCTGGAAAGAGTACGAGCTGGAGGTGATGCGCGACCGGCACGACAACGTGGTGATCGTGTGCTCCATCGAGAACCTGGACCCGATGGGCATCCACACGGGGGATTCGATCACCGTCGCGCCGGCGCAGACGCTGACCGACAAGGAGTACCAGCGGATGCGCGACGCCTCGATCGTCGTCATGCGGGCGATCGGCGTTGACACCGGCGGCAGCAACATCCAGTTCGCGATCAACCCCGACGACGGCCGGATGGTCGTCATCGAGATGAACCCGCGTGTGAGTCGTAGCTCGGCGCTCGCGTCCAAGGCCACGGGCTTCCCGATCGCCAAGATCGCCGCGAAGCTCGCGGTGGGCTACACGCTCGACGAGATCCAGAACGACATCACCCGCGAGACGCCGGCGTGCTTCGAGCCGACCATCGACTACTGTGTCGTGAAGATCCCCCGCTGGCCCTTCGACAAGTTCCCGGAGGCCGACCCGACGCTGATGACCCAGATGAAGTCGGTCGGCGAGACGATGGCGATTGGGCGCACCTTCAAGGAGGCCTTGCAGAAGGGGATTCGCTCGCTGGAGATCGGGCGACACGGGCTCGGGGCGGACGGGCGCGGGCGGCACTATGACCTCATGGACCGTGAGGAGCTGGCGCGACGGCTGATGCAGCCTCACCCGGACCGGCTCTTCCAGATTCGCGGCGCGATGCGGGCCGGGATGAGCGTGCAGGAGCTGCACGAGCTGACGGACATCGACCCGTGGTTCCTCGAGAACATCCGCGAGATCATCGGGCTGCAGGACGAGATCGCGAGCAAGCGGCCGGAACGCAAGAGGGGACGGAAGGCCACGGTCGAGGAGACGCAGCCTGCGGACATCTCAGCCGCGGACATGTACCAGGCCAAGCGCATGGGCTTCTCGGACATCCAGATCGCGGCGCTCACCAACCGCACGGAGGACGAGGTCCGCGCGATGCGGCGGGAGATGGGCATTCGGCCGGTGGTGAAGCTGGTCGATACGTGCGCGGCCGAGTTCGAGGCCTTCACGCCGTATTACTACTGCACGTACGAGCGTGAGGACGAGTTCCGCGCCTCGGAGCGGCCGAGCATCATGATCCTGGGCGGCGGACCGAATCGCATCGGCCAGGGGATCGAGTTCGACTACTGCTGCGTGCACGCCGCGTTCGCGCTGGCCGAAGACGGGTTTGAGACCATCATGGTCAACAGCAACCCAGAGACCGTGAGCACGGACTACGATACCTCCGACAAGCTCTACTTCGAGCCCTTGACGCTTGAGGACGTGCTGAACATCTGTGAGAAGGAGCAGCCGTGGGGAGTGATCGTGCAGTTCGGCGGGCAGACGCCGCTGAACCTGGCGCGCGGCCTGCATGACCACGGCGTGCCGATCATCGGGACGTCGGTGGAGAGCATCGAGCGCGCCGAGGACCGCCAGCAGTTCAAGGAAGCGCTCCAGAAGCTCGAACTGCTCCAGCCCGCGAACGCAACGGCGACGACAGCCGAGGGCGCCGTGGAGGCCGCGCGGCGCATCGGGTACCCGGTGGTCGTCCGGCCGTCGTTCGTGCTGGGCGGTCGCGCGATGCAGATTGCGTATGATGAGGAGTCCCTCGTCCGGTACATGGAGCTGGCGGTTGACGCCTCACCCGACAAGCCGATCCTGATCGACAAGTTCCTGGAAGATGCGGTCGAGATCGACGTCGATGCCATCGCCGACGGCCGCCGCTGTGTGATCGGCGGGATCATGGAACACATCGAGGAGGCGGGCATCCACTCCGGCGACAGCGCCTGCGCCCTGCCGGCCTACAGTCTCTCCGAGCCCGAACTCGACCTCATCCGCGAGGCCACGCAGGCCCTCGCCAAGGAGCTGCGTGTCGTCGGCCTGCTGAACATCCAGTACGCGATCAAGGGCGACCGGCTCTTCGTGCTGGAGGTCAACCCGCGAGCCTCACGGACCGTGCCCTTCGTCAGCAAGGCGATCGGCGTGCCGCTTGCGAAGCTGGCCGCGCGGCTGATGGCGGGGAAGACGCTCGACGAACTGGGCTTCACCCACGAGATCGAGCCGCCGTTCGTGTCGATCAAGTGCCCCGTCTTCCCCTTCGAGCGCTTCAGCAACGTCGATACGCTCCTGGGGCCCGAGATGAAGAGCACGGGCGAGGTGATGGGGATCGACGAGGACTTCGGCGCCGCCTTCGCCAAGGCATTCATCGCCGCGCGGCAGGCACTGCCCTCGCGGGGTGCGGTCTTCATCAGCGTGAAACCCGCCGACAAGCGCGCGATCATCTTCCCGGCCAAGCGGCTGCACGACATGGGCTTCGAGATCTACGCCACGCCCGGCACCTCGCGAATGCTGGGGCGCGTAGGCATCCCGGTCAAGACGGTCTACCGCCTGGGCGATCCGCGCGGCGCGAACGCCATCGACCTGATCCGCGACTACCGCATCCAGCTGGTCATCAACACGCCGACCGGCACGGGCCCGCAGGAAGACCAGGCCGTCATCCGCCGCGAGGCGGTGAGGTACGGCGTGCCGTGCATCACCACGATCGCCGGTGCCACGGCCGCGGTGATGGGGATCGAGGCGCTCCGGCGGGCCGAGCTCAGCGTCACCTCGCTTCAGGAGTACCACCAGTGGGTCGCCCAGACACCTCAGGCCGAGGCAGCGGGAAATTAGGGACAGGCCCCAATTTCGGGCGGACGTCTTGCCCGAAATTGGGGCCTGTCCCTAATTTCCCGAACCGAATGGCCGCCGCGGTGCGGCGCTCGCAGAGCCGCGTCTGCGTAGGCCTGGACCCGGCCCTCGATGGTGTCACGAGAGTTCTTGGAGTGACGCTTCACCGGGAGGACCCCGAGGCCGCGGCGCAGGCCATCTGGGAGTTCAACCAGCGCATCCTGGATGCGGTGCAGCCGTACTGCGCAGTGGTGAAGCCGCAGAGCGCGTTCTACGAAGTGTGGGGGCCGCCGGGCATCGAGGCCCTGCGCAAGACGATTGAGTGCGCTCGCGACATGGGGCTGATCTGCATTCTCGATGCCAAGCGTAATGACATCGCCTCGACGGCCGCGGCCTATGCGGACGCGTATCTGGCCGATGGGCCGATGGCGTGTGACGCGATCACGGTGAACCCATACCTGGGCTGTGACGGGATCACGCCGTTCCTGGAGCGCGCACGGCCGCGGGGCAAGGGCCTGTTCGCGCTCGTGAAGACCTCGAACAAGTCGTCGGCCGAGGTCCAGGATGTGCGCCTGGGTTCGGGGAAGTTGCTCTACGAGCATGTCGGCGATCTCGTGGAGGAGTGGGGCGCCGACAACGTTGGGGCGTGCGGCTATGGCGACGTCGGCGCGGTAGTGGGCGCGACGTTCCCGGAGGAGCTGGCGGGCCTCCGTCGGCGACTGCCACGGACGTGGTTCCTGATCCCCGGCTACGGCAGGCAGGGCGGCACGGCCGCAGACGTCGTGCCCGGCTTCGATACGGAGGGGTTGGGCGCCGTCGTCAACTCCTCAAGCGGGATCATCTTCGCCGGCAAGGACCGGCCGGACGCTGGATTCGCCGCTGCTGCCGGAGACGCTGCACGCGAGATGCGCGAGGCGATTGAGGCTGCACTGGAAGCGAGGCAACACTGATGGCGTCACTGAGGGGACGCAGTCTGGTGTCGGTGGATGAGCTGACCGGCGCTGAGATCATGGGCCTGTTGAAGCTGGCCGGCGACATGGCCAAGGCCATTGGGTTCGGCGATTCCAAGGGCGCGCGCGCCCCGATGGCGCCGCTGGACGCCATCCTCGCCGCCATGTTCTACGAGCCCAGCACGCGGACCCGTCTGTCCTTCGAATCGGCCATGTTGCGGCTCGGCGGGCAGGCCACCGGCTTCGCGCAATCGACCTCCTCCTCCGCGGCGAAGGGCGAGTCGCTGGCCGACTCGGTGCGCATCGTGTCCGGCTATGCCGACCTGATCGTCATCCGTCATCCCCTGGAGGGCGCCGGCCGCGTCGCCGTTCGCGCCTCGAAAGTACCGGTCATCAACGGCGGCGACGGCGCCCACCTGCACCCGACGCAGACACTGACCGACCTCTTCCTGCTGCAGCGGCGCAAGGGGCGGATCGCAGGGCTCAAGGTCGGTCTGCTGGGCGACCTGCGGCACGGGCGCACGGTCCACTCCCTCGCACCGGCGTTGGCCCGCCTGGGAGCCGAAGTCGTCTGCATCGCACCGCCACAGCTCGGCATGCCCCGGCCGGTCCTGAAGCGGGTCGCCGAGGCCACGGGCGCCCTGCCGCCTGAGGTCACTGCAGTCGATGAGGTCGTGGGCTCGCTCGATGCACTGTACGTCACGCGCGTCCAGAAGGAGCGCTTCGAGGAGCCCGGCGGCCACCAGGATGTGGTGGGCGCGTACCGGGTCGATCGCGCGCTGCTCGCTAAGGCGCCGCCCGAGATGCTCGTCATGCACCCGCTGCCGCGCGTGGACGAGATCGATCCGGCAGTCGACGACGATCCGCGCGCGGTCTACTTCGAGCAGGCGGATGGCGGCGTGCCGGTGAGGATGGCGCTGATCGCCGCCATGCTCGGTCTGCACGACCTTCCGAGGGTGACCGTCGAGGAGCGCCCACTGAACGCGCTCACGCCGGTGGCGGATGTCACCGACCACTGCGACAATGACCGCTGCGTAACGGTCCACGAGCCGGGCGTGCCTCCCGAGTTCGTGACCTTCGCCGGCGAGACCGTCTGCGCGTACTGCGAGCGCCCGCTCCGTGAGGGCGGGTAGGCAGCCTCTGGTCCGAGAGGAGCGACAGGATGACGTACACAGTGGTGGTGATCAAGGAGGAGGACGGACGGTATACCGCGTTCGCGCCGGCGCTCAACGACGTTGCGAGCTTCGGCGACACGCTGCCCGAGGCGCTGCAGATGGTCGAGGAAGCGATCTCCGCCTACGTAGAGACCCTACGCGACCGCGAGTGGCCCATTCCGGATGACGACCCGCAGGTCACGGTCGACATGAGCGACACCGCGGAGGCTTTTGTCTACAGGCTGCCCATCCGCGAGGCTACCGGCTCGCGTTCCACAAGAGCTGCGTAACGGAGGAGAAGCGCGATGACCTACACGGTTGTGCTTCGGCCGGAGCCGGAGGGCGAGTTCACCGTGATCGTCCCAGCCCTGCCGGGCTGCTTCAGTCGCGGACGGACGGTGATGGAGTGCCTCCAGAACGCGCAGGAAGCCATCGAGTGCTACCTGGAGAGCATGGCCCAACACGGCGAGGAATTCCCGGTTGAGGGTGACGAGGTGACCATCTCTACCGAGAACCTCACGGAGGCACTGATCTTCCGCGTCTCGGTGGCCGGCGTTGAGGCCCTGGTGGCCTGATGCCCAAGCTCCCGAGGCTGAGCGCACGGGAGATGGCTGCGGCCCTCCGGCGCGGGGACTTCGTGAGAGACCGGCAGAAGGGCAGCCACCTGACGATGCGCCATCCGACCAGCGGACGTCGCGTCGTCATCCCGATGCATCCTGGTGACATGGCGGTCGGTCTGGTCCACGACATCCTGAAGCAAGCGGGCCTCACGCTCGAGGAGTTCGTCGCGTTGTTGCGCTAAGTCCGCTAACCCGAAACTCGAAACCCGAAACCATGCCTAAGTCCAGCACCAGACTGTGGGGTGGTCGGTTCGCGGCGGAGCCCGCGGCGGTCTTCCTCGACTACTCGCAGAGCATCGACACGGATGTGCAGATGGCGGCCGAGGACATCTGGGGCAGCCAGGCGCACGTGCTGATGCTCGGCAAGCAGGGCATTCTCGCGGACGCCGAGGTGCGCGAGATTCTGCGCTGCCTGGAGGAGGCCCGCAAGCACGTCGAGTCGGGCACGCTGGAACTCGACCCGGCCGATGAAGACATCCACATGAACCTGGAGAAGTTCGTGATCCGCGGCGCGGGCGCGGAATCCGGCGGCAAGCTGCACACCGCGCGCAGCCGCAACGACCAGGTGGTCACGGACTCCCGCCTGCACTTGCGGAACCGGTTGCTCGACGCGCTGGAGGCGCTTTCGGACCTGCAGCAGGCGCTGCTGGAGCGCGCCGAGGGCCAGGAACGCACGGTGATGCCCGGCTACACGCACACGCAGCACGCGCAGCCGATCAGCGTGGCGTTCTGGCTGACCGGCCACGCCGCGGCGCTCAATCGCGATCAGGCGCGGCTGCTGGCGGTGTTCGACCGCGCAGACGCGTGCCCGCTCGGCTCGTGTGCGCTCGCCGGCACCTCCTTCCCAACGGACCGACGGCTGACGGCGCGCCTGCTCGGCTTCGCGCGGGTCGAGGAGCACGCCCTGGACGCCGTCGGCTCGCGCGACATCTACCTGGAGGCGCTCTCCGCACTCGCGATCCTGCACGCGCACCTCTCGCGCATGTGCGAGGAGTTCGTGCTCTTCTCCACCTACGAGTTCGGCATGGTCGAGCTGTCCGATGCGCTGACCTCCGGCAGCTCCATCATGCCGCAGAAGAAGAACCCGTGCCTGGCCGAGCTGGCGCGCTCGCGGACCGGGCAAATGTACGGCTGCCTGATCCAGGCGCTGACGATGATGAAGGCGCTCATCAGCGGCTACAACCGCGACATCCAGGAAGACAAGCCGCCGCTGTGGGAGGCGCTCGACCTCGCGCAGCAGACCCTCGGCGCAGTCGCGGCGATGGTGCGGACGATGGAGCTGCGCACCGAGCGCATGGCGGAACTCGCCGGCGCCAACTTCGCGACCGCCACCGAGCTGGCCAACTGGCTGGTCAGCGAACGCGGCCTACCCTTCCGCAAGTGCCACGAGATCGTCGGCAGCCTCGTCAAGCGGCTCATCGACGAGAAGCGCCCCCTCGGCGACGCGCAGCGAGTGGCGGAGGTGCTGGGCGAACTCGGCGTCGAGGCGCAGGCGTCTGAGCTCGGCTTCCTCGATCCGCTGAGGTGTCTCGAACGCCAGCGCAGTCTCGGCAGCACCGGCCCGCGCGAGACGGAGCGCATGTACGGAGCCCTCGCCAGGCAGCTCGCCACGCACCGAAAGGCCGCGGCTCAACGCCGGGAGCGGATCACTGAGGCCCGTGCGCAAACGGCCGCGGCAGTGCAGCGCGTGCTGCGCGGCGGAGCGCTCGCCAAGCTGGACCTGTAGACGCGCACTACGAGCGTCCAATGCCCGACGATGCCAGCCGACCCTCAATCCGGGACGTGCGGGCGGAGCTTCAGGTCTCGAAGTGGCTGTCGCCGATCCACGTGCTGCTGACGTTCCGCGCCCCCACCATCGCCGCCCACGCGCAGCCCGGCCAGTTCGTCCATCTGCGCGTGTCGGCGTTCGGCAACAGCCCCCTGCTCCGGCGGCCCTTCAGCATCGCCGGCGCCAACCTCGCCGACGGCACGATTCGGCTTCTCGTGCGCACGGTCGGCCGCGGCACGTTCATGCTCGGGGAGCTGTTCCCGGGCGGGGAGCTGCCAGCGCTCGGGCCTCTCGGGCGCCCCTTCCCGGAGATCGAGAAGGGCCGCGAGGTCGTGCTCGTCGCAGGAGGTGTCGGCGTGGCCCCGCTTCTGTTCTATGCGGCCACGCGCGACCACGACACCAAGGTCGCGCTGTACGGAGCAGAGGCGGAACTCGCTCTAGTGCTCGCCGACGAACTCGCCGAGCACTGCGACCGGACGCAGCTCGCCACGGATGACGGTTCGGTCGGCCACCACGGCTTCGTGACCGATCTGCTGCCGGAGACGCTTGGCGGCCTGCGCGATCCCGTGGTCCTGGCCTGCGGCCCGCGCCCGATGATGGCGAAGACCGCCGCCGAGTGCCGGACCCGGGGCGTGCCCTGCTACGTGTCCTTCGAGGCGTGGCTCGGCTGCGGTGTCGGCGCGTGCCTGGGGTGTGTGATCCCCGCGGCCGGCGAGCCACGGGCCTATGTGCGCGTGTGCCGCGACGGCCCCGTGTTCGATGCCGACGAAGTCGGCTGGGACTTACTCCGATGAGCGAAGGGCCCGTCTTGCTGCCCGACCTGCGCACCGTGCTGGGACCGCTGGAGCTGCGGTCGCCCGTCATCACGGCCTCCGGCACGTGCGGTTACGGCTCGGAGTACGAGGGCCTGCTCGACTTCAGCCGCCTCGGCGCGGTGACGGTGAAGGGGCTCACGTTGCAGCCCCGCCTCGGCAACCCTCCGCCGCGCATCTGCGAGACCCCCGCGGGGATGCTCAACTCCATCGGCCTGGAGAACCCCGGCGTCGAGGCGTTCATCGCCGAGAAGCTGCCGTGGCTGATCGACCAGGACGTGCCCGTCATCGCCAACATCAATGGCGGCACGGTCGAGGAGTACGTGCGGCTCGCCGAGCGCCTGACCGGGTGCCCCGGGATCGCCGCCCTCGAGGTGAACATCTCCTGTCCGAACGTCGATCACGGGGGCCTGGAGTTCGGCAAGGACCCGCGGCAGACCGCGCAGGTGGTCGGTGCGGTCAGGAGCGCGACGACGCTCCCCTTGCTCGTGAAGCTCTCGCCGAACGTCACCAGCATCGTGGAGATCGCCCAGGCCGCGGTGGACGTCGGCGCCGACATCCTCTCGCTCATCAACACACTCGTCGGCATGTCCATCGACATCTTCTCCCACCGACCTCGGCTCGCGCGCGGGATCGGCGGCCTGTCGGGGCCGGCGATCAAGCCCGTCGCCGTGCGAATGGTGTGGGAGGTCCACCGGGCGCTGCCGGAGGTCCCGCTCATCGGCATGGGCGGGATCATGACCGGCGCGGATGCGGTTGAGTTCATGCTCGCCGGCGCGTCGGCGGTTGGCGTAGGTACCGCGAGCTTCGTGAACCCGAGCGCTGGTAACGACGTCCTCGATGGGATCATCGAGTACGCCCGACATCGCGGCATCGAGCGCGTCGCGGAACTCGTGGGCAGCGTGATCCTATGATGGCCGAACCCCTTTCCCGCCGTCAGTTCCTGCGCACCGGAGGAGGACTCGCCGCCATGCCGTTCGTCATCCCCGCCTCTGCTCTCGGCCTGGGCCGCACTACTGCGCCCGGTAGTCGCATTACCCTCGGCCTCATCGGCTGCGGGTCGCATGGCACGTATTGGAACCTCGACCAGCTGTTCCGCTACCCCGACGCGCAATGGGTGGCGGTCTGCGATGTGGACAGGGCGCGCCGCGAGATGGCGAAGGCGAAGGTCGAAGCCCACTACAGCCAGGCCCTCGGCAAGGAGTACAAGGGCTGCGCAGCGTATGCCGACTTCCGCGAGTTGATCGCGCGGGAGGACATCGACGCGGTCGCGAACTGCACGCCGGATCACTGGCACACGATCCCCGCCATCATGGCGGCGCGCGCCGGGAAGGACGTGGTCTGCGAGAAGCCGCTCACGCTCACCGTCGAGGAGGGTCGCGTGCTGTCAGACGTCGTCGCGCGGACGGGTCGCGTCTTCCAGACCGCCTCGGAGAACCGCTCCATCGACACGTACATCCGCCTGTGCGAACTCGTGCGCAACGGACGCATCGGGAAGCTGCAGCACATCGACGTGACGCTGCCCTCCGGCAACGAGAGCCGGGGCGACAACTTCGATGACCGCGAAGGGCAGCCTGTCCCCGAGGGCTTCGACTACGACATGTGGCTCGGGCAGGCCCCGTGGGCGCCCTACTGCCCCGCGCGCTGCCACGGGAGCTTCCGCTGGAACCTGGACTACTCCGGGGGCCGCCTCACCGATTGGGGCGCGCACCTCATCGACCTCGCACAGTGGGGCAACGATACCGAGGCGAGCGGCCCCGTCGAGGTCGAGGGCACCGGCAAGTTCCCGCCGCGCGACGAGCTGTTCAACACGGCCTACGAGTTCAGCATCGACTACCGGTACGCGAACGGCGTCACGATGAACGTCTCTTCCAAGGAGCCGGGCATCCGCTTCACCGGCAGCGACGGCTGGATCGGCTTCACTGGCTGGCGCGCGCCGCTGGAGGCGAGCAGCGAGGAGATTCTGAACTCACCGCTCGGCCCCGACGACGTGCAGCTCTACCACCCGAGTGAGATCGTCAAGCGGGAGGACGGCGGCAAGGGCGGGGAGTACCGCAACTTCCTGGACTGCATCCAGTCCCGGCATCCCTGCTACGCACCCGCCGAGACCGGGCACCGCACGATCACCATCGCCCACATCGGCCACATCGCCATGCTCCTCGGCCGCAAGCTCAAGTGGGACCCGGCCACGGAGCGTTTCCTCAACGACCCCGCCTCCGACGCCATGCTCAGCCGTCCCCAACGGGAGCCGTGGACACTAAGGATGGCCCTGACGGCGTGACAGCTCACGCGTACCCCTTCTCTGCCTCGACCTCCGCGATCGACTCTTCGATGATGTCCATGGCCTTGAGGGCGACGTCGTCGTCCATGATGATCGGGGGGGACATGCGCAGGACGTTGCCGGCGGGAATCCACGCGAGACCCTTGGCGAAGGCCTTCTGGTAGACGAGGTGGCCCTCGGCGTCGGCGGGCTCCTTGGTCTCGCGGTCCCTCACCAGTTCGATTCCCAGCAGGCAGCCCTTGCCGCGCACGTCGCCGATTAGCGGGTGGCGCTCCATCATCTCCGCCATGCGCTTGAGGAGGAGGTCGCCGAGGTGCGCCGAGCGTTCGACGAGGCCCTCGTCGAGGATGACCTCGAGGCTCGCGACCGCGGCGGCGCAGGCCATCGGGTTGCCGCCGTAGCTCGTGGAGGCGCTGATCTTCTCGACCTGGTCCTTGTAGCGGTCCGACACGAGCATCGCCGTCACCGGGAAGCCGTTGCCCAGGCCCTTGCCGAGGGTCATCACGTCCGGCACGACGTCCCAGTGCTCGACGCAGAACATCCTCCCGGTCCGCGCCATGCAGGTGAGCACCTCATCCGCGAATAGCAGGATGTCGCGCTCGGTGCAGAACTGCCGCAAGGCCTGCATGTAGCCGTCCGGCGGCACGGTGCTGCCGGCCCAGCCCTGGATCGGCTCGAGCACGATCGCCGCGACGCGGCCGGCGGTCTCCTCCTTGATGACCGTATCGATATAGCGGAGGCAGTGGAGGTCACACTCGGGGTGGGTCATCCTGAAGGCGCAACGGTAGCAGAAGGCTCTCGGGGCGAGGAAGAACCCCGGCGCGCGGAGACCCTGCGACGAATCGAGCCGCGCCAGGCCGACCGCACCCATCGTCTTGCCGTGGAAGTCCTTGTGGAAGGAGATGAACTCGAGATTCCCCGTCGCCGCGCGGCAGATGCGCAGGCCCGCCTCGACCGCCGCCGTGCCCGCGTCGTAGAGCTGGATGCCGCCGAGGTCTCCCGGCGCGACCTCGGCGAGCAGCTCCAGCAGGCGCGCCTTGATCGGCGTCGTGAAGTCATGGCAGTTCATCAGCTCGCCGGTGGCCTTCTGCACCGCCTCCGTCACCTTCGGGTGGCAGTGGCCGAGCGACGTGACGTAGATGCCCGAGCTGAAGTCGATGTAGGTGTTGCCATCGACATCGGTCAGCGTGACGCCGTGCCCCCTGTCGAAGGCCACCGGGAACAGGCGCACCTGCGACGAGTAGCCCTTCATGTGCTTCGAAGCGCGCTCGTGAAGCTCGCGAGACTGCGGCCCCGGCGGCGGCACAGCGATGTGCGGCACAGCGTCCACGTCAACCTTGGCCCAGTTGCGGTCGTACGGCATGGGTCGATCCTCCGCGAGTGTCCTACCCCCCTTCCCCCCTTCCTTCAGAAGGGGGGAAGGCAAGGAAGGCGCTACTCGAGGTTGTAGTCCTTGGCGGCCTCCTCGGGGGAGGCGCCGTCCTTGACGACGAGACGCAGGGCGCCCAGGAACGCGGCGGGGTCCTTGGCCTGGAAGACGTTCCGCCCGAACACGACGCCCCGCGCGCCGTCGGCGATGGCGTCGTGCGCGAGCTTCAGGGCATCGATCTCCTTCGGCAGCTTCTCCGCGCCTAGCGCGAACACTGGGATCGGGCAGGCGCTCGTGACCTCCTCAAACCGCGAACCCGTGTAGAACGTCTTGATGGCATCGGCGCCCAGCTCGGCGAGGATGCGGCAGGCGGCCGCCACGAGCGTGTGCAGCTCGTCGCGGCGCAGCTCATTCGGCGCTATCGGGTAGAACTCGCCGATCAGCGGGATGCCCGCCTGGCGCTTCTCCGAGGCCAGCTGCGCGAACAGGGCGACATTGTCCCGGTCGCGAGCCTCGTCGCCCGTACGGAGCGTCAGCGAGGCCAGCGCGATGTCCGCGCCAAGACCCAGGGCCTCCGCCGGCGAGATGACGCGGGCCGACTGCGCCTGGCGGTAGCCCCACTGGTCACAGTAGACGGTGCTCCAGTTCAGCCGGACGATGGCCATCGGCGCGCCGCGGTAGTCGAAGGCGTGGCCGCAATGGCCTAACATGCCGGGCGAGATCAGGATGCCGTCGGCCTGGCCGATCTCCTCGATGGCCTCCGGCAGGTTCACAATGCCGGGCGTCGGGCCGAAGAACTCCCCGTGATCCACGGCGACGATCACGACGTTCCGGCCCTGACTGAACAGGCGGTTGAGACGGATGTAGTGCCCTTCCACGGTCTGCCTCCCACGCGGGTATGGGACTCGCGCGAGCTTCGTTGGTGGACCGCGAACAACCTCCCCTCCCTCCTTATGGGAGGAACCGCGCCCGTCGTGTGCGAACGATCACCGCGAGCCGGCCGCTCCCGCGCAACAATGCGCGCCTGCCGCGCGTCCAACCTCGGAGGGCGTTTTCGCTCACAGATCGGGAGGCACGTCGAACATGACACGTATCACGCGCTTTGCTCTGACGGGGCTCTTCGCGGTGGTGTGCCTCGGCATCGCGCCAGCCTGGGCGCAGGTTGCGGAGTCCCTGGACGAGGTCTCGGATGATGTCGAGCTGATCCGCCAACTCAACCAATACGGGCTCTCCCCGGACCAGCTGAAGGGGCTGTCGGCCATCGTGCACGACGTTGACGCCAGGCGGAAGGCGCTGGCCGACTACAAGCACAGCGAAGCGGCGTTGGGCCCCATGCGCGCACTGCGCGAGGCGCTCCTGAAGGGCGAGGCGGCCGATGCTGAGGAGGAGGCGGTCCAGGCGGTCTGGGACAAGCTCCAGGAGCTGGACTCCGCCGTTGAGGACGCGATGGCCGAGGCTGGCAAGAAGATCGCGGCCCTGCTCACCGACGACCAGTTAGCGGCGCTCAACCCGGCGGAGGACTTGGCGTACGAGCAGGCGGACGAGGTCTTCGCGAACCTGGAGACGGCCCGCGAGTTCAACGACGACACCTACAACGCCTGGCGCGACCGCACGGCGCGTGAGGCCGGCTTCCGCGCCGCCGGCGAGAGCGAGCAGAAGGGCAAGGAGATCCAGGCGAAGATCACGCAGTTCCTCGACAAGGTCCGTAAGCTGAAGGCGGAGGCCTTCCAGGAGCAGTCCGACGAGTTGTTCGACGAGCTGGCCACGATCCTCGCGGAGGCGAAGCCCAAGCCGATCCGCGAGATCGCCGAGGCGCGCGCCGCCGAGCAGTTGGAGTACCTCGCGCGTTCCGAGCGGACGGCAGCCGTCGTCGAGGCGCTGCTGAAGGCGCGGGGCGGGTAGAGCGCGGGGCAGACACATGGGTCTGCCCCTACATTCTGGGGCGTGTGTAGGGGCAGACCCACGTGTCTGCCCCGTCTGTCTTCCTCAGGCCTGCCCGAGAATCTGCCTCAACCGCAGCGCGTTCCGGGGGGCGTGGGCGAGGAAGTCGTTGTCGAAGTAGATGAACACGTCCCTCCCGCCGGCCGCCCATTCCAGGGCGCGCTGCGCCCACATCTGCAACTCCTCCTCGGTGTACGGCGAGCCGTACAGCGCGCGGCTCCCGTGCAGCCGGCAGTACACGAACTCGGCCGTCAGTTCGAAGGCGACCGGGAACTCCGGCGTATCCGCGATCGTGAGCGCACAGCCGTGTTGCCTCAGCCGCTCGTACACCTCGTCGCAGAACCACGACGGGTGGCGGAACTCAAACGTGAATCGCAGCCAAGGTGGCAGCAGCTCGAGAAAGCCTCCCAGCCGCTCGGCATCGCAGCGGAAGGTCTCGGGGAACTGGAAGAGGATGGGACCGAGCTTCGTCTGCAGCAGCGTGATCCGGCGGACGATGTTGACCAGCGGCTCGGCGGCGTCCTTGAGCTTCAGCCGATGGGTGATGTACTTGTGCGCCTTCACGCTGAAGAGGAAGCCCGGCGGCGTCGCCTGCCATAGGCTTGCGAGCATCGACACCAGCGGCAGCCGGTAGAACGAGTGGTTGATCTCGACGCTGTCGAAGAGGGCGCAGTATGCGGGGAGCAACTGCGCCGGCTTCAGCGTGGGCGGGTAGAACGTCCCCATCCAGTGGGGGTACGTCCACCCCGACGTGCCGATGCGGATGCGGCCGGACTCCATTCACACCACCCGCAGGCTTCCCCCGAGCGCGACCATGCGCTGGCGGGTCCACGTGCGCGGGTCGGTGACGCCCTGGCCGGTCGGGCCGGCGATGGTCTGGGAGAGCCAGCCCTCGGCGCCCACGCCAACCCACGCGAACGCCGGCGCATTCGCCACGATGATCGTGCACTCCAGCGAGCGGGCGAAGCGGCTGATTCGGTCGATCGAATCGGAATGGACTGCAGCGGTGTGCTTGTAGCCGTGCTCGATCTCGATCGCGGCCTTGAGGCCAGCCTCGAAGTCGGGCACCCGCACGAGCGGCAGGACGGGCATCATCTGCTCGTGACGCACGAAGGGGCAGTCGCCGGGGCACTCGGGGATCACCACGCACCGCGTCCCGGCGGGTGCTGAAAGCCCGGCGCGTTCGAGGATGACCGTGGCATCCTGCCCAATCAGGTCCCGCGTCGGCGCATCGTCCGTGAAGCACACGCCCGCCAGCCGGCGCGCCTCTTCGCGCTGCGCCACGTAGGCGCCGGCCTGCTCCATCTCCTGCACGAGACGCTCCGCAACCGATTCGACCGCGATCACGACCTTCTCGTCGATGCAGGGGAGGTTGTTGTCGTAGCTCGCGCCGCGCAGGATATGCTCGGCGGCCTGGGCGAGGTCCGCCGTCTCGTCCACGAGCGCCGGCGGGTTGCCCGGCCCGGCGCAAACAGCCGGCTTGCCACTCTCCAGCGCCGCCCGCACGACGCCCGCCCCGCCGGTCGCGCTGATCAGGTCGATGCCGTCATGCTTCATCGCCTGGACGACGGTTCGCAGGCTCGAGTCGGCCACCGCCGCCATCAGGTTCGCCGGCCCGCCCGCGGCGACGATGGCGCGGTTCAGAATCTGCATCTGCTCCAACGTGCATTCACGCGCGCCGGGATGTGGCGAGAAGAACACGCCGTTGCCCGCCGAGATCATCGCGATCCCGTTGTTCGTGACGGTGGAGGTGGGGTTCGTCGAGGGCGTGATCGCCAGGATGACGCCGTACGGTGCGCGCTCGACCAGCGTGCAACCCTGATCCCCTGTGATCGCGTCGGTCTGGAGCACTTCGGGCCCGGGCGTCAGCCGCGCGGTGTACTCGTTCTTCAGCACCTTGTCCGCCACGTTGCCCATGCGCGTCTCCGCACGGGCCTTCTCCGCCATCTCTCGCGCGCTCTCGATAGCCGCCTGGCGCATCGCCTCGATTATCTCGCGGCGCTTGCCCATCCCCAGCGCGACCAACTCCCGCCCGGCCTCCCGCGCCGCCGCAATCGCGGCGTCCATGTCCTCGAACACGCCGTCGCCGTCTCTCCCCTCTCCGGAACGGAGAGGGGCAGGGGGTGAGGCAGGCCTCTGCTCCTCCTCGCGGATGCGCGTGAGAACCTGCGCGACGATCTCCTGTATGCGCCTCTCGTCGAACTCCATCTGGCCCCCCGCTAGGCGTCCGGCTTGGGCGTCTTGGCCCGCCGGCTGGCGCGGATCGCCCACCAGACGATGAACGCGGCCGCCACGAACGGACCGATCACGATCACCAGGTAGATCAGCGCGGTGATTGCCGCACGCACGACCCGGATCAGCGCGTGCCACGCGTTGAGGACGTGGTAGCCCGCGCTCCATTCCCGCAGCTTCTGCTCGACCTTGCTGGGCCGCGTCTGGATGGTGACCGTGATCGTCGAGTAGGCGACGCTCTCCCGCAGGTAGCTCCACTGGCCCTGCGCCTGCTCGATCTGCCCGCGGACGCGCGAGAGTTCCTGCTCGACCTGCAGCACGTCGGTGATCTTGCCCTGCCGCTTGAACAGCTCGGCGACGACCTCTTCTTCGCGCCGCAGGTTCTTGAGCCGCGCCTCGAGGTCCACCATCTGTCGGGTCACGTCCTCAGCCTTGATGCTGAGGGAACGCACGTCCCCGAGGGCGCGCAGCTCCTTCACCACGTCATGGAACTTCGCCGATGGGATGCGGACCGTGATCGTCGTCGTCTTCTCGCCGGTCGGGCTCGTGACTTCGTCGCCCCCTCCGAGCTTCCCGCCAGCGGCCTTGTAGATCCCATCGACCTTCGTCGCCGCGGCATCCACATCGTCCACCTCGACGGTCATCTGCGCGGTGTAGATGATCTCGCTGCGTGCCTCGGCGGCCTGGGCCACGCTACCTAGCATCCCGCCGCCGGGGCCTCGGGCCTCCGCCGGCGCGGCCGGAGCGCCCATCCCCGGCGCGCTCCCCATTGGCATCCCCGCCGGCGCCATGGCCTGCATGGACTCGGCCATCCCGGAGGGGGCCGCCGACTGCTTGGGCTTCAGGAACACGAAAGAACCCACGGCGAACACGATGAGCGACAGGACGACGGTGCCCGCCGCGATGCCGCAGCCAACCAGCCAGCGCCGCGGGCGGTTCACAGGCATGGTTCCCGCCATGTTCGTACCTCCTTCAGCGCGTCCCTATCGCCCGATCAGATCGACGCCCAACTCCTGCGCCGCGTCACGCGCCAAGGGCGTCACGATGGCGCGGGTCACCTCGATCGACTCACCGCGCCTCGCCGCGCGGCGCACGTCCTCTTCGGTGATGACACGTCGGCTCTGCAGTGGCCGCTCGCGGCTCGGCTCCCTGCCGGTGAGCAGCGAGATGGCGGTATCGCCGATGCGGGCCGCCGGGATGACGTGGCAGCCAAGGGCCTCCAGCCGATCCAGGTACTCCTCGTACAGTCGCACCAGGGCCCGCGGCGCGTCACCTGCGCCCGACCCATCGCGTGCGGCGAGGTCGGGGTCCACGCCATCCTTCGCCACCACCACCGGCTTGCCAGACCAGAGCGCACTCAGCACGAGCGTGCTGGCGAACGAGTCGCTCAGCCCGAGCCCGATCCGCGCGAGCGTGGTCCGCGTGAGCTGCGCAACGAGGATCACTTCCGCCCGGTCGATCAGCTCCCACGGGCTGACGCGGCTGTCGGGCAGGACGGTCTCGTGGACGCGCGCTTCCCTTCTGAGTCGTTCCTCGCCGATGATCTCCTTCGCCGCCGGCGTCAGGACCGCTACCATGCGCGCGAGCTTCGCGATCCCGCTCACCTGCGCCAGCGCCGTTGACAACCCTCCCCGTCCCCCGCAGAAGATCGCGATCACCGTCTGCGCGTCATCCCGCGCTGCAGGCGGCACGTCCGCGGTCTCCGACCGCAGGGCCCGGCGAACCTGCTCGGCGACGATTCGTCGCAGGCGGTCTTGGTCCATTGGAGGGATCAGCCGCCTCGTGGTTTGCGCTTGGGCTTCGCGGCCTGAGCGGTGAACGCGTGGCGCTCAAGCCCCCGTCCGGTATCGAGGTCGATGTGATCGACGATCGCCACGACCGCCGAGCGCAGCGGCGTTCGCTGCGGCGTCTCGAAGACCAGCATCGCGGAGCGGCCCTCCTCGCAGACCAGGACGGTCTCGCCGACTCCCGCGCCCACGGCATCGCTGGCCAGGAACGAGGGGCCGCTCGCCTTCAGCTTGAGGTCCAGCGGCTGCACGACCAGCAGCTTCCGCCCCCCGTAACAGGGGTGCTTGATCGTCGAGACCGTGCTGCCCAAGACCGTGCAGAGCTTCAAGGCCACCTCCGGCCACAGCGGGAGTGCAGGAGTTTGGGAGTGTAGGAGTTTGGGAGAACTGCTCACGGCCCGCCTGGGCCCGGCGACAGCTCGCCCGCCGTTCTCCCAGACTCCTACACTCCCAAACTCCCGCCTCAGACGTCTACGCGGTCCACGATCCCGACGATCGTGGCGTCGGAGGCGATCTCGGGGCCGTCCCACGCGACGCCGGCTTCCCGGCCGGTCTCCGCGAAGACGACCTCATCCACTCCGACGCCGACGGCGTCGAAGGCCACGAGAGGGCCGCCGACGGGCTTCAGCCGGTGATCCATGGGCTGGATCAGCAGCAGCTTCTTCCCGTGCGCGCCCTCGTCCTTGACCGTTGAGACGACCTTCCCAACCACCTTGGCGAAGAACATAGGTGGTGTCCCGTGCGGGAATTAGGGACAGGCCCCAATTTCCGACATGACGTCCGTCGGAAATTGGGGCCTGTCCCTAATTTCCGCACTTTCGATAGGTGATTCTCCCGTCGGCCTCCACCGTGTCTACGATGCCGATCACGGTCGCGTCCACCGGACAGTCCTGCGTTCGCGGGGTGATGCGCGCGGACGAACCGGCGACCGTGAGCACGACCTCGCCGACGCCGGCCCCCACGGCGTCGATGGCGACCACGTATCCGTCGCCCACCTTCCCGTCCGGCGCGACGTCACGCACGATGAGCAGCTTGCAGCCCTCCAGGGCCGCATTCTTCTGTGTCGCAACAACCGTCCCGATGACCTTCCCGAGTTTCATGGCCACCCCCGGGCCACAGCGGGAGTGTAGGAGCTTACTGGATCCCTCATGAAGACGGAGACAGTGGGGCGGGCATTCTTGCCCGCCAAGGCCCCTCGGCGGGCAAGAATGCCCGCCCCACTGTTTCCGTGTTTGTGCGAAGCTCAGTAGGAGTGTAGGAGTCTGGGAGAACGGTGGGCGGACCGTCGTTCCGTGCGGTCGGGCCGTGAGCAGTTCTCCCAAACTCCTACACTCCCAGACTCCTGCTCTCCTGCCGTCACACCGTCGGCAGGATCTTCTCCAGTTCGGGGTGCGGGCGCGGGATCACGTGCACGGCCACCAGTTCGCCGACCTTCTTCGCCGCGGCGGCGCCGGCATCTGTGGCGGCCTTGACGGCCCCCACGTCGCCGCGCACCATGACGGTGACGTACCCGCCGCCGACGCGCTCCGTGGTCGGCAGCAGCGTCACGTTCGCCGCCTTGACCATCGCATCCGCCGCTTCGATGGCGCCGACGAGCCCGCGAGTCTCGATCAGCCCGAGAGCGTCCTGGTTCATCTGCTCGTTCCTCCTGTGCGCGCCTACCGTGTGGGCGCCTGAAGCTACTCGGCGGCGGCGCCGCCCTTGCGTTTGCGGATAATCGGCGCGATCTGGTCGTCGGGCCGCGGGATGACATGCACGGAGACGACCTCGCCCACCTTCTTGGCAGCCGCCGAGCCCGCATCCACTGCGGACTGGACTGCGGCCACCTCGCCCGTCACCAACACCGTCACCAGTGCGGCGGTCACGCGCTCTAAGCTCAGGAGCGACACGGTCGCCGCCTTCAGCGCGGCATCCGCCGCCTCAATCGCCGCCACGAGGCCCTTCGTCTCGATCATCCCGACAGCCATCTGAGCCATGTCTCATCTCTCCATTCGCGCTTGGGTGACGGGTTACAGGTGATGGGTGATGGCAACGACAACGAAACGGCGACTGCGGTCGCTGCCTTTGCTGTCACCTGTCACCCAGCACCCATCACCTTCCGTTCCTCCCCCAACGCCTCCATCACCAACTCCGTGATTCGCGCGACCAGCGTCTCGTCCGGCTCCGGTCGGCCGCACGAGTCTCCCGCCGCCAGGCACGACTCCTCGCTCGGCAGCAGGCCCAGCTCTCGGCGGATCTGCTGCAGCTTCGCCAGCTCGCCCTGCTCGATGGCGTGGGCGCCGCCCAGCAGCCGCGCCGTGATGGCAATCTTCGCCGACTGCTCCAGGGCCTCCAGGCGGTAGCTGGCCTGGAACAGGTCGCTGCCCACGGCGACCGCGCCGTGGTTTTCCAGCAGGAACAGGTTGTGGTCCTTCACATGCCGCGCCAACGCCTGCGGCACGCCCTCGCTGCCCGGCGTCGCGTACTCCACCAGCGCCACCGGCCCCAGGAACGTGTGGGCCTCGGTCAGAATCTCCGTCGGCACCGGCACCCGCGCGGCCGCGAAACCGGTCGCCGTCGGCGGATGGCCGTGGACCACTGCGCAGACATCCGGCCGCCGCTCGTAGATCGCCAGGTGCATCTTGATCTCGGACGACGGCCGCGTGAACCCCTCCACCGGGGAGCCGCCCATGTCGATCTTGACGATCTCGTCGGGCGACATGAACCCCTTGTTCACGCCGGTCGGCGTCGCGAGCAGGTGCTGCTCGCTCAGCCGCACGCTGAAGTTGCCGTCCGTCGCGGCAACCAGGCCCTGCATCCACATGCGCCGGCCGATCTCGCACAGATCGCGTCGCAGTCGGCCTTCATCCGGCATGGCGGCCACGCCTCACGCGTCCCTTCCGTACTCAGGGGGACGTTCGCATGTCACCCCGCCTCTACCTGCATCGGTCAGAAGGAATTCTGGGAGAGGCAGTCCAGAGACCGGAGTTCGGCAGCCGGCATGGGAGGTATCTGCAGCCTGAGCCGTCAATATTGCCTCCTCACACCCGTGAGCGGAGATCAGTGGACGGGAGTCCTGCCCAATGAGCATCCCCTATTCAGTAACGCTGGCACTCGTCGTGGGCCTGGCGGCGGCCGCGGTCGGCTGCTCGGCGGCGCGCGCGACCACCCTTCACGTCGCGCCGGGTGGCAACGACGCGTGGTCCGGGCGCCTGGAGCATCCGAACGCCGCGAAGACCGATGGCCCTCTCGCCTCGCTGACCGGCGCACGGGACGCCGTTCGCGCGCTGAAGGCGAGGGGGCCCCTGACAGAACCCGTCCGGGTCATCGTCGCCATGGGCGAGTACTTCCTCGCCGAGCCCCTCGTCCTGACGCCCCCGGACAGCGGGACGGGGAAGTGCCCCATCTCCTACGAGGCGGAGCCGAACGCGAAGCCTGTCTTCTCCGGTGGGCGCAAGATTGGCGGCTTCACGAAGGGTGCCGACGGAGTCTGGACCGCCCGCGTCCCCGAGGTCGCCGCCGGGACATGGTACTTCGAGCAACTCTGGGTGAATGGCAAGCGTGCGACTCGCGCCCGCAGCCCGAACCGCTTCTACCACTACCTTCTGGGCAAGGTGGAGCGCGCCCTCGATCCGGCGACCGGACAGGTCGCGGACTTCACCAACCGCGCCTTCAAGGCCCGGCCCGAAGACATCGCCCCGCTGCTCAGCCTCCCGAAGGACCGGCTGAACGACGCGGCCATCGTGGCCTACCATTCCTGGGAGGCCTCGCGCTCCCGCGTCGCTCAGGTTGACCCGAGCACCGGCATGGTGGTCGTGACCGCGCCCATCGGGTGGGGCTTCGCCTACTGGGGCCCGAACTGCCGTTACCACATCGAGAACGTGAAGGCGCTGCTGGATGAGCCGGGCGAGTGGTTCCTGGACCGCGACGGTACGCTCTCGTACATCCCGCTGCCCGGCGAGGACATGACGAAGGCGGAGGTCATCGCGCCGGTGACCGAGGAGTTCGTCCGCATCCAGGGCGACCCCGAACTGGGCTTGCCCGTGGAGCATGTCGCCCTGAAGGGGCTCAGCTTCCGGCACAGCCAGTACGTCCTGCCGCCGGAGGGGCACGCCGACGGGCAGGCCGAGGTCACGATCCCTGCGGTCATCATGCTCGACGGCGCGCGCAATGTGTCGATTGAGGACTGCGAGGTCAAGCATGTCGGCATCTGGGGTGTCTGGTTCCGCCGCGGCTGCCGCGACTGCAAGGTAGCCCGCACCTGGTTCGACGACCTGGGCGCAGGCGGCGTCAAGATCGGCGAGGGCTGGGGCGTTGACCTGACGAGCCCTGCAGTGCACACGACGGGGATCGTGTGTGACAACAACATCATCCACACCGGCGCGCGCATCCACATCGGCGCGATCGGCGTGTGGATCGGCCACAGCGGCGGCAATCAGGTCACCCACAACGACATCAGCGACTTCTTCTACACGGGCGTCTCCGTCGGTTGGAGCTGGGGCTACAACCCGACGATCTCGCACAACAACCACATCGACTTCAACCACATCCACCACCTCGGCTGGGGCGTGCTGAGCGACATGGGGGGCGTCTACACGCTCGGCCTCTCCGACGGCACGACCGTCAGCAACAACGTCATCCACGACGTGTACTCCTACGACCGCTACGGTCGCGGCGGCTGGGGGCTCTACAACGACGAGGGCACCTCCAACATCACCATGGAGAACAACCTCGTCTACCGCGTGAAGACCGGCACCTACCATCAGCACTACGGCGAGAGCAACCTCGTCCGCAACAACATCCTCGCCTACAGCATGGACGGGCAGATCCAGCGCTCCCGCCCTGAGGAGCACCTGTCCTTCACCTTCAGCAACAACATCGTCTACTGGGACGAGGGGCCCGCTATCACTGCCGGCAGCATCAACACGGACTGGGCGAAATGCGAGCGCAACCTCTACTGGGACGCTTCAGGCAAGCCCATCGACTTCCAGGGCCTCTCGCTCGATGACCGCAAGGCGAAGGGCTGGGACCTGGGCTCCATCGCCGAAGACCCTCTCTTCGTCGATCCGAAGAACGGTGACTTCCACCTGAAGCCCAACTCCCCGGCCTACAAGATCGGGTTCAAGCCCTTCGACTACACGCAGGCCGGGCTCTACGGCGACCCGAAGTGGGTGGCCATCGCGAAGGGCTTCACCTTCCCCGAGGTCGAGTTCGCACCCCCTCCGCCGCCGCCGCCGCCGATGGAGGTCGATGACGACTTCGAGTTCACGCCCGTGGGCGCTCCGCCCGGCGACGCGCAAGCTAATGTGGAGAACAAGGGCGACGCGATTGTCGTCACGGACGAGACCGCTGCCGGCGGCAAGCACAGCCTGAAGATCCAGGACGCGCCCGGCCTGCAGTTCGGCTACAACCCGCATCTCGTCTACGCACCCAACCACGCCCGGGGCACGACCCGCGGCAGCTTCGACATGCGGATCGAAGAGGGCGTGGTCATGTACTACGAGTGGCGCAGCTGGGATGTGCAGCCGTACCAGGTCGGCCCCACCTTCTGGATTCGCAATGGGAAGCTGCAACGCGCCGGGAAGGACGTCCTCGACCTGCCGCTCGGCCAGTGGTTCCACGTCGAGGTCGTCGCCAAGATCGGCACGGACGCCGACGGCAAGTGGACGCTGACCGTCACCCTCCCCGGCCAGGCGCCGACGGTGTTCGCCGACCTGCCCGTCGGCAGCCCCGACTTCAGGAACCTCACCTGGGTCGGCTGGAGCAGCAGCGCTGAGGACAAGACCACGTTCTACCTGGACAACATCAGGATCAGGAATGAGTGAGGTTGGCAGGTTCGAAGGTTGGCAAGTTCGCAAGTTCGCAGGTTGGCGGCGCGCTTGCGCTGCCTGCGATAGGAGGTCGGGCCATGAACACGAGACTGCTTACGGTTGCCGTCGCCGCTGTGTGCGTCGCCGGCGTGGTTGTCGCTCAGACCGTCAACGTTCCGGTTGGCGGCGGAGCCGCGGGCATTGACGATCTGAAGCTCGTCCAGCTTGGCGGCATCGAGGCCAAGCTGGAGCGCCTCCCCGACGCGGACGCGGGCAAGCCGGCGGCCAAGGTCACCTTCAAGAAGGCCGACGAACCGCGGCGGCTGGTTGCCCTGGAGGCCCGCCCGGGGAAGAGCGCGGTCGGGGCGAAGGCGCTCGTCGCGCGCTACCGGCTGACCCTGAAGACTGGCGAGGCGCGCCTCGCTCTGGTCGCCTGGGATGCGGCCGGCAACGCCTGGCATAAGACAGGCTCAGAGCCCGCGAAGACGGGCGCCTTCACCGATGGCCGAGTGGCCGCGAGCAGCCCGCGTCCGGCGGCGTTCAACCAGGAGCCGGCGCTTGAGTTCAACTGGGATGACATCGAGAAGGTCTGGGTCGGCCTCGTGATCGACGGTGCCGCCGAGGGCACCTTCGAACTGAGCGCCGCCCGGTTGACCGACGAGCCCTACCGCGCGGCCGAGCCGCTCGCCCTGACGATCGCCGACACGAAGCTCTGGAGCATCGGCAAGGACCCAGCCGTCACCGCCGAGATGACCGTCGCCGACGAGGGCCCGAACGGCGGGGCTTGCACGAAGCTCGCCTTCACCTTCCCCGGCGGCAAGCACATGTACCTCGTGCCCTCGATGGCCCTCCCCCAGAGCGACCTGGAGGGCTACTCGGCCCTGGAGATCACGTACAAGGCCGAGCTGCCGCCGGGCATTCAGGGCCTGCTGCTCATGCTGGGCGAATCGGGCGGGCAGTTCATGGTCGAGCCGATGCCTGCGCCGAGCGAGAAGTGGATCACGGCCACCATCCCCTTCGCCGACTTCAAGCTCGGCGGCTGGTCGAAGGACGACAACGGCGTGCTGGACCTCGACCGCGTGCAGAGCCTGATGATCGGCACCCACGGCGCCTCCACCGGCGGCGGCCCCGGCCTCATCATGGTGTCCGACGTGCGGTTCGTGCCGTGACGGCAGGTTCGGGGTTCAGCGTTCGGGGTTCGGGGTGACGCCCAGGACAACCAGGAGGCCCGGATGATGAGGGCAAGTGTGGTGGCGACGGCGCTCCTGTTGGGCGCGACCGGTCTGGCCCAAGAGCCGGCCAGCCTGGTCGCCAACGGTGGCTTCACCGCCGGCACGCAGTTCTGGACGCTGTACGGCGAGGAGCGGTGTCGGGCGTCGGTGATCGACTCCGGGCGCCCGGACTTCCCCAGGGCCCTGCACCTGGAGCTGAACCCGGAGCCAGGCAGCGATCCCTGGTCGATCCAGGTGCAGCAACCCGTGGACGGCTTCCTCAGCAAGGGCGACCGGCTGCAGATCAAGGTCTGGATGCGCAGCCCGACGCGCAACAAGCTGACCGCGTACCTCCAGATTCCTCGCGCGCCCTACAACAAGCCGCTGAGCAGCACGCTCGAACTCACGCCGGACTGGCAGGAGGTCACGGTCGAGGGCGCCGCCGATGCCGACTGCAGCCCGGGCGGACTGCATCTCGGGTTCCATCTCGGCTTCGGGCCGGGCACCGTGGAGATGACGGGCGTGCGCGTGCTGGACCTGGATATGAAGCCCGAGACGGGCGGGGAGCGACCCACCGTGGACAAGCCGCAGAGCCTCATCTCGAACGGCGACCTGACGCAGCCTCTGCAGGGAACGTGGCCGACCGGTACCGACCGCATGAAGGTCGAGGTCATCGACGCGCAGGTCGGTGGCTACACGAAGGCCGCGCGCCTGACGGTTGACCCGGAGCCCAACCAGCCGCCCTGGAACATCCAGTGGGCGCAGCCCTGCCGGGGCTACATCCGCACGGGGGATGCGGTCTACTTCCGCGCCTGGCTGCGCAGCCGGGATCGCTGCCAGGTCACCTTCATCTGGGAGCTGGGGCGCGCGCCCAACACGAAGTACATCGACCAGAAGGTGAGGCTCACTCCCGACTGGCAGGAGTACCGCTTCATGGGCCGCGCGGGGCAGGGCTTCCGGCCCGAGGAGTCGCGCGCCTCGCTGTTCGTGGGCCACGACAGGGGCGTCATCGAGGTCGCCGGGATCCGGGTCGAGAACTTCGGCGAGGCGCCGGACGCCGCGTTCGACCAGACCATCGACTACTGGGGCGGGCGCGAGCACAACGACGACTGGCGGCCCGCCGCGCTCGCGCGCATCGAGCAGATCCGCAAGGGCGATCTCACGATCCGCGTGGTGGATGCCAACGGCAAGCCAATCCCCGGCTGCACCGTGCACGTCCGGCAGAAGCGGCACTTCTTCCGCTTCGGCACGGCCGCGCCGGCTGTCCGATTCCTCGACCAAACCAACCCCGACAACCTCCGCTTCCAGCAGGAGGTCGAGCGCCTCTACAACGTGGTGACCTTCGAGAACGACCTTAAGTGGGCGGCGACGAATCCGAACCAGCTCGCGATGGTGGACCGCGCGGTCGAGTGGCTGCACGCGCGCAACATCGACGTGCGCGGCCACTGCCTCCTCTGGGGGGCCTACGGGCACCTCCCGCCGCCCTTCCGCGCGCTGCGCGGCGAGGAGCTGCTGCAGACCTGCCAGGACCATGTCGCCGAGTACGCGGGCCACACGCGTGGCCAGCTGTACCTGTGGGATGTCGTCAACGAGGCGGGGAGCAACACGGAGCTGTGGGATGAGATCGGCTGGGAGCGCTTCGCGGACGCCTTCCGCTGGGCGCGCGCCGCCGACCCGGACGTGAAGCTCTGCTACAACGACTACGGCATCGTGAACCTGAACCCGGGCTACCGGGCCACGGTGAGGAAGCGAATCGAGTACCTCGTCGATCACGACGCGCCCTTCGACGCGCTCGGCATTCAAGGCCACATGCACCTGCCGCTGACGCCGATGCACACGGTGCTGGGGATTCTGGACGAGTGGGCCGCCTTCGGCAAAGACCTGGAGATCACCGAGTTCGACCTCGGCCTGCAAAATGACGAAGTGCACGCGCAATACGTGCGGGACTTCATGACCGCCGTCTTCAGCCACCCGAAGATCACGGCCTTCATCATGTGGGGCTTCTGGGAGGGCTCACACTGGCGCGGTAAGGAGGGCGGCGCGATGTTCCGCCGCGACTGGACCCCGCGCCCCGCCCAGCAAGCCTGGGAGGACCTCGTCCTGAGGCAGTGGTGGACCAACGCGGACGCAAACACCGGGGACGACGGAACCGCCACGCTGCGCGCCTTCCACGGCACGCACGAGATCACGGTCGAACGCAACGGCGCCCGCGCGGCCGTCACCTTCGACCTCGTGCCCGGCAAGCCGGGCGAGGTCGGGGTCCTCCTCAAGTGACGGCTGTCGCGCTTCGTGCTCCTTGGTGCCTTCCCCGTGGTCTTCGTGTTTCAGCCTTCGCCTTCGCAGGCCTTCGCGAGGGCCACCCGGATTGCCCGCTCACCTAGTCTGACTTCGGTCGCCTCCGCGCTCGGATCGCCGACCGTCAGGGACAGCGCCAGCGTCTCCGCCTTGATCGTCTCGGCGTGTTCTTCGCAGACGGAGGTCAGTAGCTCGTCGCCGCTGATCGTGAGCGTGATGCGGTCGGTCAGCTCCAGCCCGGCGTCCTTGCGCAGCTCCTGCAGGTGGCGGATGATGTCGCGAGCGAGACCCTCGCGGATGAGGGCGTCGGTGAGCTGCGTGTTCAGGGCGATGGCGACAGCGCCCTCGGCCTTGGTGATGATGCCCTCGCGGTCGAGGGCCTCGATGGCGACCATCTCCGGCGCGACCTCCACTGTCTCGCCGTCCACGGTGAGGGTGACCGCGTTGCCATCGTGCAGAAGCCGCACCTGATCCTCCGGCAGCGCTGAGATCGCCGCGGCGATGGCCGGGGCCTTCTGCCGGAAGACGGGGCCGAGCTTGCGGTGCTCCGGGTTCGCCCTGAGCGTCTTGAGCGCGTCGAGGCTGTCCGCGAGCCGCACTTCCTTGACGTTGACCTCGTCGAGGATGTCGTTCAGGCAGCGCTGCACCCACGGCCGCGTCGCCTCCGGCGCCACCACGTGCAGTTCCGAAAGCGGCTGGCGGATGCGCAGTTGGGCCTCCATGCGCGCCGAGACCGCGAGGTTGATGGCCTGCTGCAGGTCGTCCACCGCCGACTCCAGCTCGCGGTCCACCAGGTCGGGTCGCGGCTCGGGGTACGGCGTGTGGTGGACGCTCTCCGGCGCGCTCGGGTCGATGCCGCGCACGAGCGTCTGGTACATCTCCTCGGCCAGGAAAGGCATGAAGGGCGCCGCGAGACGAACCAGCGTCACCAGCACGTGGTACAGCGTCGCATAGGCCGCCTGCTTGTCGGGGCTATCTCCCGCCCTCCACATCCGCCGGCGGCTGCGCCGGATGTACCACCGCGACAGGTCGGTCCACAGCGTCTCCAGCGCGTCCGCCGCCCGCCGCACCTCGAACGCGTCCAGCGCACCGCGTACGTCCTCCACCGTGCGATAGGTGCGCGAGATGACCCAGCGGTCAAGGAGCGAGAGGTCCTCCGTGGGCGGCTCGAGGTAGCTGCCCAGCCTCGGCTCATCGACGTTCGCGTACATCACGAGGAAACGGTACGAGTTCCACAGCAGCGTCAGGCGCCGGTGTACGTCCCTCCCGATCCCGAAGCCGAAGCGCAGCGGGTTCTCCGCCGTCTGGGTCACATAGAGCCACCGCACGGGGTCGCCGCCGAGGGTCTCGAACGCGTCATCCATCCAGATCGCGTTCCCCCAGCTCTTGTGCATCGCCTGGCCGTCCTCGGCCAGGACGCGGTCATAGGTCAGGCACTGGCGGTAGGGCGCGCGCCCGTCGATCGCGACCGCCATGATCAGCAGCGCGTAGAACCAGAGCCGCACCTGCTCTTGCATCTCGACCACAAGGTCGGCGGGGAACCACGTGTTGAAGTACTCGTCATCGACACCGTGGTGTAGCGTCGAGAACGGCACGATCCCTGCATCCAGCCAACAGTCCCCCACTTCCGGCACGCGCTCGACCGACCCGCCGCACTTCGGGCAGCGGATGCGGATCGCGTCGATCCACGGGCGGTGCAGCTCCGGCAGGTCGCTGATCGGCTCGGTGGCGAGCGACTCCAACTCCGCGCGGCTGCCGACGACCGTCGTCTCGCCGCAGCCGCAGCGGTAAAACGGCAGCGGCAGGCCCCAGTAGCGCTTCCGTGAGATGCACCAGTCGCCCATGCCGGTCAGCCAGTCGGCCATCCGCGCGCCGCAGTGCGGCGGGTGCCAGGTGACCGTCTCGTTGGCGGCGAGCAGCTTCGCCCGCAGCGACTCGACGCCGATGAACCACTCGCCGACCAGCCGGAAGATCAGCTCCTCCTTGCAGCGCCAGCAGTTGGGGTAGCGGTGCTCGTACTCCTCGGTCTTGTAGAGAAGGCCCTTCTCCTCAAGGCTCGTGAAGATGTCCGGGGCGACCGTGCCGACGTACTTCCCGGACATCGGGCCAAACGTGTCGAGATAGAGACCCGCCTCGTCGGTCGCCGCGACAACGTCGAGCCCGATGGCCTTGGAGAGTTCGTAGTCCTCTAGACCGCACCCCGGCGCGATATGTACGACGCCCGTGCCCTCCTCGGCGGAGACCTGGTCCCAGAGCACGACGCGGTGGTTCACGCCCTGCTGTGCGGGCAGGTCATCGAACGGACCGCGGTAGGTCTTCCCTTCCAGCTCCCGTCCCTTAACCACGCCCAGCGTCTCGTAGCCGCCCTGCAGCACATCCAGCCGTTCCGTCGCGACGTAGAGCACGTCCTCGCCCTGCCGGACGCGCGTGTACTCCATGTTCTCGCCGACCGCCAAGGCCACGTTCGCGGCCAGCGTCCAGGGCGTTGTGGTCCAGACGAGGATCTTCTCACCCGATCCGTCGGTCAGGGGCAGCTTCAGGAAGACGGCTGCGTGGGTCACCTCGCGGTAGGAGTCCAGCATCTCGTGCTGCGACAGGCTCGTGCCGCAGCGCGGGCACCAGGGCATCGGCCGGTCGGAGCGGTACAACCAACCCCGCTCGTGGCAGAGCCTCAGGAAGCCCCAGATGTACTCGATGTTCGTGTCGCTGAGGGTGTAGTAATCGTTCCCCCAGTCCATCCACTGGCCCAGCTCGACGGACTGGCGCATCTGCATGGCCGCGTACTTCTCGACCCGCGCCCGGCACGCGCGGATGAACTCCGCCAACCCGAAGGCCTCGATGTCCCGCTTGCTGCGCAGGCCCAGCTCCTTCTCGACCTCCACCTCCACCCACAGGCCGTGGCAGTCGAACCCGTTCTGGTAGCGCTGGCGGCACCCCTGCATGGCCCTGTAGCGCAGGTAGACGTCCTTGTACGTCCGCCCGCGCGCGTGATGCACGCCCATCGAGTCGTTCGCGGTGATCGGGCCATCGATGAAGGAGTGAATCGGCCCGTTCGCGTTCTTCTCGACGAGCTTCCCAAAGGCGTCGCTCGCCTCCCACAGCTTGAGCATCTCAAGCTGCATCTGCCGGAAATCCGGCTCCTCCCTCACCGGCTCAAACAGCATGGCAAACACTCCTGCGGTCGGCGCCTCACACGCGCGACTTCGTCAGACCGAAACCGGGGAAGCACTTCAGGGCCACAGTATAGGCACGCGGGGATGGTGCGTCAACCGGACGAACGCCGGGGCTGTCGGCGGCGTAGGCGAAGGTATCGCCAGGCGCAGTGGCCAAGGAGACAGAGGCCTGGCCTGATCGACGGGCCAGTTCCACAAGGCCGGAGGGAGGACTCTCGCCATGTGCGCCGCCACCATGCTCCTGCTGGCCCTGCTGCCGATGCGTTCGGCGCCGACCCAGGAGGCCTCCTGGCGGGAGGCCATTCTGCTGTACGCGCCGATGGACGGCGCCGCGGATGCCATGCAGTCGCGCGGCGACGGTCGCGCGGCGCTTGTCGGCCCGACCGCCTTCCTCCCCGGCCGCCGAGGCCAGGCGCTGTCTCTGCCGGAGGGCGCCGGCTGCTCGTATGCGGTCGAGGGCAACTTCAACCGCGAGGGCGGCAGCCTCTGCGCCTGGGTCTCGCTGAACCGCGACACCGCCGCCTGGGACATGCAGAAGGGGAGCTGGTACCAGTGGCTCCTGGGCGTTCGCGACGTCCCGGCCGACCCGGCCAACCGCAGCGACCTGCGGGTCTTCTTCGATCGCACACTGACGCTGCAGTTCGCGACCCCCAAGCCAGCGCCAAGCCACGGGATGATCGCCGTCCCCGACCTGGGCTGGACGGCCGGCACTTGGCACCATGCCGGCCTGACGTGGCGCGAGAGAGAGATGCGTTTCTTCGTAGACGGCGAACCGCGCGAGCAACCGCTCACCACTTGTGACGTGATGGCTGCCGCCTCCGGGCGACTGCTGCTGGGCTGCTCGGATGAGGCCGGGCACGGTGCGTTGGATGGGTTGGTGGACGAAGTGTACGTGCTCTCCCGCCCGCTGACGCCGGCTGAGATGAAGACGGTGTACTTGGCCACGGGGGCGTTGGCAGAGCAGAGCGACCAGCTTGTGCTGCCGGAGCCCGTGCTCGCCGCGCCGCTGGATGGCGCGACGGCCGCGCGGGTTGCAGGCGGCGGCACGGTTGAGGCCCAGGCGCAGGCCGTGCAGCCCGCGCCGTGGCCGCGCGGTCGCGCGATCGTCGTGCAGCGTCGCGCCTATGACCAGAAGGCCTCCTGCGCCTACGTGAACGTACCCGGCCCGGGGCTCGAACAGGGCACCTGCATGTTCTGGCTGCGTCCCGACGGGCCCAAGCCGTGGGATGGCACGGAGCGCGGCGTGCGACGACCGTTGGCCATCATCAGGTCATCGTCGTTCGCCCTGGAGATCATCCGCTCGCCGGAGCAGCAGGTGGCCGCCGTCCTCAAGCAGCCCGCCGCGGCGCAGGCGGCCACCGACATCGCGCGGTGGAGCAGCCAGGATGCGCATCATGTGGCCGTCTCGTGGGACTTCGGCCCGCGCACGCTGGCGCTGTTCCTGGACGGTCGTCAGGTGGCCGCGACCGCGATCCCGGGCGATACGACGCCGGCGGCAGACCCGACCTTCGACCTGTGGCTCGGAGCCGATGACGCCGACCGGTACACGGGTGATTGCGCCGACGCGGCCTTCCGCGACCTCCGCCTCTTCGCCGAGGCCCTGCCCGGCGAGCAGATCGCCGCCGTCGCCGCCAGCCGCGAGGGGCGAGCGCTTCGCCCCATCGGGTTGGCCGACCGGCCCGTGACGACGGAGGTTCCGCAATGGCGCCCCGAGTTCGCCGGCACCGGCCTCGTCGATGGCATCGACGAGTATGTTGCCCAGAGTGCCCCGAACGCCCCCCGTCTCGCGGCGGCCGGAGCGGATCAGTACCTGGTGGGCTCCGGCCCGACCCCGGCCCGGACCTATGCGCTGTGGTTCCGGCTACCGGCGCGGCCGATTGTGGCAACCAAGGCGCGGGTGCTCAGCCTGCGCTTCCGCGAGCCGGCGGGCGCGGTTGCCAACTTCGAGGATGATGCCCTGTCGCAGCGCCTGACAACCGCCGCGACCGATGGGGCGCAGCTCTTCGGCGGCAGCCCCTCCACGTACCGGGTATGCGCCGACGCCTGGCACCAGATCGTGCTGGTCTGCGAGGCCAGCCGCACGCTGCTGTACCTTGACGGCGTGCTGCAGGAGGAGATGAACGCCACGCTCGCCCTGAAGGGCCTCGCCGAGGCCTCCTGCGCCGGCGAGACCACAGGCCTGGCCGAGGCGATCAGTTGGACCCGCGCGCTCTCGCCCGCCGAGGTCCTCGCCCTGTTCAACTACGGCGCTGCAGGTGCCACGGGCGGCTCGCCCGTGATAGGGGCGGAGCAGCCGTACTGGGACACGCGCACCGCCTACCGCGACACGCGGGGCGGCGTTGACCGCCTGTGCCTGAACGGGCTCTGGCGCTTCCTGCCGGCAGACGGCATCGAAGGCGCCCCGCCCAGCGAGAGAGCCTGGGGCTACTCGCGCCTCCCGGGGGCCTTCTCGGCGGTGCACCTCTGGAAGCTCTACGACGAGAACCTGAAGCTCATCCCCACCGAGTCCTGGACGGATGGCCGCTGGCTGACCCGCTGGGGCGAGCCGCGATACGACGCCGGCTGGTACGAGCGCTTCGTGGCTGTGCCCGCCGAGTGGAAGGGGCGGCGGATCAGCCTGCAGTTCGATCACCTCGCCTCCTACGTCGCGCGCGTGCACGTCAACGGGGCCTTGGCCGGCCACTGGGAGCAGACCCGCCCCGGCGAGGCGCTGCTCTACCCCCCGAGGCGCGTGGACGTCTCGCGGCACGCCGGCGAGACGATCCGCGTCTCCCTCGAACTCGGCTGGGACAACGCGGGCGCCGGGGACTTCCTGGCGGTGGGCGATTCCTGGTTGCTGGCGGAGAACGGTTGGGTGGACATCGACAGCGTCATGCCGATCACGAAGCTCGCGCCCGAGAAGACGGTCGAGGTCCGCGCGATGCTGCGCAACAGTGGTTCTGAGCCGACCGACGTCGCCCTCACGGCGAGCATCGCCGACCAGGGCCGCGAGGCCCTCGCCTTCCCCGCGCAGACGGTGCACTTCGCGCCCGGCGAATCGCGCGAGGTCCGCTGGCAGAAGCCCTGGCCCGACGCGCACCTCTGGTCGCCGGATGACCCATACCTATACTCGCTCACGGTCAGCGTGAAGACCCCCGCGGGCGCGCTGCTCAAGGAGTCCCAGCGGCGGATGGGCTTCCGCGAGTTTGGGATTCGCGGCCGCGACTTCATGCTGAACGGGAAGCCGGTGCACCTGCGCGGCACGAACACGAACCTGCCGTATGCGTACCTCTTCACCGACCCCGACTACCTGCGCGGGATGTACCGTGCGCGGAAGGCGCTCGGCTACAACCTCATTCAGTATTGGGCCGACTCGAGCGTGTCCGGCATGGGCGGACAAAGCTGGGCGCTGGACACGATGCTCGACTGGTGCGACGAGTTGGGCTTCATCGTCTCCGCCGGTAACATCACCCATCTGCAGGAGGTGCAGGACGAGGCCGTCTACGAGCAGACCGTGGACGCCTTCACCCGCAAGTACGGGGCGCATCCGTCGGTGTGTCTGTGGTTCGTGAACCCGAACACCTGCTGGTACAACTACGGGATGCACCCGGGCAATCTCGACTGCACTTACGCGCCGCAGGAGGGCGAGCCGGGCTTCGCCAACCAGGCGCTCGCGCGACGCGCCGAGGAGGTCGTGGCGGCGAGCGATCCGCAGCAGCGCCCGGTCTACACGTATGCCTCGGGCAACTTCGGCCCGCTGTACAGCGCCATGCAGTACTTCGCGCTGGGCCTGCCGCTACAGGAGGAGGCGGACTGGCCGTCGGTGTGGGCGGAGGCGGCGCCCAAGCCCCTGATTCCCGTCGAGACGGACCTGAAGTGGACGCCCCACTGGCAGGACTTCGAGGCGGTCGAGCGTTCGTGGATGGACCGGAGCCCCATCCCGATCTACTACGTCGAGCACGCGGCGCGGTACCTCGGCGACGCGCCCTACCGGCAGACCGACCACCCGGCCGTCAACGGTCTCGCCTTCCAGCGCCCCGAAGGCACGCTCTGGAACAACCTCGCCGCCGAGCCGTACGTCCTGGAGGCGCGCGCCCTCGCCGCCCGCGACATCCTGCGCGGCTGGCGCGGGTACGGGATGTCGGGCATGACTCTCCACGCTGAGGAGGACGACCTCTTCGAGACTTGGTCGCGCAACGGCGAGACCTTCCCTGCACGCACCCCCGCCGAGCTGCAGACACCCGGCCCCAAGCCCGAGCTGAAGTACCAGTGGTTCCCACGCTACTACTACGCCGACCGCCCGCTGCAGCCGTTCAACGAGGCGTTCCGTCGCAACTTCCGGCCCCTGCTCGCCTTCATCGGCGGCGCGACGCTGGAGCCGGAGCGCAAGCTGGGCGACTTCACCGCGAAGGACCACGCGTATTACGTCGGTGAGACCGTCGCGAAGCAGGCCGTCATCGTCAACGACCGCACCGACCGCGACCTGAAGGGCCGCTACGAGTGGTGCGTCACGCAGGCGAGCAAGGTGGTGGCCTCAGGCGACGGCGCGGCCAACGTGGGCTCGGGGGAGATCGCGCGCTTGCCCATCCGCTTCCCCGCACCCCCGGCGCCGGCGCGGACCGATCTGAAGATCGAGCTGAAGGTGACCGAGGGCAACGAGACGCTGGCCGACGACACCTTCGACCTGCAGGTCTACCCGCAGCCCAAGGCCGCTCCGGCCGCCGAGCCGGTGGCGCTGCTCGATACCTCGGACGGCCGAACGGGCAAGGCCCTGAAGGCGGCCGGCGTGTCCTTCGTGCCCGTGACCTCCGCTGCGGAGCTGGCGACCCGACGCAGCATCATCGTCGGTCAGGGCGCGCTGCCGGAGGTCGCAGCGACGTTGGCCGACCTGGAGACGTCCGGCCGCCTCGCGCAGGGGGTCAACATCCTCGTCCTCGCGCAACCGCCCTGTGCGCTGCTGAATCTCATCCACGAACCGGCCTACGAGCGATACGTGTGGCCCCGGGAGACCGGCCACCCGGTGCTCGCCGGAATCGGCGGTGAGGAGCTGGCGAACTGGCGCGGGGCCTCGACGATGTGCGCCGCCTACCCCCCGCCCGACCCGGCCACGAAGAACAGCCCGCACTACCCCGGTCTGAAGTGGCACTGGGGCAACCGGGGTATCGTCTCGACCTATCCCTTGCGCAAGCCGACCTACGGCAACTTCCGCATCCTCGCCGATGACGGCTTCGACCTCACGCTCTCCCCGCTCATCGAGTGGCTCGACGGGCCGAGCCGCATTGTGCTGTGCCAACTCGACCTGGCCGAGCGCGCGGGCGTAGACCCGGTGGCGAGCGAACTCCTCCGGCGCCTCTGCGCCTACGTTCGCTCCGCCGAGGCCCCGGCATGGCGCGCGGCGACCTACATCGGCTCAGAGGAGGGGCGCAAGTGCCTGGCTCCGCATCTCATGCAGGATTCGGCGAGTGTGCCGAAGGACGGCGTGATCCTCAGCGACGGCGACGTTGCGCCGGGGCAGCGCGATGTCTTGCTCGGCTACGCCGACGGCGGCGGAACCGTGCTGCTGGTGAATCCGAGTGTCGAGTCGCTTCAGGCGCTCGGGCTTCCCGCCGAGGAGCAGAAGGTCTGGCACGCGGCCCTGCCCGAGGGCGACTGGCCGCTGCTGGCAGGTGTCAGCCCAGCGGACCTCTACTGGCGGGACGAGCGGCCGGCCCCCGT
>Ga0194111_10000506_pt1 | contig 47847 bp, 37 predicted proteins | sample TA2KigC300mmetaG_FD_146194 | JGI IMG/M metagenome (GOLD analysis project Ga0194111, IMG submission 146194) | Freshwater microbial communities from Lake Tanganyika, Tanzania - TA2015033 Kigoma Deep Cast 300m | ecosystem: Environmental > Aquatic > Freshwater > Lake | place: Tanzania: Lake...
ACTGGGTGTAGGCAATCTGATGGCGTCGGCATACCTCGCTTATCGTGGCCCCCGACCCCCTCCCCTCCTCCACTACCCTCAGCTTCTCTTCAGCACTCATGTGCCTACCTTGACTTCTCTCCACAGTATTACTCCCTCCTATCGATCATTATACTTCCCCAGGAGGGCCTAACATTTTTCCTCAAAGCTGATTGTCCGACTTCCATTGAAGCACAACATTGTAATGCTTCAGTCGTTTTCGGACAAAGCACCTCTGTCAGAATGTTAGACCCCAACCCCGACTTTGGTCAACTCCCTTAGCCTGTTTACCTTTCTTCGCCTACCGGCTGCTACCGTGAGTCCCCTCTCTCGCCCGGCCAGTAGCACCCGGGGGTTCCCCTATGCCGAACTTGTACGGTTTGTTAAAGAAAATGGCTGGTTCTGTTCGGGAAAACGGACGTGGCCCAAGAGATCGGCCCTCATTCACGATTGGTATTGCTGAGGGTGGCATTGCCACCCTCAGAGCTTGGGGCACTTTGCCGGTGATTCCTTGAAGGGCTGTCCTCGGAAAATATCTGTCTTCTCCACCGCTCGCTTCCATTTTCTTTGGTTTGGGTGTCACACCGGTGCTGAAGACTTGTCAGTTTTATGTTGATGGTATATGATTCTGTTTGAGGAATTCGATCGCAAAGGCAAAACAAGAGATAGAAAGGAGGCAAAAATGTCACAGCAAGCAGCTACAGAAAAGCCAGGCTATCCCATCACCGTCGGCGTCACTTACCCCGAGAAGCTTTCACGGCTCAGTACATTTTTCAGGGTTATTCTGCTTATACCTCAGCTATTCGTGCTTTGGTTAGTGAGCATCGTTGCGTTCGTTCTCATGTTCTTCGCCTGGTGGGTTGTCGTGTTCACTGGCAAATACCCCAAGGGCATGTTCGATTTCGTGGCCGGGTACCTTCGATGGAGTACAAGGGTTGCCGGCTACTGGTACCTCCTCACCGACAAGTACCCGCCGTTCAGCATGAGATAGCACTTCTAGGCTAGTTACGGGAGATATCGTCTGCCTGCACGATGGCTAATACTGGGGCCGCTTATTGCGGTTCTGGGTAGTGTTGTTGGCCTGGTCGGATCAGCGTTTGGAGAGCTGCTACACGGGATCCTGCTGGGGCCTTTTGTGGCTGCGCCCATCATCGAGGAATCGCTGAAGCCGTCCGGGGTGTACCTCCTGCTGGCGAAGTGGCCCCAGGCACTGCCCGGCCGCTTCTACACGGCGCTGTTGTCCGCGCTGGCAGGACTGGTGTTTGGGCTGATCGAGAATGTAATCTATCTCAACGTATATTTCCCCGATCACAGCCATCAGCTAGTGGTATTTCGCTACACGGCGGGTTTGGCATTGCACACTGTAGCCAGCTTTATAGTTGGCCTGGGTATCAATCAAAAGCTCATTGCTGCTGCCAAGGGCGAAATTCCTCTCTTCGCTGCTAATAAACGTTTCTTCATAACAGCCATGGTGCTTCACTCGGTGTACAACATTTCTGTTGTCGTGTTCTTCCGCCACCTGGACTAGCACAACGTAACAACCGAGATTCTTCTACCGCCTCAGGCGGGCGAAGCAGAAGGGCATGGGTGGTGAAGTCTTTTCAGGGATACTACGCTAGCTGACCGTTCGGCAGCCTGGTGCGACCTCAATCTTCTGAACGGCAAGCCCTTTGGTGTCTTTCTTGGGCTTGCACACCACCGAGGGAATCATCTTTTCGGAATAAGTAAAGCCCTCAGCCTCTGTGATGTCACCATACTTTGCCTTTAGCTCCTTCATGGGGCCGGCGTCCAAGGCCCTCATGGGACAGGCGTCAACGCATATTGGCTTCTTGTGCTCTGCCCACCTGTCCAGACAGAGGTCGCACTTCTGCATCTTGGCGTTCTCTTCAGCGCCAAACTGCGGGGCCTCATAGGAACAAGCCTCGAGGCATAACTGACATTTGTCTCTCCCCAGGCACGTCTCCCTATCCACTACTACTATGCCATCCTTTGCCCGTTTGGTGATGGCATTCACCGGACAGGCATCGACGCAGGCCGGTTCAAGGCAGTGGTAACAGGGAGTAGCCAGAAAGGCCACGAACACATCTGGGTATTTCCCCTTCTCTATGGTGGTTACTCGCATCCAACTGGCTGGCCCTGCGGGTACATCATGCCAGTCTTTGCAGGCTACCACACAGGTGAAACAACCTGTGCATCTGGTCTGATCGAAGTAGAATCCTGTCTGCATATTAGTCTTTACCTCCTCAAGGTCTTCATGATGTTGTTATTCGGCCTCACGGGCTGTATAACCTAAGCCTTCTCAACCTGCACCAGTGCGCTATTACAGACAAAGGCAGCACCCGGAGACGGTTTATCACTGGTGAAGACGTTTTGACACCCACCCCTATCCACCCCGCTTTCGTCAGGGGCAAACCAGGCGCCATCCGGCAAGTATGTTACGCCAAGCATGATCCTCTCAGTGACCCTGGCAGGGATAAGCATCTGGCCCTGTTCATTGAATATTCTCACCAGATCACCGTCACTGATGCCTCTGGCCCGAGCGTCTGCCGGGTTGATCCACAGCCTCTGAGGCTCAAGCTCCCTCAGCCAGGGGATGTTGTGAAACTGGCTCTTGGCGTGGGTCGGCGAGTGAGCCGAGATGATCCGCAAAGGATACTTCTCTATCAGAGGCTTCTCCCAGCCTTCGAAATACTTGGGAACCGGTGGCAACCGGGGATTGTTGTAGTCTGCCAGTGTCTGAGAGTAGATCTCAATCTTCCCTGATGCCGTGGGGAAGGGATTGTTCTTCGGGTCGTCAATCTGCTCCTTGAAAGAAGCGTACTCAGATAGCTCAAGCTGTAGGACTGCCTTGCGCCTGAGGTCGTCATAATCCCCGATGACCTCGATCGCTCCTGCGGCTTCCCTCAGCCACTCGTCTTCTGTCTTATCGTTGTAACCGGTGACGCCCAGCCTGGCAGCCAGTTCTTCACATATCTCGAGGTCGCTCTTGCACTCATACGCTGAATCGATAGCTTTGTTCACATAGGTATAGACCGGCGGTGACAGCATCCAGGAGGTAGCGATATCATTTCTTTCCAGAGCCGTATTGACCGGCAACAGGATATCGGCCAGTTTCGCTGTCGGAGTCATGAATAGCTCGTGGACGACAATGAATTCCATCTTCCGTAAAGCCCTGGCCATCTTGTTGCTGTCTGGCCACTGGTTGACCGGATTGGCATTGGTTATATAAGCCAGCTTGAGGTCGGTGTGATACCCTCCCGTTTTTCCTCGAAGCATGGCATCAGCCACCTTGCAAATATGGACCCCTGAATCGCTGTAAAACCAGGAGTAGAATGGCGAGGCGGCTAGCTTGTTGGCTGCGGGGTTGTCCCCTAAGGGAAAGATGTACTGGCCTGGGGGCGCCGGAAACTTGGGTTGGGCCGGCATATAACCAATCGACCCTACAATGCCTGGATAGCCACCGTGTATACCGACATTGCCCGTGATGGCAGCCAGCACTGCCGATGCCCGGTGGTACTGTTCGCCGTAGACGGTGCGTCCGGGACCCCATCCAGCCACCAGCGCCGCCGGCTTCATGGTGGCATAGTCCCTGGCCAGGTCAGAGATTACGGCAGCAGGCACGCCGGTAATGGCTTCTGCCCAGGCCGGTGTCTTGGCTACCCCGTCTTCCCTGCCGAGGACATAATCTTTGTACTGGTCAAATCCAACAGTGTAGGCATCGATGAAGGCCTGGTCTTGAAGGCCTTCTTTGATGATAACGTAGGCCATGGCTATCAGCATGGCGGCGTCGGTGCTCGGCCTTATGGGTATCCACTGGTCGGCCAAGAAGGCCACTGAGCCGGTATACCTCGGGTCAACACATACAATCCTGGCCCCAGCCTCCTTGGCTTGCTTCAGAAAGGGGGCGTTGGCCCTGAAAGATTCCACCGGGTTCCAACCCCAGAGAACTATCAGTCGGCTGTTGACAAAGTCATCTGGGGTGTTGCCCGTAATAAAGCCACCGTAGGTAGCTTGAGCGGCGAAGATAGGCCCTTCGCAGGAAATCACCCCCCAGTGTCTGGTGCACCCACCGAAGAGGTTGAGTAGCCTTTCCGCCACAGGTGGTCCGTAAAGGGCACCAATGCCACCAGCCACACCCATGTAAAGGATGGCAGATGGCCCATAGGTGGCCTTAACTCTCTTCAGTTGCTCCGCTACGGTATCAAGGGCTTCGTCCCACGAAATCCGCTCAAATTTGCCCTCACCCCTGGCCCCCACTCTTTTCATCGGGTATTTGAGCCGGTCTGGCGCATGTACTCTCTGTCGATAGGCAAACCCCCTGGCGCAGCCCCTGAGGTGAAGGGCTTCACTGGCGGCATCGGCATTCTCCACCCCCACAATCATGCCGCCCTTCACATGGATCTTGAGCGCGCATCTCCCCCCGCAGTCGACAGTGCAACTGGTAAGGACTGTCTTCACCTTGTTATCCGCTTTGCTACGTTTCCCGGAAGTCATCTCTTTGATTGTTCTCCTTTCGCAGTAATCTCCGTCTGCAATGCCATAGGCCCCAAAGTGCAGCCAGTTAGTTACAGCCGCCTATCACCGCCATCACTTTCCTATTTCAGCCCCCTCTGGCCACCCCTTCTTCATTCCTTTACCATGGGTAGCCAATCAGTGATCCTTAAGAGGTCTTGCTCTCTGGCACTGAATTCATATATCACATTGTGATCCATCAAGTAGCGTTTAGTCTGACTGAACCCCCATTCAGGGTAGCCTTCCCACATGGCGCTCGTGGTCTTGTAACCTATGGCGGCGTCAAAGTAGGCTTGACCATCGAAATTCTCCGTCCCCACCTTTTGTATCGCCTGCTGCAGGACTTCGAGAATGGCGGTCGTTTGGTGAGCCGCACCAACATAACCTACGCCAGCCTTAATGATTTCCTCGGCTTCAGATGGGCGGTACTGGTGAAGGAGGGTCTTAGCCAGGTCGACAATCGGTGTTGATTCATTCCAGTAGATGGACTGATTGGTGAACAAGGTCCCGTCAATGATCTCCCAGCCAACGAGATCCACGTAGAAGCCCTTGAAAGAACCAACGCTACCAGTGGCATCAATAAGCCTCGCCTTAGAGTCTATGGCTCGCAACTCCCTTAAGATGTAAGGCATCGCCATGCCAGAACCACTAGTTATATAATCACAGTCCTTCAGTTTCTCCGTTGTACCTTTGAAGATCGTCGTGCCCACGGCGGAAAAATAACCACCCATGTAGTCAAACTTGCCGGGGTGCTTCTCGACATATTCCTTTATCGCCTTGTCCAGGTTATGGGAAGACGGATCGCTCCAGCCTGCCAGGCCAATCTTGGGAATTCTCTGGGTATCATAATCCCACAGACTGTCGCTAACCCACTGCAAAAGGCTCTTCATTGCCCAGAACTGAGTGTTCGAAAAGCCAAAAACCCATCCCGGAGGCTCAAATACAGACGGCAAGGCACCCAGGGCAGCTATGACGACCTTATCCCTCTCCGCAAAAGGTTTCAATACCTCTGCCGCCCCAGGCATGTAGCTTATGACTACCTTCGCCCCCCGGCCCTTGCACCACTCATAGCCAATCAACTCCCTGGCAGGATCGGTCTTGGTATCGTAGGCAGCAATCTTTACCTTCACCCCAGGGATAAGGTTTTCTTCGTTGTAGTACCTGGGTATGTCCTCTATTACGTAATGAATAGGCTTACAGGCTGGTCCGGCTGGTCCGGTAAAATCCGTCAGTTCGCCTATGGTGATAGTCACCCTGCCACCTCCCCCACCACCACAACTCAAGGAAACTGGTGCTAAAATAACCAGGATCAAAAGGAAAGCTACACCAATTTTACACTTGCAATTCACTTTACCCCTCCTGGCTATCAGTTGACCTTCTGGCCTTCACAGCACTTGTCCCCTGGAGTCTCATGCAGAATTTGCCTGGGCACCGCTCCCTTGCTTCCCGCCGGCTGTGCCCAAACAGTGACAGCCCGAGACCGCGCTTCACCCCAGGTTGAGTCTGTAACCCATCAGCCTTTGCACGGCGCCTGAATACCCAGTCCCATTGCATTGCTGGGACGTCCTTTGCCCCCATCCTAGCATCAGTCACAAGAGTTGTCAACAGCGTGATAGAAGTGCAATATCTATAATATATCGAGGCTAGGCACGGCAATTTAGTGGCTACCACATTGACCGCGGGTGCAACAAATACTACAATACCATGTTAACAGGTCATTTTCATGTTTAGCTCGCTATCAGCCTGTAGAAGCTACGCCAAGTTGTTATTGGTACGGATACCGGGCACGTTGGAAACCGACAGTTGCTCCGGCAACCCCTCCGCTGCCCTTTTTACGCCGGAGGCAAGTGGACTGGCAAGATAGGAAGGCGCTATGACCAACGAGTATTTCCGAACCGAACTTGATGAGATCGATCTCGGCCTGATCAGGGAGTTGCAGGCTAATCCCAGGCAGAGCAACCGTGAGATGGCTTCAAGGCTTGGCATTAATGCAGCCACCGTGAGCAGAAGGCTGAGGAGACTTCGCGAGGAACGTGTCATCCATGTGGTGGGTATTGCCACCCGAATCGCGCTGGGATATCACACCAGCGCTTTCATTGCCATCAATGTCGAGGCAGGGAGAATTGATTTTGTGGTGGACAACCTGGCCTCCCTTCCAGAAATCAGCAACATGGATATCACCGCCGGTCGCTATGACATATTAGCCTGGGTGACATGCCGTGACTTGGTGGATTTCCACATCTTCTTGACCAAGAAACTGGGTGCTGTCTCCGGCATACGAGACACCGAGGTCATGATCGTCTTGAAGAACGTGAAGTTTTCCTTTGGCCTAGCGGTCGATAATATGGCGACTTCACCTAAGGATCTCGATCCACTGGATTTGGCGCTGATCAAGGAACTGGAAATTGATGGGCGACTGAATAATAGCCATCTGGCAAAGAGGCTGCATATAAGCTGGCGCTCGGTGCGCAGCAGGCTGGACAGACTTGTAAGCGAAGGCGTCCTCCAGTTCGCTGCTATCCCGAGCCGGTATCCCTTAGGTTATGCAGCGGAGACATTGATACTGATCAAAGCCGAACTCAGCAGAATCGATGACGTGGCACAAATCGTGGCGCGCTTTGACGAAGTTGAAACTGTGGTCGTAGCTGCGGGGCGCTTTCAAATAATTGCCTGGGCCAGTTTCCGCGACCCAAAGCACATATACGGCTTTCTCCGCAGTGAACTCGGGGCCATACAGGGTATTGTGAGCTATGAGACACTGATTAGCCTTGGAGCCACGCAGTCCTTTCCCCAACTATTGTCCCATGATCGCCAACCGCTCCGATGGAAGACACCGGCAGTGGCTGAAAAGAATCGGCGGCAAGCCAAGCCTTGAAAATCGCCGATGACATGGATAGTGTCGTTGTTATTGTCACCCAGTGCTTGCATCCACCTGCGTGGTAGTCGAGGAAGGGGGCAACAGAGACAACAATTAGTCCCCCTGAGCAAGTGTCACACTGGTAGCCAGGTCACCAAGGATCAAAAGGTGCCACCCAGTACGGCCCACCCCAACTCAGATCCCAGGGTGCTCCCTGGACGAGGTGCGCCCATATTGACCAAGAGATAGTCCGGCAGGCGCCATAGAAGAAAAAGGCCCGATAGAAGGCCAGCCAGGCTCGCTCGGGCAGGGCAATCTTGCGCTCCAGCCAACCCCAGGCGGGATCAGCGGGCCGCACGACAGTGCGGAAGTATTCACTGCTCAGCACCCGCCAAGCAAATACTACGACGATGAGCACCCAAGCTGCGTCCATAACAAAGCCGAGACTGCTGTAGTAGGCGATCGCATCACCGTACTTTCCTTCGCCAGCACCGTAGGCCCACATCCCGAAACTGATATTGCCGTTATAGAAGGGCCAGAACATCATCACCCCCACGCTATCGAACGAATCAGTGATGACATGGGCCGAGTACCCGACTAGCACTCCGAAGAACCAGGCCTTATTCCTCTTGCTGATGAGATAAATCAAGCCAGCGAATATCACCCCAGCCATGAGTGAGGTCGTGAATCCCAACCCCGGCCAGCCACGGTGGAACTGGGCCGGATTTTCAGCCTTAAGATGGATACCGCCGATGTTCAAGCCGTAGGTGTAAAGCTTGGTGAGGAAGTCAGGAGCGAGGGCGCCGACCAGCAGACCCAGGTAGGAGACCCGCCGCCCTATGTGCTTCAGAAAATAGAAATTCTCCAGCTCGTGGGCTGCCCAGCTCATGACCGATGCCCCCTCCATCTATCGATGAGTGGCGCGACCTGCCACATCCATACAACGATGAACAGAGGGCCAACGACAAAGTTGAGCACCGCACCCCGCAAGAGTAGGCCCAGGCCGATGTAGACTAACGCTGCAGTACCGTAATGCCAGAGTTCATTGCGGCTGAACAACTCTCGGAACGGCTTCTTCGGTGGCTTCGATGGTTTGCTAGAACCGCCGATGCCGGGGTCTTGCATGGGAGAAGGATAACTAAGGAGCTTTCTGCTTGTCAATCTGCCGGAGGCGAGATAAGCTAGGTGGGCCGACGCTCTGCCTGGCAACCGAAGGGCGCTGGGGTTGAATAACGCCTTCGCATCAAGCCCGTCGCAGACTATATCTGCACTAGCCACGTTTCGGGGCTGGATTAACATGGGCAAAAAGAATGTGGGCGACACGGGGCCCGTTTGACAATGTTCGCAAAACGTGGTAAATGTGATGATTGACAGGGTATAATTGTAAGATAACGCAGGTGACCAATTGCAGACAGGAGGAAAAGGAGATGGCGCTGAAAGCTAGAATGTCTACTGCTATTGAACCATCAGCCAAGCGCCTATCACATAAGTTGCTGTCCTTCCAGGTCAAGGTCGTGGATAAATATGTGCCTGATAGAGTATTGCTCTTTACTGTCAATGTATTGGACAAGCGAATACCACCAAAGGTGATCTCGTCTGTGGTTGATGGTATAGGCGAACGCCTTCCTCACAAGGTACGGTCCTCCGTTATTACCGCCGCCGATGAATATGTCCCCGATGCCGTGGCGAATTCGCGGAAGGTCTGTGCTGTGCTGGCTGGCCTTGGAAAGTATATTCCCAACAAGATAATCCCCTCGCAATCCGCCGACAAGTGGGATGCGGTCAAGCTCAAGTTCCACATCCCTACGCTGGTGACTTCAAGGAGAGTGCCAGACGCCAGAAATGCTTGACGCCATTGCTTACGGCACCGGTCTCCAGCCTATTGCTGAGCGGGGCAACATCGATACATTTGATGCTGAAGGGATAATGCCTGTTGCCTCTCTTACCGCTACAGCAGCCCACCACGGTACAAGGGAACTGTAGGGGAATTGTTCCATGCGGTACGAAAAAGTATGCGTTGAAGCACTGGGCTACGAACTCCCAGATAAGGTGGTTACATCGTTAAGCCTGGAAGAGAAGCTGCTCCCGGTGTACAAGAAGCTGAACCGCTCTTTTGGACGTCTCGAAGCCATGACAGGGATCCGTGAACGGCGTCTGTGGGATAAATCAGTGCAACCCAGCCAGGTCAGTACCAGAGCAGCCGAAAGGGCCATAGCTAAGACTGGAATCGACAGAAAAGACATCGAATGTCTACTCCACACTTCCGTAAGCCGTGACTTTCTGGAGCCAGCAACAGCTACCGTGGTTCACGACTCCCTGGGGCTTCCTCCGACGGCTATGATCTTTGATATCTCAAATGCCTGCCTTGGCTTCGTCAATGGCATGATCACCCTGGCCAATATGATTGAACTGGGGCAAGTGAAAGCAGGCATCGTGGTGGGCGCTGAGAGCAGCGTGCCACTGATTGATGCCACAGTCAATGAACTCTTGAATGATGGAGAGATTAGCAGAACCAAGCTTAACCTCGGTCTCGCCTCGCTAACTATGGGCTCAGGAGCAGCGTCCGCCATATTGTGCCACTCTTCCATCTCAAAAGCAGGGCACAAACTGGTGGGCGGTGTGGTACGCACTGCCTCACAGCACAACGGCCTGTGTCGTGTCGAGGGCGATGCCTGTGTCTCCGATGCTGATAATTGCCCCAGTATGCGAGCCGATCCTCAAGGAGTCCTGAAGAATGGCGTAAAACTGGTGTGCGAGGCGTGGTATGCCTTGATGGAAGAGCTGGGCTGGAAGGCCTCGGAGATCGACATGGTTTTTGGCCACCAGGTTAGTGCCGTCCATCAGCGGATAGTGTTGGACACCCTCGGGCTGGATAGATCAAAGGGATTCTCTACGGTGGAATATCTGGGAAACATTGGCTCAGTATCGCTTCCCATTTCCCTGGCTAAAGGAATTGAGGAGAACCGCTTGAAGGCTGGCAATAAGGTTGTCATGATGGGAGCCGGCAGTGGCTTGTGCTCCATCCTGCTGGGACTGGAGTGGTAGCCTGGGAAATTCACCCATGACTCTATTTCCCGTCATTCTGCCAGTCGCCGAAGACATCAACGAGCTTCCCCAGGCAAAGCAGGCAGCTTTTCTGAGCAGGGTCTCGCGGGAGGCCCTGAAACTGAGTGCCGAAAAGAGCGGCATCACACTTGGGGAGCTTTCCAAGAACCAGGACAATGCTCCGCTTCCCTTTGGCCACTATTGCTGGTCCGTTTCCCACAAACCGAGATATGTGGCCGCAGTTGTCAGCAGTGACAAGATCGGGATTGATATCGAGGAAGTGAAGCCTCGAAACGAATCGCTGTGGAGCTATGTTGCCACCGGGGAGGAATGGGATCTGTGCGGAGGAAAGTCCTGGGACGCCTTCTTCCGCTACTGGACTGCCAAAGAGGCGGTTTTGAAAGCTTGTGGCATTGGTCTAGGGGGGCTGAAGGCCTGTCAGGTGATCTCGGTGCCCGATGAGACCGATGTTGTCCTGCAATACCGGGACTGCGTCTACCAGGTGGAACAGTTGCGCTGCAACAATCACATCGTCTCTGTCCTCAAATCCGACGGCGAGGTGGAGTGGGTAACCCCAAAAGTCGGCGGATCGTTAGATCGTTCAGGGTCTTGTAGCAATTTCCCATCCTGGGTTGAGCCAGCACCACGAAGCATGAAGACCAGCCAAGATTAGACGCATTCCTCGCCCGGTGAGTGTCATCCTTCCGGGGAAGGACAGACCTGACCTGCACTCACACCGTACACCGCATCGGGTCAGGGACCCGACGGCTACTCCATGCCACCATAGCCTCCCGGGAATGCTATTATCTTCGATAGATGTCCCGACGGTGTCCGATACGGAGAACAACGATATCATTGCCCTCTATGTCAAAAATTACCCTGTAGTCTCCGATTCTGAACCTGTAAGTTCATAAAGCAGGGTCCACCATTCTTTTAGCATATTCTCTTGGCGCCTCTGAATATCTTCCCAATGCCTCTTTAATTCTTTCTTTGGTTTGTGGGTTGAGACTGGCAATATCTTTTACCGCTCGGTTCGTGTAAACCAGGCGAAATTTCACTTTCGGTCGCCTTTTCCGAATAACTCTTCGTGCGTGGAGACTCTGCCCGCTCGGTAATCCTCGCGAGCTTCCTTTATGCTCTCCAGATACTCAGGACTGGTAGCTGCCAGAAGATTCTCAATGAAGAACTCCTTTTTTTGTGGTTCAAGTTCTTGTATGGCTGAAATAATGTCTTTGATAGAGAACTTCATCTTGATTTTAACATCAGCCAGACTTTCCGCCATTTCCTCGTCCTCCCTTCAGGAATATGGCTTTATTCCAACATATCACATTGGTATCTCACATGTCCCGATTTTCACTCTGTTCGGAGGATTTAACGGACGTCAGGCCGTGCCGTACCTGTCATGGTATAGCTTGGCCTGATGCATGAAAGCCTCGATCCTGGTTTGCTCGTTGGTCGGCTTTAGCCCCTCATAGGTCATGGTAAGAATCGGAATGCGATTGTGCTCCCTCTGTAGCTTCTTGTAGATGGCCGTCGTCAAAGTACCATAAAGGCAGTTCAGGACAATGAGGTTGGCTATGCCGCTGCAACCTCTGGCAGCATAGCCCTCCGCCTTAGACATGTTCACCGTTACCACCGGGTCTATAGCCTCAGTCACGTATGGGGCGATGGCCCTGACCCGCTCTGCCACTCTCGGTACACGGCAGTCGTCATAGAGGCCATCTCCCAGCATCCGCTCGATCTTATTCTTCCAGCCCATGAACCAGCGCCTTCTGAGGCAATAGTAGAGGGAAGCCAGATACTCCCCCCTGGAAGCGTGAATGCTGGGGTACATTTCATTGAAATACACCAGGTAGTCGGTGGTGCTAGGCCCGTACCTCACCTCTGCCCCCAGGGACTCCAGATTCTTGACTATATCGTTGTTAGCCCAGGGGTTCATGCAGCTATAAAACTCGCCCACAACCCCTATGATCGGCCTGCTCTCCCTCTTCACCGGAATGGCGTTCATAGCAGCGATTGACTTCCCCAAAGCCTCAGGAAAGCTGCCGTTGACAGTGGCCGAAGACAGCTCCTCTATCGCTTTTTGATAGACCCTGTCACTTTCGCCTTTGTTCGTCTCGTAGGGCCGGGTATGAAGCAGCTTTTTCAGCAAGACATCGGTGGCCAGCCAGCCTTTCCAGATGGCAGCCGCCCACTTGAGGCCGAACATTCGGGTGGCCTCGTCGTGGCGTATGGAGGTGATGGGGGCGATCACCGGTACCTGGCTTAACCCCAGTTTCTTGAGGGTAAGCTTCTGGGACAGGCCGTACTGGCTCAGGCGGCAAGAGCCATCGAAATTCAAGGTGACAAAGGCCGACCTGTCCGGGTCGAAATCCTCAGACTGAACCTTTTTGACCAAATCCCCTGTGGTAACCAGGTAGGGATGGCACTCCTTGGTAGAAACATACTTCCGGCCCAGCTCTTCCGATAGCTCATCAGGCATGGGCAATACCCTGGCATCTATCCCTACTGACTGAAGAGCAGCCGCCCAGATATGGGAGTGACCGGAACCATTGAAGATGTAAAGCGTCCTTTCCAGTTCCCTGATCTTCTTCGAAGGCTTGAAGATGCTTATCGCCCCCTGAGAGCCAACCACGCTCAGGTCTTCTCCACCTTCCTCGGATATTTCGCCCTTCGGCCTGTTGAGGGTGTCAAGGAAGGCTTCCAGCCTGGTCATCATTCCGGCGTCGCCGCTGTGTTCATCCACCTCCAGAACCAGGTACGGGTCTTCACCCATAGTATCCTCAAGATACTTGGCAAAGAAAGCGTCCGGGCCGCAGCCATAGTTGGTGATCATGATGGGACTAAGGCCTCTGCTCTGCTTCACCAGCATTGCTGCCCTCAGAAGGTTCTGCTCATTCTTCCACACCAGGTTAGAGTACTGAGGCGGCAATCTAACACTATCCAGAGACAGCATGTCGTAGGGTATGGCCATTATTCCCAGCTTGCGCAGCTTCTTAGAAATATTGAGGTTCAACCCAACGTCATGAACGTTGTAAGGTTTGCCTATTACCACCACCCCCTTCTTGCCCCGGCCAAGGCTCTCCAGCACCTCTTGCCCTCTTTTGAGGCGCCACCTTTCAAACTCTTCTTGAGCCTCAAGGGCGGCCGCTATGGCCGCGGTGATGTCCTTGCTCTCTTTCCCAAACTCCTTCCCGATCTGCATCATCTGCGCCTCGAGGTTTCTCTTTTCTTCTGCCATGAATATGGTGGGGCTCACGATCTTGATCTTGGTGTCGAAGGCAGCCCCCAGCATAAAAGGGATCGCCTGGATGTAGGGACAGTTGTAGCTCCGGTTCACATCATCCCCACCTTTTTCCAGATCAATCACGCTGGGCAGGAATACGCAGTCCACACCCTTTTCTATGAGATTAGCCATGTGACCGTAAGCTACTTTGGCCGGGTAGCAGGTCTCCGCCAGAACCTCCTGAAGCCCCCGGTGGACCAGCTTGCTATTGGTCCTGTCAGAAAGCACCACCCTTAGCTTCAAGGCAGCGAAAAACGCCGCCCACAGAGGAAATTGCTCAAAGAACATCAATATCCGGGGGATTCCGATGGCCGGGGAACTCGGATCAAGTTCGTCCCCCCTGTAATAGCGCATAAACATCTCTTCCCTTTCCCTGAAAAGATCGGGAAGGTCTTCAGCAGCCAGGCTTCTATGATACTGTGGGCCGTCCTCTTGTGCGGTCGTGGCTGGGCTGCCTGCCACGATGTCGTATCTGTCACAGATACCGCCATAGAACGATCTGAGTCTGCCTCCGATAGAGACCCTCTTTATCTCGCAGCTATTGGGACAATGACGGCACTGAAAGGACTCTACTCCATACTCCCTATCATGGAGGCGAAAACCAGCGAAACTGCTTCTTACCGGAGAGCCTTTTCTCTTCTCCATGACAATCAAGGCCGCCCCTATAGCGCCGGTCACTTTATGAGCCTCCGGCACTGCCACAGCCCTTCCCAGGATATTCTCGAAAGCAGCCACCACGCTCTCGTTCCCAGCCACGCCGCCCTGGAAACATACGTTCTGACCGATCCTCTTATTGCCCACTACTTTCTCGATGTAATTGTTGGCAATGGAGTAAGCCAGACCAGCCAGGAGGTCTTCCTTTGGCGCACCCACCTGCTGGTGGTGTATCAAATCGGACTCCATGAAGACCGTACAGCGGGTCCCCAGGTCTACAGGGGCTTCTGAAGTGAGAGCCAGGTCACTGAATTCCCTTTCCATACTTACATTGAGCCTGCCCGCTTGTTCCTGGAGGAAAGAACCAGTTCCGGCGGCGCAGACCTTGTTCATTTCAAAGTCGACCACCGCACCATTCTTCAGGCGGATGTATTTTGAATCCTGGCCCCCTATTTCAAGTATGGTGTCCACTGTCTTATCAATTTCCAGAGTTGCCCTGGCTTGAGCCGTGATCTCATTGACTGCCAGGTCAGCCCCAACAAAATCCCCTACAAAATAGCGACCGCTGCCGGTAACCCCCACCCCCTGAATCTCAACGCGCTCTGCTATCTCATCTCCTACGTCGGCAAGCACCTTCTTGACCACCTCGATGGGCTCGCCTTCTCGCAGGATATATCTCTTGGCCAGCAGATCCTTGTGTTCATCGAGAGCGACTACCTTCACACTGGACGCGCCAACGTCGATACCGAGGTACACCTTCTGCTTCTGCCCCTCTCCCAAGCCAGGCGTCTCCTTCAGGGAGCCAAAGCTGGTTCCCTTGCTGATCAGCGGTCTCAAGTGGGATCTCTTTGCCTCCTTCGCCTTCTCAGCCACATATTGCCTCAAGTGCTCTGTTGCCTTTTGCAGGCTGAAGCAGTTGTCATTCCTTCCTTCCAGGGCAGTGATTGCCGCACCGATAGCGCCCATGATTTTGAAATGCTGGGGAATAATTAATTCGCCCGACTCGAGCCCAAGCAGGTCCTCAAAAGCCTTTACCACGCCTTTGTTGGCCGCCACCCCCCCCTGGAAGGCTACGGGCTTCTGGAACCTTCTCCCCTTGCCTAGGTTGCTCATATAGTTTCTGGCCAGGGCGTAGCATAGTCCGGCCACTATGTCCTCTGTTGGGGTTCCCGCCTGCTGCAAATGGATCATGTCAGACTTGGCGAAAACGCTGCACCGGCCAGCGATAACAGCCGGCCTTTCAGACCTCAAGACCAGGTCGCCAAATTCATCCTCAATAGAAACGCCCAGACGACATGCCTGCTGGTCAAGAAAAGAGCCCGTTCCAGCAGCGCATATTTCGTTAAGCGCGTGGTCTACAATGACTGGCCTGCCGTCCTTTTCATTCCGCTTCAGAAAGATCAGCTTTGAGTCCTGCCCGCCAATCTCGATCACCGTTCGGACTTCGGGATGAAGATAGGCCACCGCCTTCCCTTGCGTCACAATCTCATTTTCCCTATCTATCACCAGGATATCGGCCACGAGGTTGCGGGCGCTGCCCGTGCTCACTGCACCCTTCAACTCAGGGAAATCTCTCTTCAGGCGATCTAGTGCCGCGATTAACACCTGAAGGGGTTGCCCCATTGTCCTCTCGTAGACGCTTTCCAGAATTTGGAGCTTCTCATCCAATATGGCGATATTCAGGCTAACCGAGCCTACATCTATCCCCATGTAGGCCTTGCTTGAGCGTGTTATTCCCATTTCTCCTGACTCACAAAGCATCGACAGCATAACATCCCCATAGACGCTGCCATTGTCGGGTTAAGCAACGGCCAGTTGAGAGAACTGGTCTGAGTTCGAGGTTCAGCACGGTGGCCTGTGGACACGATCCCCAGTACAAGACCGCGACGGTTCTCCCTTCAGAACGGCCTGGTCATTCTCCGGCAGCTTAAGAGATGTTCTTCAACAGCAAGAACGCCGCAAACGGCAGCATCTATAAGTTCAATCGGCTTTCGTTTGGCTCTTCAATTCCTCCAGATCAAGAGGCTCGCCCTTGGATGTCTCTCTTCGCAGGCTGATGGCTCCGATAGGGCAGACGTCCTCGCAAACGCCGCAGCCCATGCATCTTTCAAAGCTGATAACAGCCTTTTCTCCTCCGTCATCCATGCTGATGGCCTTGAACCGGCAGGTATTCTCGGCACAAGCTCCACAACCATTGCAATCGTCCCTCACCTGAGCAACATAGCCCGAAGGGGCCAAAAATGGTATGGTGCCCCCTAGCTGGTTCCACATTCTGATCCCCAGGCAGCAGCAATCGCAGCAGTTACAGATGGCAACAAACCGATTGCCTGCTTCCTTCTTAAAGTAGGCGCAGTGAACGTCGCCTCGCCTGTGGGCGTCCTCAATTACTTTCACGGCCTCCGCCTGCGAGATTCGCCGAAACTTCGGGTTGTGAACATCGAGAAAAGAGGCAAAGGGATCACCGACAAAAAGGCAAACCTCCTGGGGAGGCGGAAGACAGGGATTTGGTGAAACAGCACGGCAAACGCAGGTGCCCACCGCAATAGAATCAGGGTTTTTCAGAATTACGTCTCTAGCTAGCTTAAAGGGAATCACTTTCTCAGACAGAGGCAAGTTTAAGTCTTCCCTCTGCGTCACCAGTTTTATGGCATCCTGCAACTTCACTACTTTTCCGTGGTAAATATTGGTGTCAGAGCTCATTGCTGCCTCACCTATCTGCTGTGCGTAAGCCTCGATCATATCTTCCAGTTCGTCGGCCAACTTACCTGGAGGCTTCACTGCAGGAAGACCAGAGGATTGAAAAACGTGGTAGATGAAATGATCAATGTACTTCAGATAAAGGTAGAGCGCGAAAAAGTCGTTCTTATCTTCCAAGGGAAAGAGTTCGTAAAGTGCTCTTGTTGTCTCGTGGTGCATAAGACTCTCCTTTCGCCAAAGCAGGCAGGCAAGCTGTACCTGACTTACCCCTGATATCCGTCACCTTTTCAGTTTTCAATTCGGGCGAGCACCATGCAAGGCGTACGTTGGCTGGCAACTAACCATGTGTAGCTATATCATAGCCGCCCGCAGACTGTCAAATCATCAGTGTGGGTGGAGGTGGTGTCAAGAGGCGTGTGTTGGGGGCTCTGAGAGACTTTACCTTGGTCAGGCATGCACGGTCTTGGTGAGGCGGCCTTGGCAATACAGTCAGAAGCTCGAAGGAAGGGGGAGACAACCATGATGATACCCAACAGCAGGGCAAGGCATTTCAGGACCACTCCTTGGTTATCCCGCTCTTACTCAGCTTCCACGAATTGCGGACAAGCTCAGCAGTCACGAATCACGATACTTTCACAACCCTCAAGATTGTGACCGTTTCACGTGCGATTACCGCTGGAATATTGCCTAGATCCTCCCGAATGAAACGGGACATCTCGGCAGAATTAGCAAAGACACCCCAGGCCACTATGTCATAACGCCCGGCGCAGATTACGACGTGAAGAATTCGCGTATCGGATGCCAGTTGATCGGCTGCAGACTCAATGCTACGGGGATGGACTTTCAGTAACAGCCCTGCGATTGCTTTGTACCCTAGCGCGAAGGCATCTGGCATGCTCACTACGGTCACGATGCCCTCATCCAGAAGTCTGCGAAGTCTCCTGCTCGTAGCGGTTCTGCTCAGTGCAATTCTGCCGGCAAGTTCCAGGCTGGTGCTTCTTGGGTTGGCCTCCAGCTCTCTGATCAGAGCTAGATCAATCGAATCCAGCTTCGCTGTGGTTTGCCATCTTCCGACTGTGAATTGGCGTCTGCCAGTGAGCAGGGCCCAGGTACTCTTGACGTCAACAAGGCATGGTAGGCTCTCCGCACTGGCAAGGTGAGGAATACTGCCCAGTGTGTCCCTGACAAAGTGAAATAAGTCTTTGGAGTCATGTCTGGCTACCCACGACACAATGTCATAACGTCCGGTTGTCAGAAGCACGCTCCCTATGCCTGGCTGGCGTGCCAACTCATCGGCCACGGTGTCTACGTTGCCATCACGAACGTTGATGAGCATATGTGCCCGTTCCTGATATCCCAAGGCTGCCAAATCGGGAACGGCACGAATTTGAACGATCTTCTCAGACAGCAGCCTTTGCAGCCGTCTGAATGCTGTGGTCGGGGGGATTCCGAGCTTGGCTGCAATTCTAGCATTCGACTGCCTTGCATCTGCCTCGAGTTCTCGTATCAGCTTAAGGTCTGTCTCGTCGACCCCGCGAGTAGTTCGTTTTCCTGACATGGATACCTCCCGTCCTAGGAAGCCTCGTTTCAATATGGTAACGGCGTATCAGTCTATTGGCAAGTCTGGCCATTGGACATTGTAGTTCTTGTCGAATCGGAGGGAAAGGTCTCGGAGAGGTTGGGCCCCTCTCGCCCTGGCAGGGGAATGGTGCACCTGTGCCGATATAGGCTGATTGTGGATGATATGTGCAATCATAGTGCACATTGGGGTGTTATATTCCATATAGTATTGACTCATGTGTCATACTGTGCTAGACTCTAGCCGATTTTCCACCGAGGCGACTGAGAACAAGCCTCTAAACTGCTTATACAAACGTGAAGCACGACTGCGCTATGCACAAGGTTCTTGGGCAGCTACGTCAATATGCAGCCAATGTGAATCTAGCGTTGAAGCTGAGGCATTAGATAGCCTCAAATTAGATTTAGATAAGGAGGTGCTGAAATGCCTGACTATGATGTGATCGTCGTAGGAGCGGGCCATAATGGCCTGGCAGCGGCCACTATTCTGGCCAAAGAGGGGCTGAAAGTGCTAAGTGTGGAGAAGCAGCGGTACGTGGGCGGGATGGCAGGAACCACGGAGTATTTCAAAGGGTTCAAGCACAACATCGGCGCCTGGGCGCTGATGTGCCATCGCAAGGAACTCATGGAGGCCTTTGAGCTACAGAAGTACGGCCTGGAGGTGATCGACCCGCCCATATCGTTCCATACCATCGGCGATCCCCCTGATGCTCCGTATATCCTGTACAACGATCAGAATAAGCTAATGGAGCATCTGCAAAGGGACCACGGTGAGGCCGCTGTCCAGGCACTCGCGAAGCTGTACGAGCTCGTTCAGGTTGTTGCCGAGCCGATGGACAAGATGCGCTATGGGGCGCCCAGATCGGCAGGTTCGCTCATTGATGAGGCGCCGGATGCCCGAACCAAGGACATCATGCGGCGCTGGGTCTACGGCAGCGCCATGGATATCATCCGCGAAATCTTTCCTGACCGTTCCAAGAGCCGGGTGATACAAGGTTCCCTGGCTGCCATGGCCATTGACGGGATCAATTTGGGGCCATACAGTCCGGGAAGCGCGTTCTCCATGGCGTATCATTTTGCAGTTCCTGGTGTGGGCAACTGGTACCAGTTTCCCAAGGGCGGCATGGGGATGTTCTCGGAGGCCTTGAGGAAGAACCTCGAGGCGCATGGCGGTGAGGTAAAACTTGGCACACGGGTGAAGCGGATACTAGTGAACAAGGGAAAGGTGGAGGGGGTGGAGCTAGCAAGGGGTGAAAAGATAACTGCCAAAGTGGTGCTTTCCAATGCTGATGCGTATGCCACCTTTATCGGGATGATAGGTGAGGAACACGTGCCCGCTGATTACGTTCAGATGGTGAAGCGGATCAACTTCCAGAACCCGTGGATACAGATCCATGCCACGCTGAAGGAACTACCGGAGTTCACTGGTGAGCTTGCCTACGCCAATAAAGGGCCTCTTCGGGCGATGATGGCTTATATCCCCTCACCGGAACATCTAGAACGGTGTTATGAGGCTTTCAAGTGGGGCAGGGTGCCGGAGACGCCAGCGAGCTACTACGCTATTCCCAGCTACTTTGACAAGAGCCTCGCTCCGAAGGGCTACTACACCTGTACTTTCTTCGCCAACCTGTACCCGGTGAACGCTCCGAAGAGGCAGCAAGAGAAGCTGAAGGAGGAGATGGCTGACAAGATTATTGATTTCTGGACTCAGCGGGCCCCGAACTTCAGGGAGGCCATTATGGATCGGGCTGTTTTCTCTGCGCTGACCTTCGAAGGCATGTTCGGCATCACTGGAGGCTGCTACTGTCACGGGCTGCACCTCGTGGAACAGATGTTTGACCTCAGGCCCTTCCCGGGGTGGTCTCCGGGGTACAAGACGCCCATAAAGAATCTGTACCTCTGTGGCTGCGGGTGTCATCCTGGTGGGGGAGTGAACGGGATACCGGGTTACAACTGTGCGAATCAGGTCCTGAAAGACTGGAAGAGGAAGAAATAACAGAAGGAGGTCCGGTGACATGGCTGGGAAGAAGTCCAAGGAACGGAATGATTACAGTGGGCCTATAGAGAACAAGGTAGACTATGACCAGTTCTCCAAAGAGTTCTTGCTGAAGCTAACCAGGTTGTGGCAGGATCACTGGGAGGCGATGATCAATGGTATTGTAAGGATCGGCTCCCAAATGGAAGGAATTGGGCCAGAGAAAGCTATGGAGTTGTTAGCCAGGACCCTGGAGACGGTGACGCCTCCGGTAATGGCAAAGGTAGCAGAGCTAGCTAAGATCGATATAAATACTGTTGAGGGCAGGTGCAAGGTGGGCATGCTGGGGGTAGACAACATCGCGGAGAAATATCCAGCCCATTGGGAGGTAATAAGCGACAAGGAGGTCATACTCAAGTATTACCACTGCAACGTTCTGGCAAGTGGGCTGGTGGGTGACCTGGAGCAGCTACGTATGGCCTGTATGTACGTAGAGCCGAGGTATGCGATGGCCTATCAGAACTATCCTGGTGTTCTTCCTAAGGTGAAAGTGACGATGCTGAAGGTGCCCGACAGTCTAACGCCCAAGCCGGGTGAACCTCTCTGCGTCTGGAGGTTTGCCTTCGAGGAATAAGCTGCCTCCAAGCTCTGAGAAGAATCCACTGTTTATTCATGCCAAATCCAACAGGCGGCCCTGTTTCGGGCAGCGGAATGCAGAGCGTGTTGCCACTACTGGCCATGCAATGCTGAGATCGTTTATCAACATGTTGGAGGCTGTTCGAAAACTCGGGGTAGGTTGGAGCATCCGCTCCAACCGCTCCAGGCTACTCATTTCCGTGAGCTGTCAGACGTCCTCTCCTGAGAACGGCATTGACAAACGAAAGGAGGCAAGGCATGAGAAAGGGTTGGACTAAGGGGGTGGCTTTCTTTCTGGTGGTGGTTCTGACTGCTGCGTTTGGTGTGGGCTGTGGCGGTGGAAGCGAAGGAAAGGTCACCATCACTATAGGTGAGGTCACTGACCTCACGGGGCCGGCAGCAACTGCAGCTCGGTGGTCACACATGACGGCAGTGGATATAGTGAGGTATTGGAACGATGAAAACTTAATCCCTGGGGTGAAGCTCAAGCTAGCCACTTGGGATGAGCGGTTCGACCCCTCCAGGGACGTGCCGGGGTATGATTGGGTCAGAGAGCGTGGAGCGAAGGTAATCTACAGCCTCGTAGCCAACTTTTGCGAATCACTAAAGCCCTTCGCAGAGAGAGACAAGATTGTCATATGCGCCTCGGGTGCAACTTCGCCCATGATCGAACCGCCTGGATGGGTGTTCGCCTTCAGCCCTACTTATGCCATGGATACCAAGACCCTCCTGCAATGGCTAAGCGAAAATGACTGGGACTATAGCAATGGCGTCCCCAAGATAGGCCTCCCGGCCTGGAATGAGCCCATCGCAACAGATATGGATAAGGCGATTAAGGGATACTGCCAGGATCATCCGGGTAAGTTCGACTATGTGGGTGCCTTTCTAGCTCCTGTGGGCGCTGTGATGTGGAGCAGCCAGGTACAGAAGGTGAGAGACTGTGATTATGTGGTTCTCACGAGTGGTGTTCATGGCTCCTTTGTGGAGCAGTTCCGCGGAGCGGGGTACACTACGAAGTTTATCGGCCCGATGGCCGTAGCCGCTTTCAGGGGTTTTCTCGTGGACATGCTTGGCTGGGACTCGCCGCTTGACGGTATGATCACCACTGGGGTGCATCCATGGTGGGGTGAGGGTGATTCGTACCCGTTCATCAAGCTGGCTGAGGATATTCTTCACAGGTACCACTCGGCTAGCGAGGCTAACGAGATAATCTATCGTGGCGGCTGTAGCTATCTCGGCACTGGCCAGACCTTATGGGCTATCCTGGAGGTTGTCAAGGCGGCAGTGGAGGAGGTGGGTGCCGAGAACTTTGATGGTCAGGCTTTCTACAACGCAGCGCTGGAGTACAAATTATCAAGCCCCGTTTGGGAAGGCTACCCGCAGTGGGGGTTCACTCAGACCAAGCGGTACTGGCAGGATGACGAAATGATTTATGAATGGAGCGCTGAGGCAAGAGATCTGGTACGCATCAGTGATTGGGTTCCTCTTGTTACAGAGTGAAGGGAGGTGAACTGTCATCTGTTGCTGGTCGACGAGTCGGTCGGGGGAGGTGAGTGTAGTCGTACTTGTTACCAAATAGGAAAGCTGAGTGGGCGCCTGGCGATTACCGAATCAGAAAGCAGCCGGAGCGACAGGCTAATATGAGCAGTCAGTGTCCAGAATTATGGTGCAATCCAAACCACAAATAAGATCACTGTAAGACAGGAGGTGCCAAAATGGATCGTTTGCGTGGCAAAGTTGCCATCATCACCGGTGCGGGCCAGGGCATCGGAAGGGGTATCGCCCGCCGTTTCGCCTCTGAAGGTGCTGCGGTGGTCATTGCGGAAATCAATGCTGAGCAGGGTCAGCGGACAGCCAGAGAAATCGAAACCGAATTCGGTGTGAAGGCGCCCTTCGTCAGGACTGACGTGTCGAGGAAAGAAGACATCCTGGCCATGGTGGACATCACCGTCAATACTTTTGGGCGTGTGGATGTCTTGGTCAACAACGCCTGGGGCGGGGGCGGCTACTCACGCTTGGAACACAAGACTGATGAGGACATGGAGCAGGCTCTGCGGGTTGGTTTTCTGGCTGCCTTTTGGGCCATGCAAGCGGTGTTTCCTCACATGCGTCGGAGCGGCGGTGGCCGGATAATCAGCATGTGCTCGCTGAATGGGGTGAATGCCCATATGTACACTGCTGAGTACAACGCCACCAAGGAGGCCTTGCGAACGCTTACGCGAACGGCGGCTCGGGAATGGGCTCGACATAACATCCTGGCCAATATCATCTGCCCAGCAGCGGTAACCCCGGCGTACGAGGTTTTTCGCAGTTCCAGCCCAGAGAACGCCGCTGCCATCCTCAAACAGAATCCGATGGGACGAATGGGCGACCCGGAGCGGGATATTGGGGGGGTAGCACTCTTCCTGGCATCCGAAGATTCCTGCTATGTGACCGGCAACACCATTCACGCCGACGGCGGCGGACACATCAATGGCGTTTCCTGGGCTCCTGAGTTGCCAGAGTGAAGCGGGATTGATGTTGGTCTCGTCTAGCGGGCTGGATCTGGGCCAAATCCTTCCGTTCTCTCCTACGACGCTACAAAACAAAATGGTTGGAGCATATGCCCTAACCTGTTGCTCACTTCACCCTGAGGTTACCGCCCCGCCCACACGCACCTTGACTTGATAAGAGAAACACAGTATGATAACTCCGTTACTTAAGAGAGAGTAGAGTGCCAAAGCGAACCTATCAGCCAAAGAAGCTCCATCGGAAAAAGGTGCACGGTTTTCGAAGCCGAATGAGTACCCGAGGTGGACGAAAGGTGTTGAAGGCAAGGCGGCTCAAAGGTCGCTACAGATTGACAGTGTAGACATGCCTTACCCTGCCCGTTCACATTAGTAATGCAAAGGGAACAACGCCTTACTCACAAGAAGCAATTCGCCACAGTCCACAGTCAGGGTAGATCCTGGGCAAACGAACTGCTGATCATGAAAGCGTTCCCCAATGGACTGGAGCTCAGTAGGTTTGGCTTTTCGATAAGCAAGCGTGTGGGCAAAGCTGTAGTGCGCAATCGAATAAAGAGGCTTCTTCGTGAATATGTGCAACTGATGCCCTGGAAGCCTGGCTGGGATGTGGTCTTCATTGTTCGCAGCAGTGCATCCGAAGCTGACCGTGCCCAGCTCAAGGAAGCAATGGAGAGATTGAATCGAAGGTCAAGGCTGAGAGAGTTGACATGAAAGATGAAAGGCCTGGCTTTACGTCTGATTCGATTATATCAATCGACCTGGTCAAAGCATGCTCCTCCCGCGTGCCGCTTCGCACCTTCTTGTTCCCAGTATACCTATGAAGCCATTGAGAAGTACGGGGTGTTGAAGGGTTGCTGGCTTGGGACAAGGAGAATTCTGCGCTGTCATCCTTTCAGCGCCGGAGGTTTTGATCCTGTACCTTGACGCCTTGCCTTGCATACTGGAGAAGGAGTTGAATTGATGTTTCCCAGCATAAGGAGAGTGAGATCACGTAAGATATTCTACGCCGTCTTGGCCCTACTCGTCCTTCTGGTCGGCGTGGCGTGTACCCAAGCTCCAACGAGGGGGTGGTCCGGTCCGGCAGTGGCCTCTGGCCTGGTAGCGGACCAAGATACTCTCTACGTGGGTACGTTAGGAAACAAGGTCATTGCCTTGAGGGATATCTACGGGGATCGTTCGCCAACGCCGGTCTGGGGAGAGAAGGGGAAGGACATTGGTGGCACGAGCGGAGGGGGGCTTTTCGCTTGCGGAAGTGGCATATCAAAGCCGATGAGCACTTACGGTACGCCGGCCATAGCCGAAGGCAAGGTTTACATCGGAGGCTATGACGGGAAGGTTCATTCCTTCATAACCGACGCGTTGGGGCATTACGATTACTTGGACATAGGCGGCAGCATTGTTGGTAGCCCAATAGTAGCCTATGGCACCATAGAAAGGTGGAGTTTCGCTGCTGGGGGTGGTGTCAACTCCTCACCGGCCATTGGCGCTGATGGCACTATTTATGTCGGGTCGAAGGATAACAAGCTGTATGCCGTGAATCGCGATGGCACTCTGAAGTGGAGCTTCACCACTGGCGGTGTAGTTGACTCGTCACCGGCCGTTGCTGCTGATGGCACCATTTACGTGGGGTCTAACGACAACAAGCTGTATGCCATCAATCCTGATGGCACTGAGAAGTGGAGTTTCGACACCGGCGGTGCGGTTGGCTCTTCACCGGCCATTGGTGGCGATCGCACCATTTACGTCGGCTCCAAGGATAACAAGCTGTATGCCGTCAATCGCGATGGCACTGAGAAGTGGAGTTTCGACACTGGGGGTGCAGTTGGCTCCTCACCGGCCGTTGCTGCTGATGACACCATTTATGTCGGGTCCAAGGATAACAAGCTGTATGCCGTCAATCCTGATGGCACTGAGAAGTGGAGCTTCAGCACTGGGGGTGCAGTTGACTCTTCACCGGCTATTGGTGCTGATGGCACCATCTACGTTGGCTCCAGCGATAACAGGCTGTATGCCGTCAATCCTGATGGCACTGAGAAGTGGAGCTTCACCACTGGGGGAGCAGTTGACTCTTCACCGGCCATTAGTGCTGGTGGCACCATCTATGTCGGCTCCAAGGATAACAAGCTGTATGCCGTCAATCCCGATGGCACTGTGAAGTGGAGCTTCACCACTGGCAGTGCGGTTGATTCTTCGCCGGTCATTGGCGCTGATGGCACCATCTATGTCGGCTCCAACGATAACAGGCTGTATGCGCTGAACCCCAATGGCACCGTGAAGTCCAGCTTCACGACCGGCGGTGCTGTCCGCACCTCACCGGCCATTGGTGCTGGTGTCACCATCTATGTCGGCTCCAACGATAGCAAGCTGTATGCCCTGAACCTCGAGGGCACTCTCTTTGTAGGCAATTCGAACAGCAAATTTTATGCGCTGCCTCTGGATCTGAGTGCGCCGAAGTGGGTCTTCAAGACCAAGGATAAGATTTGGGCTACCCCTGCGGTCTATGATGGAGTCGTCTACATCGGCTCGTCCGATGACAGGCTGTATGCCCTGGATGCTGAGACGGGCAAGGAGATATGGTCTTTCAAGTCGTCAGGCGCTATCCTCTCCACCCCGGTGATTGCCAATGGCACCATCTACATTGGCTCTTGCGATCGAAAGTTCTATGCTATCGAGGTGGCTACAGAAGCCGAGCGACAGGCAGCCCTGGCCAGGGCAGAGAAAGAAGCGGCCCCTTCAAGAGAAGCAAAATGGGTCTTCGATAAGGCCAAGAACTGGTTCTGGACGCAGGCACTTGTTTACGATGGCAAGGTCTGGGTTGGCTCTCTAGATAAGAATGTATACGCTATTAGTGTGGATGATCCTAATGTCTACTGGGTGGTTTGCCGCACGGGAGGGATAGTGCAGACTCCGCCCGTGTTAATGCGTAACCTCAACCTCATCCTTGTCGGCTCTGAGGACGGCAACATATGGGCTATCGATCCTCAGGTGGAAGGGAATAGTGGCCGTGTGCTGTATTCAGCTGATGATCCGATCTTAGCAGCTATGTATGCCGACCAGGAAAACGGAATACTCTTCTTCCACGCTCAAAATGGCGCCCATTATCTCCATGCGTTGAGAATAGAAGCAGATGGTAAGGCTAAGAAGCTGTGGGACTACCGAACGGACAAAAAGTAAGGAATGAACTTGGAATTACGGATCCTCATTCTCTGTCAGCGCTAGAGGTACAAAGTGGAAATCTGGGACCTGATTATCTATAGACCCATACTCAACTTCCTGATACTGCTGTCTAGTATCCTCTTCAGCAACTTTGGTCTGGCTATTATAGCCTTAACTATTATCGTGCGCGCGGTTATGACTCCCCTGATTCTGAAGCAGCTCCGTTCCTCCAAGAAAATGGCAGACGCAATGAGAACGGTGCAGCCAAAGATACAGCAACTGAAGAAGAAGTACGCCAAAGACCCGCGAAAACTGCAGCAGGAGCAAATGAAGCTTTACAAGGAAGCAGGGATAAGCCCCATGGGCTGCCTTTCTTCACCCATGCTCGTTTCCACCCTCATCCAGATACCAATCTTTATTGCGCTCTACCGCGGGATCATTCAAGCCATGGCAGTCACCCCGCAGGACTTCCTTGGCCTTTCGGACAGCCTCTATTCATGGTCCATGGTGCGGGAGGCGCTGCCCGTCTCTGGAAGCTTCCTCTGGCTTAATCTGGCCAAGACCGACCCTTACTTCTTGATGCCGATTCTGGTCGGCGCAACAATGTGGGTATCGCAAAAGATGATATCACAGCCTGCAGCAGACCCACAGCAACAGTCTATGCAAAACATGATGCAGATAATGATGCCTTTAATGTTCGGTTTTATCACCCTCACTCTTCCTTCTGGAGTGGGGCTCTATTTCCTCGTCACTACACTCGCAAGCATCCCAGTTCAATACCATGTATACGGATGGGGCAACCTTCGGCGACAACCTGCGGCACAGGCTCCATCGAAGAAAGCAGCCAAGCCTGAGAAACAGAAGCTTGTGGAGGCCCCCGTCGTGGCAGACACCCCCGTCGCCGAACAAGTCGCTAACCCAAAGGAAGGAGCAAGGCATGGAAAGTCTGGAATCAAGCGGAAAGACCGTAGAAGAAGCCATTGATCTCGCTCTACAGCAACTAGGACTCAGTATAGATGACGTAGAGGTTACTGTTCTAAAGAAAGGGAAACCAGGATTCCTGGGTTTGGGTGCCGAAGAGGCCACAGTTAGAGTGACTCCCTTGCAATCGACCCAACAAGAAGAGGATGAAGTGGCCGTACTGGCCAAGAAGACGGTCGAAGAACTCCTTCGGCTGATGAAGCTCGAAGCAGAAGTGGAGCCGATTTCTCCTCTCCAGGCATCAAGCCCCGAGGCCAAATCCATTGCTTTAGAGATCAAGGGGCAAGACCTGGGAATCCTTATCGGACGACGTGGTGAGACCCTGGCCGCTTTGCAATACGTCGTTCGGCTTATAGTGGCTCGTCACCAGAAGGCAAAAGTGCCAGTGGCTATTGATGTCGAAGGGTACAAGCAGCGCCGCTATCACGTGCTGAGAGACCTGGCTCTGCGCCTTGCCCAGAAGGTCAAGACTACCGGCCGATCCACTACCCTGGAACCTATGCCAGCGGATGAAAGGCGCGTTATCCATCTAGCTCTGTCAGTCAATCCCGATGTGACTACCCAGAGCATCGGGGATGGAGAGGTTCGCAAGGTTGCTATTCTACCGCGAAGACGCTGACATTGCTCCGGCTGGGGTAACCAGCCTGGTCTGAGAGGTCTTTTGACGAACCGCTTGGGGTTGGGTGTGGTGAGCGGAGTCGGGCATAGCTATTGCAGCCACCACCTGGTTCTAACCCCGAAGATATCTGAAAGCTGACATGGCCGCAGTAGCGCCATCGCCTACGGCAGTGGCAATCTGCCGGGGCGAGTTCTGGCGGACGTCCCCGGCAGCGAAAATCCCATTGGTGGAAGTTGCCATTAGTGCATCGGTAATGACATGCCCTGTCTCACTAAGCTCCATCAGGTTAGCAAGAAGCTGACTGTTGGGCTTGAGCCCGACAGCGACAAAAACGCCATTCACCATTAGAGAAGAAGGCTGGTTGGTCTTCACATTGCGAAGCCTGAGCCCCTTCACCTTGTCTTCCCCTAGTATCTCGTCCACCACGGTGTTCCATACAAATTCCAGCTTGGGTTGGGCAGAAGCCCGCCGTTGAAGGACTTCTCCCGCTCGAAGTTCATCCCGCCTATGTATCAGATGTACCTTCCGACAGTGCTGCGCGAGTTCGAGAGCGTCAGTGATGGCTGTATCGCCACCACCAATAACAGCTACCTCCTGATCACGAAAGAGAGGTCCATCGCAGGTAGCGCAGTATGATACTCCCTTACCCAGTAGCTTCTCTTCACCAGGAACACCCAACTTGCGGTACTCGGAGCCAGTAGCGATGATGATTGCCTCAGCCTCGAAGCTATCTTCGCTGGTAAGAACACGGTGAGGTTGCCCGGGCAAGAGTTGGGTGACTTCAGCCGCTGCGATCTCCAGCCCCTGCCGTAGAGCTTGTTGATGCATGAAAGATCCCAGATCGAAGCCAGAGATACCTTCGGGAAAGCCAGGATAATTCTCCACCAGCGTGGCGTTGACCATCTGACCTCCGAAGAGGCCCCGCTCTACCAGCAGGCTCTTGAGGCCGCTGCGCGAGGCATACAGGCCTGCGGTTAGGCCAGCCGGACCACCCCCAACAATTAGCAGTTCGTATTTGGCCATTCCTCACCCCCGATCCACAGGCTGCTCATGTGCCTAGCAAGCCTGCAAACCAAGCGCTACCGAACCAATTTACCATCTCAGCGTACCGAAGACAATTCTGGTGTGTGGGCAATTCTCAAATACCGCCGCCAGAGACTTCTGGAATCACTTGGTAACCGCAACAGCACCACTGGTTGGGATAAGCAACTCGTATACGACTGGTTATCTAGTTGTGCTCTGCCCTCAGGCGGTATCTTCTGATCAGTAGCCATATCAGGAAAGGGAGCAAAGCAATGGGAACGACGATTGCTGCTATTACCCCGCCTGAAGGAGTGACCCACAATGTTGTGGTCTTGCTTTCATTTACCAGCTCTTCGTGCTCATTGAAATAGCCAATTACAACATTGGCCTTTACCCTATCGAAGAAAGGCGTCTTTCCCCAGCTTCCTTCCACGATTCGCTCACTACCGGGCAAAATAACGGTCTGACCCAAATCGAGTTCTTCAAGTTTTCTGCCCCACAGGCCGTAGAGGTAGGCCTTAGTAGCAATATCCAGGTGGACATTGCCTGTATTGCACACCACCACGGCTATTTTCACTGGCCCTCCCACTGCCCAGCCAGGGAAGCCGAGGGAGACGATCTCAGCCTTGGCCAGAACGTCTGCCTCGGTGACGCCAGGAATAGTAAGGTAGAATAGCGATGCAATTCTGCTGCTGATGGTGACGGAAGAGCCTTGGTCAAGTTGAGGCTGAACGGTCTCGAAGAGAAGAGCAGCATAATGTCCTCCTGGTTCTACCTCCCGAGGTACGTTGATAGTAACTGCTACCGCCCGGTTTTCGCCAGGAGCAAGCTCGAAATCTGTCTCTTCATGGCTTAGCCACTTGCTACAGGAGTAGCTTTCTTCACCTGGCTCAAGAAAGACAAAGTCGTTTTCCTTGGTGATACGAAAATCCATGACATAGACACGCATCCTGACGGTGGCATCACTCTGGTTCTCCACGCTAACGGTTCTTATCACTGTCTCATCTCTGCCTACGGCTAATTGTACTCTGATGGGCCATACTTTGATTCCGCCTTGAGCCGAAGCGAAGGGTGGAAGGAGATAAAGGTGAAGAAACAACAATAGAAATACCGCTAGAGTCGTCCTTCTGCGGTCTATCATGCTAGCATCAGATGTTCACAATACTGTGTTGCCCCTGGCGGTGTGCTCTGGAGAAGAGGCAGGGAAATAGCTATGATGGTACCAGGGTATAGGTGTGAGTGGCAGTGTACGCGCCGGGGGGCTGATTCACCGGAATCTGGAGATTGTATGTAACAGCCACTCTGCAATCAGCTGTTGCTGTCCCGCCAGTCCATACCTCAGTCTGATTACTACCGTCGAAAGATCTGGCAGTGCCAACACCATCACCATCTGGTGGAGCAGGACTCCCTGCTGCCGAGGTGTATTTGAAGCAGGAGCTAGAGATCCGGCGGTTTCCATCTGTGAGTTCGTTAGTTCCTGGATAACCGGCTGTGGCCTGCACTGTCAGATTCCAGTTCGTATTGGCACTTATTCTAACCTGTATCGTCCCGGTAGTGTTACTTCCAGCACTCTGGCTCCCCCATTGGACATTGCTCCCATCCTCTATACTGAGGGACATACTGCTTGCAACGGTGACACTCGGCGTGACAGTACCTGTTGTAGCAGCCCCGGTTATCTCGGACAAACAAAAAGCGACTGTTGCCGTGGAGAGTAGAATCAACAACAGGGCTAGGAGTGCACGTCTCCTTTCATTACCTCCTCTGCTTAGCTATCACGGGGTTGCCCAGAAGTTAATAACTGACTTGCGGCCCTGGGTGTCAGATCCCGGCGCGGTCTGATCACTACTGGGCTGATCATATAACACAATTCTATCATAGCCACGAGGATCGGCAGAAAAATGGCAATTACACCCTAATCATAGCGGGAACTTATCAAGTGTGTACTACTAAACGATGGGTTTGTCAAGCTGCCTCTGGTACCAGACGTCTTCCCGCCATGTGGAAACCGATCGCCCAACCCAGTTCTGCGTAACAGCCAACATTCTTCGCATCCCCTGTTGAAGGCGAAGAACGACACCCATGGATGTTGTCATCCCGAGTGTAGCGAAGGTGTCTCACGTTATGGGATGCTGGCTATTTCTAGCCACCTAGCTTGCCCCTGCGTTGAAGCTCATCGGCCACCTTTCCCAGGCCCAGTGGCTCCAGCGTGCTTCTGGTAGGCCAACCTGTAATCTTGTCCCAGCCCTCCAGCTCATAATACTTCGCCTTCCACTCTTCGAACCTGTCCTTATCCAGGGCCCTGCCGGCTACGTTGGCGTATCGCCACTGCCCGTTCTCATATACGGGGAAATGGTTGATCCTGGTGGAGGGCACCTGGTACACGTAAGGGGCGAACACTTCCATGTCCCTATGCCTACCCTGCAGTACCCATACAGCTCTGTCAAGATTCCAGGTTCTCCTCCCGATTTCCATGCCATCAACGAAGCTAATGTTCTTCCCGGTAACAGCGTTGAAGAACCTGGCTTCTCCCTCCGGGGTATACCCTGAAAAATCAGGCGCATTGGCGTTAAAGAAGTTCGGCCACAGCAAATCGCAGTAGCCGACCGAGTCTTTCCAGAACCTGGCGTAGCGCCTGCCCCAGGCAATCGTCTTGGCCCTACTGGCGGAGTAGAGACCGGCATCGCTGTAGTCAAACATTAAGGGATCGCCCTGGAGGGGCAACACCTTCTGCGAGAGAATTCCCACCAGCCTCTCCGCCGAGATGACAGGCTCTGTTTTGCTTATCGAGGCCACTCGGGGAATACCGTGGGTGGGTAGGTCGAAGCTGTGGTCATTGGAGTCTCTGTCACCCAGAATAGTGGCGTACTCTTGATCAACCCCTGCCCTGGGATCGTTGTGTTCCGAGTATCCCCAGTGGGGGTAGGGCAAAAGCCCGCTCTCCAGGTCATCTTTGCGTCGGCCCCATCTCTCTGCCGCACGCTCCAGCCCCTCGGCCAGATCATCCCCCACCCCCTCCCTGTAGGCTATCATTTTCAGGTACGCTGCCTTGTACTCCTCCGTCCCCCATTTGTCGAAGGGTAGGTCGCAGTTAATCGCCTTGCCCGGCCCAATGGCATCCATCAGGAAGAGAATGTAGAAATAGACGTCAGCAAAAAAAACGTCATAGACATTGATGCCATAGTCGTTGAGCAGGTCAGTCGTCCGATAGCGAGCCTTGGCCAAACCGTGGATGTCGGTGGGCTCCGCCAGGCCGCCGGCCCATTCACCTGGAGTCATCCAGGTCGGCTGCGTTCCTGGCGGGATGATGCCGAGATATGGCCAGTTAGTGGTAAAACAGTGGGCCTCGTTGGCCAGACCGCTGGCCATTCTCCTGCTGCAGGCCACTGGGCAACCCTGGCACCCCTTTGGTCGGCACGGCTCCCAGATAGGCGCAATTGGGACCGCTCCAGGCGACTGATTGATGATCCAGTAGTCGGTGAAATTGACGATCGGGGCCTCATTCCTGGGGTTATCCACATTGAACTGGAAATTGGTCTTATGCCATAACCACGTATCTATCAATGCCTTCGAATCGGCCACCTTAATACCACCCGTTCCTCTTACGCTGATGGCCTTCAGGTTCTTAGCCCCCCAGGCACCCCCAAACCCACCCTGTCCTGCCGCAAAGCCGCCATCGTGCATCACTGTGGCTATCCTGCTCAGATGCTCTCCCGCCTGGCCAATGCAGAGGACAGCCGGCTTCTGAGTGGTGTAGGCATCTCCCACTGCTTGCCAGTCGTTGAGTCTGTTGCCAGTCACCCTAGCCCAGATTTCCTCCTGCGTCTTTCTCGTCCCTAATCCCCATAAGCCCCTGGCGTCTTCAATGGTCACGTGGTCATTGATCACATTGATCCATACTGGTGCATCGGCTTTGCCCTCGATCACTACGCCGTCCCAGCCAGCATACTTTAGCTGGGGGGCGAACCGGCCACCAAAACTGCTCCTGGTAAACCACTCGATCGGGTATCCTTGTGGCCCGATCCCCTGCATCTCGCACCTGGTAGAGCCCGGGGCCAGGGTCCCAGCCATGGGTCCGGCCATTATGGTGATGACGTTCCGCGGGTCAAAGCCAGAGACTGTCTTGTCCTGGCAAAGGTCCCAGAAAATCGCCGATCCCAAGCCATGCCCCCCAACCCATTCTTCATACTGGGCGGTATCTATAGTGCTCACCGATCTATTGCTCAAGTTGAGCCTCAGAATCTTGCCTGCATATCCGTAGCCCATCGTTCTACCTCTGGCTTCTTTTGCTCCTTAGTCTGTCGGGAAACCGAGCCATCCCCAGTGTTCGTTCCTCAAGTTCACCTCGTATCCCGCATCTCCCTCTTGCTCGGGTGCTTCTTTCACCAGTTTTATGGCCCTCATGGGGCATATCTCAACACAAGCCTGCTTACCTTTAGGGCCACCTTTCTCGATCCAATGCGGTGCCCTGCCACAGAGGTCACATTTGACGGCGACACCCTTCTCATGGTGCCATATCATTCTGCTCGGCTTATACGGGCAAGCATCGATGCAGACCTGGCAGCCATCGCACAGGGATCCGTCTACAGTCCTTGTGTTTCCGTTTGCAGCATCAACGTGCAGCGCCTCGGTCGGACAGGCCTCGACGCATTTGGGGTTGACGCACTGCCGGCATATGGCCAGAGCTATGTCTTCAGGAAAACATCCCCAGGGGTTCTGCACTATTTGTATCCTGGACAAAGAGAGGTCGGTCTTTCCCTCGTGCACCAGGGAGCACGCCAGCATACAGGATATACAACCAGAGCACTTTTTCCTGTCAACCACAAGGTACCCTTCTGACAACGGGGCTGTGAATGGTCTCTTCTCCGCGGTTCCTACCTCAGCCATTCTTCATCCCTCTTCTCGTTTTTTCTCATAACGCACCCTGCGTTACCTGTGCAGTTTTCCTTTGGCCCTCTAATCTCAAACCGGACGGGCAAAATCCACGCGCAAAGCCCATGAGCACCTAGTCTGCGACGAATCATAGCTGCGGCTGCTGTTCAAACCCTCTTGCTATTTGTCAGAGTACATGGGCAAACCGAGATGTTGCTATTTTATTATGCCGCCTCGAGTCTTCTTATGTGGATCTTCAATCTTTCGATGTCACACACGTCCTTCAAGGTTGATACCAAGCCAGTGACCGTGTTAACAATGATGTCGTTGGGGAAAGGGGTGATGGGAAGTTCATTCCCATCGGCGACTACCCTGACGCGGCCTTGCTCTACGTAGAGTTCCAAGTCGTGCATATCTTCAGCCCCTTTCAGCGACTGCACCGCGCCAGCCACTGTCCGCGCCAGAAACTCCTCAACGAAGGGGTTAAGGTCAATAGATACATTATTGACCCAGAGCTTTGCTTTGAAGCTTTCCTTCATAAGGGACTCCTTGTGAACCCGCCGGCTTGCTGGTGGCAGGTAAATGGCTCCACGAGTGGGAGAGGATACTTACAAACTACGTGTGTTTGTGAATCCCAAGATGACCCCGCTATCCGTATGGCCAGCCCACATACCTGGCACAGATAATACGCCAATTTGTTTTGCCATGTCAATCATTATTGACATTCTACACCGATCACAGAACAATGGTGGTCAAACTGGTTATACTTCATGAGCCTGTCCGGTAAACCTCTCATCTGAAGTTGGCATAACGCGTGATCCAGCTCAGAAGGACACATTCATAAAAATCTCCGCTGGATACCCCCCAGCTTGCTGGGGGGAGTAAAGCGGCCCCCGTTCGTAACCCGGTGGGGCGGCTCCCTTTCCCGTAATGCCCCACAGCTTGCTGTGGGGCAGTTTACTAGACTTCCCGTTAGATGCTAACTTCTATGACTAAGTTCTGGCTTGGGGAACCAGTGGCGTGTCTTGTTAGCAATTGCCACCAGGGTCAGCATGATCGGGACCTCAACGAGTACCCCCACGGTAGTCGCCAGCGCTGCTGCCGATCTGAGTCCGAAGACAGATATAGCAACCGCTACAGCAAGTTCGAAGAAGTTGCTAGCTCCAATCATACTGGCAGGGGCCGCGATATCATGGCCAAGTTTCCATGCCTTTGCCCACCCGTAGGCAACAAAGAAAATGAGAAAGGTCTGAATACTGAGCGGCACAGCTATCAGAATGATATGGACTGGATCATCAATAATGGTCCTTCCCTGAAATGAGAATATGATAACAAGCGTGAGCAAAAGCCCGATAATGGTTATGTTCCCAAATTTGGGTATAAACTTGTTCTCGAAGTATTCTCTCCCCCGCCTTCGGGTCACATAGATTCTGGTGAACGAACCGCCGGCCAGCGGAATAACCACGAAGAGAACGACCGACAGAAACAGTGTCATCCAGGGAACTGCTATATCGCTGACCCCAAGCAACAGAGCGACGATGGGTACGAAGGCGAACAGGATAATGAGGTCGTTGGTAGCTACCTGGACCAGAGTATAGGCCGGATTGCCCCTGGTGAGATAGCTCCAGACAAACACCATTGCGGTGCATGGTGCGGCGCCGAGCAGTACTGCCCCGGCCAGATAATCCGTTCCCAGGTCGCGCGGAATCAGTGCCTTGAATATCACGAAGAAGAAAAGAGAAGCAATACCAAACATGGTAAACGGCTTGATAAGCCAGTTCGTGACCCAGGTTATCACAAGCCCGCGGGGGTTCCTCCCAACATTTACCACGCTGGCGAAGTCCACCTTTAACATCATCGGGTAAATCATAAGCCAGATTAGTATCGCCACCGGTACTGATACCTTGGCATACTCAAATCTGCTCAAGAAAACGGGAACCCCCGGCAGAAATTGACCTATCAGTATGCCTGCACCCATGCAGGCAATCACCCACAGCGTGAGAAATTTCTCAAAGAAACCAATACCTCTCTTTTCAGCCATATAATTATCCTCTTGTTTTAACTATTACTGCTGAAATCCTGGGTTGAAACCTCTTATCTGATTATGCCTGGCTGCTGCCACTTCAAGCCTGGCAGTCCAGGGTGCTCTGCCGACGATCAGTGCGGCGTTGCCGCAATAGCCATGCAGTACGTCATTCGAGGTCGTCTATTAGCATCGTTCCTGTTCACTTCAGGCGAACAGGAACGATACTATGGGCGCTGTCACCCTGATCTGCCCGCCTGAGGCGGGAGAAGTGCCTCACGTTACGAGCCACCGGTATCAGTTTTGCGGCTTATGCGCCTCTACTGTGATACTTCTGAGCTGGCACATATTCTCGCCTGGCTCAACTTCCACATAGAATTCCCGGCTGCAGGACACCTTCACCTCTTTGAAGCCGGCTTCCCCAATCTTATTAAGATATTCTTTCTGCTCCAGAGCCCCTCCTACACAGGTTGCCCATGCCTCCATGTCTTGGCGCAACTCGGCGGGCAGCGGTTCCTCAGAAACAATGTCGGAGACCGCCAGCCTACCCCCGGGTCTCAGGACACGGTAGGCCTCCCGGAAAACCCTGCCCTTGTCAGGGGAGAGATTGATCACGCAGTTGCTGATGATCACATCCGCAGACTCGTCCTCCAAAGGAAGGTTCTCTATCTCACCCAGGCGAAACTCCACGTTATCATAGCCATGCGTCTCAGTCAGCTTATTCGCCTTCTTCACCATCTCCTCGGTCATGTCCACACCGATCACCTTCCCCTTCGGGCCGACCCTCCTCGATGCCAGGAACACGTCTAAGCCTGCCCCCGCCCCCAGATCCACCACCATCTCCCCTTCTTTCAAGGCGGCTATCGCCGTAGGATTACCGCATCCCAATCCCATCGCTGCCTCTTCGGGGACATTCCCCAGCTCTTCCAGCAAATAGCCCGCCGCCACCGCTGCGGATAGAGCGTCATCACCACAGCAAGGGCTGGAACAGCAACACTGGTTTTCTCGGCTGGCTATCTCCGAATAGGTCTTCTTCACTGCATCCTTGATTTTCTTCTCCTTCATTAGTACACCTCCTGCATTTGTAACTGAGGCTCTGTCATCGGAACCTCAGCACGCTACATAAGACCTCAACAGCTAATGGCTTGCTGTCATTTCAAGGGCTTAACCGAAGCCTAGCGATCTGCCGCGAACCCAGGCTGGCCCAGGAAAGGAGAGCCCGCAAGCCTAGCCTTAGCTTTCTTGTTTATCAGGTGAAAAAAGTGGTATCGGGCAGGAGAGCACACGGCCCGACAAGTATTCCTCTAGGGCATCAAGATTACTCCTAGGAAAATCCATGAGTAATGGCACCACTAACGTTAGCGGCGAAAGTGCGCATCAACGCAGATACTGCCCTAAGAACTAGCTTGCAAACTTCGCCGCGCAGACGGAACCAACGCGCTTCGCTTCCTTCAGTCGCTCCCGATCCAGAGCGGCCACCTCGTTGTCTCTAAGCTCTTTCTTGACTGCTTCGACCAGGTCCAGGAGGTTCTCCTTCATTCCCTCCTGGTCCAGCGAGTACAGCGACCACAAACCGTCCTTCCTAAGTTTGAGAAGACCGGCGTCGTGGAGTACACTCAGATTGCGCGAAGCTCTGGTCTGGGAAATCTGCAGTGCCTGCATTACCTCACAGACACAGCACTCCCTCTCCAGCAGGAGGTTTAGAATCCTGAGCCGCGTCTCATCCGAGAGCGCTTTTGTAGCTTTCAACAGTTGATGCATCGGTTAGCCTCTAGTCTATAATGCGCATATACGGTTATATTATAACAATTTTCTCCTATCCATGTCAATGCGTACCCCCGGAGAAGCCCCCCTTGACATCCACTATATATTGGGGTAGAATTTCCTGCACCACAAAATATAGAGGGCTGTGGGGTGAAGTGTCCGTATTGTGGATTCCAGGATTCCAAGGTAATTGACTCTCGGGGGGTAAATGAAGGGGTGCGCCGTCGGCGTCAATGCTTACACTGCGGCTCCCGCTTCACCACCTACGAGCGTGTTCAATCCAATAGCTTCCTGGTGATCAAGAAGGATGGGCGGCGGGAAGAATTCAGTCGGGAGAAGCTGGCAGCGGGCGTTCGCAAAGCTTGTGCCAAACGCCCTATAGCTGATGACGATATCGAGCAGTTAGTGGACAGGGTTGAGGAGGGGCTTCATCAGTTAGGTAGAGTTGAGGTGCCCAGCGCCACTATTGGCAGAGTAGTGATGGAGCATCTGAGGGAGCTGGATCGCATCGCCTATATCCGTTTCGCTAGCGTCTATCGGGCGTTTGCTGATGTGGAAAGCTTCAAAGAGGAGGTCGATGCTCTGGTTCAGGGGCGGGGTACGATTCCGGCAGCTCAGTTGCCTTTGATTTCACCTGAAGGGTTTTCTGTTCCAGTGAAGAGGCAGACAAAAGCCAAGTCTGCAACAGGAGGGAACCATGGCTAAATCCAAAGCTGGCAAAAGCGATGGTTCGAATCGCATTGTGCATGATAGGATAGCTAAGGCAGTCTTTGCAGCTGCCGATTCCATGGGGATTTCAGATCGAGATTTGACGGAGAAGCTTATCGAGCAAGTTATCCAACGTCTGGAACGGCAGGAGACCGGCTTACCTTTTCCGGGGATGGAAGGCGTTACCCTCAAGAAAAAGCGAAGAGGAAGACATGGCCTTGAGCAGCCTCCCGAGATCAAGGGAATGGTGAAAGAGGCCCTGGCTGAGATGGGGCACCGCGAGGCCATCGAAGAGGCCCAACCGGCGCAGATCAGGATCATCCGTACTCCTGTGGCCACCGGCAAAGGGGTAGCCGTAAAGCTGTCCCCCAATGCCTTAAGGGTGCTGGAGAAAAGATATCTGAAGAAGGACCAGGATGGTCGGGTGATAGAAACGCCCGAGGAGATGTTCCGCCGGGTGGCGCATGGCATCGCCTCGGCTGAGCTGGCCTATAATCCACAGGCAGATGTTAAAACCCTGGAAGGGGAATTCTTCCAGATGATGACTGATTTGGAGTTTCTGCCCAATTCTCCCACTCTAATGAATGCCGGGAGAGAGCTGGGGCAGCTCTCTGCCTGCTTCGTTCTCCCCATTGAGGACTCGATGGAGTCCATTTTCGAGGCTGTGAAACAGACGGCGTTGATCCACAAGAGTGGTGGTGGCACAGGCTTCTCCTTCTCCCGAGTGAGGCCGGAAAATGACCGGGTGGGTTCCACTGGTGGGGTGGCCAGTGGGCCCGTTTCTTTCCTGCGGGCCTTTGATGTTGCTACTGATGTCATAAAGCAAGGTGGTATGCGGCGGGGGGCCAACATGGCCATCCTAAATGTGGATCACCCCGACATACTGAAGTTTATCACGGCTAAGGAGGGTACCTCTGCCTTTAGCAACTTTAATCTGTCGGTAGCTGTCACCGAGGAATTCATGAAAGCGGTGGAGGAGGGGCGTGATTACCAGCTTATCAATCCTCGCAACAAGGAAGCCATGAGGAAACTTAATGCCAAGGAGGTCTTTGATCAAATAGTAGATATGGCCTGGAGGACAGGCGATCCAGGCATTGTTTTCATTGATCGCATCAATCGGGACAATCCCACGCCCAGGCTAGGAATGATTGAGAGCACCAATCCCTGTGGTGAGCAGCCGCTGCTCCCCTATGAGTCCTGCAATCTTGGATCGATTAACCTTTCCAAGATGTTGCGGTGGCGAAAAGGCAAGGCAGAAATAGACTATCCCAAGCTGGCCAGGACAGTGGCCCTCGCCGTCAGGTTCCTGGACAATGTGATCGACGTGAACAAATTTCCTTCAGCCGAGATAGAGAAGATGACCAAGGCTACCAGGAAAATCGGGCTGGGGGTGATGGGTTTTGCTGATACGCTTATCTGTCTAAGCATACCCTATGATTCCGAACAGGCGCTGGAGACTGCGGAGAAGGTGATGAGCTTCATCAGCGAAAGGGCCAATGCTGCCTCAGCGCAACTGGCTGAGGAAAGGAGGGTTTTCCCCGCTTTTGAGGGAAGCATCTATGATGTACCCGGTGGCCCCCGCTTGAGGAATGCTTCCCGAACCACCATCGCTCCCACAGGCACCTTGAGCATTCTGGCTAATTGCTCTAGTGGCATTGAGCCACTCTTTGCCCTCTCTTACGTCCGCACTATTCTTGAGGGGGAGCATCTAGTAGAGGTGAATCCTTATTTTGAGGAAGCGGCTACAAAAGAGGGGTTCTACAGCGAGGCTTTGATGCAGAACCTGGCTACCAGAGGGACTGTACGGGGCATGGATGGGGTGCCTGATTGGGTGCAGCAGGTGTTCGTCACGGCACATGACATCACCCCTGAGTGGCATGTACGCATGCAGGCCGCCTTCCAGAAGTTCACTGACAACGCCGTGTCCAAGACCGTGAATTTCCCCCATCATGCCACCAGAGAAGATGTGGCTAAGGTCTACTGGTTGGCTTTCCAGTTGGGTTGTAAGGGCATAACTATCTATCGGGATGGGAGTAAAGAAAGCCAGGTGTTGAGTGTTGCCAGGGAGAGGCGTGAGAAAACAGAAGAGCGGGTGGAGAAAGCGGCCCCTGCTCCCCGTAAACGCCCGCAGACAACTGCTGGATCTACCGAAAGGGTGTCTACTGGCTGCGGCCACATCTACGTTACAGTGAACCGTGATGAGCAGGGAATCTGCGAGGTCTTCTCTAGCCTGGGAAAGGCAGGAGGCTGTGCCTCAGCCCAGTTGGAGGCCATCAGTCGCCTCATCTCGTTGTCTCTGCGTTCGGGCCTGGAGGTGTCCTCTATTGTCAAGCACCTCCGCGGTATCCGATGCCCTTCTATTGCCTGGGAGGCAGGACATGCTATCCTTTCCTGCCCTGATGCCATCGGCAGTGTGCTTGAGGGACAGGTAGAGGGCAGCGATGATCAACGGCCAGGCGCTATGGGTCCCGTGAACGCGGTGAACGTGGCGGGCCAATGCCCTGATTGCGGTACTCTGCTAGTTTATCAGGAGGGTTGCTTCCTTTGCCCTGGCTGCGGGTATACCAAGTGCGGGTAACGGATTGTCGGAACGGCGACAGACCGGTGGCGGCTTTCTCGAGAGAATTCTTCAATTGGATTGCAGTGAGCTGGCCTTTCTTGACGCTGGGAAGGGGTGGGTGTTAGCATATGCGGTGTATTGATTGAAGGAGGCCTGTTCGGAAAATGGATTGGCGTGGGGAGTATAAGAAGAAGCTGGTTTCAGCGGAGGAAGCAGTCAAGGTAGTCAAGTCCGGCGATTATCTTGTTTTTGCTCAGCCGGAGGCCCTGTCTCTGGGTCTGGCATTGGTTAGCAGGGCAGATGAGTTAACAGGGGTGAGGATCATGGGAGGTGGGGGGAGCGACCTACCGATGTACGATCCCGGTTGGTACGAGGTCTATCCCGAGGTTTTCCAACTGGAAACCTCTTACGTGCTACCGCTGGTGAGGACGCTGGTAAAAGAAAGAAAGTCGGATTTCATGGTGAGCGGGCTCTTCGCTGTGCCCGATATCAGTGAAACTAAGCCGATCGATGTTTTTATGGTGCAGATTTCGCCTCCTGACGACCATGGTTTCTGTAGCTTTGGCGCTTCACTTTGGAAGAAGAAGGAGTGGGTCAGAGAAGCCAAAGTAGTCATGGCTGAAGTCAATGAGAGGATGATCAGGACGTATGGCGACAATTTCGTCCACGTCTCGGAGATAGACTATTTTGTAGAGCACACCCCCACTGGGAAGATTCCAGGGGGCACTGATATACTGGGCAGGAGAACCTCCGGGCCTGGCAAGCTGGAGAAGACCATTGCTGAGTATGTGGGCAGCCTGGTCAAGGACGGCGATTGTCTGGAGATCGGAGTGGGGGGTAATGCGGAGTGGGTGGCCCAACTGGGGAACCTGGAGAGCAAGCACGACCTGGGCTGGCACTCTGAAAACACTGTCAGGGGGATCGGTACTCTGGTGATGAATGGGGTGATCACGGGCAAGTATAAGAACATTCATCAGGGCAAGGCTGTGGCTACGGCTGTAGGCGGGGGCACTAAAGAGGAGATGGACTTCATCAATGAGAACCCTCTCTTTGAGACGTACTCGGCCTCATACATTCTCGATCCGCGGGTTATTGCTGCCCATGACAATATGGTGGCCATCAACAGCGCCATTGCGGTGGATCTCACCGGTCAGATCGCTGCTGAGTCCGTGGGACCGGTGATGACCAGTGGCTCTGGAGGCCAGCTTTCCTTTGCCATTGGTGCCTATTTGTCGAAGGGAGGCCGCAGTATTGTCGCCATACCTTCGACCGCCAGAGTGGGCACTTTATCTCGCATTGTGCCTATGCTGGAACCCGGGACGATTGTCAGTACCCCGCGCTCTCTGGCTGATATTGTGGTGACCGAATATGGGGTAGCCCGGTTGAAGGGGAGAACGCAAAGAGAGCGCGCCTTGGAGTTGATCGGCATTGCTCACCCCGATTTTCGGGTGGAGCTAAGGAAAGAAGCAGAGAGGTTGTACTGGCCCTAAATGAGTGATCGGGTTGTTATCACTGGCATGGGGGCGGTTAGCCCCTTGGGCTTGAATGTCACCTCGATGTGGGAATCCCTGATTAATGGCAGGTCTGGGGTAGAGCGTATTACTCTGTTCGACCCTGAACTTTTTGAGACGAAGATAGCCGCTGAAGTAAAAGGCTTCAATGCTGCTGACTATCTCGATCACAAAAAGGCGCGACACATGGACCGCTATGCCCACTTCGCGGTGGTGGCCAGCCTGGAGGCTGTTGAGCAAGCCAGGCTCAGTTTTGATGATGCCGAGGAAATTGGCGTTATCATTGGCAGTGGCATTGGCGGACTGGGCACCCTGTCAGCCCAGTTCGGGGTACTGGCAGAAAGAGGCCCGCGCAAGGTAAGCCCTTTTCTCATTCCCATGATGATTACGGATGCTGCCTCAGGGCAGGTCTCCATATTGTTGGGAGCAAAAGGGGTGAATTTTTGTGCCACGTCTGCTTGCTCCAGCGGTGCCGATGCCATTGGCGAAGCTTGCGAGATCATTAAGCGTGGCGATGCTCAGGTGATGCTGGCAGGCGGTGCTGAAGCAGCTATCACGCCTATTGGGATAGCCGCTTTCAATGCCGCGGGCGCTCTTTCCACACGCAATGATGAGCCCCAGAAGGCCTCCCGTCCCTTTGATGTCCAGCGTGATGGCTTTGTCATGGGGGAAGGGGGAGCGGTGCTGGTCTTGGAGAGCCTTTCTCATGCTAGGGTGCGTGGAGCCAGCATCTTAGCTGAGGTTCTCAGTTATGGCGCTACCTCTGATGCTTATCACATCACCCAGCCGGCGGCTGGTGGGGAGGGTGGTGCTAAAGCAATGCAAATCGCTTTGAAGAAAGCTGGCATCAGGCCAGACGAAACCGACTATATCAACGCCCATGGCACATCCACACCACTGAATGACAAGTCCGAGACCATGGCAATCAAGACGGTGTTTGGCCAGCATGCCTACCGTATCCCCATTAGTTCGACTAAGTCCATGATGGGGCATCTCATTGGAGCCGCTGGTGCAATAGAGGCTATAATATGCGTCCTTGTCATCCAGCACGGGGTGATTCCGCCCACGATAAACCTCACTAACCCCGATCCCGAATGTGATCTTGATTATGTGCCGCATGTGTCCCGGCAGCAGAAGGTCACAGCGGCCCTTTCCAATTCCTTCGGTTTTGGAGGGCACAACTCCGTGCTCATCCTTCGAGAATATAGCGAGGGTGGGTAGTTGAATCACCGCCGCTGGAAGCTTCTTCCCAATGCCCCAGCGGGGTATCTCAAGCAAATAGGCCTCACACCCCTGGCGGCACAGCTCCTCTATAACCGTGGCATTGATGGGCTGGCCGAAGCCGAGGCTTTTCTTAACAAAGCGGAAGACCTCCAGAACGATCCCTTTCTTCTTCCCGACATGGACAGGGCGGTGGCCCGCGTCTACCAGGCTTTGCTTCGTGGCGAGACAATTGCTGTTTACGGCGATTTTGATGCTGATGGCATTTGTGGCACTGTTCTTTTGATCCGTGGTCTTTCCCTTCTTGGTGGCAAAGCCATCCCCTATATCCCACACCGGGTGCAGGAGGGGTATGGACTCAATGTGACTGCTTTGGAAAGTCTGGTTCGAGAGGGTGTCACATTAGTCATAACGGTTGACTGCGGCATCAGTGATATCCCTCAGGTGAAACAGGCTCAGCAAAAAGGATTGGACATAATCATTACTGATCATCACTCCATTTCTCACGGGCTTCCACCAGCGTTGGCTGTTATTAACCCGAAGCGGACCGACTCGATCTATCCCTTTTCTCAGCTTGCTGGAGTGGGGGTCGCCTTCAAACTCCTTCAGGCTCTCTATCAGATACTTGGTAAGCGAGAAATGCTGGATGAGATGCTTGATCTGGTAAGCGTAGGTACTGTGGCGGACATGGTGCCCTTGCTGGGAGAGAACCGCTATCTGGTAGTAAAAGGCTTAAGAGTACTAAACAGAACCCGGCGTGTTGGCCTTCAGGAAATGCTGTGTGCTGCTGGACTCGGATCAAAAGATGTGGATAGTGAGGCTATCTCCTGGATTATCGCCCCGCGTCTCAATGCTCCCGGAAGGCTGGATCATGCCCTTGCTGGCTACAGGTTACTGGTAACCGACTCGGCTGAGGAAGCGCGGCAACTGGCACAAGAATTGGAGGAAACGAATGCCCAGCGACAGAGGTTGACCAGCGAATTGTTTGTCAAGGCAAAGGAGCAACTGTCAGCTGCTGGCACTGACTTTCCTCTGCTGATGGTGGCTGGTGCGGATTATCGCAGGGGTGTTGTTGGGCTTGTTGCTGGCAAGCTGGTGGAAGAATTCTATCGTCCTTCCCTGGTGCTGGAAATGGGTGATGAGGTAAGTACGGGGAGTGCCCGAAGCATCTCAGAATTTGACATAATCGCTGCCTTGGCGGAATGTCGGCATATGCTTTTGCGGTTTGGTGGACATCCTATGGCGGCGGGTTTGGCTTTGTATAACAGAGACCTGCCTCAGTTTCAACAGCGTCTGCTGGAGGTGGCAAGCCAGAGGCTGGCGGCAGCGGATCTGTGCCCCACGCTGGCGGTCGAGGCGGAAGTGCCTCTTTCTTCTATCAATGGAGGAGTCCTCAAATTTGCCGAGAAGCTAGCGCCCTTTGGGACAGGCAATCCTCAGCCAGTTTTTCTGTCGCGGGGGGTTCGGGTATTAGATCGTAGTATAGTGGGTAATGGGTCTCAGCATCTGCGTCTGAGACTGAAGCAAGGTGGTGTGGTGTGGCGGGCCATTGGCTTCGATATGGGTCACCTTCTAGCTGAAGTGGCCCCTGAGGTGGATATAGTCTATAAGTTTTCTGTGGACCGTTGGGGTGGCCAGGAGATGGTAGAACTTAGCCTTCTTGATTTTGCCCCTGTCCGGTGATCTGTGCCGGTCCTTTCTGTAAATCGATCTCAGGTGGTTGGCTGGCAAAGCTGTCTTCTGCTGCGGGTACAGGTTTTACCGAGGCGACTCTCCAGCGCGTTAGCAGAGCTACGGCTCCGACGAACAAGACCAGAGAGATAATGTGTGCCTGATGCAGTGGCCCCAGCACCGATGGCTCCTCCCTGACCCAACTGATGAGGAACCGTCCAAAAGAGTACATGGCTATCATGGTGAGGAATAGAGATCCTTCAGGTTTCAATCTTCCCCTCAGCCTCCATAACACCCCAAAGATGATCAGATCCCAGATGATCTCGTAGACGGGTGCTGGATGTCCCGCCACAAAGAGTGGGGCCTGGGCATTGGGATTCGTGTAGACCAGGCCCCAGGGCAGCGATGTTGGAGTTCCGTAGGCGTCCCCATTTATGGTGCAGCCGATACGGCCTATGGCTAGCCCCAGGATAACCCCAGGAGCGGCGGCATCAGCGAAGCGTCCCAGAGATACCTTGCTCAGCCTGGCACAGATAACCCCTGCCAGTAACCCTCCGAGAAGTCCGCCATACCAGGATAGCCCACCGTTCCAGAAGGCTAGAACCTCGCCAGGTTCTTTGCCGTAGAAGTCCAGGTTATCGAGGACGTGAACCAACCTTGCCCCGATCAGGCCGCCAGCAATGATCCAGAACGTAGTGGTATAGACGAAGTGGGCTGGTATGCCGTTCTTCACTGCCAGGCGCACGGTGAGCCAGGTAGCCACCACTATGCCTAGCAGCATCAACAACCCGTGCCAGCCAATAGACGAAGAACCTATGTCCCTGATCAAGGGGTCAAAACCGATGGTGATCGCTGTCATGGTGGCTGTACCCTGTTAGGACATGATTGCTTCGACGAAGGCCTGAGGATCAAAGGGGGCCAGATCGTCTAGCTTCTCGCCGGTGCCTATGAATCGGATGGGAATCTTCAGTTGGTCGCAGATAGCGAGTACAATGCCTCCTTTGGCGGTACCGTCCAGCTTGGTGAGAACGATCCCGCTCACGTCCACCGCCTGTGTGAAGTGACTGGCCTGGGACAGTCCATTTTGCCCTGTAGTGGCATCAAGGACCAGGAGCGTCTCCTGGGGGGTGGAAGCATCAACCCTCTGGGCTACTCGCTTAATCTTCTTCAACTCTTCCATCAGATTGAACTTGGTGTGCAGTCGGCCTGCGGTATCAACGATGACTATATGAACGCCGCGATTACGAGCTGCTTGGAGAGCGTCAAAGACCACCGCCCCTGGATCAGCACCTGGCCGGTGCGAGATGACTTCGGCTTCTACTTGTTCGCCCCACCACTTGAGCTGTTCAATGGCTGCTGCTCGGAAAGTATCGGCCGCAGCCAGGATGACCTCTTTGCCATCTCTCTTGGAGGCCCAGGCCAGTTTGGCGATACTCGTAGTCTTGCCTGAGCCGTTTACCCCGACCACCAGGATGATACGAGGAGATACCGCTGCTGCCGGCCCTGTCTTATCGATTTCGTTCAGCTTAAGCATGGCGATCATCTCCTCTTTCAAGACGGCGCGCACCTTTTGGGGGTCATCAATCCTTTCTCTTTCCACTCTATCTTTCACTTGCTTTATCAGCTTGGCGCTGGTGTTTACCCCTACATCGGCAGCTATGAGCAACTCCTCTAGTTCGTCCCATAGCTCCTTCTCTATGGTGCGGCGTTCGAAGAGTCTGGTTATCTTGCTGAACCATGTCTCTTTGCTGCGCTTTACTGCTTGCTCGGTCTTTCCCTTGAAGATATTGAACAAAGCGTGGTTCTCCGCCAGTGATAAGGATATGTTAACATGTGGTCAAGGGGTGGTCAAAGACCATAATCCGTGAGTGGTACAGGTCGGGGGGGGTGCGAGAGCAGTTTTGCCACCTCTCGTGCCGCTCTTTGTGTCCAGAGCAAGCCACAGACGACCCGCCGCGGGGTTTTCATGTGGCTTA